>Ga0105246_10000068_pt1 | contig 42653 bp, 49 predicted proteins | sample KBSM64metaG_FD_99694 | JGI IMG/M metagenome (GOLD analysis project Ga0105246, IMG submission 99694) | Miscanthus rhizosphere microbial communities from Kellogg Biological Station, Michigan, USA - KBS M6-4 metaG | ecosystem: Host-associated > Plants > Roots > Rhizosphere > Soil | place... | reverse complement strand
CGCAAAAAAAATAGATGTGCTTCAGCCGTTGCCAAGCGAATACCCGGAAACGAAAAAGCCCCGTAGCTTATTCAGCTACGGGGCTTTTTCTATGTAATGGCGGAGAGATAGGGATTCGAACCCCTTCTTGCATACCAGTAGGCCGCCTCTGGCTAGAGAATACGGCGCTTCAGTCCTTCGCTCATGGCGTCCTGCGGTATATGGCGGTCCTCAATTTGCCCTAATTTTGCCCTAAACCACTCATCACTGCCGCTTCTATTCTGGTTGTTTTCTCGAAAGGATTCGGCCCCATCCCTTCTGATTACTTGCAAGGTGTCTAAAGAGTCCGGGGCGATTCAAGCCTGCGCCCCCCTCGCCTCGCCCCCCCGCCCATAAAAATTTTGACACGCACTGTGATGGCCTTGAGCCATCATGCGTCATACCTACCGTGGTTCAGTGAGTATGTTGAGCCACCGGCGTCATCTAGTGAAAATCACCAGGTGCTAAAATGCGTGACGAAATTCGTCTTTCGGCTATAAAAGCCTGGAGGGATCTTCTATATCAGGCTGTAAATGAACAGGACGTCGAGGACAAGTATTTTGAATTGCTTACGAGAGCCGATGAGATGGAGTATGCCGGCCTTATAACAGAGGAGGAGTGGAGGAAGCTTGTTCGCAAAGCGGGTGAGTTTCTAGCGAGCACAGCTATATGATCTCATTGGGTGGGAGCGCCTCAGAGCGACCCACCTTTGAAAACGACAACCTTCAAAACGGGCTCCATAACCAAGCCCTTCGGCTCGTCCTATCAAGCCTTCCGTTCAACGATCCAGGATAGGGATTCGCCCCCCCCTCTCAATTTGAGGATGTTCTGCCGAATTTAGCCTCATTGGCACGTCTCGTGGAATCTCTGAACGAGTCGTATTAATGTCCTAGGTGTAACTTTGAATTGATCAGCAACGTTCCGAATATTGACTCCCTGATTCAGAAGTAATTTCGCTTCTCTACACTGATCGACATTGAGAGATGGCTGCCTACCTAAATGTTTTCCTCGCGCCCGAGCCGCGGCCATACCCGCTCGAGTACGCTCGCTAATCAAAGAACGCTCAAATTCTGCTAGCGCAGCCATCATGTGAAATACAAGCCTCCCTCCCGAGGAGGAGGTATCTATGTACTCACAGATAGACTTGAAACGGATGTGACGATTCCCCAAATTTTCTAGCAGATGCACCAGATGAACTAGCGACCTGCCTAAACGGTCCAGCCGCCAAACAACCAACATATCCCCCGCGCTCAACCGCCTCAAAGCTTTATCCAAGCCCGGTCTAGCACGGACACTTCCAGAGATCCCACTATCTGTGTAAATCAGCTCACAGCCTGCGCATTTCAAAGCCTGAATCTGTAAGTCAAGGTTCTGTTCGTCGGTTGACACACGAGCGTATCCGATCTTCCGACCAATTACTGTGGATTCCATGAGGATCTCGAATGGAGGAGCGCTCTGGCCGAATGCCTACCGGGTCCCCAAACGGTAGGTAGAAGCTAAAAATAGCTTGCCTTGGTCGAGACGTTCTCCAGATTTGACAAAAAGGGGTCCCTTTAGGTGAGCCTCCTTGCATCCTCCAACTCCCCCTCGTAATGGCTACTTGGCAGCATCATTTTTGATTTTTGCAGCATCCCAGATAGGACCCCTTTTGTCCCGCTATTCCAGCCTCAAAGCACGAGATTCCGCGCGGTAGCTCCAAGTGGAAATTTTCTTTCGACGACGTCATCAGACGAGCTTTTGCACGATCGGTTCCAAGGGGGGAATATGTACGAATCACAGGTTTCGTCAAGCTCATACACGACATGTGCGATTTTAGTAGAAGTAAAAAATTATCATGAACTGAGCGAAGTCTTTGGTCCAAAATTTTCTGACTCCTTAAGAAATAGCGTAATATCGCGCCTGTTAAAATCAGGAGTTCTCCCTGGAGTCACTGCTTATTCAGAGGGTACTTTTGTAATTCGCACATCTGGGTCTCCGATAGATTCAGAAGCATCGCCCCTAGAACTAAAAAAACTTATTGAACTCATACGCTCGCGCATTGAAAGTGAGCCAGTTGACTGTTCAGCAGGCAGGGCCTATCTAAAACTACTCTTCAAAGAATATCCATTCAAAGAAAACAACCTTCTCGAACCATATAACAGCTCAGACACAAGCATTCTAAGTCTAATCACTCAAAAAAACTCTTCATCACAAATAGATATATTAGCGGCTTCATCAATACTGGATGAGCTACGGAGTGGAAATCTCATATTAGCATTCCAGCCAATAGTCATGATAAGCTCACCACAGGATAGTATTATACTTTATAGTGAGGCCTTACTACGAAGGTACTCGCCACAGACGCAAGACATATGCTCTTGGCCAAATGCAATTGAGGCACTCGAGCGCACCGGTTTAATTTCGCGCTTAGATTTTAGTGTAATCTGGTCAATTATATCTTTACTAAAAAGTCACCCAACCCAATACCTTGGCTGTAATGTCTCAGCTTCAACTATGAACCCTGATCACTATTGGAACTCAATAATTGAGTTTTTAGACAAGCATCGAAACATTGCAAAGAGACTTACAATTGAAATCACAGAAACCAGCAACTTCTATGATTTCGACAAATCTTTAATGATAATTTCAGACTTAAAAGCATGCGGAGTCGGAATAGCCATTGATGACTTCGGATCTGGTAACACTCCCATTCATTATCTAGCCAAAATTAGACCCGACATAATAAAAATTGACCGATCTATACTCTTACGCTCTAGAGACCCCCATTACTCACCAGATCTTTTAAGAAATTTCACAAAAGTATGCCATGATTACACTCCATGTGTGGTTATCGAAGGCATTGAAAACACCGAAGAGTTGGCAGCCGCTCAGTACGCCGGGGGGCAATGCATACAAGGATTTCTGATTCAACACCCGGACATAGAACCGGCTTGGCTAAATCCACACCAAGCTGTCGTAAGCGACATTCTCAGTATCGTCTAAAATCTAAATTAGCTGATGGATATAATATTTACGAAGATATTCGGACCGGCAGACTCAGTTCTAATGGAACTGAATCTGCAAAACCAAAATCTGGGCTTGAGCGGGATGAGGAATAACTTATATGATACTCTGCTAGCGACAGTTTAAAACGGCCAATACATAATGTAGGACCTGAAAAACCATGCACCAAATACTTCTCAAAAAACAAGGAGCAACATGCGGTAGATTATTCTACGCACTTTTGCCGATCTGTAATCAATGGAGCAAACTCGCATTATCAATTCTCGTAAATAAAAATTCAAAAATCACCATATACAACTTTATTTCTTCCACTATTTTTCGCCTTATATAGATTCTCATCAGCCAGAGAAAGCCAACACTCAACATTTACTACTCTCGGGTTCCAGGGTGCGACTCCAACACTCAATGTAGTTTTTGCCTCCGGAAAGACAGAGCCTACTCTGCTTGCAAAATTATCACAAACTTGCAACATTCTAGAATTCACTTCTTCAATAGAAACTTTAGTCATCAAGACACAAAACTCATCCCCGCCATATCGACATATTAAATCTACAGCTCGAAGCCTTGCACTTAAAATATCGCCTAAAATACATAGCACCTTGTCGCCAGAAGAATGACCATACATATCATTCACACACTTAAATCTGTCAACATCCAAAATCACCAATACTGACTCACTTATCAGATCATGTCGACCCATACTAGCAAAAACTAGCTCATTCCAATATCTTCTATTAAGCAATCCTGTTAGGGCATCAACATTGCTCAATTCCCTAAGCTTATGTTTACTTTGTTTTAACTCAGAAGCAACCTTATAAAAAGCCAACCCGAGAGTAACTGGATAAACTATTAATACGGGAAGACAGACGAAAATATCTGATTCTGAATTCCCACCATAAGAAAACCCAAAAGAGATCAATGCTGCAAAAGCGCCAAGAACTTTGAAAAGTAAACCACGCAAAAAAAATTTTGCCCCCCCTACAGCAACATTATTCATTGCGACCATCGAAAAAATAAAGACAGATGGAAGTGGCCTAAATTGAATTACAGCGATCCAAAAGCCACAAAATAGAGAATCAAATAAAAAATTTATTTTTTCAAATTTAAAAGGCCGCTTTGAAGAAAGGGCAATTTTCCTAGCCGCGTGCGCCCAAATTAAACTATTTAAAGCGAGTAGTACGAGCAATAGAGGCGACATCTTCGAATAGCTAGTCGAAATGATGACTGCACCACACAGACAAGTCCCCACAATTCGAGGGGCATACATGCGATTTACAAAAGCACAACCTTCAAAAAACTCGTCCTTACTATACAAAGCGCAACTCCAAGTGAAAACAAAAATCAATAAATTTAGATTTTCCCTAAAGCGTCGAATTAAATAATAATTTTCACCCCCCCCTTCCAGAGACATTTTTTTGACGCCAAAAACTCATAGGGACGGAATAAATATACTTCGCAAGATCATTAACAAAACTGACAATTCATAACAAATCTAAAAAAATAACTGAAGCAAATGAAGCTTTGAGCACAGTGAAACGAAATCACTTTATAGTAGTAACCTCCGCCAATTAACACATAAAATAAAACCATGTAGATGTCAACACCCATAAATAATTTTGCTAAATTCCCACACAAAAAGAAAGTGCAATGGACAAAACTACTCACCTTAACCACATTGAAAATCCGTTAACTACATACTTTTTTAAAAGAAAAAATCGAACATTAACCAATAAAAATCAATGCGTAAAGATTTCATTAACTAATACAGAATGCAAAATACTTGAGTTATTCATAATAGAGCATAGAAGATTCATAACCAACCAAGAACTAATAAAGCACCTTGAGAAAGACTCTGAAAACTACAAGGGTCTCTGCATGTGCTTTAGCAGATTTCAAAAAAAATTTGAAAAATATTCGCATGGAGAAAAATTGTTCCGCGCGGTTAGAAATCGCGGATACTACCTCATACAAAATATAGAGCCACTAATAGAAACTATCGAAAATCAACTAAACTTATAGAACCAAACATAACGAAGAATCACAATAAAAAAACAAAAAGCCAAGGAAGGCAAATATATCATTTTCTTTTAAAGAAACCATATATTCACCCTCTCAAGAAAAAGCGAGATTTCAACAAAAACCTCCGACAACCAAAATAATATTATTATTTAGTCACTCCACCGACATTAACTTTCAAACATCTTTCATGCTAAATCACATAGACCTAAAACCTTACCAAGATGAGACCACGACCAACCGTTCTGTTAATTAGGCGCGCAGACTTCTTTCACATAATCCTGGCAGGCCTTCAAAGCAATTAATCCTTGATCACCTGCATCGGTGATACCGATAATTCTTTGAGCATGCGCAGAGTCAAGGTGGGCTCGACGGGCTGCATGAACCACGCCGACGGCGCTGGCGGTGGAAGACACGCTGCAGACACTGGCTGGTTCCTCGGCGAGGAGGACTGACAGCCGAACATCAGAAGTAGCAAGACGATCACGCAGTACAGCCTGAGTGTGTTGAGCATCGGAAAGCTCCTGTATGTGTTTTTGGTCTTGGATGGCAAGCTGATGCTCTGTGGTCATGCGCTTGTCCTGTTCGGCGCGGGCTCGGGTAGCGGCGGCATTGGTGATCGCCGCCAGGTCTGCATGATGGAGTCCGGCTTGCTCTGCAAGCTCTCTGCCCAAACGCCAGGACTGGACCTGCCATGTACCGGCAGCGCTGATAACCATCGCCATCAGTACCGTAACGAGGATCTGCATGGGCGTCATCACGGTACATCCTTAAAAAATATATGACGTCCCAGGTGTAACGTCTGTTTAGCCTTCGCCGCCCAGTCAGGTGGAGAAGGCAAATTATTTGCGTAGTAATGTGTAGCACCGCCAGTAGGATCAGCCACGGTGCCTGCAATCACATCGTCAGCTGCACGCTGAGCCTGGGCAAAATGCGCGGCTGGAATTACCTTGGAGCCACTCATATATGCATAGTTCGGGTCATTCTGATTCCAGCAACTAAACTGCCTGGACTTCAGACACACCCCTGCATACCCCTCCCCCCACCAAGATCTGTCCTTGCCGTCGAACACTCGGTTACGGATGGTCCAGGCCACAGCGAGCTGTCCGTCCAAACCTTCGCCACGAGCTTCCCCCCAAAGTGTAAGCGCCAAGATTTCCCGGTCTTTCTCGGTTGCAGTCATACTTTTCTCCAGACGAAAAAAACCGCACAACGGCGGAAATTAGAATTGAAAACCAACTTAGTAAAGATGGATACACGGTACAAAGCCAAGCTGAATTAGGGCGGGATAACTATTGCGACAAGGAGTTCCCGAACCGTTATTACTTGTCAGCATTTAGAGGAAGCACATTGCTATCATCCACGCCATATTTCGTGCACTGAGACGAGGAATGCGTTAATGGTGTTGAGCCCTCCTAAAACTCCCAATAACCAGGGATGGATTTGGGTCTATAAAAAAATAAGGCAATTTGGATTCTCTCGATTTACAGCTTTTTACAGAGTAACCCTCTATATTTTACGTGGAGATACAGGGACTTTCAGATTAAAAAATGGCTGGACCAAGTTCCGCTTCCGACGTTAGTTGTCTTCAGCAATCTGTAGCGCCTTCAAACTCAGGCAGTGTTTTCAGGTACTCGTATGCCTGCTTGAATGGGTTCTCGCCGTCCATGTCGTAGCGTGTCGTGTAGTACACATACGTCAAAGGGTCGCCGTTAGCCTGGGCGCAGGTCTGAACGCTGAAGGTCATTTCTGCCTTATCCGCACCTAAGGTAGCCACTGCAACAGTGACATAGGCTCCTGTGACCTTTACGTTTTTGTAAATCACATCTAGTGCAAGTGCCATGCTAGTAGCCTCTGGAGGTTTAGATTGCGGCATTGCCGTTCACAGTGAGCCAATCGGTGGCGACGAGGCCTCTCGCATAGACCCATTGAGCTCCACCGGTACAGTCCGAGCAAAACGCCAGCGCCCCAATGTTGCTCGCCGCACTGAGAGCCAGCAGCTGTGCGCGCGTAAAGCTGTTGAAGTACAGCCCTGCACGTAGATGCTGCATGCCGCCGGGGTTGTCGGTTTTTACGAGCTGAGTTATCTCGATCCCTGTCGACGTGACCACATTGCGCTTGCGCACGTTAGCGGGTGTGTCGAAGTCAGTGGCCATGGGCTCGACGTTGGAGACCACACCGGGTTGCGACGATGTCCTGCGAAGAACCACCCCGGTAGAGCTGGCAAATGCAAAAGAGCGAGTCATGGTCAGCGTAAAGTCCGACCCCGAGGAGGCGTCCCCCGTGATCGAAATTTCCCGGCCTGGGCGATCGCCAATGGTTGTACCGCGAGCGAGCCTGGATGGGGTGCCACGGTCATTGACCGCACGAGAAACGAACCCTAAGTTGAATCCGTTAAGCCCCAGAAATTCCCATAGCATCTCGGCGGCATAGGCCTGTGCGGCTGCCACCGGATGGATGCCATCGTCAGTCCCGAAGATGGTGTTCATATCGGCATGCGTGCCCAAGAGGTGATAGCTGTCGAAGTACAGATACGACGCACCTTTGTTGCCGCAAAAGCCCTTCAGGTAGTGCCCGGACCTCATCTTGAATGAGTCGTTTAGGGTTCTCGGTGTCGACCCGATGAACAGCTTGTCGGCATATGGACTAGACGCATCAAGAATACCTATCAGGTAGTTGAACGATGCATCAGCGGTCGCCCCATCCCCGAAGTCGTCGTCCATCTCAAAGGTGATGAGGTCCGGGTTTATGTCAGTCAGTGCCGACTGCCAGATCGATCGCCCCTGTGCGGATGCTGTTGCATCAGCCAACAAAAGGCCTCCACGGTTCATGGTCTGATACAGGTCGAGACCGGACACGGTGGTGTTGCGGGTATGCACAAAGAGTATGCGTACCGAACCGCCAGAAACGGCGGTCAACACGGCAGCAGTAGCCACTGCTTGTGTGTAGGACAAAACGCCAAGACCAGTGACATCGGCGGCAGCGGAGACGGTTGCCACGACGGTACCGCCGACGGAAAGGTTCAGCGTGCCGGCGGAGGGCTCTTTGATGTAGTACACCTTCACCTCAGTAAAGGTTGGCGAAGATCCCGAACGAACCCAAAGCGCTGATGCGCCATCATTAAGACGACTGACGAGCCCAGTAGGCCAATACTGGTACTGCAGGGTTTCAGCAGTTACCAGCGAAGCGTTGTTGAGCGATAGGTCATACCCTCCAGTGGGCGTCCCTTCACCAGAGCCTGTGCCAGCGCTGTTGACGCCACTCATGTTAACCCCGCCCATCCGGCGATCCAGTGATGCGTTGAGCTGAAGCATTTTTGCCCCGGCCAAACTGTCACCTAGAATGACGACCCGCAGATGGGCGATAGCCGATGCGGCCGCAAAAAGCTTGCTGAACACTTTCCTCGGTTTTCGCAGACTCAGCTCAAGGGCCGCACTGACTGTAGTGCCCTTATCGCCGATCAAGCTAGCCCCTTTACCCGGATCGGTAGGGTTAGCAAGTGCTAACTGGATCGCCTGCCCGTCCGCATTCGGGGTATACCAAGCGAATCCCGTGTAAACACGCTCGATACCTTCAGAGGTATTGAAATATCGATCTCCAGCCACTAATGGTTGACCCAAAGGGTTTGTAACAGGGTCAGACGCCAGCGGACCAAAGTTACGTCCTGCGTATTCCTTGGCGACATCAGCATAGGATTTAGCAACATCCGCATATTGGCGCGACGCACTTTCAACCTTATCGAGCAAGTACCGGGTTGGAATGCGCTTTCCTGTATCAAAAGCCGTTCCATTGTCATTGAGATAGATCGCATAGGCGGCTTCATCTTCAGGTGCGACCACCTGAAAAATCTTACCGTTTGCAGTGGCTGCAAGCCCTAATGGAATGGTTCTGTATACACCGTTAGTCAGAGCGAGAACATCGTCAGGGTCGGTTACAACTATATCGCGGACCAGAGGTGCGGAATATCCACCTCGATGAAGTTGCACATCAATTCGGTTGCTACTGGTGTAAAAAAAGACTCGGGCATTCTTATCCGCTAAAAACGGATTACCCAGAGGAACACTCCCCAATGAGTCCAGAAAAAGCGCCGCCCGCGTCTGGGTGCCGCTTACAAACACATCTACCGTTGCACCGGGCAACAGGGCACCGTCCTCAGACCTGGCGGCGAAGAATTGGATGGGCTGCATGGTGGCTCTCTATCAAGTGTTAAAGATGATCGCCGGAGCGAAGTTGAGTTGGCTACGTACACTGCTCCAGGTGTCGTACGCGGCAGCACAGAGGTAATACGTGGTGTCTGGCGTCAGTCCAGTGATCTGCCCCGTACGCGTTACGCCTTGATAGCCAACAGTTCCTGCAGTTGCTGGATCAAAGTCTTCCTCTGTTGAATACACAAACACATAGCCGGCCGCGTCTGGCTCAACACTGGCTGCGCAACTGACGTCCGCAGTGGTGGTGCCAGTAACCGTGGCGGAGGCTCCAGTAACGGGCGCAGGCGCCCTATTCGTGACCAACAACGACACCAACTGTGCCTGGCCTGCAGCATTGCGCTCGATAACCTCCACGCGATAGCTGCGAATAAGCGCGCCGTCCAGTAGCGCATCTTCACGTTGGTACGTGAGCGCCGTGCTGGTGGTAGCCACCTCTCGAAGGAGAGCATTGCTGCCCGCGTGACGGATGCGCACAAGGCGATCCTCGGCCCGAGCACCGCCCATCCAACTCACAGTGAAATACGGCGCCTCAAAGGCACCGACCAGGGCAAGATTCTGCGCAGCATCAGGGGCCACCCGGGCGGGCGATAACGTGATGCTGTAGGCAGTGACATCCGCCAGATCCTCAAGCGCTCGACCAAACACGTTAAAAGAGCGGAACTTGACCCAGACGGTCTTGCCGACCTGGTCGGATGTGTAGCTGTACTTCCAGACCGCATCATCCAACCGCACAAAGGGTGAACCGGCCGAGTGACTGGAGATGGCCGTGCTCAGACGCCCGCGTCGCAGATACCCCAGCTCGTAGCCCCCGACGCCGGTGAGCACCGCGTCGCGGTAACTCAGCAGCTCACCGGCTACCCAGCAAAGCGTGGCGCCACTGTCCGCCTCGGCGGTCGTGGCGGCTGCCAGTTCGGTCGCTGCTGCCAGTTGCACCGACAAGGTGTTGACCGTATCGGGATCGCTTCCAGCGGCCAGCGCCGTCGTCAGTTGCCCCATGCGCGCCCTGCCGTAAATCGTCTCCGCTAACCGGTAGCTGTCTCCATCAGCACTGATCCAGATCTCGCACCCGCCCCAGGCTTCCCCCGTGCCGGCAACACCTCCCCAGATCTGCAACACGCCGGCGGGCAGCAAGCTCTCGGGTGGGTTGAACATGATGGGCGCCAGGACGGGGCCAGGTGAGACGTTCTGATTGCCCTGATAACCACTTTTGCTCTGCACGGGATAGTTGGGGGCGCTGCCGACGCCCAGCAACGCATCCTCGGCCACGATTACCAACTTACCCTGCTCGTCCTCCTCGACCGAAATCAGCCGGACCAGGCGCTGGTGCAGGTTTAATCCTGGCTCAGTGATCGTCACCAGGTCCATGGGTTCAAGGAGCACATGCTGCCAGCCGAGGGAGAACTCATATTCATTGCGCACATACAGCTTGCGCTGCACCAGCAACTGCGCCGCATGGGCACCGATGGCTATATCGCAGATTTCGTACGCTTTGATGGTATCCATTGGCTTGGAGCCGAACTGCTCAATGGCAGCCTGATCAGGCGCACGCACCACGTCAGTGTTGTACTCATGGTCGCGATCGAGGATCTCCAGCGACACTTCGTTGTAGCTGTCGGCCTGGCTCTTGATCTTGAGCGAGACGGGAGGCTCACCGTCCTCAGAAAGAAAATCGTCATCGGTCAGGTCCGCCACTGGAGTGATGTTCGGAAACCACGTCACACCGTTGCCCGTGACAGCCTGGTCACCGTAGGGGATCACCTTGAGTTGACCGGCAGACCACACCAGCTCGCTGTTGGTCAGTTGCAACCAGCGCGCGATGGCCTCATTCGCCGGCGACTGCTCGTCGAGTACCGGACTCAAGAGTAAGTTTTCCGCCAAGCAATAGTTGCGGTAGTTCGACATGTCCGCGACCCATGCGGGGGTAAAACCAATGCCGTCCAACGGATCGAGCAACAGCCCGGGCAGGAAGTCGCCCGGGTTAGCATCCGGTAGGCCAGGTACTTGATAACGCCCGTCCACCTCAAACGTATGATTCTGGACGCCCGCGTTATCGTTGAGCAGGTACCTGCTGGAAAACACGTAGGCCGTATCGGAATAGGCGATGGCCTCAGCCGGGTGGCGAGTCTGAAGAAAACCCCACACAGCCTGATCATGAGTGCCATTGGCGTAGTTCAAGCCTACTTGAGCCAGCGATGTGAACACTTCCTTGTCGCGGAAGACACGGTGAATATTACCCAGCGGTCCACGCCCGACAGCAAGGATCAGCGCCGCATAATAGGTATAGGTCGTGTCTTTTTGAGTAGCGCCGCCCCCACCTTTCCCCCCCGACTTTTTAGTCGTGGTTTTCGCGACCGCTTCAAAATCGCTGTAGTAGATAAGGTTTGGACTGACGCGGTTGCGGCCAGCGATCCAGGCGATCGGCTTGCCACTAGCGCTGCTTTGAATCTGTAGCGCATTGATGCGCGTCGCGCTGGTAGAAATCGTACTACTGCTGCCCCCCATCGCTGACTCCATATCGGTTAAGTGTGTAATAACGCACGGTGTGGCTGGATAGCCGCTCCTCACGCATATCTGCAAACTCGACGCCGATGTCCCGATAGGCGTGAATAATGCGGTGCTCATCGACCACCACCGCGCCGTGGCTGAAGGTGCGGCCGAATTTCCAGACAGCGACATCGCCATGCTGCGGGACATCGATCTGCCGGCCGTACAGCTCCAGCCACCCCAGGTAGCGTTCCTCACTGCGGTGCAGGTGCCAGTCCTGGGCGTACGCGCCTGGATCAATCGAGGGAATCAAGCCGGCGGCGTGATACACCTCAATCAGCAACCAGGCGCAGTCGACACCAACACCCAGCAGGTGCTGCCGGTGCTGGTACGGCGTGCACAACCAACGCTCGGCCTGCGCGATCACAGCATCACGCTGCAGCACTTCGAACGGACTCATACCGATGTCTCCGCAACGGGAATGAACGGCATACCCCGGTACCGCGCTCGGTTGCCGAATTTGTTGGTGCAGGCATCCAGCGTCCGTGGGCAACCCGGGTAAATCAGAAACTGATCACCCGCCACTGGCAAGCCTGGCAGCCCGAGGATCATCGTCACGGCGCCATCTGCAGTGAATCTGCGTACGGTTCTTGTCACACCTGCATTGGCACCGTTCACAAACCGAATCACGCCCTGGTCGAACCAGCCCTGAGGGGCGGGCACATTGGAGTTCACACGCAGGGCCGTGCTGCCGTCTTGGACCACACCCACGGTTTCAAACAGGGCGCGATTCACCCCGCAATCGGCGCTGTACACCGTGCGCAGGCACGAGGGCTGATAGACTCCCCGGGGCACCTTGGTATCCAGCAGCTCGATCGGCGACTTCACTGTCACCGTCGCCTGCTCGCGATCAGCAGGATCCACCTCCGCAACCCTACCGATGAAGCGTGTGACCGTACCCACGACCGGCGAGCGCCAATCTGCCATAAACGCTCGGACAAGGTTCAGGGTGGCCCCGTCAAACCCGCCGCCGGCAATGAATGGAAGCAAGGGCTCGCCGAACACGGTGTCGTCCATGCCCGCGGTAAAGGTCACGTTCAACGTGTCGACCTCAATCCCGCGCACCGCACGCACGCCGGTGCGCTTGATCAGAGGCCCGCTGGCCGAATAGTTCTGTCCCGCATAGAAGATCTGCAAACCCGCATCGGTGTAACGCAGCACCTGGCCGCTGGCCAGGGCAATCGTGTACAGATCCGCCATGACGAAACTGCGCGCCGTGGCCAGAAAGGCTTTCAATTCAGGTGTGGCATCGATCATGGTTTGATACTCGTGAACGCGATGTTTTTGAGTTCCCAGATCGCGCGATAAGGCTGAGCTACGTCGAGCGAGTCCGCCTCGAAAGCACAGCGAAAATAGAACGCCCCGCTCCACACCAACGCCGCGTTCATCGGCGGGGCCACCGTAAAGGTGATGCGCCCCAGCTCATCCACAGTGAAGGCTAAAGTGGGAGCACCACTTACAGTCACCACATCCACATTGACGACGCCATAGACCGGTTCCACCCAGTGACCGATTTCCCTGGACAGCTGGAACGTTCGCGTAGTGCCATCACCGGTGCCAAAGCGCTGAAGCGTTACCAGGTGATCGCTACGATCAAAAAATAGGAACTCGCCGAATTGCCCTTTGCGCTGATTAAAGAACTCAACCAGCATCGACCATTCATCCAACCCGGGACGCTTGCGCACGGCGTTGTAACTCAGCTGGAAAGACCACAGCGGCGCCGGGTAGTAAGCTGTTGTACGGCGGCGACCACTGACGGCTTTCTGCACACCAGTACTCCACTCTGGCGCCTTTTTTGAAAGCAACGTTTGCCCAGGCAGGCGTGGCAGAACACCTTCAGCCACCACGCCGACGTCGGGATAACTGGCGATCCAACGCGCCGGCCAAAAAGGTCCTAACGACATCTCGCCCCCTAAGTTTTGATAGCGCCGTTGCGCCGCATTTTTTGCATTTCCTCTGCCAGCACCCGCGCACCACGCCGAATATCAGCGGGTGACATCCGACCACTGCTGTCGTGGTAGTGATAGCTGTTGCCAGCGCCACCCAGTTGCCCTTCCCCACTCGCGGCTTGGCGAATGACATTGGCATATTGTTTGGGCAGCACCATCTCCTGCTCATGCAGCTGAGTCATGGGGTTCGTGCCTGCTGGGATGTCGTACCCTCCCTCGGCCGAGGCCACGTTTTTTACCAGACCAAACACGAAAGCACCGGCAGCAACGGCAGCCGCGGCGCCTAAGATCGGCCCAATGATCGGAATGGCCGACATCGCTGCAAAAGCGCCGGCCATGGCCTGCCATGCACTGGCAATGATGTTCTTGATAGTGGCAGCCCCCCAGATCGCTACGGACATGGCAGCACCGCCCGCCTCAGCTGCAGTTCGAACGCCGACACCGACTACCGTTGCACCGGTTTTAGCCGTCTCACCGAAGATCCAGGCCATCAGCGGTTTGGTGACCATGTTTTCAACGAATGCCGCCCCGATGCTAGTGAAGATCCCACGAAGCAGGCCCTGGGTGCTCATGGTGCCACTCAAGATCCCGCTCAGCCCGCTCGACCAACTGGTCCGCAGACTGTCGACCATGCCCGTCCAGTTACTTTGCGACTCAAAGGTTTGCTGCCTGCCAATCACCGCCATGCTGTTGCGGTGCGTTTGTTCCAGCGCCAGGATCTGCTGCTGGACCTGCTGCAGAGCGACCGGGTTGCGGTCAGGATCCTGCTCCAGCAGCGCTTTACGCTCGGCCAATGCCTGGGCTTCGATCGCATACCGTTGCTTTTCGAACTCGGCCTGGGCCTGTAGCAGTTGGCCTTGGGTGATCAGGTTGGCTTGCAGATCCAGCTGTGCCATCTGTTCAGCATGGGCAACATCGGTAAGACGCGCCTGCTGATCGGCAGCCAGCTGCTGCTGTTTCATGTTGGTGATTTGCTGCTGCTTTTCGCGCTCGACAGCAACCACCTCAGCCGCAGCCTTGCGGTATTCCTGGCTGTCCTGGCCATAAAGTTGCCGGCTGCGCTCCAGGGTCTGCTGAGCGATCTGCAGGCGCGCGTCCATATTGTTGCGATACTGCTGCGCCTGGGCCTGCAGATCGGCAAAGGCTTGACCTTCGTCCTGCCGGCGCAAAGCATTCAATGACGCCAGGTAATTACGCTGAACACTCAAGCGTTCGGCCGCGCTCAAATCCGTACGTTTGAGGATGCCCTGCCAGTACTGCATTTCCTGTTGTTGGGAGAACTGCAGGAAGGTGCCCTGCTCGGCCTGCTGCTGGGCGTGAGCGACCTTCTGCGCGTCCAGTACTTCTGCCCACTCACTGACCCGTGACTTAGTCTTCGCCGGCGCACTTACTGGGTCATCCGCTTTTTTAGGGGGAGTTGTGGACTCAACGACTTTTTTCCGATGCTCGACAGCTGCAGCGTATGCCTGCTCCAGCTTGGTCAACCGGGCGACTTCAACGCCGTAAGCGGTCGGACTTGTCCTGCCCTGCTGTGGTGCTTTGGTCAGGGCTGTATTGCCGGTTGCGGCCATCTCGGCCACTTTACGCCGCTGCTCTTCGATGCGAGCGGAACGGGAGCGCATACCCGCGTCGACCTCCTCCAGTTTATTGGACACCAACTGCATGTTCTCTAGCAGCAGGCGCTCTTCGACCAGTGTGGCTTCCAGCTGGGCCTTGCCACCCCCACCGCGCGGACCGGCAATGACGGTCCCTAACATCGCTTCGTAGCGCGCAACGTTCGCGGCCACCTCATCAACGGTAAGACCTACTCCCGTCATGCCTTTCAATAGGTTGTTGAACCAACTGGCAGTCTCCGACAGCCGCTTGTTCAGGCTGATGAAGACAGGCTCAAGAATGGTGCCGATGGTGACTTGCAGCTGGTTGCTTTTGGAGTCGAGCTCGGCCTGGCTGCCGGTCAATCCATCGGCCGCCTTGGCAGCATTACCGACCTGGGCCTCGGTCTCTTTCATGATGCCGTTGTATTCGGCCGTGATCTTTTGCGAGTCCGACAACTTGTCGCGACTGGTGCCGATGCTCTTGGCGTACTCGTCCCACATTTTGGCGACGTTTTTGGTGACACCGGCGTTATCCACCAGCACCGAGTTTTCGTTTTTCAAGCCCTCGGTGGCCGACACCACAGCTTCCGACATGCTGAGATTGGCTTGCCGGTTGAACGCTGCAGCGTCTTTCAGGCGGTTGATCACCGCCACGGCCTGGTCGACGTTGTAGCCACGACTGAGCAGGTTTTGCAGAGCTTTGGCTGCATCACCGACGCTGAGCAAGCCGTCGGAGGCGAGCTTGTTGGCCTCATCCATGGCCCGGCCAATACCGACACCAGCATGATTGGCCACCGCTTCCAGGCCCCGATAAGCAGACTCTTGTTGGATCGCCGCGTCCTTGCTATCGCTAACGATCTGGCCAAGCTTGAAAGCACCCAGACCAAACACACCCGCAATGCCAGCCGCCACACCGCCGAGGCCCGAACGCATGATGGCGCTGACGCCGGAGAACGCCTCATTCACCGCCGGACCAAAACGAGCGAGCCGGGTTTGACTTCCAACCATCTCGGTATTGATCGCTCTCAGCTCACGACTAAAGGTAGTCCGCGCTTCGCGCATGTTCCGTTCGATGCTTTCAACTGCACGATCGAAACCTTGGGTGCCGGCTGTGAACTGGTACGCAATATTTTTTTCCATGCTGTCGTCTCTATCTAAAGGCCAACACCGACCGCCAATAAGAACAACGACTTAAAACAAACAGGCCACATTTTAGCCGTGTTATAAATCGTCACAGAAGGCCCACGCACATAATAAAACCGACTCAAACACCAGTCTTAAAAAGACAATTACTGATCACTTTTTGCAATCTCCGCACTTGTCTGCTAGACCATTTATAAAAAAGCAAGCGAGCACGTAAACCTGCCAGTAGAAGCACTGTTAAGCCACCAACTGACTCATTTCTGAAACAGGGGAATCTTTATGAAATTAAAAAAATCAATCGTAACTGTAGCCATCACCTCATCAATGCTCGGGTGTGTCTCAAATGACACAGGCCCAGGTAAGAGCGTCGGTTGGAAAACGCTACGGCCCCCTGTCGAAAAAGCACTAGGGCGGTACGTTGAGCGCGACTCAGGAAATGTATATTTAGGCGGAATTGGCTACACAATTAGTGATGACACCGTATTGACGTCACCCTCTTATGACGATGTTCAGTCGGAAGACTACTCTAACTACAAAGCCGGAGCAGAAGCGTCATTTAAAGGCGTGCTGGCAAAAGCTGGGATTGAGCATTCAGGATCAACTACATCAAGCGCTTCAGGATGGTCTGTCACTCAAATAAAAGATTTTAGTCGTGGCGCACCTATCGAAAAGGAATTCGTTTACAAATGCATCATGGTTTCCGACTACACCTTTGAGGCCAAAAGTAAGACATCGGCTAATTTGGATCTAGATGCAAGCACATTAGCGCAAACTTTTGGAGTCTCAGTTGCAAAAATAAGCTTGAGTAAATCTCCAGAGTCTCCAGACAAACTCAAAATAAGCGTAAAAAATCCGAACCTGTGCTTATCATATGTTTCCGCAAAGCTAAGTACTCCTTGGTTCGGAGGCAAAGGAAAGGTTAACACTGTCACGAAGAACGACGAGAACAACGTAAATAAAAGCAGTTTCAACCTAAAGCTAAATGAATCTAGTGAACCTAGAAGTGCCGATCTTGGAAATTCTGCAAAGGAGAGAAAACCTCTTTATCGTCTTACAGTGAGAGGCACCCAAGACGCGCCAGTTCTCAGCATCTGGAGGGAAGACCGGGAAAACATTGATGCACCACCGGTGTATTTCCCACTCAAAGAAAAAGCACCAGGCCAATGGTTTGGTCAATACGGCATAGAACAGTATTATTATAGCGATATGAAATACGCTCTGATCAGAATCGAAATCGACGCAAAAATACTTCCAGATAAATCCATACAAGTAAAATCAGCCGACATTTACTCGCAAAAACTCAACCTTTCTTTGAGATAACCTATAAAAAGCTCAATCCATTCATAGCTCAGAGAGCACTATCTCTGAGCTATGAGTTCACCTTGCTGAAGTAAAAACATCCAAGGCATGTCTTAAATGCTCAGGTAAATCGTCCCGCAAATCAGCGGCAATCTCGGATAAATTGCTTTCTAGTGCGGGAGCATCACTTACAGAAGGAACCGCTTTATAGCCTATATAACCAGCGACTAGGACATGAACGGGCGGGTGGTTTCGCCAATAGTTGGTCATATGCCCCACCATCACCATGTCCCAGTCCCGACGCAACGTGGCTGGACTCTGCCCAGTGCACGCGATCAAGTGAGCGTAGAGTTGGCCCCAGTCGAAGGGGCCTGGCCTTCCCCCGGTACCGGCTCCGTAACTTCCAGGCCCGAAGCGCTCATGACCGCATCAAGCGCCTCCCGCATATTGCGAAGGTCCAGCAGCGATGCCACCTCTGCGCGCTCAATGTCTGGGTAGTTCCGACGCAATGCCGCATGCGTGGCATCGATCACCGTCGCGATACTGTCCCGGTCCATGTTGCCGGCCATCACCGCGTTGATCCGCTCCAGCAGTTGCTCCAGATCCCCCAGCGCCAGGGGTGGGATGACGAGCGTTTTCCCTGGAAACGGGAACGAAACGCCGGGGACATTCACGACCGTCATTCGTTGGCACTCCAATAGCACACCTCGCCGAACTCATCCGCGTAGCCGGTGAATTCAAAGTCCGGGATGGTGTAGTCGTCCTGTTTGGTGGCGATCCCCAGCTTGTTGCTGACAAAGTTCGGCACGCGCACGTACACAGTCTTGCCCTTGTATTTCAGCACCAGCTCGCCCTGGAATACAGGCATGTCACCCATGGGCAGGTTTTTCACAGACAGGCTTTTACCCGTTGTAACGGTGTAGCGGTAATCAATGAACACCGACTTGGCCACGTCTGCAGCGGCAAATGCATATTCCCCTGTGGCGGCATCAAAGGTGTACTGCCCCGCTGTCGGTGCGCTCAGTACCCTTACGTAAGGGATCGCACCGGCGCCCCGTACCCCAAGATCACCAGAGAGCGTCCCGCCCGCTGGAGGCTCCACGGTGATCGTGCCCCCTGCCGACACCACTGTGGGTTCCGTGGAGTGATGAACTAACACCTGGCCAGTGGTCAGGGTCTGCCCGAACACCAGCTGATTCCACTGCAGCAGGCTGATCTGGGCAGACTTGGCCTTGCCCGTCAGCTTGCCCTGGCCCCGCGCGGCGTCGACCGCAAACTGCTCGCTGCCGAACAATTCCTTGGAATCAAACGACAGGTCCACCGATGCTTCTTGCATGATGCCCAACAGGATGGGGGTCGGTGCGGAAATGGCATTGCCATAGGCGTCCATCAGCGGAGTCGCGTAAAACAACCCGCTGCCGAATGCGATTTGCATAATGTGTTCCTCAGTAAAAGGTAGGTCCGGCCGTCAGGTCGCCGGTGTTGCACAGGTAGGTGAAGCGGTAACGCACCATGCAGTTGCCGGCGGTGTTGTCGCCTTCGTCCTCGATCCAGTCGATATAGAAGCGCTGCACCCGATCCACCTCTTCAAAGGCGTCCTCTGCCATCAGGACCGCATGCACGGCAACCTTGACCAAGTCAGCCACCTGATCCCAGGCAGCACCTGTGACCGTGTCCTCCCGGGCGATGATTTCCACCGTCAGCTCGAACTGGTTGCGATCCACTGCAGCGCTTTCGCGCTCACACGTTTCAAGGTCAGGGCGCAGCACGATCGCGGGCGTCATGTCCCGTTTGATCGCCTCAGTACGACTGCGATACACCCGGTCTACCGTCAACGTACCGGCGGCCAGAATCAGCGCCTGCGCCTTTGCGACGATGCGTTCTTGAATCGAGGGCATGAGGGTTAAACCTTGGTGAGGGAGGCCAGGCTAAAGGCGCCGTCATCGATCATTCGGCGGTCACGGACGCGAAAAATCACACCGCCGACGGTGATCAGTTTGGGGTTGTCGATGCCGAGGCGCTCGGCTTCGGCGGTGATTATCAGGATCTCGTAGCCGGTCGACTGGCTGTTGATGCCGCCCATGCCGTGGATCTCGTCCGGCATATCCCGCGCGGCCAGAAACGGCTGACCATCAACCACCCCGCCAACGTCGAAGTCCTCAAGGAAACCCCTGAGATCTTCATCAAGCATCAGGGCTCACCTTGACGGGCTTGCGTCCGCCCTCACCCGCAGCGGAAAGTGCCGGCGCTGGCACGCCCACCAACACTTCCAACTGGTGGCGAAAGCGCTCGGCCACATCGTCAGGCAACTCGATCACACCGCCCGGACCGGTCAGTTTGTCATCTGGCCCGCGAAACGAGCCGGATAGCACCGTGTAGGATTTATTCGGCATTACGCTCTCCTGCGACCTTGTCCAGTTTCGACAACCGCTGTCCCAACGCCTTGTCCGGCTCACCGGGGATCACAATCACCTCCCCGGCTTTGAACTGAACAGGCGACACGATGGTGTAGCGGCCCTTCTTGTTTGCGACCGGCTCCAGGTTGTGCGCACGCGCACTGGCCTGGGCCGCATTCAGGATCAGTTCCCCTCCATAAAGGGTGATCGTCTGTTCCACGCGGTATTTCGGCATATCAATGCCCTCAGTGAGGTGTGAGGCCGAAAGGCTTACGCCACCAGTTGGTTAAGAACGGCGTACTGCCAGCGCCCAAAACCCACGTTGCGCCAGGTGTCGACGCCGTACTGATGAGCATCGTTGTCGAACTCGTACTCCGAGCCTTCAGCCTTGGCTTTCATGGCCACGTCGGTTTCCTGCTGACGGATGAACGCTTTCAAACGACCGTCCGTGCGGAAGGTCACGAATTTGTCCTGCCAGGCGTTGAGGCGCACGTTACCCACCACGCGGACAACCACGTTGTCCGGCATGACGATCTCGCTGATGTTGGTACCGCGCGGCACGCTAAGCGCCGTCTGCGCAACGCTCAGCAGGTTGAACGGCACCATCACCAGAAACTCGCGTGCGAGTTCGTTGATGGGTTCGCCCTGGTCATCCTTGAAGCTGGTCAACTGGGTGACCGACCGGGCAACCGCCTGCTGGAACTCCTCAACGCTCGGCCGACTGGGCGTCCCGTGAAGTGTCGCTGGCAGTTCGGAGATGTCAGTGGTGATCTTGTTGGACTGCACGCCGCTCTGGCCTTCTTCGTGGTCGGTATCGAAGAAGTACTGGCCGTCGTAGCAGGTCTGGCTTTCACCGTTGAGCAGCAGCACCGACAGTAGCCGCGCCCAGTGCGCGTTGGTGCGGTCAGCTAGCTCGCCCAGGCGAATGCGCAACTGTCCGGTTTTATCGCGGCGCAGCTCGGTCACCAGCACTTCGAGGGTGGCCTCGAAGTGCAGGTTTTCGATTTCGAGATCAGCGCTGATAAAGCCCTTGGCGTGACGACCGCCAATCCATTCACGCAAGGTCGGCACCATGCCGATCCATGGATAGGTTTCTTTGGCCTGGTCGGAGTCGAACAGGTTGGACACGGCGTCGATCCAGTTCGACCCCACATTCTGCTCAAGCAGCTCGTAAAACATGCCGATGATGGCGCGGCTGGAAAGTACTTCAGCACCCATGGGTGATTCTCCTGAAGAAGGATACGGTCAGAAAAAAGAACGGATTGAGTGATGCGTTACGCCGCGACAGGGACGGCCTGGGCGGTGAACTTGACGATGCCGACGCCGGTACGCACGAACCGGTGAACATGCCCGATCAGGCTGTTACCGGCGGCGGTGAGCGCAAATGTGCCGCTGTCGCTGGCATACACCGGCTTGCCGATGTCTGCGATCGCCAGCGCAGTGACGGGCAGTTCAACTTTGCCCTCTTCGCGAAGACGCACACGCGCTGCAGCAGCGGCACCGATTCGATTGTCGACGCCGCGATCGGCGAAGCCCACGAACAGATCCCCAGCCGCCAGAGGTCGCGCAAGGCCGTTGGCCGCGACAATGCCGACCGCCGAACCTTCGAAAATCTGCACGCCGGCCGCAACCGATAGATCGTTAATTTCCCCGATCTCGTAAGCGCGGGGGGTGTCGAGTGTAAGAGGCATAGGATTCTCCAAAGCCATGGGTGGGAAGGAATTACCCGGTGTTTACTTTTTCAGGACCTTGACCAGGCCCCGCTCGGTGGCCTTGCGGTAACCGTGATAGGCCTCGAAGGTGCCAAACTCGGCGCGCAGCTCCTTGTCACCGTCCCAGGTAGCCTTGGCCCGCTCCTCCAGCGGCGCCTCTGGATCCTCCTTCACAGCCTCAGGCGCTGCCGGTGGCGTCAGCACGTTGGGCACTGGCGCAGGCGCCTGGGTACGAATGTCGGCCAGAGCACCGGCGCGTTTGGTTTTTTCGGCGCCGATAACCTGCGCCGCCGCTTCGGCACCGGTGGTTTTGCCGTCGAACTTGAGCGTGGCAATCAGCTCTTCGTGTCCGGGCAGTGCGGCGGCTTCCACCGCCTGGATACGTTCGCACTCGGCGCGGGCGCCGGCAGCTGCACCAGCGGCATGCGCGTCATGTTCCAGGCTGGCCAGCAGCTCGGCATGATTCGCGGCCAGGTATTCGCGGTTGATAACGGGTTTATCTGCAGTCGGCGCGGGGGTGTTACTGCTGGTGGTGGACATAGTTTTTTCTCCAGAAGAACTGCTGTTGAACTCTGCGATGAGTTGTTCAAGTGTGGATTCACGGTCGGCCATGCCCAATGCCACGGCATCGGAGCCAATCCGCATATCGCCCTGGCCGAAGTCGGCCAAAACGGTTTCAACACTGAGGCCACGGTAATTGGCGACGTCCTCGACAAAGATGTCAGTCAGCCGGTCGACATGAGCCTGGGCAACAGCACGTCCTGATTCAGTGCTGAAGTCAGGACGCTTTTTTGGGCTCTGGCTGCTGACGATCTCAAAACTGCCGTCGTCGTCGCTTTTACGCACCGTCAGCACCGTGCCGATGGAGCCCACGGCGCCGGTGCGGCTCATGACAATTTCATGGGCTGCGGCTGCCATCCAGTAGCCTGCACTGGCCGCATTACCGGATACGTAGGCCACTACCCGTTTGGGGGAGGCACGAATCATCTGGCCAAACTCAGCGATGCCGCTGGCAATCCCACCCGGCGTGTCCATCACGAGGATGATGGTGTCGGTGCGCGGATCGTCGACGGCAGTGGTGAACTCCTTGGCCAGCACATCCAACGAGGTCGCACCGGACAGTGCCGTAAACAAGTTTGCGTAGCGGAACACCGGGCCGGTGACGGGCAGCAACGCCACATTGCCCCGCTGGGTCACCGCGCGGCTGTTCTGCAAGGGTTTGCCCTGCCTGGCCTCCAAGGCTTCTGGGCCTTCATGCTCCCGGCGGGCAATGGCGGTGATGGTCTGCAGCATGTCCGGGGTAATGGCCCAGGGCTCGCGTGATACCAGGTCGAACGCCGTCACCCGGTGCACGGGAGGTGCATCGGTTGGGTAGTCGCTCATAGTTAGGTCCGTTCAGGAAGATCGGGATTGGCCGCAGGCTCATCCTCGGGGCGAGCCGTGGGTGAGGCGGATAGGCCGTCATCGCGCCTACGCTTCACTTCAAGCGCACGCTGTTCGTGGTTCTCTTCCCAGTCGCTGCCGTCGTAGAGCATGGATTCCTTGGCAAGCGTGCTGACACCAATATCAATGCGTTTTTCGGCGGCATTGATGTCTTTGAGCGGATCAACGGTGCCGGGACCATCACCCACCCATAGCGACCCGCTGTACGCATAGCGCAGCAACGGGTGGTCGAAAAAACCGGGAGCCTCGATGTCTCCCTGTGCCACGGCCTCTTCAAGCCAATGCTCGTACACGGGCTGGCAGAAATGTTGGCCCAGGAAGTCACGGCAACCGCGAACGAATTGCCAAGCCTCCATCACCGCAGCACGCGCGGCGGTGTAACTGGCGGTAAAGTGCTTGATCAGCACCTCATACGGCAGCTCCAGGGCCATGCCGATCTGCCGGAGCATGGCGAGCACGAACGGATCGAATGCCATGTTCGGGCGACCCGGTGACGCGGTATCGATCGACGCACCGTCGTCCAGCTCGGCGACAATGCCTCCACTGAGTGAGCCGTCCCAACCGCCCTGGTCGCGCCCGGCGGGTTTGTCGCCACCTACCGGTGTGTTGCCAGTAACGGCCGATGCCAGAGGGCTCAGATTGCCGCCCTGCCCTTGCTTGATGAACACGGCGAAGAACGCAGACACCACCGCCGCTTCCAGCTCGGCATCGGTGTAGCGATCCAACTGTTTGAGCTTCTCGATCACCGGCGCCAAGTACGGCACACCGCGTGGCTGGCCCACCCGACGCCGCCGGTACACATGCAGCAGCACCCGACCGCCGCGCTCGTTGAAGAACGGACGGTCATCCCAGACACGATCTTTGACGCCCAGCGCTCCTGGGTGGCTGCGCAGAATGTGCGCCTTAATCGGCGCACCATCGGCATCACGCTCGATGCCGGCAGTCAGGGCTTCCGTGTCGGCCTTGTTGCTAGGGTTACAAACCCGGTCGGCCTCAATCAGTTGGATGCACGCCGAGTAATGCTGACCGGGTTGCTCTTTGTGCGTCAGCAACGTAAAAACATCACCGCTGCTCAGCACCGACCGCCAGGTCAGGTCCTGCAGGCCATAGAAATTCTGCTCGCGGGTGATGTCGCAGCTGGTGGTTTCCGCCCAGGACTTGAACAGCGATTCTGTTTTCCGCTGCCACTCCCTGGCCTCGTCTTCGTCCCAGCCCAGAATCGAACGATTGACCACCGACTTGAGCGCCAAGCCGGTGCCGACCGTTTTAGTCGTCACCGTATTGATCGCCCCACCGCCGATAGGGTTGTTGCGTTCAAGATCTCGGCAGCGTTCGCGAAGCGTGGGCAAATCGGGCAGCAGATCTGCCGCCGCACTTCCTGCCGTAGGGTTCCAGGCACTCAGAGTGCGTTTGGCCTTCGACGCGCCGCTGTAACCGCCCAAGGCAGTCATGGTCAGCCGGGCGTGCATGCGCTTGGCGCCACGCTCGGGGCTTAGCCAAGTGATGGCCTTATCCAGCAGCGTCGGCTCTGGCACTTTCGGCGCGCGGCTCATCGCGGCGTAATCCCACGCAGGACGATCCCCCGGGGACGGCCACTTTCCAGGCGATCAACTTGCTGTTGCCAGTAGTCGATCGTCTTGGTGATTTCGGCAAGGTCGGCGTATTCCAATTGCCGGGTGCCGATGCGGTAGCTCTGCTTTTGGCTGACCTTCATGCTCGCATCGAGCCAGGCTTGAAGCTGGCCCTGCGCTTGTTCCAGGGTGATAGCCATGAATTAATTCCTGCGTTGGGAGAGCACGCGCATTGCACTACGGCGCCCAGAAACAACTCTCCCGCCAGAGGGCGGGAGATTAGGTGGTTCGACTGGTGTCGGTTCCGGACTATCCCCATCCGATTCGGGAACGGGTTCAGCCTCGGATTGATCCGGCTCGGGTGGGTCAAACAACGCACCCTGACGGATCTGTGCATCGAGCCCCGCCCAGTCTTGCTCCCGCATCAAATGCGTTTTCAGGGAACGGGCCGCGTGCAACGCATACGTCTCGCAGTCGGTACCTTCGTTCGGTTGGCCGGCCTTTTTCTGCCAGACCTTGCGGTAGTGGTGTCGCCGGCTGGGCGCCTTCACTTCGGCGGTGATTTGCCGGAAATAATCCGGGCGCACCGTTTTGTAAAAGTGCATCCGACCAGGGCCATCACCGGTCAATGGCAGACGGCCCTCAATCCACAGATCCTTGGCCCGCGAGGTACCGACAATGTAAGGGCGCAGACCGTACTTCGAGGCCTTTTGCTCTTTGTCAGTGTCGACGCCTTGCCGAGGCGCACTGAAGATTTCCCGGCGCTCATCGTCGCGGGTGTTGCCACGTTCGCTCGCGCCCTTGATCGCCATCACGCCGTTGCGCTGATGCTTACGGCAAAACGCATACGCCGCGTCCTGGGTGATGGTGCCGTCCGAGGTATCCAGCGAAGTAGCCAGCACCCTCAGCTTGGCGCCGCAGGCGTGTGGAATCGGCGCAAACAGCATCTTTTCCAGATCCAGCCAGACGCCCTGGTCAGGCAGCACCACCTCGCCGTAGATCTCACCCCAGTAGATCAGCCAGGATTCCTCGCCTCGGCCCCAGGCCCGCATCACCACCGCTAGGCGATCGTGCTGCACGTCGACCCCGGCGGTGATCACCAGGCCCCCTATGGGCACAAACATTTCCGGGTAGTCCTCTGCCCGCTCAGCCAGTTTATCGGCCTCAGGCAGGTCGGATTTGTACTCGTAGGCACGGCCCTGTTTCTGGTTGACGAACTTGATCAGCAACGACAGGTTGCCAATCGACGCCTGGTGTTCGGCGTTGAGTTTCTCCCGCACGATGTCGGCCAGGCTGGTACCGGGCAGGCACGCGTACAGTTCGTTCAGCTCAATGAATCCAGCACGACCGGCAAAGGGTTTGGTGGGCACCCAGCCGCAATAGGGGTCGCCGGCATCAATCGCATTGAACACCGTGTTGCGGATGTTCTCTTTGCGCTGGTAGTCGTCCCAAATTTCGCCACAGTGCGGGCACCCGTAGCCGGCGGTCTCAGGATCCGCTCGGCCGTAGATCTCGTGGGGCTGGGCGTCCTCATCAATGTCGAGCCACTTGATATGGGCGAAGTCCAACACATGCGACTTGTCGCACGCGTGGCAGATGATCGGCAACACGCGGCAATCGGTCTGGGCCAGGCGCGCTTCGGTCTTGCTCGCGCCCTTGATCGCCGGCGTACCGCCCACCAGCATCTTGGAGCCGGGGTAGCGCTTGCCGCGCTCCTCCAGCAGGGCGATCGCATCACCCTGCCCCTTCACGTCGTCGCTCGTGTCGTCCGGTTCTTCCACCACCGACAAGCCCACCGAGGACGTGGACTTAACGTTGCCGGGAGAGTTCGACGCCACCAGTTTGAGGAACCCGCCCGGGAATGTCTTATGGTCCCAACGGTTGCCCGAGGTGCGACTAACGTCGACCGGCATCAACTTGGCTACTTCAGTGTTGGCCGTCACTCCGAACTTGAGCTTTTCGTCATGAAAGTTTTTGCCGTCCTTTTCCTTGGCGAACAGGATCATGATTGGGCGCGGCAGGTTATGGATGAACTTGAACAGGTAGCCGATCAAGAACCACGTCCAGCCGATCTGCGCCGCTTTCATCAGATCCACCTCACTCACCCGTGGATCGTCCAAGGCGGCGGCAACGCCGAGAAAGTAAGGTGTGTATTGGAAATCGTAGAGGCCGTGCAGCACGCCACTTTCAGCGGGTAGGTAAAACTCGGTGCTCAGGTAGTGCGCGGTCGGAATGTCACGCGGCGGGTTGAATTTCCCCGCTGCTGCCGACAAGCTCCGCGCCAAGTTTTCGCGCGTAGCCTGCAATTCGCTCGGTCGTAGGTCCAGCAACTTTGGCCACCACTGTTCGATCAACCGTGAGTTTCTGCACGTTCTCGATTTCCTGAATGATGCGTTCAAGGCCGCCCAGGTATTCCCGGTTTGCGAAACTGGCCCAGTCAGACAGTGCCCGCTCTGCCTCACCGGAGGGAATCAATGAACGCAGTTTTTCGTAATACACCAACCGCCCGTTGGCTGACTTCTGCTGCAGATCATCGATCCGCGCTCTGTTGAGTTCCTCAAGCTGGCTGCCCCCGCGCCCAGCGGCTTTCGCGCGCAAATCACGGATATAGGCCGTTCGGATCTCGTCCATGCTTGCCGTTTGCCAATCAAGGGTCAGGCCCTTGAGCACGTCGCGGGCATTACGCTCGCTCATGTCCAGATGCTCGGCGATTTCATGTTGGGTTGGCATGGTCTGATCCTGATGCTGGGAGGGAAGCGGAACCCCCTATGTCGGGTTGAATCTGCAAAAAAGTCGGGGTTCGAATTACCCCGATGGCCCCGCTGCCTGGAAGGACCCATTGATTTTGGGTCGCAAGTCGACCTGTCAAGCCAAAACCCCGACAAATCATTGAAAAATCGCCATTTTTTGAGGAGAAATGCACGAAGCCGACAAGAGGTCAGCCTCGCTCCATCTCCCGTGCCAGGGCGCGCCGGAACAGCGGCTCGAACTCGGCCTCGGCGACGCGATTGGCTACCCCGTAGAAGTCAAAGCGCCGCCGATACGTCGGGCGCTTGACGAATATCAGGATGGGCCGTGCCCCGTTGCCGATCCGCTGCCAGATACCCAAAGGGCCAGTGCCGTTGCCAGGTCGACCCACGAAATAGTCCGGTGCGTTGCGGTTACGGCGACGGCTGCGCTGAGTGCGGTTGGCCATGAAGCCCGACACCCGCTCAGCTGCTCCGAGTGCGGACAAGATCTGCACGATCTGGCCGCGACTGATATTGCCGTTGCCATCCATCCTGGCGCGCCGACCAGGGACGGCGTACATGTCAGCTGGCATCAAGCCGTAGTGGATCAGCGCTTTCTCAAATCGCTTATGTGGCCGGTTGCCACCGTCAATGTGCACCGGCAGGTACTTGGACGCGGGCACGCCTGAGCTGGCTTCGTCCTTGACCCACACTCGGGCAAACAGGCGGCTGGTCGTGGCACTGCGCTTGAAGACCGAGCTGAGCGTCCACCGTGTGGGCCTATCGAACACTCGCTCAAGCTCGGCCTTCTCAGCTGCCTGGACGCGTTCGGCAGTGAAGGTCAGCGCTTTGGCAGCGGCTATCGGCACCTTCGACTTGCTGAGCCCACGCATTTCCCTGACGATCTTGTCGATGTTGTCACGCATCTCAAGTCGCATCATGGTCATTGCCCCTGGATGTTTAAGGTCCGGCCTCACCCTTGGCTTCTGCTTCCTGCAGGCCCAGGCGCTTGGCAGTCCAGCGCTCGTACAGCCCGATGGCAACGTCTGCCCCTGCCATTGCGGTGAGGCATCCCAGTGCGCCGGATGTCCAGATCGACATACCCGCAGCGTACAGCAGCATGATCGCCGATACCCCACACACCACGCAGGCGCCGGACCGAAGGGCCAGCCGCCTTATCAATGCCCAACCCCGGGCGCCCTCCTTGTCCGCTCGCCACATCTCGCCCGACACACCGCCCACCAGGGCCAGGACGATCACTAACCAGATCGGCATTTCTGCCAGCGCTTGCTGTTCGTTCGTCATTGGCCTACTCCGTAAACGAAAAAGCCCTGCGCTAGGCAGGGCTCAAAGACGTTGTTGTCTAGTGGATGGGAAGTTCAGCGCTGCGCAAACTCAGCCTTTTACTTCTGTCGAGATAGTTATATCCCGCATTGGTGACGCGCTGGATACGTATATCCGGTGCTTCCCCTTCAACATTGATACAACCCAAATCTACAAGCAGCTCAATATGGCCATCCACGACAACACCGGACCAATGGGCACATTCGGCGCTGGAGAATCTGCTGCGAATATCCTTGGCCGATAAATCGAGCTTCCAGTCATCGGAGCTCTTGATGCAGACCTCCAAGATTTTCACCAACAGTTTCTGATCTCGTTCCATTTCTCAGTTCCAAAGGAAAAATTGTCTGTACGAAGTAGTACGTCTGAGGAGAAATGAAAAACCCGGCGCAAAGGCCGGGTTTGTGGTGAGATCGCTGCTTGCGTACCTCTTTGAAGATGACTGATTTATACCCCTCCAGTCCGGTGGCAGCAAGACCTCAGCGCTGCCACCCTGCAATCAACGGCAATACACCGGTAATCAACGGACATATAACGTAACTGGCTCTAGCGCCGCAGGCGTGGACCCTCTTGTCCCACTGATCACAAGACAGGCGCGACGTCTGAAACACCGATAAATCAAAGCGGCGCCCTTCCGTCCTACTATTTATTACTATTTCCATGTAAAGGGAGAATTAATAAACGCTGCGCGTATGCGCGCGCGTGTATGTAGGTGTGTGCATCACATGCGGGAAAGATAGAAAAAAGGTGGGACGGTGGACCATCATCAATTAACACGCGGCGCGCAGATGGCCCACTAGCCAAAACACTAGCAGTCCATACAGGGACGGACCGCGCCATCAGGCTACGCGCTCCAGCAACATGCCGGCGATCTCCAGATGTGCCGAGTGCAAGCGCGCATAGAACTGCGTCCGACCACACCCGCAGTGTGCCCATTTCTGGCGCTCCACGCTTTCACGATTCAGGTAATGCTCTTGCACCACTTGGGCCAGATGCCAGGACAGATGCTTATTTACGATCACTTCAATGTCTGCACTCCATGGCAGCAGCATCTTTGAACCACTGCGTGTGCCACGAATCAATTCTCCCCGGCAATCTATCAACTGACCCAACATACTGCTGGCAGATCCGTCAGGGCCACCGCCACCGTGCATGTCGAGCGCCCACAATTTCAACATCTCATCCATTTCCGGGATCAAAATGCGGTCTCCTGCCTGGACACCGCCGACCCTCGCTTCCACTCCGGCGGTTTCACATACTCATAGCTGCGCACACCCCGCACACAGTTACCCTTGCGCCGGCGGGGCCAATTCATCCGATGCATAATCTTGCCGATGCGCATTTGCTCGGGTCTACCCCAGTGGCTTGGATCGATGTTAAGCGCATGTTCAAGCAAGTGCGCGCCTGTCACCGTATCGCCAATATGCTTGTCGGCCAGGTAGCCGACCACCAGGTCTTCCCACATATCTGCCTGATAACGCTGATCCTGCTCAGCGGCAAACACATCAGCCTCATCGCGCTCCACCCACCATATGTCACCCGCGCGAAAACAGGCTAACGCTTCGGCCCAGAGTTGATCACGGTCGGCTCGCAGCCCCTCAAGATCAACTTTGGTACACATCACCGGCCAGTAACGGCGGTTGCCCGTGTCGTCCTTCAGGTACTCATCTTGGTTGGTCGTGCCGATAAAAACGCTCTGCCGGGGCACATCCAGCATCCGCCGGCCATAGCTCTCGCGGTAGGTGTCGATGGACGATGAGACGAACTGCTTGGCCTTGGTCGACTCTGCCTTGTTAAGTGAGTCCAGCTCGGCCATCTCAACAATCCACTTGCCCCGGATCGCCTGATAGGCATCTTTGCTGCTCAGGTCAAACGATGTATCCATGAACCACTCGCCGCCCAGTACCCGCGCAGCCGTGGATTTCCCCTCGCCCTGCAAGCCTTCCAAAATCAACATTGAGTCAGCCTTGCAGCCAGGCCGACACACGCGTGCCACCGCAGAAATCAGCCATCGCTTGCCCACCTTACGGGTGTACGAACTATCCATAACCCCCAGCCGATCCTGCAACCAACGCTCAAGGCGTCGCACGCCATCCCACTCAAGGCTTTCTAGATACTCACGCACCGGGTGGTAGGCGTTGTCATTCGCCACCGCACTTACAGCCTCAACAACGTGAGCAGTTTTCACCCGTAGCCCGTAAACATCAGCAAGCCATAGCGCCACCCTGATGTCGTCAAGATCGGTCCAGTCCCCCTTACCCCCGCCATACGGAGGCGTGCGCAACTTGCGCGTCTTCGAACTGAACGAATCCCAGGCGATTACCCCGGCCCAGCGTTTATCGTTACCCAGAATCAATGCCACGTTGAACGGGTGTACGATCAACCCTCCTTTTTCAGAGTACTGCAGCTTCTCGCGCCACCGCTCATCGGTAGACGGTCGAACCACCGCCAGCACCTGGCGGCGCACCGCGTCCAGGCCCTCAGCACAGTGCAAGTCGTTAAAGTCCGTCCAGCCGTCTTCACGATCATTGTCGAAGACCGGTGTAACCACCTGGCCACCGACCACAACCGACGCATTGCCTGCCTTGATTACGCCCGAGTTGTACGGCTGCCCATTTACCACGGTCTTCCAATCATCATCTGCGCAAAATACTAACTGCCGACCGGGATATTTTGTGCGCATTGCTTGTGCCACCGGCAGCAGGTTTCCAGCATCAAAGCAAATGCAAACCGTCAGCGAGGTCGACATATGCAGGCTGGCACCGGTCGCGTATCCCTCAGCGATCAAAATCACATCGCCTGGCTCAGGCTCTGGGCCGATCAGATGAAACGCGCCTTCCTTCGCCAAACCGTACGGCCAGTAGGTTTTGTTCCGGCCCGTAGCAGCCTGCTTTTCCGGGTACAGCACCTGTAGCCCGACAATATCGCCTTTGACATTGCGCATAGGCACGAAAGCCGTACCGCTCTTCGCCTTGTAACGCAGACCAACGCCAACTACCCGCTTGGCATCCAAGTAACGCGAACTGCCCTTTTCAGAGAGGTGCTTCCACATACCAGCAGCGCGCCGGGCGGCAGTGCGGTGCTTTCTATCCTCAGCCAAGGCGGCTTTACGCTGGCCCTCCTCGGCCCTGGCACGCATTACCGCTCGATCTTCAGCGCTCAGCCGCCCGCCCTTAGGCTTGATCTTCTGCCAACTGCCTTTTTCACCCTGACGCCAGTCGCCAAATGCGCCGCAATACAGTGTTTTGCCGTCACCAGTCAGATGCTCATAGATCACATACCAACCGGTTTTCTCCGGGGCCTTATCACCGTCGCACTCGCAACGCGTTCGCTTACCAATCACCAGTGGAGTTTCTGGTTTAAGCCCGTAGTCCTGCAACTGGGCCAACACATCATCAAGTAGTTCGTGATTAGTCATGTCCGTACCCCACGCCGGTCTGCCAGGTCCTGGCAGTCAGTGCAGCGCGTACAGCCGCGATCAAGCATTGCCAACCGCCGAGCCTCTAGGATGACATCCCCGCAGTCCACGCACTCGAGTGTACATTGGCCTGGATTGGCAGTAGGTCGCGCGGCCATGGCCACCGCGAGATTAAGAGCAATGACGTTATCAGCAACATCTGCGTTGTCAGACATAGCTCAGGTCCTCCGCATGCATCTTGCGGAGCACCGCGCGCAACTTGAACACTGCCTGCACCATGCGCTCGGCCAGCAGTTCAAACTCAGCCAGTTCGTCATCGTCCAATTTGTCATCGGACAATGAGGTAGATACATGCGTGGCTAACTCCCCCTCACGAGAAAGCAACTCGCCAATGCCTGCCATCAGCGACTGCGCCGTGTCGGTGTCGCTCAACTCGGAAACGTCGATTCCCACCCAACCGATGGGATGCAGCAACGCATCTACGATGCGTGGGTCGCGCGTGGCATCCAGCACCAATTCAAGATCGCCGATGTTAGGCGTGTGGCTGGTATTGGTCAGGCTCAGCTTATGATTGAGGGTAGTAGCGTTGCCGCCGTCGATAGCGGCAATGGCAGTGGCGCCGCCCGGATAATCACGTGCGGCGTGGAGCAAAGCTTGCGGTAGAGTCAACAGCGAACGCCGTGCGCGCTCAATGGAATTGAACTGTTTACGGTTCATGGCAAAACTCCAAAAACTCTGCCAGTGACCGCTGCATGCCTGTTTGGTACAGTTGCGCTGTGGTCACTTACAGGTGGTCGCATGCAGCCGGTTGCTCTGTGGTAGAAAACCCGGCTGCACCCCGATGGCAAGGCACACGCTCCGCATGTGCCCTTCCGTTACAGCCTGCAGACCGTGGTGGGTTAGCAGGCAACCCAAGGCATCCGTGCCTTGGGGGGTGGTGGAACGGCGCGTTGTATTGGTTTGCTCCGCGCCGCTCTGCCTTTTACTTCGTTAAGCGGCCTGCTGGCTTGACGCTTTATCTGTCGCCCTGAGCTTTCCATTGGTAAGCACTTGAACCTGGTACTGGCGTGACTGCGGCGGCTCAGTACCCCATTGCGATACTGCAGCAGGGGAGACTTTCAGAGCCGCAGCCACTTTAGATTTCCCTCCGAAGAAGGCGATTACTTCTGTCGTGAGCATGGTGCTCTCCTGTTTGCTTGCCCAATACAGTAAGTACACTTAACTTATTTGGCAAGCAAATGAAGGACTCCAAACAGAGTAAGCCTTAAGCTAGCTTAATGAATACTCCAGCAGAAAGAATCGCATACGCCATTTCCAAGTGCGGAAAGAAAGCCAGCGTCTTGGCCATAGAGTCCAACCTGAGTGCTGCCAGAATTAGCCAGTTAGCCCAGGGAGACGGGAGTCTCAAGGCTGAAAATCTTTTTCTATTCGCACGCGCTACTGGGTTCTCCGCCCAGTGGCTTGCCGAAGGCATAGGGGACAAATATGACGCCGGTGCCCTCGAAGAGGTCCATGTGCTGATCCCCCAATTCACCGCCAAGGCGGGTGCAGGCCCGGGACACACAAACCACCACATAGAAGACCTCGGCGGCCTAATGTTTAGGCGAGACTGGCTTACCAGAATGGGCTTGAAGGAAAAGAACCTCAAGGTCATCTACAGCTCAGGAATGAGCATGTTCCCGACCATTGCTGATGATGATGTGCTGCTGATTGACGAAGGCCAGCGGGAGCCGTTGAACGGCAGAATCTATGCAATTCAGCGCCCAGACGGAGACGTCAGCATCAAGCGCTTAGTCCACACGCTCACCAACGGTTGGATAATTCGCAGCGACAACGAGGACAAACGCGCTTATCCCGATGAGAACGCTACCGATACAAGCATTGGTCATCTACTCATCATCGGGCGGGCCGTATGGCACGCCGGAGCCCTCTAACTGTAGGTCTCTTAAGAAAAAACATAAGCAAACTTGACTTAAAAAGTTAAGAGAACTTTAATTGCCTCACTCTCCCACCACAGAGCGAGGCAACTCCCATGCAACCAGCAACCTTGCACGTACTCCCAACGTGCCCAGAAAGCCGCGTTTTCGAGGTGCGCCGCCTAGCCATAATCCACGGCTGCGCCTTTGCCCCCACCAAACGCAAATCAACCACCAGCCCAACGCCTACCCCCTTCAATCCAGATGATGGAGGGCGTGCAGCATGAGTAGACTATCTCTCAACGCCAGCGCCTACATCCGTCTACAGGCCCAGGTAAACCTTAGTGGCACGTTCAATCACACCCTGCATTCGTGTGATGGCTGCCAATCCGTAGCGGCTCAGGTCGAGATCGAACAGTGCACCGCCGGCATCACGGTGATGGTGCGCATCTGCGGGACGCGCAATACATCAGTCACCCTCGATAAGCACCGCAAAAACAACGCCACGCGCGTTGCGAGCTTTATCGAAGGTATCGCCAATGGCCGCCTCCCTACCGGTGTACCCGACGTAGATGAGCATGAAGCTGTCAGCGATATAGAGGCCACCCTGCGTCTGGCCATCCGACGTGGGCGCGGCATTTACCATCTGATCGCTGACGAACTGGAGCCCTCTGTACAGATCCAGCGCCACCCACGCGGCGGCTATATCGCCAAGCTCGAAATCGACGACGATGCCGGCTGCCTACTCACCCTGCCCGCCGACAACCAGCGCGCCTACGCAATCTTGGCTGAAAACCTAAATCAATTCCTGCAGGGCTACCGCAATAGCCTCGCAGCCGTCGCGTGAGGTGTCGTCATGAGCCTATCCCTCAAACGCGTAGCCGGACGCCTAGGTTTGGGTCACCGCGAGCTGATGAAACGCATGCGCGACAAAGGCCTGCTGGATCAATACAACCTGCCAAGCAACCCTGCCTTGACCAAAGACTTTTTGGTCACCCGTGAGAGTCGCTGGTTTCACGAGAAGCTTGGCATTCAATACAAGCGCACCACGCGGGTGACCGACGTTGGCATTTCCTGGCTGGCCAGGCAGATCGGTATTGAGCGCCCACCCCCACCCGCCGCGCCCGACCCACGAGAAGTCGCGTAATGAGACAGCCCGAAGCATGGCCGCGCCAGTACGCCCGCCAGATCACGGCGATGCGAACCCGCGAGGAACGCATCACTGCGCTGGCAGAAGTACCGGAGCACCTACGCGATCTGGTACGTACCCACGTTGAGATCGCCTGGAACCACCCCCGAGGGAACACACATGGACCGCAAACTGATTGATACCCTACTAATCGAACTACTGAACCTGCCTGAAGAACGTCGTACGGCTGAGAAAATTCTTGCCAACCTCACCCTGGCCGCCACCGCCGCCGACGCTTCCCTCGCCATCACCGGCGCACCGCTGCAAATCGAGCACCTACAACTGGCGGCTGCTCTCGACCAACTCGTGATCGATCTCGGGCCCAACTACCGTGCTCGCGCCATGCTGCGCCTTGGCAACGGCATTGAGGGCGTTGAGCTGGGTGCCGTTCTCGAACCGCTAGACAGCACCTCACCACTGCCGCGTTTCGTGGCATTTGGCAGCACGGCACGTACAGCACTGGCAGCCATCAACCGTGACATTAGAGCGAGCCACCAACCCCACACTAAAGAACCGACGCAACGTAAATCGGGAAAGCTGACGCTCGGCACGCTCAAGGCGCAAGTAGATAAGGCGAATGCAGCATGACGGCCTCCGTACAACGCGAACTGCGCCTGCCGATAGCGCCCAGAAGTCAGACCGTTGACCTGTTGTACCGAACTCTCGGGGATCTGCTCGTACCCGTAGAACAGGTACGAGAACGCTACTTCAGCAATCTCAACCAGGACAACTTCACTCGCGCACTGGCAAGCGGCCGTGTAGCGCTACCCATCACCACTCTGGATACCAGCGCCAAGCGCCCCCGGTTTATCGACATCCGCCATCTGGCCATCTTCATTGATACGCAGGCCGATGCCGCAGACGAGGAGCTGACAAGCAATCAACCCAGTCAGACGAGCGATGACTCTTTAACCAACACACTTCGATAACAGCTGAACCACCGCAACCGCTGCACCACCAGCCAAGCGGAACACAACAGCAGGAGCAAACCACATGACTGCATTTGAAATTTTCGCGTTGATCAGCTTCGTAATTGCACTCGCCATTCTGTACTGGGTCGGGTATCGAGGCGGATTGAAGGATGGCTGGAGCGATGGTTACGACGACGGCCACGGTAAGGGCTATATCGAGGGTATTGAGGAAGGCGAGTCGTCGGGCGCTACTGCTCTCGAAAACGCCACGCGCCGATGCGAACGCCTGGAACTGATTTTGATCAGGGAACCCCAGGACCGTCAGATCCTGACGGCCATCGCGGGAAAACTCAAACTCGCCGCCGACTTCTTTCAAGCGATCAAATCGGAAGGCCACGCAACCCAAGCACTCATTCTGCGCGACCACGCTTTGAGCATGGCAGCCGAGTTGGATTCCTTCTATCAGGAGGATGCAGCATGAGTCGCGCTATCCCAATGCTGCGTCTGACGCCCCAGGCCGCTGGAACACTGCAACAGCAGTACACCAAGGCTATGAAGGAACTGAACGCAATGACTCGCCATAACAAAGAGTTCGACCGGCAACTGAAAGCGCTGATCGGTTACGACGCACTGCGCGAATTGCATAAGGCAACTGACAACGCCCTGCTGCTGGCCGATCTCGTGAAGGAGGCCGCATGAACTGGATCCTCACCCACACCGGCAGACGTTTTGATCTGTTCGAGCCTGACGCCGACATGATTGATCCCCGGGACATCTCCCATTCACTGGCACACCTCTGTCGCTTCAACGGGCACACCCGCGAGTTCTACAGCGTGGCGCAACACAGTTGCATCGTCGCCGAGCTGGTGCCGGAAGAACACAAGCTCGCTGCCTTACTCCACGACGCGCCAGAGGCGTACCTGGGCGACATGACCAAGCCACTTAAGCAGTGGATACACGCATACCAGGACTTCGAAGACTGGGTGTGGCAACGCGTGTGCCAGCGCTTCGACATCGCTGCAGAACTCCCTGCATGCGTTCACCAGGCCGACTTGATTGCACTGGCCACCGAACGCCGCGACCTGATGCCAACCGATCCGGCTATCTGGGATTGCTTGGTCGGCATACAACCCATGACTGAAATCATCCGTCCATGGCCTGCCGCAGAAGCACGACTCACCTACCACCAGCGCCTGATGGACCAACTCGCTGTCGAACATCGGAGGAAAGCGGCATGAAGAACCAACAGGAAAACATCAGCGCCGGTGCCGCTTTGCTCCGCAGCGCCAATGGTGTCAACACGTCAGAAACAAACAGTCTCTGCTGCGCAGCAGCAGGCACTATTGCTCCTTCAAGCGCCACTGCCGAGGCACATATACCCCACGAAAAGCTGCGCGGGGCAGCGGTCAGTAATGCAACGCTTACCGCTTCGGGACGCCCGCTCGCGCAGCCTGCTTTGGGGTATACGCAAGTCTCGAATGCTGCTGACCAAGATTGTCCAACCTGCCGCGATTGGCCTGTGGGCTTCTGCGATGAATGTATTGCCGCCGGGAGGACTTGGTAATGCTTAAGCGAACCCTCACCCACTTCCACCTCTGCTGCGGCCTCGGCAGCGGCGCTGCTGGTTTCAGCGACTCCAAACCGGTCCTAGGACCAGTGCAAGCTGAATGGCGCTGCCTGGGTGGCGTCGACGTCGACCCTGCCGGGTTGCGCGATTTCCAAATGATGACCGGCGTACCTGGCACGCTGATAGACCTGTTCACCCGCGAGCAATTCACGGCGTTCCACGGCCAGCAGCCTCCCACCGGTTGGAAGGAAGCGACCGCCGAGGATCTACGACGCGCCGCCGGCAATGAAGACCCTGACGCGGTATTCATCAGCAGCCCCTGCAAAGGGGCCTCGGGCCTGCTGTCCGAGAGAATGAGCCAGACGCCCAAATACCGGGCACTCAACGAGCTGACGTTGCGCTGCGTTTGGCTGATGTGCGAAGCCTGGAAGCACAACCCGGTATCGCTGATCGTCTTTGAAAACGTCCCGCGCCTGGCCACCCGTGGCCGCTACCTGCTGGATCAGATCACCAAGCTGCTCAGGCACTACGGTTACGCGGTGGCTGAAACCACCCACGACTGCGGTGAAATCGGCGGGCTGGCCCAGAGCCGCAAGCGCTTCTTGCTGGTGGCCAGGCACGTCGAAAAGGTACCTGCGTTCCTATACGAACCGGAAAAGCGCAGCCTGCGCGCCGTTGGTGACGTGTTAAGCCGCATGCCGCTGGCCGGCGATATCGATCAGGCGGGGCCGATGCATCGGGTTCCAGCGTTGCAGTGGAAAACGTGGGTCCGCCTAGCCCTGGTTGAAGCCGGCAAGGATTGGCGCAGCCTGAGCCGGTTTGCGATCGAGGACGGGTACCTGCGCGACTTTGTGATCGTGCCGGAATACCGCGCCGGTTACATGGGCGTACACGACTGGCAGGACACTGCCGGCACGGTCGCCGGCCGGTCGAGCCCAACCAACGGCAAGTTCTCCGTTGCCGCCCCTCGACCGACCAGCAAATTCGAATACACCCAATACGGCGTGCTGCCCTATGACCGTCACTGTGGTGTGGTCACCGGCCAACGCAGCCCAGAACAAGGAACGTTCAGCGTTGCCGACCCACGCATGGGCGGCGAGCGGCACAACAACGTCTTCCGGGTAGTTCGCAACGACCAAGCCGCCGGTACTGTTACCGCAGGGCACGGCCCCAGCTCCGGCGGGCAGGCAGTGGCTGACCCTCGACAACCGTCGAAGGGCTTCGGCAAGTACCTGGTCACTGATTACAGCAAGCCGGCCGGCACCGTCATCGCCGGCAGCACCACCGGGCAAGGCGCTTTCGCCGTGGCAGATCCCGCCTACAAAAAAAGGCACCCGAATGCCAGCACGCAAAAGTTGCGGATCACGCCCTGGTGCAAAAACGCCAAGACCGTGACCGGCTCACAACAGGTTGCAAGTGGGGCTATATCGATCACAGATCCTCGCCCGGGCATGTCACGCACCAAGGGCGACGCCTACCTGACCGGCGGACATTACGGTGTCGTCGACTACAACACCCCGGCCGGCGCCGTGTCCGCCAGCGCTTGCCACGACAATGGCCGGTGGTCAGTTGCAGACCAGCGCATGCCGGCGCCGAACGACCGGCTGACCTGCATGGTCACCAGCCTCGACGGCACCTGGCACCGCCCTTTCACCACGCTGGAGTTGGCCGCGCTGCAATCGTTGTTTGATCCAGAGGACCACTGGTCAGCAGATCCACAGACCGCCCATGAGATCGAGCGCATGCAGCGCGTTCGGAAGATTGAACAGGCGGGAGTCTTCCGGCTGGACGGAATCAACGACGGCCAGCACCGGGAGCGGATTGGCAACGCGGTACCACGTGCGGCCGCACGAGCAATGGCGGATGTTTTCGGCATGACGCTGCTGCTTTCCGAGGCTGGAGAGACGTTCATGCTCAGCAACATTTCGGTTTGGGTGCGGCCGGTGGCGATTGCGCTAAGTGTGGTGCAGCAGGAGGTTGGCATATGAACGTTTTCCTATTGCTGTACCTGTGCGCGGACGCAACCCGTACAGACTGCCAGGTGGTGAAGGCTGATAGCTGGAAGGGACCTCACGCCTACGAACAATGCCTTGACGTTCTGCCTGATCTGACCGAGGCGCTGACTGCGCCCAACCGGAAACGACACAGATTCGCGTGTGAGATCCAATCCGACGGCGCACAACCCGCAGAGCAGAAGCTACTGCCGTCGCGCGCACATCAATCGTTTCGGATGTAAGAGGAGAGGTGCATCAATGAATACTCAGAAAGAAACCGTGAAAACACGGGAGGCAGCATGAGCGCAGCAGAAAAACTCGACTTCAACATCACCCCCGGCGCCTGGTTTCGCCAGGATCTGCTGTACCCAGTCTTCGGCCTAAGCACCGAAGCGGTTCGCAAGTACCGTTCCCGCGGTCTGTGGCTTGAGGGCAAGCACTGGCGTTACGACCCCGCTAACGTGATCGTCTACAACCGCGAGGCCATTGAGCGCTGGATGGAAGGAAAGCCATGATCGACAAGATGCCAACTGGCGTGGAGATGAACGGCAAGCAACTCCGCATCTGGTTCATCTTCAACGGTCAACGGTGCCGGGAACCCCTGGAAGGGATCTCGAAGGTAAACAAGGCCGCGATCGCCTACGCCGACAACAAACGACGTACCATTCTCGCGGAAATCAAGGAGGGCCGCTTCGATTATGCGGCCCACTTTCCGAACTCGCCCAGGGCTGCCATGTTCACGGGCACAGGCGGCCCGTCACTCAAGCGCACAGTGAAGGAAGGCATTGACCGGTGGCTGGAGGTCCAGCGCGCCCTCAAAGCATCAAGCACGGTGGTCAACTACGTGAGCAAGGCCGTGCACGTAGAGAACAAGTTCGGCAAACGCCGAATCGTCGACATCAGCAAAAGCGACATCGAGCTGTTCCAGGCGCAGTTGCTCAAGCAAGGGCTGGCTCCAAAGACGGTAAATGACATCTTCACCGTCGTGCGCGGTGTCTGGGCTGACGCGTTTGGTGACGGCATCCTGAAAGCCAATCCGCTCGATAGGATCAGAAACGTCGGATCGGACGTCGACCTGGAGCATGCCGACCCCTTCAGTCGCAACGAGATTGAGTCGATTGGCAAAGCAGATCCCGACCGTCGACCTGATACCCGAATGATTGAGTTCAACTGCTGGGCCGGATTGTCCCTTTCCGAACTCATCGGGCTCGCCGTTGAAGATGTAGATCTTGAAGCCGGCCTGGTACACATCCGCCGCGCATTGGTCGTCGGAGAATTCAAAGTCCCCAAAGAGCGCTCCAGGGTCCGAGCCATCGAACTCATAGACCCAGCCCTCGAACTGATGCGAGAGATAGTTGCCGACGCGAAGGAAGCAGTAGCCGAAGAGATCACCGTTATACAACGCGACAACATCACGTCCAAGAAGATGAGAGTCAGGTTCCTTTTCCGCAGCTCGACCAGCGGTTTGCTCTGGAACGGCAAGACATTGAGTAACTGGTTCACCGCCCATCTGAAAAAAGCAGAGGTCCGCCACCGAGGCGCCAACCAATGCCGCCACACGTTTGCCAGCCAGATGCTGTCGAGTTACGTTCCGGTCGAATGGGTGGCCAGGCAACTGGGGCACGCCGATACAACCATGGTGCGAAAGCATTACGGGAGATGGATACCGAAGGACACCAAGAGCATGGCTGGCATAGTGTCAAAGATGCTTGGATTTCGTGAGAACTAACGACATGCCCACGTAAAGGTGGGCATGACGCTTTTCGATTTCAGCGGTTACTTGGATGAACTGCAGCCTGTAATACGGCAACAATTTCATGCGGCCCCATCAGACGGTTTATGAGTTGAGCTCGTATCGGTTCAAACACTTCATACATCCGCGCGTACATTTCGACTACTGGGCAGTGCGAGTTCAAAGTAGCGACATCTTTCATCGATTCAAAGCGATCCAGATCATTCACCAGGTAACGAACAGCCCGTCTGTGGTCAAGTTCGTTATTGCCGTCATAGCCACGGAATTGAACCAGGGAAGACGCGTGAGGCACCTCACCTTCGACTATCGCCCGTTCAGCGGGAGAAAGTCTTTCGAAGCTATCTCCTAGAAACGAATACATGTCCAGGGTATCAACGACTGCCGTAACATGAGGCGGGTTATGGCCTTGTTCGTCTCTAATATCGTATGCCCAATCGAGAACCCATAAGTCATTCGATGCAATGGCACTGCTTACGAGCTCGGGATCAAAGCCGTCATCGATCCCGAGCTTCTTGTAGATCGCGCATAGCATCTGCACTGTGAGCTGTTCAATCACTGTAGGTTGCATTTCATTGCCTCTGAGAGTGGATGCGCCGGATACACCCCATTCAGTGAAAAGGGATCCGAAACAAGCATAGTGACAAACGGCCACCAGTGCCGCTCCATATGCAGACGCAACCTCTCGGAGACGTAAAATGCTGGCTCTGAGCGGTATAACAGCCGCGTTTCTTGCCCTAAAAATGCCCTAACCTAAACGTCGTAAACGAAAAAGCCCCCGTGATCATCAATGATTACGGGGGCTTTATCTTGTTCAATAATGGCGGAGAGATAGGGATTCGAACCCTAGGTACCGGTGAAGGTACAACGGATTTCGAATCCGTCCCATTCGGCCACTCTGGCATCTCTCCAACGGCGCGCATCATAACAGCCTGTTTCGT
>Ga0105246_10000066_pt1 | contig 42998 bp, 46 predicted proteins | sample KBSM64metaG_FD_99694 | JGI IMG/M metagenome (GOLD analysis project Ga0105246, IMG submission 99694) | Miscanthus rhizosphere microbial communities from Kellogg Biological Station, Michigan, USA - KBS M6-4 metaG | ecosystem: Host-associated > Plants > Roots > Rhizosphere > Soil | place... | reverse complement strand
CCGCACAGGTAGATGATGCCGATGTCCGGCGGGTTGTGGTGGGACACGTTGGAGATCAACAGGCGCGTCAGCGCGGTGATCGCCACGTAGATCAGGAAACGCACCGGCATGTGGTTGGTCTTGTATAATAGGTCTTAATCTAACAATTCGGCATGACCCATCATGACAAGTCCATTCCCAGCAGCCTACGCATATATAAGGCACAGCACGAAGCGTCAAGGCGCAGAGGACAAGGACTCTGTAACACGCCAGAAAGAGTCTATCCGAGTGCTTGCAGAGCAGTACAAGGTGCAGATCCCGGATGAGAATTTCTTCTACGAAAACGGGGTGTCAGCGTACAGCGGCAAGAACCGCACACACGGCAAGCTGAAAGAGCTGATTGACCAAATCGACAGTCTACGCATTCGCCCTGGCGATATTGTTTTCGTTGAATCTATTGACCGTTTGAGTCGCCAGAGGCTTTTACAAGCGAAAGAATTGGTCAATGGAATTCTTGAAAAAGGTATCGTTTTAGTCACGACGATTGACAATCAACGCTACGAAAAAGCATCTGATAAAAACGGTATTGACGATTTATCACAAGACATTCTCTTGTCTGTGATTTCAAAACGTTCACACGAAGAATCGAAAACTAAAAGCGTTCGCCGCCTATCCGCTTGGGCAAAGGCCAAGAAAGACGCGGTTGAAAAATCAATACCCTTCAACAAAAAGCGTCCTCCTTTTGGCATTCAGTACAACGAACTCACACAAAAGTTTGAACCACACCCTGAACAAGCCGAAGAGCTTAACCGGATTTTTGAATCGTTAAGGCTTCAAGGTGTTACAGCAACGATTAAAGAAATAAACAAAACATCGTCTGTAAAATGGACTCAGAACCGAGTTAAAGACATTTTTGAGAAGAAATATCCACTTGGCTACATGTATTCCCAAGTGAAAAAAGACGGGAAAATGCAGTTCGATAAATACATTGAAAACTATTACCCTCAAATTATAAGCTTTGAGCTTTTTGAACAAGCTCGCCAAGCAATGCAAGGGCGAAAAGTAAACCGCCGCGCTGGCCGATCAAGCCAAGACAACTCAAACATCTTTCGCCACACAGCAATGTGCGGGATTTGCGGCGAATCCATGTTCTTTATGAATAATTTCGGCTCGCAAACGAAACGCTATTTTTACATGAGTTGCAGAAGCAATTTTGAGCAGAACAATAAATGCAAAAACCGCTTTCGTTATGATTTTGGCGTTTCGGTCCTTTTCCACATTATCAGCTCATCCTTCTTTTGGAATATGCTATCAAAACGCCCTGCCCTATTTGAAGCTGTTAAAAAATCAACTTTTTATAGTGAAGGCGATTTTGGAACAAAAGTAGAAACTGCTGACGACATGGAAAGCTATGCAAAAGTTGGCGAGCATTTCATTAGATTCTTGGAAGGAAACACGGACAAAAAATCTCAAACCAAAGAAAAAATTGAAAAAGAGATTCTTCTTTCCAAAAAGAAAATGACATTGGAGAACCTTGAAAAATCAGTTGAGACAATCCAGGACGGAGCAATCCCGGCTTCAATTCTTAAAATGCTGATGAATGCAGAAGAAGAAGTTTCGAGACTAAAAGAAGAACTTGAAGAATTGACCGTAAATTCAATCGACACAAAAACAACGCTTCACGTAAAAACCGTTGATGAATTCGTCGAGCTTTTCAAGAAGGAACACGGACGCCTTCAAATCATTAACTTCCTAGCATCCAACGGAATAACATTTTTCTTCACTTACAACAAAGACGCAAAAACGCTAAATACAAAGGTTGCAATAGACGGCGAAGTGGTCAGTACATACAACACAATGTATGAAATCAATGCGCTTGAAAAATACGGGATCGGGAACATTGCAGAAGAATTCAAATTACCAGATGCTTAACTACGTGGCTTTTTGAGTCAAGCGAAGCACATGCCGCCATTGCAGCGGCATGATAGCTGGTGTTACTTGCTCAACCACGACTCAACGGTGTCAGCACCGAACTCGTTTTTCCATTCTTTAAGCTGACGATGATTACCACCTTTAGTTTCGATGGTTTCGCCAGTGTGAGGATTCTTGTAGACCTTTACCACGCGCTCGCGGCGAGTTGCTTTGGCAGCTACAGGAGCAGCACCCTTGCGGTTAAGCGAAGCTGGATCGAGAATGGCGATCACATCACGCAGGCTTTTGCCGTACTGACCAAGAAGATTGCGCAGCTTCTCTTCAAATTTGATCTCTTCAGCAAGACCAGCATCACCTTTCAATGCTTCCAACTGAGCCATTTGTTCAGCTAGGTGCTTTTCAAGCTGACGGAATTCTGCAAGCTTCGACATGATTTAACCCTTTAATTAGTGATGATTGGATACTACAACAAATTAATTCAGTTTGAAAATAGTTCAGTCCATTTTCATTTTGAATGGTTTGGATTTTGCTACAAGTTCAAATTTCTTAGCCTTTTCATTCCACAAGACAACCCCGTCATTTTGCATCATGTCCGGGCTACCAGCTTTGTAGTAACGCAGATCACTCATGAAAATCGCATTGCTGGAAACCTTGTGGGCAACCCCACCATTTGCTGGGGCAAGCGCGTCTGACTCGCTTGGAAACTGCATAGGCGCTTTGTAAAGCTTCCCATCGTTCACATCTACAAATACGGTTGCTTGGCATCCCGTGCCGCAACCATAAGTAGCAACCACAAAGTGCCCAGCAAAATCGGCTTTCTTGCCAACGGTGCCTTCGATGGATTCTTTGATACGCCATTGGCCTGCCAGGGCTTTGTTACTCGACCAATCGACTTTAGCTAGTGGCTTGGAAGAGACAGATGACGCCGGGTATTTTTCAAAGGTGAATCGGTCATCTGCATGGCTTGTAGAAGCTACGCCTACGCACATGGCAAGAGCTACAGCAGTCAAAATCCTTTTCATTTGAATCACTCGATGTTGGTTTGAGACAAAACCATAGCTCCAGTCTTTAGGATCAATCAAGATCGATCCTAGAAATATTTTAGTGCCTTACCAAACCCGGCAGATATAGCTTAAAAATTGCTTTTCCCTTCAATGCCTAACAGGTTCGTCAGACACAGTGCCCCTGCCTTTATTTCGCGTAGCGAATGCCTTCTAAAAATGAAATGGTAAAATCAGTCATATAACAACCAGAAATAAAATGGCAGTAGCTAAACGAAAATCAAACAAAGAAAAAAAGGAGTACATCGACAACAGTAAAGAGAAGCTGGAGGGATTCCTTGCGGGGAAGGTCGATAGCATCCACGCAATGCTCAAGTCTGAAAATCCAGACTTGCCGGTTTGGAATTCACCGTGCTTCAAGATCCGATACCTGAACCCCGTGTCAGGAACAGTCTACAACCTCGAAAACTCCATGCTTCTGTCCATGCTGGGGAAAGAGAAAGGTTTTGAGCTGCCTTACTACCTCACTGCGAAGCAAGGGTTTGAGGCTGGCCTGTCCAACAAAGGGGAAAAGGCTGACTTCGTTGTTCACCACTTCGGCATGCAGATCGGGTTCATCAAGGACGGCGAAAAGCCAGGTACTGGGGGTAACGATGACCAGGAGCCCAATGGGGAAGGAAAAGCCATCTATAGACGTGCTTCAAAGCTATCCCCTGTCTTCAACCTGCAGCAATTCACAGGGGAGCTACCAGACAAGATAAAAGCGCAGATGGCGCAGCGCGCCAAGATCCCTACCCCGTCAGAAGTACAGACCGTGCTTCAGTCAGTCATGGATACCATGCCCACACCACTCAAAAGGCACGCAGGGGCGGAACACAGCAATTACTTCTCTCCCGGTGAAGACACCATCTATATGGCACCCTCCAGCTACTTTAAGAGCGACCTGCATGAGCTATCCACCCTATTGCATGAAGTCAGCCACTCCTATGGAGTACCCAGCCGCAAGAACCGTGAAAGCCTCGCAAAATATACCCAAAGCGATGAACACCGAGCTTATGAAGAATTGGTAGCAAACCTCTCAGCCCAAGCTGTCATCAAGCACCTGAACTTCAACGTCACCGATGGCATGCGCGAACAGTTAGATGATGCCTTTTTCAAGAACCACCAGACCTACGATGTGGGTTGGGCTCTCAAGGGCTTGAGGGACAAACCTGACCAGGTATTCAAAGCTGCCGCAGACGCAGACCGCACCGCCAACGAGATAATTTACAAGGTTGAGAATGACCTCAAAGCCAAGTACGACCTAGACCCTACCCTGCCTGTTTCTGACTTCATCAAACAGCGCCTATCGCGGGTTGATACGGATTCAACGCCACAGGTGAAGGCGCCGACCATAAGCCCTAGAGATTCAGCGGTAGAGACTCCTACGCCCCAAGAACAACAACAAAAGAAGAGGACATTGAAAATATGAATAATTTCGAGAAAAACAGAAAACAAGCTATTGAAGATCTGATCGATGGAGACGAAGAGCTAACGGAGCTTTACGAGCAAGGAATGCTGACAGAGGAATGTTTTGTAGAGGAATCCAATCACGAAGCCGTTCAAGATTCATTACCAGAAAGGATTTACTAAGGAGATAAATTATGATCCTACAATCAAAACAGGAAGAGATTCCTGTTTTTTTCGTTTTGATATCCACAAACTCGAAAATCAAAGGTTTTGATATCCCTTCAGTCTAACGCCACGAAATTCTTAGCTGGAGCTAAGTAATAGTGATGTTTATGATCCCCCTATGAATTCATTCGGAGCCAATTCCGAATACGCTCCGAACAGATTCACAAAACATTCAGAATCAATTCCGACCCAATTAATAAAGGACTAGGAAAATATTCCTAAAATATTCCTAATAACCCCCTATTTCTATAAATCTAAATGCTACGATATTTAAAACAACCTAAAACTAAAGGAAGAATCAAATGAAAACAGCCATAACGCTTGACCAGATTGAAAAGAAAAAAACTAAAACCATCGTTGCTGCCTCACATAAAAGCAGTGGGAAGACTACATTCCTACTTAATCTTGCCGACTACCTTTTGCAACTTGGCTTTTCAATTCTGTATGTGGACCTTGATCCCATCAGAGCCGCTGATGACTTCTATGTCCAACGTCAAGAAATGAAAGACAAAGCAATTCAAATTCTCACAGATTTGATCACCATAAACACTGACAATGAAAACTTTAAAAACATACCACACTTAAACCAGAAAATTAAAAATTTAACCATGAGCGCTAAATTGAAGGTTTACGGTTCGGCTATCGCAAGCTTCAACATTGATAACGTACAAAATACTCACACAGAATTTGATTTCATCTTGGTAGACATTCCTGCAAATATTTACACTTCAACAGACGAGATAAAGCCGGAGTTCCTTGAGATTTTGAAAAAATCCGACCTTGCAATTTTCCCCTTCAAGGCAGATGCACAAGAATTGAAAACAGCACCATACATAGGTCGAGTAGTGAAAGAATTGAAAGCTGGTATGGAGTCGAAAGGTAAGAGCTTGGACACCATCATTCGCAGCTTGATCAGCTTCGAATCATCGAAATACAAGGGTGCAAAGGGTATCAGCCGTATCGAAGAGACACTGACAGATTTCCATTTTGCGTATGGCGAAACTCATCCACCTCTTTTAGCACCAATGGTTTATCGCGCTATTTATCCAAATATGCTTGCGCAGGCCAAATCAATATTTAGCTCCAACAGCGCAGAAAGTGAAATTGCGAAAGCAGAATTCAAAGCTATCGCTGATCAAATTTTCGCAGAACTTAACATCAATAATTAATAGGAGAAATAACATGAGCAAAACTATAGACATTCAAGCAATGCAAGCACGTATCAACAAAAACCAGTCAGAAAGCCTTTCAAAGATTTCAGTAGGAATCCAAGCGCCTTTAGTTGAGCAAACGATTGAAGAAAAAATTCAGGCGGTTGGTAGAGCGTTTCTGGATGCGCCTAGCACCACAACCGTTGGTAAGAAGCACGTCTCAGTGGCTACACCTGACTACTACCATGCGTTATTGAACGGCACCGTAGAGGTAACAGGGACAGCCCACTATGAAGAAAACGCTACCCTGCAATCGCACCTTCAGGACGTTTTGCAAATCAACCTTCTGCGGTTACACGCCCAAACAGATCCAGCACTGCAAGATCTGCTCACAAAGGTCGCAGTCTTGTCACTCGCACCTAAAGAGCGTAACCAACTTTTGAAAGCCATAGGAGCGGACGCACGAAATGAGGTCTTGAGCATCATTGGCTTGAACACAGATTGATGTGACTGATTCACCCCCAAGCCCTTTAATCAGGGCTTTTTTTTGCCTGTAGCGTACTGAACCTTCTCCGAGGAAACTCCGAGTACATTCCGAACTTCCTCTGAAAAAGCTAGGAACGCGCTCGGGAACAATTCCTAACTATCCCCTAAGAACCTATGAACAGGTGGCAAAAAATCGGATATGACCACTATCAGAGTGAAATCGGAATTTAGTCCTAGATAATTCGGAACACAGTAGGAGCGCATCCCAACCTAGCTCCTAACCCTTTCCGATTCTATTCAGAAGAAACCACGAGTAGATTCCTAGTACAGTGACTCGGCTCCTATCGCTTTCCGCTTCCATAGCTTCCAGGTAGACGCGCCCACGAATCCAACATGTCAATTTTCTTTGGACCTCTCCGTGCCTTATCTGCTGTCTTGTCAGGTGTTGGTTTTTTCGCAGGTAAGGCGATTTTAAATTTCCTCGCTGCGAATTCTTCAAGGCTCACCTTCCAGCTCATGCGCTCGTTAGGCTGATTCTCACTACAAGCAAAGACAGCTCCATTCGGTCCCATCTTGCTCAACAATCCAAGACGCTCACAAACCCAACCAGACACAAACAATTTGTAGTCACGGGTCTCGAAAACCTCCACCAAAGCCACGAACAGTGTGTAGTCACGATGCTTGGTAGCATGATCAATGCAGTGGACTATTCCCTCACTGTACAGCCTAGATAGAAGGATTTTTTTCTCATCCAGCAAAGGACGCAGCTCGTTCTTGTTCAGCGACACCAACAGCTTGTACGACTCCTTCATAGTCCACCAGTCCCTTACAGTTGTCGTTTCAGCCTATCCGCGCCATGGCATAGGCGCGCTGTGCTGAATTCTAGAGCCTTTGGTAAGAGATTACCCACCCAATTTCGACACAGCGCGTGTGCCTCCCTTCAACATGTGCAGGATTAATTTGAGATTAATTATTTCGATAGCAGTAAGAACAGCAGATTGAGAATGGTATAATTAGACTAAACAAACCATTGCCATTATGAACAACTCACATGAATTGATTTTACCTAACCAAGCCCGATTAATATTACCTGACCAGAAATTGATTATACCCATTGAACAAGTGTTAATTCTGTCTAAACCGCCGATAAATGCATTGTTGGATTTTTACTGTACTTCCCTGCCCACGAGCGCACTCAATAAATTACCAACGTGCAAAACCAGATAAATCTCACCTCTACGGCAAAGCCGTAATGCAATCACCAAATCAAACCCAATAAAAAAGCCACTGAAGAGTGGCCTTTTCATATCAAAACATTTGTATTCATGCAGTTCTTCTATTTTCGTTGCGTAAGCTTCTATTCTTCATCAACACTAAAGTGAACATTCCAACCAGGAGAGTCATCGGCCAAATTATTGTAAACGCAAACATAGAGCCGAACATTGATGATGGATCGCTCAAGGAGAACTCCGCACGAGCATGGACAATTTCGCTTGTGTAATAACCATGCAGAAAATACGTCACGGTTGACAACTCGCCAGTGAAATCCCAAAACCTAATACCGAAGAAGAAGACAATCATTGATCTGTAAATGAACACCCAAACGATGATACTCATGATGAGCTTAAACGCCTTGATACGCTTGTCCCACACGTCAGGATTGAAGTAGTTGGGCTTGTAGTCCATTTGGTTGATCAGATAGAAAACAGGTAACGTCAGGTAGAAGAAGATCATCGGCCCGAGACGTATCAGAGTAAGGTGATCATCGAAATAGGTAGAGTTTATTTTAGCCATGCCGCTGTAAAGCAAACCATTGAGCAATGGTAAAAAACCTATCACAGCATAAAAGAAGATAAATCTTTGTAAGAAATTTAATCTTATCTTTTCCTTCTTCATCCATTTCATGTCGTTCACCTTCTTCTGGTTATTGCCATTATAGCATTTACTTTTACAAAGAAAAGAGTTAGCCGACAAACAGATCTAACTCTTTAGAAATATATAAATTAAAGGATATAACCATTTTTACCTTGTTCGTTGTAACGGTAGCACACCTTTAAATTTCTCACTCATTGAATTAACTTGAGTATTCGCTTGCTCACCCATCGCTTTATCTGTAAATAAATCTTTTGCAACCAACATATCCTTGAATGCAGCTGAGATAGATTTAATCCCGCTGTATAAAACGATGAACATCATTATAGTAATAGTACAATGCAAAAAGAGCATCACAAACAATCTCATCACATCGAACATGAACCCTGTTCCGCCGGAGAAAAATATCGAGGCCAAATAAACAACAAACTCGTTTACTATCACAATAATAACCGACACCAACGTCATCCCGACAAAGAATAAAGTCACTACAATTGTTCCGCTAAAACAAATCCAAACCAGTTGGAGCATAATGTTTTTTAGCACATCAAATGCTTCCTGTTCATTTCTATTAATAAAGATAGATTTAACTAGCCTAACGCTCATTGTCACTATTATTTCAAGCGCGCTAGCAACCACCACGCCAATCTCACCAAAAAGCAATAGAAGAGGCAGCAGACCTATCAATATCTGGTTAGCCATAAAGAATCCATACATAAACATTGAAGCTGTCGATATGTATGAAAGAAGACTACTCATATACCTTTCGTTTTTATTAAAAGTCAAAATTCCGTTTCTTATTATTTCAGACCCATAGTAAACCACCAATGCGACTTGCGTGTATTCTGACGCATTGCTCCAAAGCGAAGCCGGGACGTTTAGAACCGGGGATACACAGTTTGAATCTGTATTAAAGCAAGACTTAAATTGAAATCCCAAATTTTCGTAATAACGCGCCGTTAATTTATTTAGCAGTGCCTGAATCCCATCCAATGCTAGAGCACTAAGTTTATTTTCTTTCTGAGAAAAATAGACCTCATAAATAGACTTATTTATATCAAAGAGCTTTTGCACTTTCATGTTATCTATCATTTCTTTGCTCATTTGATTCTTGTCATTTTCATTCAATGCCTCTGCTGAATCCGAAGCGTTGAAATTCTGATTAATACTGATTTTGAAAATCGAGTATTGAGCATCAATGGCGTTAGTCATTTGCTTTTGATAGTTATTGAGATTCATCAAGCCTATAAAAGAGGCAAAAATATCTGACGTGAATTTTTCTGGTGTGATTCCCTGCAGGAGAACTTGAACCACAGGGTCAACAGTGGCCCTTACAACATTCAGCATTTGGTCACGTCCATTGTGAAGCTCTTCTATAGAAACTGTGTCTCTAAATTCATGGACAAACGAATCCTTGTCTGCCACGGTTCCATCTTCATTCATGTCCAAGCAGTCATTAAGCAGCAATTCACTATCAGCGTATTTCACGCGATTATCAGCTTTATCAAGCCCTGTGCTGCACATGAACATCTGCATTTTTCTAGCTTCTTTATAAGCCATGTCAAATATTTTAAGATTGGCTTCTTTGATTACACCTAATTGTCCTGATGAATTGATGCTACCAGCGCTATAAACATTCACTTGCAGCTTCGATAGGCACTGTGTTGTCTTAGTAATCTCACCAACCCTTAAAGAGTCTCCATCATATTTAGATGCTGGTGCTTGATTTTCGAGACAGCGAGAAAAATCAGTTTCTACGAATCTAAACTTGCCGGACTGAACGTCTTTTACCAAATTGTGCTTTACCAAAAGCTGCCTACGCAGCGCCAAGTCGTTTGACGCCATCTGAATGGCATTGATAAACTCCATTTTATAGATGCTTTCTGCCTGAACGACGCCTCTAGTGACGTAGGCCGATTCATCTTTAATAGAAGCGTTTATATAGAAAGGCATGAAAAACATAACGGTCGATTTCAATAAGACGAAATTGACTATCAAGGCTGCAAGAACCAAATGAATAATCCACCCATTCCCAACTAAAAACAAAACCGCGCCCAAGGTTAAAAAGACCAGGAATTTATTCTCCTTTAGGCCATATTCAGCATTGGCAGCATTCTTGAATAACCTTGCCAATATGTTTAAACCACAAACGAATATAGAAACTATCCCAAATATCCCTACTGCGTCTTTCATGACCCCTTGTATTGCAACGCCCTCTTTTGACTTGTCAGCTACAATTGACAATGTGTCGTTATCCCCGAGATATGGCGCAAGGACCAGCCCAGCTACCATTACTGATTGGGGCGTAATCATCTTTGCAATTGAGCTAAATGCGAAATCTCGCTTACTCTCATGACCTGCGCATTTTCCAACCATGTCAGATGTGGCGTAGTAGCAGTCCGCTTGTTGGGCGTCTTGATACGTTTCTGCTTGTGATAATGGCGAAAGAAATGCCATAAGCAGAAATATCATAGAAATTATTTTGTTGGAGTTCATTTATATAGAGTTCGTTTTACTTAATTATACCATTTGAAAACCTTTCTTTAAGAAGCTAAATGGTATACTTCAAACATAACAACCAACACCAAAATGGACATAGTAAAAGAACTAAAAGACTTGAGATTAAAATTCGACAACCAACCAGGTAACAAACTCGTTCCCGAGTTCATCAAAGCTAGCTTTATAAAGCTAGGGCTTCAAACCAGCGACATTCAATCTGTGAAACCATTTAAGAATCTTACTATAAATGGTAACGACTTTGCTGTATTTGACAGCGTTGATAACACCAACACTCTGCATAAATCCATTCAGACAATAGCTGATGCTATTGGTCGCAACGCTTACCTGACCATACAAGCAGTACGCTCATTAGGCAATTTACAGCACACGGACAATATCGAAGGAATCACCGCCAATTACTTCAAGCAATCAGGAATCCCCCACACTGGATTTTGGGATTTGCAGCGAAAATATGAGCAGAAAGGAGAAGACTACCAAGCAATCATCAAGGCTGATAAAGCGTTTGCCGCCCGAGTGTTTGACGGGGTTGGTCCTTTCAAAATCGCTTTAAACGACTTTTTCAAAATAAACAATCAACTTGCGGTTGATAAATTCGACCAAGCAATTGATAAAGAGCTGACCATTGCCAATTCGAAAAACCGCCGAAAAATGAAGCCTTAAAGGCTTCAGCATTTAACCCTCTTGAGCTGATTCCAATCAGTGACATAACTGTCGCTCAAATAATCCCTTTTCATTCCCCATTGGGGAATGGGTGGCTCCACAGCAAGCCTGATGCTACCCCGGCCATAGCGAGCGTTGATCCCATCCAACACTTTCATCAAGGTCTCAGAATTGCGCCGTGGTTCTGGTGCAAACAGATCCGGCTGATACCCGTCACCACTGACAAATTGGCTCAACACTATCCCGGCCTTGGCATAGCGATAACCAGGTACATAGATCTTCTGTAATCCCTCCAGAGCCAGTGCTACAAACTCACGGGTGTCGTTACTCGGCACCGGCAGGCCACAGATCACAGCGCGACTGTAGGGCTTGTCATCGAAGCGTGAGGTTTGAATGAAGACCTGGAGGCAGGAAGCAAGCTGCCCTTCCGACCGGAGCTTTGCACATGCCCTACTCGCATACGTTGCAACGGCTTCACGAAGCCCCTGCAGTGTAGTAACACGCTCACCAAAGGATCGAGTGCTTGCAATGGTTTGCTTGGGTTCAGGGGAGTCCTCAAGCGCGTAGCAGCTAACCCCTTCCAGCTCCATTGAAGTCTTTTCAACGTTGACGTTGAACACCTTGCGCAGGCTCTTTCGGTCATACTTGGCAAGGTCGATAGCCTTGTTGATTCCCATACACTCAAGGCTTTTAGAGAGCTTTCGGCCTATCCCCCATATCTCATCTACAGGCATCCATTTCAGAAGCTTGTCACGGCGCTCTGCATCCATCAGAACCACGACACCACCAGTTTCCTTACGCCATTTCTTCGCGCTGAAATTGGCAGCTTTTGCCAAAGTCTTGGTCGGCCCAAACCCTACCCCTACACCTATGCCGGTTTGCTTCTTCACCGCAGCCTGGATCTCACGCCCAAGCTTGTCCAAGTCGCCCTGGACGCCGGTGAGGTCTAGCCAACTTTCGTCAATCGAGTACACCTCGATCCGAGGCGCAAACGTCTCTAAAACCCGCATCACACGGTTACTGACTTCTTGGTACAAGGCGTAATTGGAGGACACCACACGAAGCCCATGGGACTTCATCAGGTGCTTAATTTCAAAGAATGGCGCGCCCATCTTGATCCCCAGCCCGCCGTTGGCCGTGTCCTTGCTTTTGGCTATCGGGCAGCGGGAAACGACGCAGCCATCTGAGTTCGACAATGCGACCACGGGAACACCGATCAACGTAGGGTCGAAAAGACGCTCTGCGCTCACGTAGAAGCAATCACAATCGACCAGACAGAAGACCGCCATCAATCACCGCCCCTTCAACACAAGGTCGGTCTGCTTCATCACAAAGACAGAGGCAACACCGGCAAGATGATTCACTGTCTGAGCTAGATCTGACGTAGGTGGGGTGTATTCATCATCCTTGCCATGAGAGACGCTTTGGGCGTTACGGATGGTCCCTACGCCGAGGAAGATGGTGCCTACTCCACGCATCATTTGCGAGGTAGCTTCATCGATAACCGAGGACTTTTTTAGGATGTCCAAAAGCTTGCTACCAAGCTTCTCAATCGCGTCTTTCTGGTAGCCCGTTTCACCTAATGATTTCAGGCATGCTTTCAGCACTGTCTCTATGTGGCTGCAGCTCAACGTGATGGAAAGCTCTGGATCAGTCAGCACACATCCCCGAGCTTTCAACCAGGAATCCGAGAGCATTTTATTGCCCTGGAAGAGGCCATCGAGATCGGCATCCATCGCAGCCTTCTCGACAGTCACAAATTGGGATAGGGACTGAACCACGGAGGCAGTTTTCATGTACTCCCGATCAAGGTTAACCAGGAGATCAGCTACCAGTGAATTCAGAACCTTGTGGTCACTGACGCGCCTCTGCATATCAGTGCCAGCTTCCTCCAACGTGCAGTAATTCCAGTAATCAAACTCACTGGGTCGAGGTGCCTCTTTCCAGCAGATTTTCAGCTCTCGGCCAGTGAATGTGAGATAGCACATCGTGTGTCCAATTGGCTCATCTTCATCGTCGAGAATTTCATCAAAGACGATGGTTTCACTGTTGCCACCACAGCCAAGACCTTCAACCAAATCGAGAAGCTTTCGTTCAAACGCTCTCAACCCAAGCAACAGTTGCAGGTTTTCGTTTTTGACCTTCGCTGATCGAGCTGCCAGCTCAGAAAATCCGTCATCACTCATTTTCTGCAACCATCCGCTCTTTAAGCTTTTCCAGGATGTAGATAGCCACAGCACCCGCTAGATTATTTGACAGGCGCGCCTCATCAGCATTGGCGGTTTTATCCCCACCATGGGCCGTACCTGCATGAGTTCTTAAAGCCCCGGTGGTTTGGGAAATACCCTTAATCCCACCAAAAAATGATTTTATATCAGCAGTGTGATCTTCGCCGGTTGGTAGCTTCAAAGGAGGAAGATCATTAGAAACCGCATTAATAAGTTCACTAATCGTCTTGGTCTTGCCAGCTTTTATATTTCGCTTTTCGAGATAATGTCTACAAACCGACTCAAGAAATTGATTCGTTCTCGTTAGGGAGTCGCTGGCATCAGTATCAATTGCTAGACGAGCCTTTACCCATTGCTTTTCAAAATAATCACCATTCATTAAATCGACAAGCTGCCTGTGAATGCTTTCGCTCTGAACGTCTGAAAACTCAGATAATAGTTTTGCTGAACTCTTAGCCTCACCAAGCATTTCATTAACTTGTTCTTCAACGGCGTTCCAAATGGATGATATGGAATCGGGAGAAGCCAATTTGGTAACGATTTCGTCATCCTTGATTTCGTTCAAATGACGTGAAGTCATATGACCTTCCCAGGGCGTCCCGTAATTATGAGCGTCATCCATAGTCGTGGAGGTCATAACTCTCAAATCTTTACCATCAAAGCTCAACACGCCATATTCCCAGTCATCCTCATCCACTTGACCGAAAGTGACTCGTTTGCCACGCGCATTCACGGTCAAGCCATTCATCCCCTCACGTAAATCCTTTTCAATACTTTCGAGTCCTATGCGGACTTCGCTACGTGTATCAAGAATTTGCTTGGTTAAACGAAAAAGCGCTTCCTTTCTTGTAGTCATGAGACACCTAATCAACGAGACACACGGTGGAGGTTGTGCAGGACGATACCCCACAGCTCGATGTCTTCCCACTCTCCCACCTCAATGCTTGCATTGAGGGGATTGTGAGCCAGCAGAATGGGCGATTTACCTAGCCGCTCTCTGTACTCTTTACAGCAGAAATCAGCCCCGATGACCACGACCACGATGTCACCATCCAAAGGCTCTAGAGCCTTGTCCACAACCAGCACGTCTCCATCGTAGATCCCAATCCCCTGCAAGGAATCGCCATCAGCACGGAGCAGCCAGCGCGAAGGCTCACGCAGGCACACCAGTTCATCCAGGCTCAAAGGTGGTTCAGAGTACTCAAGCGCAGGGGAAGGAAACCCACACGAAACCCTGCCTACTATGGGCTTTCGCAGAGGATCTACAGGGGGAATGATAGGACCGAGGATGGAAAACATGGGGGCTTGCTCATACTGTACATGCAAACAGTATGGCGCGGCGTGCCAGCAGCCTACAAGCGACCTACAGATCCGTCCGACAGACGTGCTTCGAAAAAACCTAACAGACTCATTCAGACGAAACGCAAACAGCGATACCAAAACTGAAATGAATTAATTGAAGATAGATTATTTCCTTAACACAAAAAAACAAAAAACCTAAATGGTATAATATGCCTACAAAAGGAATAAACCTTTTAACGACAAACCGGAGACAAGAATGATAGTTAGCACACAAGAATCATCAAAAGAAATTAAAGCACCAAAGGAACTTGAACCGTATTTAAGCCTAAAAACCGACAAAGAAGGAAAAATAGGAATTACGATTTTAGATTCAAAAATACTTGGAGAAAAATACACACTTGAATTCATGAGACTAGTTAAAGAGGTATCAATATTAAACCACCATAATAGTCATAGAAGCATAGAGCTACGTGAATATGATAGCGAAGATTTCAAACTGCAAAAGACCGCATATCAGAAGTTTTACCAAAGCAAAATTAAATAAGCCCTACAAGGCTTTCTTATAATAAAACGCCGACCCAATACTATAATAATAATCTTGACAACCACATTTAATTCGATCTATATTTTCGCCGTCATTACTGAATAGGTGAAAAATGAATGAATTAAAAAACCAAATCGAAACTCTTAGAAAAACAATATTTAAGATTTACGAAAATCATCCTGAAAACGATAGAACAAACCAAGAAAACTCATTCAGGCTGTTCGTGAAAGGCGCACTGAATATTCAGCTAAAGGGCTTCATCGAACGGTACAAACGATTGGGTTTGTCAGACTCAGAAACTATGCAATGCATAGTGATCCACCCTTCCCTTTACGAAATCTCTTCAAAACAGATCGATGATTGCGATACAGAAGCTCTCGGTTCTTCAGTGGAGCAGTACTTTGAAATCGTATCTAAAGTTCCTGCATACACTGACGTTCTGTCACTTCTCCTAGAAAGCATACTGCTCGTGGGCAAGCGCGGGAAAGGACTCGGGCAGTGTCTGACACCTCCAAGCCTTGCAAGCGGATGCTCCGAACTCATGCCTATGCAGACAGACCAGCCATTCAAGGTCATGGAAATGTGTTGCGGGGCAGGTGCATTAGTGTTGGCACCACTGCAGCAAACGATGAAGCGAAATCCCCATCACGCGAAAAATGCCACTGTCATAGCGAACGACATTGACCCTTTCATGTGCTGCACCACAACCCTTCAAATCATCGCCAACACTGTGATTAACGACATAGACCTTTGCGAATTCACACAGCACTGCTCAAACGTGATTACAGAGTGGACTTCTGGAAATCCGTACCTCTTCAGGTTCATAACCCCTGCCAAGGTTTACGAATCTCGCGCCAGGATTCGTGAAGAGAAGCTTCGTGCGTGTGGTTACTACGAGATTTTTGGCTATCCGGCGAATGTCACACCTCTTAGTGATAGCGAAGCCAGGAGAGTACACAGCGCTACGCAATTGGTAGGTGCAGCATGAGCCTACCTATCGAACAACAAATCAAAGCACTGAAAGCCTCAATCTTCCAGATCACAAGCCATCAAACCGGTGGCAAACGAGCAAAACGAGATTTGGCCTTATCCATCTTCATCAAATTCAACCTTGGAGTGATGCTGAATCAGCTTGTGGCGCGATACCGTCATTATGGAGCCACTGACCTGGAGCTATGCGAACACGTCTTCATTGACGATACCTACATCTGTCTAGACGCAAAGCTGTTCAGCTCAATCAACCTGGCAGCGTTGGCAAGGTCAGCGCAGATCTACAAAGAGGTTGTAGAAGCCCTACCTGCGTTCTCAGACGTGCTGCATTCGCTCATCGAAGACATATGGCTTGATGACCAGAAGGGCAATGGTTTAGGTCAGTACCTCACTCCACCAGACTTGGCTAATCTGATTGGCAACCTCATAGACGTGTGCGAATCCGACCGAGATAAGCGCACCCAGCCGTATGTCATACATGATGATTGCAGTGGGGCAGGTAGCTTGACGTTACCAGCAGCACAGAGAGAAGCCAGAGTAGGACGCCACCGCACGCAATTACTCAATTTAATGGTGAACGACATTGACCCATTGATGTGTTGCGCAGCGGCCCTGCAGTTCGTATCGAGCATGGTGGTTCATGAGCATGACCTTCATCAGCTGAGAGTCATTTGCTCGAATGCGCTCACAGAGACGGAGCCTAATAGTAAGTCGATGGTAGTCATCAAGACTCCTGAAAAGGTTCTCTTGAATGTCAAGCTCGCTCATGACCAGCACATGCAGGAAAAGCTTCAACTGTTCAAACACATGAATTCATTGACCAATAGGATTTTAAATAAAAGTTAGGGTTATTTTCGTCCAACCCTAACAATTTCAAAATCAAATGGTACGATAATTAAAACAACCATTAAAACAATGAACCTATATGACGAGATTGTAAATCAAGGCTACAAAATAGAAGAGAGGTATTCCAATAAAGGGTATATGCGAGCCTACATCACGAATCAGAGCGATGAAAGAATCGGTTATTACACCGAGTTGAAAAGGACAAGAACCAAAACAGTGCTTACCAAAGACCCAATATTTGAAGAGTACTCAACAGGAATTGGGATTGAAGAAAGCTTAAGGTTTCCACGAAAAATCAACGGGAATGCTGACCGAGCAATAAAAGGGCTTTACAGTAAATTCTTGGCATGGAAAGAAACAGAGACTCTGAACAGAAACTTTGAAGAAAGCCTAACCCAGCTACTGAAAACAAAATCAAATTAATTAGGGTTTTTTACTCTTAACCCTAATTTTTGAAAAAGCAAATGGTACTATATTTATATGGAAGGAAATTAATCATTCCAAAAAAACAAACCGGAGTAAAATATTATGTTAGTAAAAATCGAAAAAAGCACACAAGAAGAAAAGGAAGTAATTAACGTATTCTGCCCTTTTGATGACAAATTTGTAAAAGCAGCAGGAAACATAAGTGGGAAATTTGATCACAGCCTAAAATGCTGGACCTTCCCCGCTAGATCAGATCAAAAAGTCAGGACACTGCTTATTGATATATTCGGTACTGATGATTCCGCCTCCAGCCCTAAAATAGACATTCGCGTAACATTCACTGAATTGTATTACGCAAATCAAAATTCGATAAAATTGGGAGGTAGACTTATAGCCAGAGCTACAAGCCGTGATAGTGGAGCAAAATTAGGTGATGATATTGACTTGATCTCTGGATGGGTAAATAGCGGAGGCAGTGCAAAAAATTGGGACACAAGAACAGCAGAAGGATCAGTATATGAAATCTTCAACTTCGAAGCTTCTCAACTCGATAAAATCAAAGCTTTAGATTACATCGAGGTCGAGGTTATTGGCGGAGAAGCAATTGATAAAACAATAACACTTCAAGATATTCGCCCCGAGGAACCATCTGTAATCAATGATGAAAATAGAATGATTTTAACATTCACAAGCTTGGTCGTAATTCTCGACCATGAAAACAAATCTGTAGACACAACAGGTTCAACATTACTATTGAGCCAAAAGGAATGGTTAAACGCTTATAGCATTTTCAATGAAATTGGCATGCGCCAAGAAGAAGCAAAGTAAAATCCAAACCCATAGGAATTATAATATAGAGCCAGCAATGGCTTTTTTATTTAAAAAAAATTAGGGTTTTTTACGCTTAACCCTAACTTTCAAAAAACAAATGGTACTATATTTACATGGAGAGCAATTAAGCTTCCTGAACAATAAAGGAGACAACAACATGAAACCATTAAAAACAATAAATATTCAAGACCTTGCTGATACCAAGTACATTTGCAAAATTAAAATTGATGATCAGCAACCGCACAGTTCAAAAGACGCTCTTTTTGGTACATGCACCTTGACTCATGGACACAGAAGAGAGGATGTGCACTTTGAGCTGCTTTACGAATTCATAGTCATAATTGATAAGGAAACCGGACTATTGGACCAAATTGAATACTCAGATTTATTGCTCAGAGCTGAATTAAGATACAACGATTCCAAAATAGAATTTTACGATTATGAGAATAAGATTAAGGTTGATGAGATTGCCGAGTACGAAAGCGTTTTAACAGAAACATTAGAAGCATCAAGCTTCATGGAAGAATTGGAAAAGCTAGATTTACTTCATGAGCTTGAGTATTTCAAAATGATAGAAGATTCAAATGACTAATTCATCCCGATTAAAAACAGCCCTTCAGGGCTTTTTTTTGGGTTAACAGAAGGAGCTGTAAACCATCCGTCAGATCACATATCAGACCATAGCTTCCAAAACACTTGCTCAGATGGCACACCAAAACCGAGCAAGGCGAGTCGATTTTTCTCATACGAGTCAGGAGACCGGACGGCAACTGTCCAGATAACGCCACGGTCTTTCAGTCCTTTCACAATGGCCTTGAAATACATCTGATCGACTTTCGACAGGCCATGACCCAGTACCACTACTTCCTCCACAGAATCCAATCTCTCAAAGAAATCAGCGTTTTCGGCAATGATTTTTTGAGAAGGTTTGAAGGTCTTTTCAAAGTAGCTATCAAGCTCGTCCAGGGCCTCGGTTAGCCGCGTATCTTGCGTTTCCAGATCAGAGCTATGGTTCAGAGACTGGCGCTCACTAGGTGCCCAACCATGACCAAGAATCAGGTCCGCATTCTCGTCATCACCCCTTCCGTGAATATGCAAAATACGACTGTCATCAATTTCGTACACCATCGATAAGGTTGGTGTGTAGTTGAAGGTGAGGTAAAAGCCTTGCGAGTCGAGGCTATCAAACCGTACTGGAGCGCTCGCGGTATCTGGTATTGGCAGACCCCTTATCCACTCAGCAAAAAGCGTTTGCAGCCTTGATGACAGGCCGGATGCGACACGCTCAACCTCATACTGGAAATCATGGTGGCCCGAATCACTCCACTCATCCGAGCTGTACGAGGGCATGAAATGCTCGAGGCTCTCGATGATGGAACCTGTGTCCAATTCAGCCAACGCAGTTTCGAGATGCGCCCAGTCTTCCCCCGCAGGTACGAACTCCTCAACCCATCCAAAAACGTCATCGTCATGAAGCTCAACGAATGCCTTGAAGTCTTGGTAATCAGACGGAATACCATGCTGCCGGTCGAAGCCGTTACCAACGATGTAAAGCCTCTTAGCATCCATACAACGCATCCAGAAAAATTGAGAAGAACCGCATTATAGGCTTGCAGGCACTCGCGGCACCCTGCCCGCGTTGCCCGAATCACTCCCGGCTAAAACGACCTTTCACCCACTGCCAAAAGCCCTTCTTTTTCTCAGCCACTAGCTGATCACGAGCTTGCTTCAGTTCCAGCTCTTTGCGACCAAGTGTTGCTTTCAGGTCGGAAGTTTTACCCTCCAGCTCAGTGAGTTCTGAACTCGATTTCTGCCAAAGGCCATGGGCTTTAACCAGCCTACTGTGCGTGACGTTAAGTTCTTCATCCTTGGCAGAAATCTTTTTCTCAAGAAGCGCACAGGCAAGTTGGGCGTTAGCCACCACCCCCTTGAGCTTGTCAGATTGAGCAGAGGCAAATTCACGGTGAAATTTGGTGCTGACCGGATCGGAAATAATTTTGGCGAAAACTTTTTCAGTTAGCAGTTCTTTCGTCTTGGCAAAGCGACGCTCAAGGCTACCTTCAATATCATCCTGACGAATGTGCTGCTCGACTCTCAAACCTGGCCCCACCTTTACCTCAATGATGGGTACGCAATGCGCCTCAAAATCATTGATTTTAGGACGTTCGCACTGGTGCTCCACCCACACCTCAATGGCGACCTTCCCACCCCATTTTTCATAGTAGGGATTGTCCTCTGTGAACTCACCGTAGAGGTCAGGGTAGTAGGTGCGTCCATTGCCAAAGCGAAGCTCTGCTTCGTCAGCCACGAGCCTTGTGAACTTGAACGGCACCATCTGGTTGCCAAAAACGAAATTGATGGTTTCGAGCTGCGCCAATGCGGCGATTACGAAAGCATGGGAAATGGATTCGCCGTCACTATCCGAATTTCCACCAGGTGCCTTATCGAGGTTTTTGTATCTGAACCAACCGTTTTTAACAGTCACCATCGGCTTGCGCTTATGCTCGCGTGAGTGAGTGCTGTAGAAGGTCAATGACTCAAAGTACTGGTAATTTTCACGCTTGATCTTCAACGCCTGCCAAATGAAGAAAAGCTTGTATCTGCCATCTTCACGTTTGATATATCCATCTGAATCTTGCGCACACGCCCAAATCTTCATACTGAACCCAGGACTTCCTTTCCAAAAATGACTAGCTATCACTGGACTGTACAACACCAGGGCTAGCGCTTACAAAAAGGTGAACGGGAGCTTACCTACCAGCCACGGTAAAGGGTTCAATGTCCTCACCAAGAAGCGCCTTCAACACGTTCGTCTTCTCCCCGTCCCGAAGGGTGAACGCAAACACAGAACAGCTCACAGGCCATGCCACCAGGTTAGCAATAGACAAGGATTCTAGATCCACGGCGCTAGGCATCACAGCAACAGGCCAAGGCTGTATAGCCGCGCTAGAGAGTCGATGACTGCCAGCACTGGCGGACGCCAAGCTCAAGGCAAGGAAACCGCACAGAAAGGCTCTGGTGAAACCATTAACGTGTTTCACAAATCACCAATCCCAAGCTTTTCAAGTTTCTGCCTTTTGATCTCATTCTTGCGCGCCATTTCCAACCCTATCAACTTCTCATTGTGGTCAATCACAGCTCGATTTTTAGCATCATGCTCTTCAATCTTTTTGTCTAAATTTAGATTGATGCGTACACCAAGCAGAAAGATCAAAAACAATATCGCGCAAGCGAATGCAGTAATCAAAGCGGGACCAACACTGAAGACCTCCCACACCTTCAAAACACCTAGAAAAATTACGAATATAAAAAGGCCATATTGCTTTGGTTTTGTTTTCTCACTCATGCTTCACCTTCTGTTGTTGTAGAGTTTTTACGTTCCTCTTCTGAGAACTGCTTGCGAATTTCTTCCTTTCTTTTTCTACTCTCTGCATCATAGCTTTTAGCCCACGCGTTATTTTTTACCACTTTGTCAAATGCGTTACCTAACATGGGTATGCCTGCGTGTAGGGCATTCTGTAATTGAGGGTGCATGATGAATGCTTGCATTCTAGAAACAGAATCATCGTGGATTGCATCTTCATTCGATATAGTTTTCATCACTCTATTGAATGAGTCGATTCCGTGCTTATAAATCATGAACAATGTGTAGATTGCATAAACCACAACCATCAGAATCGAAAGAATATCTCCAATAAATGTTCCGTCGCTCATGCCAAGGATTCCCCAAATCACAGCTCTAGCGTCTAGATTATTAGCCATGAAATTCATAACCAGCATAAACAACATCAGGATCATCATGAACGAAATAAGGTAAACGAATTTCCAGCCCATGATTTTGATGAACCTACTGTCGCCACTTATTGTTGAGTAGCTGAGAAGAACCGGCACTTCTATAAATTTGAAGAAAATCACGAAATAGACGAATTTAATCAATTGCCCCAAAATCATGAAAAACATGAGCATTGGCATTATGTATTTGCAAAAGAAACCCAAAGCAGCAAAGACATATCCAAGTGGTAAATATGCCGACATTATAATATCCATCGACTTAACGACTATCTGAAGGGTTTTACCACTTAACGTTCCTAAGAACTTCGCAAGCTTACCTGTGAATTTACTTGTATTAATTCCTGCAGACGAAGACGAATCACTATTACCAATTAATTCCATCAACCCATCAAGCGCACCATCTGCAGCACCTGTAAGTGCCTTGATTAATATAATGTTCACACCGAAATCAAACATTTCAGAGCCAAGCTTGTACATTCCCGCAGCCAAGCCGATATGGTAATTGTTCTCGCAGCTTTGGGGATTTGATGCACATTGCGCACGACCTTTAGGAATAGACAAACTAGGATCGAAACCGGCCATTTCCTTAATTGACGTAAAATCTAATCCAATCATCTCAAAAATGAGTTTATATAAATCGATCTTACTAAGAAAACTGTCGTTTTCCGTCAACGTCGAAGGCGTGATGTTCATGATCGGAGAAAGGTAAAGACCTTTGTAATCGACTGGTGCGAAAGGTGTCAGGTTACAGGAACCATCAGCACCATTCGGTTTAATATCAGTGATTCCACACAAGATCTTTTTGTTTACATAATCATAATTCTTCACATCAGCATTATCCCAATACACAAAGAAAGAATTCTTGAGTATTTGTGAACTGAGATTTTTATTGCTTTCGAATTGGGTAATTGCTTGAGTAGACAAAGCAGCACCTAATATTCCCCTTTGAACATTTGAAAGCACTTCATAGGTGAGAATATCCAAGCCTTGTTTATTTTCCTGTAGAGCCTTCTTCACGCCAATGTAAAAAAGATCATACGCGCGGTTGAATGCCGTCAGATAGGCTAATTGTTTTGCTTTAAATTTTTTTGCATCAGATTCGTTTGGGCTACCGAGAATTTCTATCTTCAATGATGAGGCATTGAGGGTCGCGCACTGCATATCAAAATCTATGCCTTGCATACGATTTAAATCACGCCCTTTCGTGTCATTTGGCAATTCATTGAATACTGCAATTGCACGTCTAGAAGCCTCATGCTCAAACCAATGTGTAGTGCAGTACTCATCAAGCTTCGCCCGGACAATAGTGTTTTTAAACGCATTGAGGATATTTCTAAACGAAGCACCATTTTTATCAAAATCATGCCCCATATATCCAGACAAAATATTGGCTGAAAACTTAGCTTTTATGACTTCGGCATCTGCTGATTTACTAACACCTATGTCATCTATATTAAGAATGCCCGTCAATTCTTTGGTTTTAGCATAAGAATCATCTACTATAGATTGTTCTTCTGCCTCAAATTTTCCATCAACAACATTCATTGATGAGGTTTGAAAATAATCATCATTGATTTGAGCGTAGTATTTTTTACCAAGCTTTAAAGCGTTATTAAGATATGTCGAAGAACCTCCCAACATCTCTGTACTAGCTTTTGCCCCTTTTTCGAACATCGACTTCATCGTGCCGTCATTTAGACTTTGACCAGTAAGAGTCTCAACATCACCACCATTTGATCCGATAACGAATTTACCTACGCTCGCTGGGTATCCTTTCAATGCCCTATCGCTCATAGAGTAATCAGCCGTCTTTCTCATTGGATAGTTGTGAACTTCATTTACCAAGTTAACGATATTTTTGATATTTGTAGTAACATCAATATTGACACTATCTACCCAAGAGTTTTCTTCTTTCGAAATTTCCAATCCGCTTTCAGCGATTATTTTTAGCATCCCTTCTTTGGTATAGCCAGCTTCACCAAGAGCAATACGATTATTTGCGAAAAGAGCATCTTTTGTCCTTACATCTTCCGTAGCAATGTCGTTAATACGTTCTATGTTTGCAGAAAAAACCATTTTCTCTTCGGGTCTGATTACGTTGTAATCATCGACCTTCGAAAGCATGCCCAAAGCGTTTGCAAGCAATTCTTTGTTGGAAAACATAATAGATACTGTGGCAAACAGCAGTGCAAACATGCTAAGTGTCCAGGGCGAGACTATTAACATGACTATGGAGACGATACGGGTAGTGTTATTCTTCAACGATGCTTGAATGCTTTGGCTTTGATACCAGTCAACCAAAAACCTATACACAATATAACCAGTTAAAGCGCCAACAATGATTATTATCATGTTCCACATATAAGACGTAAACGCATCAAGCACTGGGTTTGGTGTGGAAAAATGATCTTCACTCATACCGCCGCTTTTAAGAATCGGCTTAATAGTAGATAGGGCAGTAGAATTCCCACCTTCAAGAGAATAAATAACGCTTAAGGCTTGGTCTTCATTACAGCTAAATATTCCAGGTGTGATTTGTGAGGCAAGCCCTTTAGATTGAGGGGTTGCCGTTTTCATCACTTCACAAAGGTTTGAATATTCGAAAGCATGTGATTGGGAGCCAACCAGCATGAGGAAAAGCATTGCCAGAATTTTGAATTGACGCATTAGGTTTTGGATTTGTTTTCTTAATTATACCATTTCCAGCAGTTAAATTATCAGTTAGTAGTTCCTTTGCATTCAACCACCAACCTTTTAGAATTATTAGGGGGCATCATTAGCCAAAAAACGAAAACCACATTTAAGAAAACCCATAATTTATGTTTACTCATTATGGTGAGGCCGGTTAGGTTCTCAAATAACATTATGTCTGGAATCAATCCCACGTATTCGCAGTATTGCGCACCTGTCTGGTTTGATACATAAACTAGGTACTGCAACTGTATGTCCAAATCATTCAAGGGCCATCCTGCGAACACGCTATCAATTAGATAGCTAGTGGCACCTATGGCACCGAAAATCAAAAATAAAAATAAGCATTTTTCTAAAGCATTAATCTTAGCCATGAGTAGATAGAGTTGTTTCCACGTATTATAACATTTGCCATCATGGTTAATTTTGGTAAGGATAAATTTTATCCATAAAAAAGGGCCGCACATGCAGCCCATTGATTCCATCGCACATTACTTAATCGTGATGCTTACAATCTGCACGTATGCCTCTGCCTGGACACCATTGAGCTTTGAAGACCAGAGGCACACAGCAACGCCTAAAACGATCAAGCTGACCCATGCGGGCAATCCTACGAACCCAACAGCAGCGACAAGCAATGACGGCGCAAGGAAGCACACAGCAGCATCCTTGATGACCAATTTTCTTTCGTTGACGTACTCACCAGGTGAAAGAATATCTCCCGATAGGATCTCGCCAGCCTGCTTCAGAGCGCCACTGAATCCGCCTGTATACGAAGCATCCTTGATAGCGCATTTCGCTCTGAGAGCAGCCAAGGAGAACACACCGATCAAGCTCAATAGGAACGTCATTGTGAAGATGTAAAAAAGGAAGCTTGGGTTCAAGGGTTCTTTTATGAAGAATGAGATATTGGACTTGATAACGAATCCTCCTAAGAACGCTAGAGGGAGGATGCGTACAAGGTTCATCCCTACACCCTCAAGGAGATTCCTTTTTACGTGCAGTAGACTTTTGATTTCGAAATCGGTTGGTTGATTTTTCATTTGTAGTAAAGTTTGTTTTATAAGCGAATTATACCACGCCAAAAATTCAAACTTGATATTAAGGAGATATATTTTCTAAATTAATTATTTAATCCGTTTTCAATCTCTCTCAGCTTAGTAAAATATTCATCCAAGACCGTAAACTCATAAGAGTTAAGTGAAACCTTATCCTTTACTAAATGCAGCTCATCAAGAAACTTTTGAATCATTTCTTTATAGGCTCGCGGGTCTTTTAGCTCGTTAACTTTCAGCTTCGAACTGAATAGAATATTAAGCTTTTGCCAAGCTTCTAAGAACATTCGCTGACCGTCTGTATCCTTGGCTTGGTCAATCCAAAAATGAAGCCTAGCCAGCTCATCAATCATCTTAATTTTTTTGATCGGAACAAGCCCATGCTTTGCAGCATAGCGGCCTTCAAAATTCTGCATCAAGGCTTTGCGCAACTGAGAGCTTTCAGCCTTGTGATCGATGCTGGGAACCGTCGCATTACCTGTGAACGCAAGGAAAGCATTCAGGATAGTCGTAACACGGTTCACGTACTCGTTCATCGAGTAGATATTGATACCGAAGTTGAATCCATCAAGCTCCATGTCGCCATCATATTCAACATCAACATTCAGGAAACTCAGAGCATTAGGTATCATGATCAAATGTTTGACAAGGAATTCAGTTTCTACATGGAACCACTCATTTTTTTCAAGCATGTATTTCAACATTTCATAGCTTGAAAACATATCCGATAAGTCACCGACCTTTGCCAATTGAGCACTCACGATCTGAACCCTGAACGAGCATTCTGAAGGCGAGTTATGAGGGAAAATATTGTGGTACAGCTTATTTTGATCTTTGAACTTTATTTTTTTTTCTAGGCTCTCTTCAATCTCGTTTAGGCGCTCGAAAAATAGCTTTCGGTGATTCACGTACTGCTCAAACGTAAGTGCTTCAATTTGCTTTGCTGTGACCTTCTGCTGCTCCTTAAACTGAGCATTGAGGAACAACAATGTTGCGATGGTTGCAGTGGTTCCAAACAAGGTGAATACTCCGGCCAGCATCGAGCCAAAACTACTCCACGCCGTGTGGTCATGTGAGCGAGGCCCCAGGCTAACCCCATAGGTAATGAAGATAACCAAAATGAACAATAGGCCAATACCTATGACACCGGAAATCCATGGGTACTCACAGATGTTTTTCCATGCTTTTTTAATCATGAAAATTTTCCATCCACCAGCATGCATTTAATAAATATTGTTAAAGCAGCCATCGCATACAACGCAAATCCACAAACAAACCATCTATCTTTATTTTCCATTTCAATATTAGAAACCATAAAAATAAGATAAAGAGTAGCAATGAAAAAAGCAATGCCACCAATAAGCCAAGCTAATAGCGGATCAGACCATCCACCGGAAGAATAATATGCCAAACAAATAGACAAAGCCGTGAAGCCAATACCCACGAATATATTCATAATCCAAAGGACACATTGGATTATTGGATTGGCTATCTTTTTGTCTCTAATGAAACTCAAAACCACCAACAATAATATTCCATAGGCTATTACAACTGCTCCCCATTGAATATTTTCGACGGTAACATTTGCCGCTATGAAGCCATTCAAACCGAAGAAGTTAAATATGAGGGTTAGTACCACGCCTATAAGCACAGCTGATGTGACAGCTTTCAGGTAAGACTTCGCAAATTTTAAATTCATAACCATCCCTAGCTTGAGTTGAATTTTCCGCCATTCTACTCATGGTGATGGCATACCGACAGCTCATTCCCGCATCGCCCTGGAGCAGAGCCAACCACACCTCCCACCAGCTGATCCAAGGGCAAACCAGCGTCACCCAGTCCAACCTCCAAGTTGGATCTGACTGAAAGCTCTTACCGCTTCTGGATCATGTACACGAACCGTCCAGGTACAGCCGATTCCGGCCACAGCCAACCGACCAGATAGGGATGCTGATTCCGGCTGCGCAGCGGTCGGGTGCCTCACTCACTACCCTCCCCCCGTTGGATGACCACGATAGCGGGGATTCCACCAAGAGCTATGCACCATTGGGTAAGTATTGATTATTCAATAGAGCTATTTTTAAGCAGGATTTGAAGCAGGCAAGGTCAGGTTGTTAATGGACAAGTCCATTTCAACAATCTATCGCGCTCCGCTTGTTTGGATACCGCATTTTATAAAGCTTTCAGTGAATCAGTGTTATCGAAAAGCAGGTTTGAATCATTAAAAAAGTGAAAGCACCAAAATGGTATCTAATAGAAAATTGAGCGCTACCAAAATGCTATAATCTGAGAACAACAACCTGATAACACGATGATATACAAACACCTGAAAACCTATTTCCGGTTTCTCAAGATAGCTAGAAAAATTAAGCAGGGAGAAATTTACAAAATTCTCCTAGACCATAGAAACTCTATAGAAGACAGCATGCGTTTATGCTTAAAGGAAATCGAGCGTACACAACCCACGAAATTCAGGAAAGCTCTGTTCAAATCAGTGCGAAGCAAGGCAGAAGATTACACTCCACAGGCAATGAATTTAGCGAGACTGAACACCTCAAAAATAGAAATCGACAACGCTATTTATGAGTACAAACAAATCTATCTTTCGAACAAGGTTAAGCAAAGGGCACTGACCTACGGGAACGACTTTACAGAATTTCTAAAGCTGAATTTCAGCTTCACAACAATCATGCTCATTCTCGCATACACAGCCCATCAGAATTTAGACAAGCTGATTATATTTATCATAGCCAGTGCTATTGTAATATACCTTTTCCAAATGAAATCCAATCGAACAATTTGCGAAATAAAAAATGTTATAATAGGTACAAACAAACAACATTAAAAATGAATATTTCCGAAAAGATTTCAGACCTAAAAGTAAAGATTAAAACTAAGCAGACTGCTTTTGACAGGTTAGCTGCTGAGATTAAAAAATTCGAAGATCAAGAAAATACTATTCGATCTAAACGAGACAAAGCCAACGAAATCTTAAACAAGGTATCGGCCAGCGACAGCGCGAAATCTACCGCAAGAAAAACCTACAATGACTTAACTAAATCTATTGAAAAGAATGAGGCTTCAAAAAAGTCAAAGCTCGATGCCAGAAGTAGAATATCGTCAGAAATTGCCGAGATGGAATATTCAATATTAGTAATTGAGGCTTTAGATTTTGTAGAAGAAATGAAGAACCTTACCAACATCAGAGACACTGCCAAATTAAAAGAAGCTTTCAAAACAAAACTTCAACCTCAAAACAATAATTACCCTCATCAGCAGTGAGGGTTGATATATGAAAACGTATCTTAGATTTAGGTGTTCAGAACGCTTCAAGTCAGACCTACAGAACCTAGTCTTTGCGTGTGGTTACACACGCCTTCCAGAGGTGGTGAATGAGATTGAGGTTGTCGCCAAGTATCGTAAAGGCGTGAGCCTTTTCCTGACCAATCTTCATAGGGATAGAGACATTTACATTCCCTTGAAGGATCAGAAAAGCGTTGCCGCACTCAAGGACACGTTCAACAGGAATCAGAGCAACATCCAGCAGCTTTTCAACCTCTGCGCAGGCCAGCAGTACATCTCAAAGCAAGGCAAGACGGTCAAGCTTCCTAACGTGCTTACGATGCTTCTGAAGCATCACGTCAAGGTGAACCAGCTCAGTGAAAAATTCACCTATGTACACGTCGAATACGTCGAACAAAACACAGGTGTCGAGGCCGTAGCCAAACGCAAATTCTTACGCAGTGCCCAGCTTTACACGGAGAGCGAAACGCGCCTATCTGCGCTTCTGGAGGACGAACCATACTGGTTTTTCAAGCAGGACGATGATCCGTTTACGCAGATCGTGAGGGCAATCGAAGAAGCCAAGATATACAAGATTGGGGTCAGCTCCAAGCACCCGTTCTTCGTTGAAAGAAAGCGCATTTACGACCTTCTGAATCGACGTGTCAGGGATGTGAACGAGCTTGTGAAAATCGGTAAGGACTACAAAGAGCTACTTGTGCGTTCAATGCTTGAAGTTTCTAAAGCGTTGGAGCTTTTACACATGAAATATAGGAATAATAAAACGATAAGAATACGAGAATAAAAATGATAATTGCAGCACCACTTAAACTTAAATTCGCAAGCATTACATCAAACGCAAAAATTGAATACGTTGAATCCTCTGATCCTGAAATCAGAGGGAAGGTCAGGATCAAAGGAGCAGTTGCATACCTGTACCTCCCGAAAATAAACGATAACGGAATGGACACTCACGTAGGAGCCCAATACGCAGAAACTAATCTGGACGTACAGTTAGATTCACCATACAAAATGAAGAAGCTTGGCCTCTTTAAAAACGACCTTGATGAAAAGAAATACACGTTAAAATTCGCATCTACTTGTGCACATGAATTTATGCAGCATTCTAACCAAGGTAAAAAATCTTCGTCAAAAGCGTCTGATGCATTCTCGTTTATTGTTTCTTGTACAGACAATGAGCTTTCTAGCTTAAAGACTGACGAAGAAAAAGCAAAATTCCTTATCAATTCCGCCAAAGAAACTTTACTTGAGCTGTCTAATTCCAAAACGGATATTGCATTCAAATACATGATTGTTCCTCACCTTAAAGACGGGAATCCACACGTACACGTCCTAATGTCTACTCGTAGACTGGATGGGTATAGACCTAGCTTTTTCCGTGGCAAAAAACACAGCGGTATAATCAAGAAAATGAGAGACGTAAAATTCCGTCTCGAAGAAAAATATCCTTTCCTTTTACAGATGGAGCATGAGGACAGAGCCAAAACGATTGACGTGTTGACCAACCCAAACACCGGGGAGGTTTTCGGTAAGCACGTTGAGCTGCTTAATCGAATTGAGTCAATCACTTCTCAATTCAGTGGTCAGAATTTTTCTTACCCGCAATTCACACAAGCCCTTCAGGACAGTGGTTTTGAGTTTGTGGATGATTATCTTAAAGGGAAACAGCACATCAAGATCAAACACAAGGATTATAGCGATGACTTCCTTTCTATAGACACCCTCCCCCATCAAACGAAGGGTGTGCTTGAGTTGCATGCAGCATACAAATACAAGGCTAATCAGACAAAAACAGACGTGTCCCTAATTGTTTCGAAAGCAGTGGCCTTGGTCAACGCTTCCGACATGAGCAATGGGTTTGAAGAGCTGAACAAAAAACTGTACCAGGAGCTGGGCGCACGGCTGGTGCCAAACATCAGCAAAAACAAAAGTGGCGAACGTAAAGTCAGCGGCTGGTCCATCTACCTGGACGAATTCGACTTCAAAATCTCTGCCAAAAAATCCGGGGTCATCATCGATAACAAGCTGAAAATCGACATGGATGAGGTCGAATCAATCAACAGTCTTTACCAAATGGTCAAGAAACAGAACATTCAAAAGCAGGTCACAGAAGCCATTGCGAACGGCTCAATCACCATCGCTGATGGCAGAAAGAAGAAGATCAAATTCAGGTTCATAGACAACACTGAAACCCTCCAGGACTTCATCACAAGGTTCAACGAGAACAGTAGATACGGCCCATCCATCACCAAGCAGATGATCGTGGGGAACACCGTTGTGTCGAAATTCAACCAAAGAGACGTATGCACAATCGTTGGGAATGCCGTAGAGACTTACCAGACTGACCTGAATTCAGCTCTCATCACTATGAGTATCCACGTTGCCAAAGGCCACACCAAGATCCGCTGCACAGGGGAGCCGAACCCGAGGACGCAAGCGAATCTCTACCTTGCATCACGTATCTGCGGGACAACGCTTCTGGACTACACGCCTTCTCCAGAGCTTGTCAGAGAAGCAGATGCAATGATGGACAAAGAGTACAAGAAGCTCGTGATATCTAACCGTCAGAGAATCAAAGACGCGGTAGCCATAAGAGCTACTGACCCAACAGGCAAATCGAAGAAGGTGTTCATCCAGACGAACAACAGAATGGATCGTGAGGTTGATGCCCGACCGAAGCTATATGGCTTCCTCTATGGCATACACAAGGGGATACCCTTCCAGGACTTCACCTACGTCCAACATCTGAACGATCTGCCGAAGGCATTGAAGAAGCGCGTTATTGACGACCTTCGCAAGGATGAGCAGCTTTCGGCCAACGAGCTGGACAGCATCCTTATACGAGCTGGGATAACACTAGAAGACGCCCTACCGTCAAAACCACCTGCGAAGGCGCCGGCACTTGCTGCGCAAGATCAGAAGCCAGGGATTGTCACGCCTCCAGCAGCATCAGAGCAGGACAAGCCAGTTCAGCCAGGATCTGCAGGTACGGGTAAGCCAACAGATCCTAGACGCCATTCGGTACAGCCCGGCAAGATGTAATCCCCACCACAATGACAATGGCCGTAAAGCCCAAGTCAGACAGCGATCATCCTGCGGTATCGCTGTTCTAGGGCTTGCTTACCACCCTCCATGATTTCGCATACCTCACGCCTAACGTCTGGCTCTTGAAGGCCGCCTGATGCAGCCACCTCAATACTACCTTTGTCTTGGAGAGCTACAACGAATTCAGAGTCACCGTTGACGACAATATTGGGATTATGAGTGACTACTATCACTTGCCTTCTCGACTTATTTTCCTGCAGCTTTGAGACAATCAACGAGGAAATTAAGCCGTTATCAAGGTCGTCTTCAGGCTGATCCAAAATCAGAGGCTCATTCCCATAGGACAATAGGAAGGAGAGTACCGTAGCCGCTTTCTGACCAGCAGATCCCTGAGAAATATCTTTCAGTCTTTTCCCATCGTTAAATTTAACAACGAGTCGATCATCTGGAAACCACAGGTTAAGTCTGTCAAAAATTTGCGGTTGCAATTGGCTCAACAAATCTGAAAACCGTTTACCGATGGGCATGCCCATGATTTGACCCGTTCCATACTTAAACAATTGGCTTTTAAAATCATGAACACAGGTAAAATTCTGAGTGAGATCGTTTGGCACTGCTGGGTTATTATTATGTTCAGCAATTAGAGCTAACCAAAGGAAATACAAGAATCCTGTCTGTTTTTCCTTATCAAGTATGTCACTAGCAAAAGCACCATCAGGACGACCAATGACTTCCCGGAAAGATTCTTCCATATCATCTATATTACACAAAGGCTCTATAGACAAACTAATAGAGGGGTTATTCGATAAATGCTGACGAACGAAATCTCTGCGCCTATTCGTAAGTGATTTTCTCAACTCGATTAAATCGGCATAAATCAAATTAATTTCAGCCGCCATTAAGCGCTCTTGTGATTCAAAATCTTCTATCTCGGCAAGCTTCTTTTCAATGCCATTTTTGGTTTCAACGAGCTGTTGATATTGATCGGGATTATCCACCCCATTCTGAGTGAGGGTTGCGACAAGAGATGCATATTGGCTAAACGATGAATCTTGCTGCTTACCAAAAGCACTTGTTGCCTGCCATTGACTGAATTCATCAAGACTACTATTCAAGCCAGCAATAAGGGCATTAATCTGGCTTTTAATTTGCAAATAAGCCTGATTCATTGCACCAACACGTTGAAGCACCTCAACATCAATTTCGTTCGTAGCCGCAAAAACTGTACTATTGAATTTAAGCTGATCAGCAGTACGCATTTGCTCTGACAGCTTTTCTCCCAAATTTGAATATGACTCTTTGAAATCTACAATGGCTGTATGTTTTTTCATTGCATCATTAAAATCGGACAATACCTGGGCATGTCCTGATGACTCGATAACATTAATCTTCTGAATTACATCTGATAGCTGACCTTCAAGAACATTCTTGTTAGCCATCTGACCTTGGAGAACCCTTCTCTGTCCGCAGAGAGATAAGAATTTATTTTCTTTCTCTGTCCAAGCCATTTTCCAACCGAACAAATCAACAACGTCAGTTTCGTCAATGATTCTTATCAAAGCACTCGGATTTCTTGCTATATCATATATTTGCTTTTGGCTAAATATTTTTACCGGAAACCTGCTTCGCGCATCACCATGTTCTGCTTTCCACTCCTGACCATCCCACTTGAATATAGCCACGTTAGGAACGTTGGAAACCCATTTCAGAAGGTAATAAGCACCCTCTTTCTGAATAACACAACTGATACAGGTTTCATCGAGCAGAACACCATCGGCATCACGATCTGCTGACTTTTGTGCAAAGCGTGTAAAGGTTTCTTTAACCTCATTACGGCCAGGTATATCTAGTAAATCTTTATCCCGACCTAATGCAAGTCTGATGAATTCTAGGATAGATGACTTTCCGCTACCACGCCCGCCGATGATAGAATTGAGCCAAGGGTTAAAGACAATTTCTAATGGTTTACCTCTACCACAATATTTTGCTTTATCAATAGATATAGAATGAATCACATTACTTGAAACAGCATTTGGATTGCCTGTAACCGTGTTTGATCGTTTGATTGAGGAAGCACCATCAACCAACGCCAACCTTACACCATCAATAGTAGGGCTAGACATCTTGACCCAGGTATAGGCTCTACCCACCTCATCTGGACGGTGCGCGTCAGATCCTATGACCTCGGCCAAACCCAACTCCAGGGCTTTGTACCGCCTTAAACATTCATCATGTTCTGGACCACGCCCGCCTTCTGGAAAAATGACTTCTACAGCAGAAGACTTATGGCAGATCTGCTTTATGGTATGGCTTGACTGAATTTGACACATTCCAGCCTTCATATCGATATGAGCTGGAATTGCAATGCCACCTAATTTGGTGATTTCATCGACAATATTTTCAGCGCTTTCACCAGCAACTGCATCACTATTCCCGTACTCGCCTCTGAATTTCGCGGCTCCAACAGCAGCCATGACAATTTCAGATGATTTTGAAGGGTCGAAAATAGCAAGAATATGGATATTACCGTTGGCTGTAATTTCCACACCAGGAAAGACATGAATAATCTTTCCCTCTTCCCTCATTACTGCTGCTTCTACTTGAAGACGGTCAACCCAAGAAGCCGTGTTGTGATCCGTAACCGCTACACACTCTATCCCCTGATCGACAAACGATGATAACCACTCCCTCGGCGTCACGGTGTTGCGAAGATGAGGCTCATGGCGCCCATAGTCCATCGAGGCTGGCGTATGCGTATGAAAGTCGAGTTTCCACCATCTTGCTCCTACCTGAACCATCAACCTTCATCCTTATGCACGCCAATCGGGTACTGCCTCCTAGGTTCAGGTTGCAGCCATGAGAGCTATGAGCTTACCCGTAATGGCGAAAGCCTACTATCAGCCTAACGGATGCCCTTCAGGGACTGCTTGAGGTGACGGCCTTAAGGTAGAGGCAGATGGCTCGTGAGTGCGCAGATTCTCTTAACGGACCTACCGTAAAGGACAGCGACACCTATGCGCCGGCACTTGCTCCGCAAGGTCAGAGCCATCCCTGGCTATGCATTCAGTTCCAACGGTCACAAGGCTGGAAAAGCCGGATCAGCCAGATTTTTTAGCATCTGGTAAGCATAGAACCCCTATACGACCGTCTAGTAAACCGAGGAAGGCATAATGGACTCTTCACCCTTTCCAGCACTGCCAGGCTCTTTCGGTTTCTGTCATGATCATCGTCAATGGAGGCTCCCAAGGATCGAAGCAGTTGGGGAGCCTGACGTACCTAAAGGATTAACATGTTCCGCAAAGCTCACATCATTACCTTCCCCGCCCTAATCGCGACGGCGCTTTTACTGACCGGCTGCCCGCCATCACCTGAATTTACGCAGTGGAAACGCCCTTCTACCTCTGTTGAGGGTGTCAAAGCCGCAATGACAGAATGTGGCGACCCGGTAGGCACTTCGATAACGGATTTGCCAATCAACGAACAGGTGCTGCAATTCCAGTGTATGAAGCGTAATGGCTTCATTCGCAAAGACGGTTTTGAATACTGTGAAGTAATGAAAGACATGCCCGCCTGCGTCGAGGAAAGGCAGGGACATCCTCTAAGCCTGTCCCAGCTCGAGGCTTTGCCATTTGTGGAGGACGAAGCATTTCACCCTATCAAGCCGAATTCTGGCAGGGATGAACGCATGCAAGTCACCTGGCGTAAGGCGGGAGCATCACCGCATTTTTCAGTCCAGATAGCAAATGATAGTGAAGCCCTACCTGTAATGTATGCATGCGGTTATGCCAAACCACTGGGAGCAAATCTGGACGTTGCAAGCATTGGAGATACAGCCAAAGCGCAACGCTGCATGATTGATCACGGCTTTGAGCCAAAGCATAAATCAACACTAGTTTGCCTGATCTATCCACAAGTGACTGGTTGTTCGTCAACGAATCTTGATCGTTATTTTAGAAAGTAAATAATTAACACTCGTAACTACTAGCCAATTTAATGATTAGGCGAATGTAAATAATGTTCAACAAAAAACAAATAGCAAGTCCTTCTTCCACAGGCGACCGGGGAGGTGCATTCGAGCGAAGAGTACAAGCCTCAAGATTGCTAGCAATGTGCCTGGGGCTTCCTTGCGCTGGTGTGCCGACTGGATATTCAATCCAAAAATTGCAGTTTCAGGGACGAGTACTGGGGCATAATACAGACGACCTTATTATTACTTCCGTATGCGCGAGAACTGGCGAAAATGCCGTAGTGCGAATGCAGATGAAGCGTACTCTGACACCTAGCTCAAATGATTTTAAAGAAGCAGTTGGACTGGCTTGGCTTGATTTCGTCGACCCTTCCTTTAATAAAAATTTCGATCAAATACAAATTGTTTTCGATTCCTCAAGCCTGGGTCAGATGAAAGGGGCACAACAAATTGTTGCATTCGCCCGTTCAACATTGACTCATGATGTATGGAAAACCAAAGTCAACACCAAAGATTTTAGTAACGAAAAGAATAGAAAAGCATACGACGCCATGGAAAGCGCCGTTAAAATTTATGATTTAGATGCATTCAGCGATGATAGATTTCACGAATTCGTTAAGTCAATAGAGTTTCTTGGAGAAAGCTTAGATTCCGATAATGATGCAGGTACTAACACCCAAAAACAATTGATTTCACAGCAATTACCTAGCCTCGACAAAAACATGGTTTGGGCACGGCTAGTCTTGGTATGCGTTGAGCTAAATGGAGTCGCTGGGGAAGTTTCTCTGAGTAACCTCAACGCGTTTATGCCAGAGCTGGTTGACGACTTTGGCATTGCACGACTCCTGTTGAGGGCAATGGGCACTTCAACTGAAAGCGGGCTCCTAGAGATTAAACAGCATGAGTTTTATGAAAAGCTTCAAAAAAAGTTATTACTAATAGGCTCGCCTGTAATGCCTACTGTAAATCCTAACTCAACTAAAGATAAATCTGAATTTGCCAGTCAAAAGCTTTCTCTTGCGATTAGTGAAGCTAGTAAGAATCAAGCCCTGACTGAGCAAGATGGAGTTTCCTCTACCATCCACGCGACAAATAAGGGTGCATCGACTATTAAGCAATTTACAAATGATTCGATAGGGGAGATCCTAGACTCCTGGTTTCCAGATTATGAGCATATTGCAAACACAAACATAAGATTTAGAATACAAGAGCTTCAGTGTGAATTATTCGCAGCGAATATACAAACAGGTGAACTGTCAGAAGAAAGGTTCGAAACAACAGCCTATGCTGAAATATTAGTATCTACAGGAGAAGCCCCTTTTTTGGAAAGGAAGCACAAACTCTGGGTATCTGGGCAGGGGCATGATGAACTAGAAGTTACATGGCAGTTTTCGTTTAACATGTCTAAACAAAAAGATTACTTCGCGAGATCCAAACATTTCTCTTCCTCATTTTTTGCGAGTAATTATTTTCGCGAGAAGCTTAATGCTTATGAGAAGGTGCTGGATAAAATCTTGGCTGGCTGGAAACCCGTTGTCCGTCTTGGCATGTTAGGAAAAAAAGAAGAACGATTCCATAATGATTTAGGTCTGATTTCAAATATCCCCCGGAATGATGAACTCTTAGAAATGTCTCGACGAATTAAAGTAATAAATCTCATTTTAAATCTCGCCGAGAAGAATGGTATCCATCTCCGATTTTCCGACGCGGCCTTTGATAAAATGTTGACAGAAGAACTAATTGTGACTGCTGTTCAGGATTTAGTAAACGCCTGTACGCCTCGCCTACCGAATCCTTATCGATCAGTCGCTTATGTACGAGGGGAAGATTGGGAAATCTGCATGATAGTGAAAAACTTTTTCATAGGATTTCAGAAGCTTAAGATAATAAAACCAAGCGTGAGATTTTGACCTTGTGGAAGGTGGTGAGAACAGAAGCCCCGGAGGTATGGCGAATTCGGGGCTTCGCCTTAATCAGTGTTCAAATCCCCGGTCTCATTCAAGCCATCGATCCATCAAATAGCCAGGATGCGTTCAGTAACACTGCCATCCATAGCACGCAACGTGCCCGTTCTTCCTCACTAGCTTCGTAGCGACAAACGCAATTGATCAGGGTGGATTCTTGAGATCCTCATTCTCCCTTGGTCATACTCACCAGGAACTGGAATCTACGGATAGCACCATGCCCCTCACGAAGCCCAAACAAGCATTGCGCGACGATCTTAAAGAAGCAGCAGCCACCCTCAAGTGGGCTGGCGTTGATCTGGTCGCAGTAGCTGACCGTATGAAGGCAACTGGCGATGAGCAAGCAGCAAGCGAGCTGCTGGAGATAGCTCGCTCATTCCAAGAGGTTGAAGACAAGTTAGAAGGTGATCCAGAGAGGGTGAAGGCTGGCTTATAAAACACTGACCAGGAACACTCTAGGGCTTCGGCGCCTTACGAGCTTTCCCTACCAACGCAACCAGCCTCCGAAGCTCATCAGCATCAGCGTTGTGGATAACTTCAAAGAGAAAAGCCCTCTGCTCAATCTCCCCATCCAGATCCGCAAAAAAATCTTTGACCGGCACACCTAGAATTTCAGCAAATTTGTACACAGCCTCCACGGTTGGGACGTACTCGCCCGTTTCAAATCGACTGATAGTCTTGGGGTCGAATCCTGACCGATTGGCTAGCTCCGCTTGTGTGATTCCCTTCGCAACCCGAAATTTCTTTATCGCTTTAGCAAGGACCACAGTTTTTCAGCCTGTTCGTATTTCAAACAAGCACTTCACAGTAAAAATCCCTATCTACAAACGCTCTGTGCCATCGGATTTTTTGCTAAGAATACGATGGCTGGCGTAGAATCCGCTTCAGGTATCAGACGGCCACCACGCCGTCTGTCAGGGGCTCTACGAGTAACCAGGTCGAGGATTCAGGGAATGGCAGATCGCGACGAGAACGATAAATGGCTTTCGTATGACGGACAGAAGCATGACACCCATTTTCAGGCCAACGAGCGTGATAAAGCCCATGGCCGGGAAATGCGTGAGACGTTTCAGAAGGAAGTGAGCCTTAAAGGTAATCTTCTGCAAGTCATCTACCTGATTCCATGTGTTTTGATTTTCGCTGGTGCACAGCACATCCAAAGTGGACTTGGCTATTTCATGCTTATACCCCTTGGCTGGGGCATGTACGCTCTCACCAAATTCGTCAACAAATTTACCCAAGAACAAAGGGATCGAGCGTTCATGTGGACACTCATCATCATTTCAGTCGTTTCAATAACGATGATGATCAAGGGAATAGTGAAATGAAAATCGCTGCACTAGTGCTTTCAGCTTTGATTTTCTCCACTGCCACGCTCGTTCATGCCGAGGCCAGCTTTTCGAAGAATGAAAGCTACAAAGACAATCAGGTCAGCGTAGACATACAAGGTTTCGGGAATCAGATTTTAGATCAAGCAGGCAAATCAAAGTATCTGAAATTCGATTTACAAGGGACCGAATATGCTTATGTCATCGAACGCATGGGTTCAAATGATGTGCAATACACGGGAAATGCTAAAGACCTAAATGGTGTCATTTTTATTAATGTGAGAGCTTTCAAAGACGGTTTTGAGCTTCCAAAACAGGTCAGTACTTTTACACCTAGCAAATATAATAATGCGATCCGCATAGTAAAAATGGACCGTAACGACGAGCGCCCATATGAGTTTGATCTTGGAATGGATGACGAAAAAGAATTGTTCCTGATTGAGAGCCCAACCTCAACAACCAAGCTCGAACAGGTCGAAACAATCAAGAAGCACGTTTCAAGAAAAGACAAAAAAAGCCCTTACGCTTTCTAAATGGAATTCATACCATGTTCAAAACAATCGGCGGTTTTGTATTTACAGCTTTGCTATTTTCAACAACTACACTCGTACAAGCTGACACAAGCTTTTCGAAAAACGATAGCTACAATGAAAACCAAGTCAGCGCGGATATTCAGGGCTTTGGTAACAAAGTCATCGATCAGGTTGGCAAGTCGAAATATGTGAAATTCGACCAGCAAGAAACCGAATACGCCTACACGATCACTAGGTATGCAGAGGGAGACATCAAATACACTGGCAACCCCGCCGACATGAAAGGTGTACGGTTTATAAAAGTACAATTTTTCAAAGATGGAACACCGGGGCATACTCAAGTGAGTACATTCACACCCAGCAAATACAATAATGCTATTAAAATCGTCAAGATGGACCGCGATGATGAAAGACCTTACGAATTTGATCTAGGAATGGATTCAGACAACAAGCTGTATCTGATAAACAAAAACGGAAGCGCAACACCGCTCCAACAGGTCAATGAGATTAAACGCCATATTCCATTGACGGAAAAATACAAAGACATGATTTTCTAAGAACAAAAAAGGCAGTAGAACAAAGCTACTGCCTTCTAAAAAGCAACGAGATTAAGCCTTATCCACCGATGATTTTCAGCCTGATGATTTTCTTTTCATCGGGGGTTAAATTCATTGTAGCCAATTTTCCTACTGCGAAAAGGTAAGCATCTTTCGTTGAGGGTAAGCTTTGGGCAAATTCATCTTCAAAATTATGGAAATATAGATTAGCTAATCTGTCAGCCTCAACAACCAAATCATATCTAGCCAATTCCTCTGCTAATCGCCTTCTTTTTGCCTCTTGATTGTGAAGCCTCACAGCCCTCACATAGTCATTATCTTTCTTATCCTCTAACTCAATCGCAATCGTTTCATATGTATTCATTTTTAGTAAAGTTTGTTGTTAAGCGAATTATAGCATTTCGACTTATCCAAATTTACCGTTAAATCAAAATAAATAAAAACAGACTCAAAGGTCTGTATTTATAGGCTTCCAACTCTCTCTAAGTTCTTTATGTTTTTTCCGTTCAAGCAGAATATTCAGCTCATAGCTCAAACATTCGTCAATCTCATCATCTGATTTTTTTTGTTTAATCGGCTCTAAATCATCATCGTAATAGTTAAATGGCTTCTGTTTTCCTATTTTCATTTCACTGCCTCCTTACTAATAAGCTCAAGACTTAAGTCATGGAGCGCAGAAACTGCAGACTCACTGAAAGTGATAAAGATAGGCGATCTAAAATTCATCACTTTGATTTTTGTTATCTTTTGCATTTTCTTAGTAAAGCTTAAAAACTTATCCCCCTTGATTCTGGCTTTCACCAGGATCGACAGTCTCTTTAGCTGATCACCTTCGACCTCAAGACTAAAAGCATTTAACTTATTCACATCTTCAATCGTTATTTCATTCATATATGGCTTGTTTGTTTGTATCCATTATAGCATATTCAAAATGGTATAATTTGAGAAACAAACCTTCTAATACAATGAAAACAATAAAAAGATGGCTAATGATTCTTTTAGCAATCGTCGCCATTTCAATTACAACAATCCCCAATAGCTTTGCAGAGCAAATAACAGGCCAAACAGCATCAGATCGAACAAGCAGCTTTGTGGGAACAGATGACAATGACGATGACTATGATGCAGTGATGGATAATTCCAACGAGGACGAATATCAATATCTAATTTCAATAATTATCTGGCTAACAAAAACAATCAGCGTATTTGGAGGGCTAATATTTATAGTCATAGCCTTTAAAAATATGGTTCTTTACACTGAAGTAGGCGCACAGGGCAAACACGAAGTTAAGAACAAGATGATATTCGGTTTGATCATTGGTGTTTTAATGCTCAACATCACTTCCACCGTGGATTCTGTCGTTAAAACCTTCAACTCAGAATCTAAAGGGGCTTGCTATATAACCAATGAAGATGCATTTGACGATTGGAAAATCGGTAAAAATAAGGATATGTGCTGGAGTGTTGCAAGCAGTCAAATATCAGGACCAACCTTTGATAAGGTTAAATCAATGATTGATTCGCAACATTCAGGAGAGCTAGAAGGGAATCTTAAAAACATAATATCTGGTTTACAGATGGTGGGCTTTCTATTTTTCGTGAATGCTTTATTTGCCCTTCATAAAATTTCCACGGGTTCAGGACAGCGAGACTACAGGGGTGTGATAGGTCAATTGTGTGCATCTGCATTAATCATAGATTTGATTCATACAATCGCAGTTGTACAAGCGACAACAAAAATGCTCGGACTTAATGTATAAAGAAAGCCCCAAATGGGGCTTTTTTATTCCTTGGTCACTCGCTAATGAATTGATCAAATAAGCGCTTGGAAATTTCAAGTCTACATTCGTTATAGACTTCACGCTTGATAAGAGCCATTTTCAGGACATTCTCAAGATAGTCGAATTCTGTTGCGGCTGGGTTAAAATCGTAACTGACTAAAATCTGTGCAGTTTTAAAAGCATCACGCAAAAGCGCTTCTTCTTCTTTCTTGTACTCAAGAGCCCAGCGTTTGTAATCAGCCAGAGTACCGCCCTTCTCTTCCACAGGCGCAGCCGGTGGCGTTGCTATGCATACGTCAAGGTTTACATCATCTTCAACCTGGACGATGCCTAGAGGCTCATACGATTCGCTCACACCAAGGGGAACAATCAAGTCAGGCACAACGACAGGCCACTCATCATCCCCGATGCCTAGCGAAGGCTCAACAGAGGCTCCTGCAGGCGCTACGATGGGTGCTGGTGCTGGTGCTGGTGCTGGTGCTGGTGCTGGTGCTGGTGCTGGTGCTGGTGCTGGTGCTGGTGCTGGTGCTGGTGCTGGTG
>Ga0105246_10000065_pt1 | contig 43260 bp, 38 predicted proteins | sample KBSM64metaG_FD_99694 | JGI IMG/M metagenome (GOLD analysis project Ga0105246, IMG submission 99694) | Miscanthus rhizosphere microbial communities from Kellogg Biological Station, Michigan, USA - KBS M6-4 metaG | ecosystem: Host-associated > Plants > Roots > Rhizosphere > Soil | place... | reverse complement strand
GGCGGCATCTGGCACGCGGCGCAGCAGCTCCGCGGCCGTCTGCGCGGTTCCGGTCGCCGTGGACACGGTGACCGCAGTGCCCCCGCTGACAGCGAGCCCTGCACGCTGCAGCTCATGGCGCAGGCGCGCGGCAAGCACCGCGTCCGCCGCTACACGGGACGAGCCGAATCCGAGCTCGTCCACAGAGAGAAAGCCGTCTGGCGTCTGCGAGCCTAGATCGGCTGCAACCATAGCGTCGGCTACCACGAGGGAGCCGACGTCCGCCCGGCCGGGGAACCCGCCGCCGATGCCGGCACTGATCACCAGCCCATAGGCTGTTGATCTGGCGCCGGTTCCGGCAGCGGGCCCCGGCCCTGAAGATGCGGCAGATGCTTGTGCCGCATCACGTTCCTCTGGCGCGGCAGTGCCATGCGCCAGTTCACGTGCCGCTGCTGAAGCAAAGGCTATGGCAGCGGCAGTTCCGGCAGCGGCCGAGGCAGGGCCAACGCCCGCCGCAATTACATCAAATTGTGCTGCGGCATCATCACCCAAGCCGCGAAGGATTGCATCCTTTTCCGCATCTACTGCCGTTACAATCAGTACGCGAGAAGTTGTACAGAACCCGGTTGTTGTAGCGCCTTTATCTGAGAATGTACTTTTAAATGTATTCATTGGGCATTTACCTCGATTTTATTTGTAGTATTTAATAGATACCAAACCCAAACCCAAACCCAAACCTATTCTTGTCCACTGTACGAGAACAAATGAACCTTTTTTGTCTTTCAAAGAGTGGACACTCCTCTCAAATAGAGCATGTCCCTCGGTTAATGTTTGAAATGCTATATATAGATGAAAAAACAACGAAATGTAAAATTAAGTCTATATGTAGATTGGTGTATAATGGGTGTTATTCTCAAAAACGTGTCCACCTTTTGTTAAACAAAATCCCTAAATGTACACGACATGTGGACAAATTTCAATCCGTTAAATTGCTACTTAAAAGCTAAAACACCAGAACATCGAAACATCGAAACACCAGAACACCAGAACACCAGAACACCAGAACACCAGAACACCAGAACACCGGAACACCGGAACATCAGAATGGCAGATTGGCAAAAAAACAATATTCCCACCATGCGATTACAACTCCAGGGTGTGTCTGAAAACGAATGAAGAAAGCCAATGTAGCTGAAGTTTCGTTGCAAGTCAGGAAGTGTACCGCAAGCGTACCGGGGTACATCAAGTGGAGGTGACGCAGCAGGGGGCGAAAAGTCAGCCAAAGATGCACTTCATTGGGTGTCAAGACACGTTTGATTTGCACAACAATGTTCTGCACCAAATGAATAACAGAGCTTCTTTCCTCCGAACACACCCGAACATATCCGAACTTGTCCTAACTCATCATAACTTATCATAACTCATCATAACGAAGGGACAAGTGCAGAACAAGCTTTTGAATATATTTTCGCCCGATAGCGAGCATGTCATATTCAAGCTATTCCCCGATTATTTCCTCTCAATGCTGCTTGTGATAAGAACGATCAAATGATCAAATGTGCAAACGCCAAACGTTCACACACTTATTCTATAACAAGTCTGGATCATAAGTGGAGCTCGATAACCTGAATCAAAAAAAACGGTATCTTTAACAGGACTTTCGTAAAGTTCTCTCTAAAACTGTTTTCACAACGAAATATCCTCTTAAGGTTTCAAAGAATACAGGAATAAAGCGAAGTGCTTTTTAAACGCTTTTTCCATATGTCAATTATACCATATTAATTGTTCGTTTATAAATTGTTGCTCTTCCCTCGGTTTCACATATGGAGTCAATTTTAGGATTGACAAACTGTATTAACTGTATTATTAATAGTAGTACAGGTGATACAGTGTAACACACAAGTATCATCCATCTTTTAACCGAAAAACATAAATAAATGCAAAATGAACATCGGTCGTAAAGAAAAGAATGGATGGCAGTTAACCCATTTAAGAGAGGAGGTGCGGGATGTTCGAATTGGATGTACGTAGCCGTAAGGCGATCTATGAGCAGCTGGTGGATAAAGTCAAAGAAATGATCGTATACGGTATTCTGAAACCCGATGAGCAGCTTCCTTCCGTTCGGTCATTATCAACACAGCTCACCGTCAACCCGAATACGATTCAAAAGGCATACCGTGAGCTTGAGCGTGAAGGTTATATTTATTCCTTGCAGGGTAAAGGAAGTTTCGTATCATCATCTGTGGAACATCCGAAGGAGGCTATGAAAGATGAGATCAGAGATTCCTTGGTAAAACTTATTGCCGAAGCTTCATTTTCCGGTTTAACCAAGGCGGAGATGACTCTGTTATTTGAAGAAGCGATGGCTCGCATAGAAAAGGAGGTACCTCATGATTGAGCTGAACCAAGTCATTAAAGCTTTTGAACAGGAAAAGGCCGTTAATGGCATAAGTATGCACATACATAAGGGATCGATTTACGGTCTGCTCGGTTCTAACGGGGCAGGCAAAACATCGCTACTCAAAATAATTGCAGGGATCTATCGACAAGACAGTGGAACTGTACGCATCAAAGGGGCAGAAATCTATGAGAATCTGGAACTTAAAGGCCGTACGATTTTTATGGCCGATGCACCGTACTTTTTCCCACAATCTTCGATAACTCACATGGCTCAATTTTACCGTTCCGTGTATCCACAATGGAGTGATGAGCGATTTAACCAACTGGCTTCTGTCTTCAAATTAGATGTAAAACGCAAGCTTCATCGCATGTCCAAAGGCATGCGCCGTCAGGCCGCGGTATGGCTGGGACTCAGCTGTATGCCTGAGGTGCTGCTGATGGATGAACCGATTGATGGACTGGACCCTGTCATGCGCCAGCAGATCAAAAACCTGCTGTTCCAGGAAGCGGCGGAGCGTCAGGTGACGATTATCATCTCATCCCACAATTTGCGGGAGATTGAAGATCTCTGTGACCATGTAGCCATCATGCACAAAGGCCAAATTATCGTTCAGAAAGATCTGGATGACCTTAAGGCCGACACACACAAGATTCAGGTTGCTTTCCGTCATCCGAATCATGCTGATTCGTTGAAAGAACAAGTTCACATTTTGCATGAAGAAAAAAGAGGAAGTGTCACCTTGTACATTGTTAAAGGTCATCGTGAAGATGTTACCTCGCAATTTCGTTTGCATGATCCGTATCTGCTGGATGTGTTGCCGCTAACGCTGGAGGAAATTTTCATCTATGAAATGGAGGGTGCGGGTTATGACATTCAACCGATTATACTTTAACCGCGGCATCCTGTACCAAAATTTTAGGCAGCATGGATGGCTCGGGATTGTTTATCTGCTTCTGTTATTATATTCACTTCCGTTATTTATCGGTACGCAGTACCGGGATTATGCAGAAGAAATTAGCACTTTGTTTAAAGCGCGTGGAGAATTACACTGGCTCTTCGCGATAACGGTTCCGGTAGTGATTGCATTATTCCTGTTCCGGTATATCCAGGCTGGTGGACCTGCTGATGTATATCACAGCCTGCCGCTGCAACGTAAGCATCTGCTGACGATGAACCTGATGACCGGATATGTGATGATCCTGGTTCCCATCTGGATTACAGCTGGAGTTACCGCATGGGTGTCCGCAGCTCTGAATGAACCTGCTTTTATTTTTGACGGCAGTGTGATCTGGATGTGGGGCTTGACGATGAGTGTCATCTCGTTGTTCATGTTTATGCTGACCGTTGCGGTGGGCATGTGTATTGGACAGTCCATCTTACAAGGACTTACTGTGTATGGCATCAGCCTGATTCCATTAATCTTCTGGGGAACTTTTCAGCTGCATTTGAAGCGTTATTTGTTAGGTTTCCCGGATGATGCACTCAGATCCAGTGGGGTAAGCCTATCTCCAGTCGCGCGGGTTGGTTTGATGGAACATGCTGCCCCGGGCTGGAGCGAAATGGGGATCTATGCTGCTATGACGGTGCTACTTATCGTTCTGTCTTATCTTTTATACCGCAAACGGCATGTGGAATCGGCATCGCAGGCCATTACATTCCGAATTGTAAAGCCGATTTTCCGTTTTGGCTTCATGTTGACGGTTGTGCTGACATTTGGTGCGTACCTGGCGACAATTTCACCTAGAAATTCGGATATGTGGGGTGTTGTCGGGTATGTCATCGGAGGCGTTGCGGGATACATTGGAGCCGAGATGATTATTCGCAAAACCTGGCTGATCTGGAACCGTAGCTTATTACCAAGGTTTGCAGTATACGGGATTGCAGCTGCGCTGATCCTATACGTGCCTGTTGCAGATTGGAACGGTTATGCAGCCAACGTACCTTCCAGAGACAATGTAGAGAAGGTGCGTATTGGAGGCGATCGCTCTATCTACATTAATAATGACTATGTGAAGGTGGATGACGAAAAATTATACTCTAACACGGAGGGGTATATAGAGGCTGTTCTTGACCTTCATCAGAAAATTGTGGATGCCGATCGGTCTTTTCAGGACAGAGGACAGAATCAATATATACTAGGGGAAGAGAGCGTCATCATTGATTACAAGTTAAAGAATGGGAAAACCTTATCAAGGGAATACACCGTTTTAGAGCCCGCTTTTCAATCAGAATTAGAGAATATGAAAAACTGGAAAGATTACAAAATAACCAGATATGAAACTTATGGACTGGATAGTGATGTTCGCAGTATCGGTATTCGGTCAAGCATTCTTAATGATCGTACTGTGTACATCAGTGACCCTCAGTTAGTCCGTGAATTCAATGCATTGCTGAAATCAGAAATTCTAGATCAAACGTATCAAGATCAAAATTCTTCTTGGGAATCATTTGCGTCAGCCGACATCTATCCGAATAATGTGGATGAATCATCGGGCAAGCAGATACTGGATCGAACTAACTCTAGATCAACGTATGAGATTAAACCAACCTATACCCGTTTGATGGCATGGCTCAAGGATCACAAGTTGTATGATCAGCTGCAGGTTTCTGTAAATGAAATTGCCTCCGCCCAGTTTATTAAACAGGAGATCGACAGCCCCGGTAAAGTGAAATGGGTCTATGCTGATTCGCAATATATCAATGAAAACCTGAACGGAAACAGAAAAGTCGCGACCAAAAACAAACAAATTATTAGCGAACTGATCCAGCGCCAAAGATCCGGAGTTAACACCAATCGGGGCACCTTTTATCAGATTAAACTAAATTTGGTCAAAGGCCAGGGCCTATATATGATGTTAAAAGAGGAAGATCTCACCGAGAATATGAAAGCCATTCTAAGCGATCTATAACTTGTTATTCTTCTGCACTCGCTGTAGCTGCAGGTTGTATCATTCACAATATTTGCTTGTTACAGAATGTGCACATTGTTCCAACATGCATCTTGACCAAATGAATCATATGGAATATATTTGAAAAAGTGAAGATTCAGACAACTCGTTGATCACCGAATCTTATATGGAACGGCTCAGGAGGGAAGCACCCGTAAGAGCAGGCATATGCCTGACTTGCGGGTGCTTTTTTGTCGTATACGGAATCGATCGCTGACTTTGGAATCTTGAACTGCAGAGGAGATGTGTTCGATTGAGGTATCGAATAGTCTCCCAACGACGAGTACAGAGGTAATGGCAGTTGGGATGCAAGACAAACTGGAAAAGGGGGCAAAAGGATATGCATTTTAGCTTAGAGAAACGTCAGTTGGCAGAGCATCCAACATTGGAACAACAATCAAAGAATGGGTGGATAGGACATTCAAAGTGGGGTCTGTTTATTGAGTCTTCGTTAAACATGTTTGTTGGACATTCTATTTTACGAAGATTGAGTGTGATGTTTGCTGTAACATTCGGGATTGGAATGATGTGCAGTACAGCAACAGTTCACGGTGAGGGGATCGAACTGAATGTAACTGCGCAGAAAGCCTGGAACATGGTATTAAACAAGGCGGATGCACAGACCAAGCGTAACTTGCAGCAATCGTATGAGACTGCCGGGCAGTGGAAGTCACAGAAAGAAATGTGGGAACAAAAGATCAAGCAACTCCATACGACCAATGCGACTGAATTGATGAAGCTTCGAAAAGAAATCAGTGGCATTGACGCAGCTAAGCTGGCAGCGCTTCATGAGAGCCTTGAGCATACACGGACACGATATGAACCGTTGTTTCAACTCTACAGCTCGCTGAACAAACAACTGTCTGCAGCCAAGGGGCTTCAGAGCAAAGAGTTTAGTTCTGCCATTCGTACTCAGGCCGAAACGTTGAAACCGCTGGTGCAGTTGGCACGGGAGGATATTCGTACGAAGAAAATGAACCTTGCTGAAGCACGGAAGCGGAAAAATAACGAGGTGAAGCGGCTGCGAACCATGTTAAATGGCACGATTGCAGTAAAAAAACAGATCAAATCGGCCAAAAAGCAGGTCAGCTTGTCCAGAGAACGATATAAGAATTCCTTGCGGAATTTCAAACAAATACTGAAAAAAGGTGAGCCTTCACGCGCATTAAGTGCCTTGAATTCTTTGGTTTCTTCAGCTGAAAGGTGGTCGGCTGCAACCCGGAACATTCACACGTTAGAGCAGAAGGTGTCCGCGATCTACGTCAAGGTTAGTCAGGAGATCCGTAACAGACCTAATTAAGAAGCCTGATTCTGCAAGTCGGTGGCTTGTGATCTATCCTGTGAAAAATGCATAAGAGAAACTTGATTTTTTCTGGCGCGTACACCTCTATAAAAAGATTAAGTCCATTTGGACACGGAACGAGGTGCAAGCTGGTGCAACCAGGGCATAGGATGAAACGATCAGGCAGAACTGAGTCAAAGCGTGTTAACAGAACAAATTCTAAGCGTAAAGGCAGATTTGGATGGAAACGAAAGCGTTACTGGGTTCCCATCTGTTTATTGATCCTGATTATCGGTTTTGTAGGAATCGGTGCACAGTTTACACCTAAAATAACGATTTTCTTGCTGAAATCAGGACTTGAGCTCGCTACTTCGAACACAAACAGCAAACACACGAATGAATTGGAAGGGGTAACTCGGGTTACCGATGTGGTCTATGCGGATGAAGGCCGGGGCAACAGTACGTTGGACATTTATTATCCTTCCGCAGCAACTGAACCGTTGCCGGTCGTATTGTGGATTCATGGCGGCGGTTGGGTTATGGGCGATAAAGGAGACATTGCCGATTATGCGGTGCAGCTGAGCAAACGTGGTCATGTGGTGGTGAGCATAAACTATGCACTTGCACCGGGTACGACATATCCTATGCCTGTTAAACAAACAAATCAGGCTCTAACTTATATCAGAGATCATGTAAGTCAATATCAAGGCGATCCGAATAACCTATTTCTTGCCGGTAATTCAGCTGGTGCCCAGATTGCAAGTCAGACTGCAGCTTTGCTTACGAATCCCAATCTCGCAATACAGATGAATATAACACCATCGGTTGAGCCTGAGCAGTTAAGAGGAACACTTTTGTTCTGTGGCCCGTATAACTTGCGTACCGCTCAGAGTACAGGTTTTCCATTTATGCGCACGTTCCTCTGGTCATACACGGGAAGCAAGGTATACGAAGATGATCCAAATCTGGATGAAATGTCAACGGTACTTCAGGCTACAGGCGAATATCCACCATCATTTATCACTTCTGGTAATGATGATCCTTTGACCGTACAATCAATGGAATTAGCAGAAGTGTTGGAGCATCAGGGTGTTACAACAGAAACGTTATTTTTTCAATCATCCTCCGAAAAATTAGGACATGATTATCAGTTCGATCTGAGAAGTGAAGCTGCACAGCAGGCGCTACAGGCATCCGTGCAATTTATTCAGAATCATAGAAATAAGTAACCGAAAGGCTCAGATAGTAAGGTAAAGGAACAGGAACAAGAACAAGAACAATTAAAATGAATGAGGATGGGGAGTGAGGATGGCGTAAGAAAACAGAGGATAAATAAATGCAATGTGAAATGGACTGTTGGTAAAAAAATAAGGTATCACAGCAGTAATCATGAAAAAACATGATATGACTGCCGAGACACCCTGCAGCTTACTTCTTGACCAGCACTAACAATCTGCGCATAGCTTCTTCAACCGTCGCACGTGGACAGGCTACGTTTATGCGCATGTATCCGGAACTTTCTTTACCAAATACAATCCCGTCATTAAAAGCGAGTCCTGCCTCATGAAGCAGTTTCTTGCTTAATTGCGCATGAGTCAACCCTAATCCACGGAAATCGACCCATAACAGATAGGTTGCTTCAGGTAGATATACCCGGACGCCAGGCATATGCTCGGCTATAAATTGCTGCACGTATTCCATATTATCTCGAATGTAAGCAAGACATTGATCGAGCCAGCTCTCACCACCATTATAAGCCGCTTCGGTTGCTACTGCTCCCAGTGTACTTATGCTGGATAATCCCATGGTGTTCACACCTTGGGCGAAATGTGCCCGCAATTCGGCGTTTGGAATGATGATATTGGAGGTGCATAATCCGGGTATATTGAACGTTTTGCTTGGTGCTGTGCAGACGATGCTGTAATCTGCGATCGCTTCCGAGATCAGACTAAGCGGCGTATGAGTTCCCCGCTCATATACCAGATCGGCATGAATCTCATCCGATACGATGAGTACATTATATTTTAGACACAGCGATGCAAGTCCTTCCAACTCCTCGCGGCTCCATACACGTCCAACTGGATTATGCGGGCTGCACAGGATCAGCATTTTGACTTTACCAGTCTGCAGACTGGTTTCGAGTTGTTCTAGATCCATCGTATACTGCCCTTGGTTCTCGATCAGTGGATTTGTTATGAGTTCTCTGCCCTGGTCCTTTACCACATTATAAAAGGGTGGGTATACCGGAGTCTGGATGACTACAGCATCACCAGGTGAAGTGAATTGTTGTACCGCTATGCTAAGCGCCGGTACGATCCCGGGTGTGAATACGATCCAGTCCGCATTGATGTGCCAGTTGTGGCGGCGTAGCATCCAGTCAGTAACTGCAGCATGATAGGCCTCGGTACGTAGCGTGTAACCCAAGATACCGTGTTCTATTCGGGTCTGCAAAGCTTCAACAACAGACGGGGGGGCAGCAAAATCCATGTCGGCCACCCACATGGGGAGTGCATCTGCTACACCAAAGGTTTGCTCCAGCCCGTCCCATTTCTCGGAAGCGGTGGATAACCGGGCAATCGGTGTATCAAACAAACTGTGATTTATCATAACAATGAAGTCCTCCTTGGTTACATTCATTCGTTGTTACGTCCTACAAACAAGAGATCATTATCTAATACATCTTCACTTTTCGCAACTTCTAAACCATTTTTATATGACCCAAGTCCTGATTTGGTGAGATATCGTTTACAACATACGATCAAGTGCTTATGATATGGCTAATATAAGATGAGATTCCGTAATTATCTAGTACAGCTCATTGTTATACGAACTATAAGTATCCGAATCATATCTATGATTATCCGTTTTATTCAATTAAAGATGTGACATCAATTTATATTTAACTGAAACTGGGAGGCAAAAGAAAATGAAAAACAAAAAGTGGCTGATTGCTGCAGGTGTATTTGGTATGGTACTAACGGGATCGGCAGGTGTCTATGCAGGTACACAGCTGGAGACGATCAAAGCCTATCTGAACCACGGACTTGCTATCGAAGTAAATGGACAAAAATTTACACCAACAGGTGACCAAGGCAAAAACCTTGCGCCAATTACGTATCAAGGCAGTACATATCTTCCGGCTCGTTCCATTGCAGAAGCCTTGAATACAGAAGTGAAATATGATTCTAAAAATAATAAGGTAAGCATTGGTGCTTCCAGCTCCTCAGGTGGATCTGCATCTACTGGTGGCGGTAGTTCAACTTCCCCATCGACAGGTACGAACACAACAGCATCAGGAGTGAAATCCAAGTACCTGCCAGCGGATTTCCCGTTGCCTAAGGATGCCAAAGCGACAAGTCTGATCGAGAGCGTTGTTGATGGAAATAAAAAAGTGGTTCTTATTTATACAACCAAGGATAGTCTGAGTACACTTGCTTCATCCTATAAAAATTATTATCAGAATAAAAACCTGACTCAAAACAGTGAGGATATTCAAGCTGACGAATTCAGCATTTTAGGTCGTGAGGAAGGCAAGTATGCTGTAACGATTACAGGTAACCCATCTTCAAGCAATAAGGATTTAAATGAAGTGACGGTCATCTGGGGAGAAGAATAAGCGAGTTCGTATGTTGTCTGATTTCTAAAAATAAAACAAGCCGTTATGCCTGTAATGTTTCGTGATTACAGGCAAACGGCTTTTTGTGTGTTACAGATATTCATTAAACCACCCGACGATATGCTCTAAACGTCGCACCCTCAGGTGAGGATGACCACCGCGGGATAACTCATGATTGGCCCCTGGGAATCGCACGAGCCGAGTTGTTTGCTTGCGGCGTTTCAGTGCAACATATAATTGCTCGGCTTGCTCAATGGGACAGCGAAGATCCTGTTCGCCATGAAGAATAAGCAGTGGGGTCTGCACATTACCGACATAAGCGAGTGGGGAATGCTTCCACAGTTTTTCTGTATCATCCCAAGCATTACCGCCAATCTGATCTTCCGTAAAGAAATAACCAATATCACTTACCCCGTAGAATGACAGCCAGTTGCAGATGGAGCGCTGAGTGACAGCGGCTTTGAAGCGGTTTGTATGTCCGACGATCCAATTGGTCATGAAACCACCATAACTGCCGCCGGTTACGCCCAGTCTGGATGGATCGATGAAGGCATACTTGGACAAAGCATAATCCACAGACTCCATAAGATCTCGGTAATCCCCTCCGCCGTAATCTTCACGACAGGCATTGACGAATTGCTGCCCATATCCCAGCCCTCCGCGTGGATTGATATACATCACAGCATAACCCTGACCGACAAGGAGCTGGAACTCATGCATAAAAGTGAAGCCATACATCATATGTGGGCCACCATGAATTTCAAGAATAGTCGGAACTTTGACACCTTCAACGATGCCATGAGGTTTCATGATCCACCCTTGCAGCTCCAGCCCATCTGAGGATTCAAACCAGAAGGTTTCCGGTGTACTCAGCCAAATGTCCTGCTCCAGTTGCGGGTTACTTCGGGTAAGTCGTACAGATTCGATTTCGGGGTTCCCCGGTTGCTCAAACAGATACAAGTCTCCAGGATTTTGTGTGTTGGCAACAGCCGCCACGATCTGGCCCTGTGCCAGCTCCACAAACTGATAGATCTCACACTCATCAGGCAAAATATAATCGGCGTGATTTCCGTCTAATGTAAATCTGGCTATACGCACGCTGCCATGTATCGTTGCAAGACACAGAATGGCAGAGCCGTCCTGCGAATATATGGGGCCTGTTGTCACCAGATGGGACCGCATATCACCAACAAGGCTGTGGCTCATCTGTACATCTAAATCTGCACTCAGGCATTCAAGTGATCCACCTGATATCGGAAGCGTATACAACTTTGCAAGAGTTGCATTGCCATAAGAGTGGTCACTGGCGAGAAGGGCCAGTGATTGCGCGTCAGGTGCATAACTAAGCCGATAAAAGGTATACCCTTCTGGGGTTAATTGCTGTATATCTGAACCGTCAGGACTGGAAGTATACACATGATTAGTTAACGTAAAGTCGCTATGATCTACACCCTTTTCGGGCATTTCGGTAATCCAGGCGATGCGTTTTCCATCGGGTGACCAAGCATAATCCCCAATATCATAGTGTCCTGTTGTTACAGGTATAGCCTCTGCGCTAATCGGCGCAATAACAAAGAGATGAGAGCGTCTGCCATTCCATAATCCGCCACTATCCGATTTCATCCGAATCCGGTCTACGATCACTTCCTGAGGAAGTGAGCATTCCTTGTTGCTTTCTTTGATAGATTGTACAGAAGCGGTATCTGGTTTTTCATCGATGTCCACAGAAGACTTTACAAGCAATGTCCCACCATCGGGTGCCCATAAGAAGGAACTCACGCCATGCTTCAGATGACTGATCTGCTGGGCTTCTCCGCCATCCGAAGCGATCAGCCATACCTGAGATTTTCCATCAACTTCGCGTAAAAAAGCAAGCTGTGCCCCATCCGGCGACCAAGCTGGCGAATGATCATTCTCTCCAGAAGTGAAGGGCCTGTCCTTCCGGCTGTTCAGATGCAGTAGTCTCAGGTGTGAGCGATAACCGTCGTGTTTTTCGTTCGTTTGCCGACTAACGTAAACCAGATGTCCGCCTTGGGGAGACGGAACGGGGTCATTAACCCATGTAATCTGAAGCAAATCTTCCGATGTCATGCCGCGTTGTCCGTTCATCATTATCCTCCCGCTATCATTTAGATTCTGTAATTTCCTATGCTTTCCATTTATATTAACGGAAAGACAAGTGCAGGACAATAACCTGCCGAGTGCAATTACATTAAGTTTTTTCATAGGGGCACAAATGAACGGTAGGAAATGTTTAGGAATAGCCCGAATGGTTTAATGTAGAATGCAATTCCTGTTTAGATTTGCGTATGGTTCAATCGCAAAAAGGAGGAAGTTTACATTTGAGCACATCTTATGAACAGCATGTGGAATATCCGAGCAGGAAACGAATGGCTTGGCTTACGGCAGGGGCAGCGCTTTTTATGAGTGCCGGCTTTTTTCTGATGTTTGACCGGTCTTCAAGCGCAGGTACTTCCATCATATCCAGTGTTATTGGCTTGTTATCTATCCTTTTTTTTGGCATATGTTTCTGCTACAGTCTGGTCAAAATGATTCGGAAGGAACCTTCCTTTGTCATCAATGAACATGGGTTTGTAGACTCTTCCTCATATACCTCAGGCGGGGCAATAGCCTGGAAGGATATTGAACATATTTTTATGTATGAGCTGATGGGGCAAAAAATGATTGGTGTTAAACTGCAGGACGAGAAGGCATTTCTGGAGCGCCATAACGGAATGAAACGCAAGCTGATGACGGCGAACAGCAATATGGTTGATGCGACTATAAGTATAGCTCAAAGCAGTATTACTTTGCCGATCGACCAACTGTATTTTATGATGATAAATCACTGGCAGCATGGTAAGGACAACAGGATACATGTTCTGAACCTCAGGAAGTCGTGAAGGAGTGAAGAATTGAAACGGTGAGGTATAGAAGAAAGCGGCTGCCTGAGCCAGAATCAGTCTTGGTTGAATAGCATATAAAGCCTAGAGGAGCAGGTCTTTGAGACCTGTTTTTTTATTGCGTTCAAATGACAACTTAAAATAGGCTTTACAACACCAAATCACTAGTGTACTATGTAACTAACACACAGATACAGAAAGGAGCGAGAGCATCGTGCCTATCGAATTTGATAACAATTTACCGATCTATCTGCAGATCATGCAATACATCAAACGACAGATTGTAACCGGAACCCTCAAGGCAGGGGATAAAATTCCTTCGGTTCGTGAATTGGCTGCTGAATTGCAGATTAATCCCAATACAGTACAGCGTACGTTCCAGGAGCTTGAGCGTGAAGAAGTGGTTGAAACGAAGCGGGGTTTAGGTAGATATGTGACAAGTGAGGAGAGGAAGATCATGATGATCAAAAAAGAAATGGCTGGCGAATTGCTGGACCGTTTCCTGACCGGGATGCAAGAACTCGGAATTGAAGAGCAGGATATTGTGTCCATCGTGACGGACGCTTTAGCAGAAGGTAGTCAAGGGAAAGGGGAACAGACACATGAGTAACATTCTTGTAGTCAATCAGGTCAATAAGGTATATGGCAGGAAGCAGGCACTAAATAATGTCTCGCTCAATATTGCTCCTGGCCGAATCGTAGGTCTGCTGGGCAGCAATGGAAGTGGAAAGAGCACACTGATGAAACTGGTGGCGGGTTTGCTGCATCCTGCTAGTGGTAGCATTCAGGTTACTGGCAAGCCAATCGGTTTGGAGACAAAATCACTGGTTTCATTCATGCCGGATCGTCCGTTAACCGAGAAGTGGATGAAAGTGCGTGATGCGATCGCGTACTACCGCGATTTTTATGCTGATTTTGATGAAGAAAAGGCACGGGAGATGCTGGAGTTTATGAATCTTGCCGAGGATGAGCGTGTCAGTCATCTATCTAAAGGTATGAATGAACGGCTGCAGTTAACACTGGCACTGTCTCGCAAGGCGCGGTTGTATTTGCTGGATGAGCCGATCGGCGGCGTTGACCCGGTAGCCAGAGGCAAAATTTTGGATGCGATTGTTAAATTTTACGATGAAGACAGCAGCCTGATCATTTCCACACATCTGGTGAATGATATTGAACGCATTTTTGATGAAGTGGTCTTTATTCGTGAAGGCAAGGTGTTTATGCATGAGGAAGTCGAGACAATCCGGCTGAAACATGGAAAAAGTGTGGATGAGATGTTTAAGGAGGTCTATGCAGAATGATGACATTGTTGAAGTATGATTTTAGAAGAAGCTGGAACACCCTACTGGCAGGGCTAGTCATCTTGATTATTGTTCAACTGGCACTGACAATATTTGTGTCCTCTGGTGTCACTGCAAATGTGCTTGGTATGATGGCATATGTGGGAGCAGGTGTAGCCATTTTTGTGAAAATGATTAAAACCTACACTGCCAACATCCGCTCTTACAATCGTCGTCTGATCCCGGTCACGGGACTATCTCATATGTTATCACCTATCATTTTTGGTGCACTTTGCGGACTGGGCTTGCTGCTGATTGGTTTTGTCCACGTATGTCTGTATGCCACACTGAAACTGAAGCTGAGTTTGTTCGTGTTTTTTGATGTACCGAATATAAGTGTTGCTGAAGTCATGAGTACATTGTTATTTACAGGCTGGATTGTTTTGTTTATGACGATCATGATTTTTTTCTCCATCAGTGTAGCGGGAACGTTCCGCTGGAAAACAGGCCCATGGATCGGGATTGTAACGTTCATTGTTCTGATTAACCTGCTTAGCTGGTTGGAAAATATTATTTTTTCAGGAAAGTTCAGTCCAAATGATCTGTTTCAGTTCACTGAAGAGAGTACGGGCATCTCATTTACAGCCAATGGTGTCATATGGGCCGATGGACGGTGGGGAACTACGGTGTTTGAAATGGCCCTTGCTGCGCTACTCGTATGGGGAATCATTTACATGAACACTAAAAAAGTGGAGGTCTGACCCCTACGTTAGCAAATGAATACAGGATGGATATAACGGGTGGCAGAGCTGCTCGTTTTTCCTTTTGGTAGAAATGACCGGATATATGCACCCTATTCCAGTTTGAATACGTAAATTTATGTATAATGATTGCTAATAGAGTAATTAAAGATGGATTCACATGATGAGCATCTTTAGAAAGGATAAAAACGGGAAGGGGAGAGAGATATGCAATTGTACTTCAGAGATAACTTTTTCAACGCCGGATATACCGAAATTATGAATGCCGATCAGGAACAAGCAGGACACCTGGATTTGAAAAGTGTATTTGGATCATCACTCGATGTATCGGATGAAAAAGGCTTGGTCTGCAGCGGCAAATTCCGCATGTTGACCAATCGCTGGGACGTGACCGCAGCAGATGGCACACATCTGGGGGTACTAAGAGCAAGATTCAGCTTTTTTAGCAAAAAGTATGAGTACGATGCGGGCTCACGTGGCATCTATGATGTATCTGCTCCAGCGTTTTCGCAGGAATATGATGTGACCGATGAATCGGGCCGTGTTGTAGTAAGCTTCCGCCGAACAAGCGGGTGGTTTAGTTCAGGGGCGTTTGTGCTGGATAATCAGTCAGAGTATCTAGACACCTATGAGTTGGTTGCTGTGGTCATGGGCGTACACGCAATTAACAAAAGACGGAATGCAGCCAGCAGCAGCAGTAGTACCTAGAGCGGGATGTGTGGGCGTTTAATTTACAACATTACATTAATCCACGAGGACGAAAATGAGGACCGTTGATCTGTTCCAGTCCATAGGAGTAACGGAACAGGTCAGACGCATCCTGGCAGCATTTCGTCCTTTTGCCTGTGTATCGGGCACACCATCAGAGAAGATGAGATCGAGCAGTAGCGATAGTTCCTAAAGCGACTTTCTATGCTAATCGCCTTGTGCAGCTCGTTCATGGTCCAGTTGCTTAGACTCAGACTGCGCGTAGCGTGCCAGCACCTTTGCGGCAGTCTCGGACATTCGCTCCTGTAGAGCCGGATGATCGATGATGCGAACACGTTTGCCGAGAAAACGCATTTTGGACAACACATAATCAATCTCATTTCGTGGAACCGTCAGCAGAATCCGGTACACATGATTAGCTTCGTTATATTCTACCTCTCTTTCAAAGCAAGAGAAGGCATACAGTATTCGGGACAACTCCGCATTAAACTCAGGCAACACCTCGATGGTGATCGTCGTTTTACGTTTCTCCGTGATCAGGGCGATGCTTGCTTTGTATCGCGATGCTGCCTCCGGTTGAATGGATCTGGCCTCCAGCTTGGTGATGCTATGCAGCTTGGTGGACATTAATCTGGCAAAGTGCGGGGCGTACCAGAGCACATACCATTCCTTTTTGACCATGGAATATTCCAGCTTATAAGGGAACCCGAACTGCTCCTGGCTCGTGCGTCCGCTACGGATGCGACCGGTCATTTGAAACCCCTCACCGTTCAGAATCATCTGCCGTAACGGCCTCAGTAGGGGATGAGAGACACTGTTCTCCTCACTTTTGGCTTTTTCTGTCAGGTAATCTTGCAGATTCAAGTGCTTTTCCCCATCCAGCATATGGTTTAGTTTGGTCAACGTTGGCGGGCTTAGCGCTTCTTGTGCAGCCGGATGTTCCATCATCATACGGAGCCAGGCTCGTTCCTGTGAAGTCCAGGTAAACAGTCCGGTTTCATTCATTCTTGTCATGATCTGGTAGTTGAACATCTTCTCGAACAGGTTCATAATACGCCGCAATCTCCTTCCATTCTTCAATCATTTCCTCACGCAGCTTACGCGGAGCCAGAATCTCACAGCTTGAGCCAAAACTGCGTAGCCAAGGTTTGATCTCCGTTGTTCCGTTTACCTGAATTTCATACAAAAAGCTATGATCCGTTTCGGGTGTAATGGTTCCCCACTGTCCTTGCAGCCGGACGCGATCCAGAATAAAGTTGCGTTGACCATCTTCCGGGTGGAAAAAGCGTGCTTGCACCGTCACGGTGCGGCCTGTATCGACAAGCCAGCTGTATCGGCTAATGTCGGCCCACTCTGTTTTCAGAGCAATCATATGCTCTTCTTCGATGGGATGAAGCTCTTCCAGTTGGGTGATGCCCTCCATTCGAAACTTCACGAATCTTCGCCGGCTCTGATACCCGATCACATACCAGCGGCCATACTGGTGATCATATACCACTTCAATCGGAATGATGCGATTGGAGCTTCCGCCAGCTTCCCGTTCGAATTTTGGATTTGTATTTTGTGAGCTGTAGCTGGAAGGTTTCTTCGGCGAAAAGTACTGAAACTGCACACGTTTGCGTTGCCGAATGGCCCCAAGCAAGGTATACAGATGCGCTTCGTCCAGGATGCGTGAATAATAATGATACTTATAAATATATGGCTCCGTCGCTTCTTCTTGCGGATAACTTGCTTTAATTACTTTTTTCATACTATCGCGCAATAAATATCCCTGCACCGATGGAACCTGTGTGTTCGCCATCATGTCAACAAAGTCGTATAACTCCAGTTGCTCTTCTGGTGTAAGCTGCGTCAGCACATCCTGCTGTAACGAATAACGATAAGGACGTCCGCCCGGCTCTTTACGAACGACACCCACTTCCTCCAAATACTTCAGATCCGAACGGATCGTTTTCTCATCTGGTAGCGCGAGTTCCTCCGGCAGGTCGGCGCAGCAGGCATCGAGCAATTCCATCGCGGTAAGCGAGGTGTCTTGTAGGGTATGTAAAATGACAGACAAGCGCTCCACTTCGGTTTCTTTCATGGATTTGGCGCGAAAAAGGAAGAGCAGGAGCGGCTCGGCCGAATCGCCGTACTGGAAACGAACAAGTTCGTTGATCTCTGAACCGACCTCACTGTCTGTTCGCTGGTCAGCCAGACTCTGACGAATATCTCGCAGCTTCCGCTGTGTTTTATCAAAGGTATGTACAGAGATGCCAAGCCGCTCGGCATACTGCTGACGGTTATATGCGCCGCTGGTCAGAGACAGCATACGCAGGAACTGAATTTCTTTGTCAAAGCTTTCTTTAGCCATCTGACTCACTCCCGATTGGACTATATATTTTTCATTGTATCAAGATAAACGTCTTCTTACATGGCAAAGTTGCTCGAATTCGTTCAAAGTCACGTCGATTCAGACCAAGTTACTGCAATTCAATTCACTTCAAGTTACTGCAACTCACTCTAATTCACGCCAAGTCGCCATACTTTCACCATGTTCGTGGTTGAAGGTTTCATTGCATAATAAGGATGTGAAGCGGGGCTTTGAAAAAGCTCGGCGGATCTGAATTCCGAGGCGCCTGGGAGGGTTACTTCGACTGTTAATCGACCAGGTCGTTGGTTCGAATCCAATCGCCGCCGCTTATGGCGGTGTAGCTCAGCGGTAGAGCAGGTAAAACCTTCCCCCTTTTTCCTCGGAAACCTTCTATAGGAACAAAAAATGTTGACCGATTACGTTAGATCCAGAACCTTTTACCCAAAGCGTTTATGAAGATAATTCTAATGTTTCACATAGATGCACAGCATCTTACTCGTAAGGAGGTTATGTGTGATGAGTAGAGCCAAATCATTATTTAATACACCTCAATCTATAGTACATAATCATGATGGCTATGCAGCTTATGAGCGATTGGTCGAGGAACAATATATTCAGATGCTGACGACCAATACGATGAACAATACGTTTTATGCAGATGAACAACAGCTGATGCAAGAAGCGGGGACCACTCATCAGGAGATGGCTGAACTGGATGCAAGTTTTATGGCGAAGGCTTTGGTGTATGCTCGGAATGAAGGATTCATGCGGCTACAGCCTTTGTATGGGCTCGCGGTATTATCTAAGATTAATCCGGAACAGTTCGCACAGGTTTTCTCTCATGTGGTGAAGACACCAGCGGATCTGGCCGATTTTCTGACGATCCTCAGAGGAAGCGGACGGGGAGAGGGAGGACGTGCAGTGAAGCGTCAAGTCAATCGGTTTCTGAACGAAATCAGCGAGTACTGGGCGATCAAATATAATGGACGAGGGCGTGGGTACAGTCTGGGCGATATGATCGTCACTGCACATCCCAAGCCGAAGGATGAGAGGCAACAAGCCTTATTCCGTTATTTGCGGGGGCATGAGACCAGTCTGGTAGACCTCCCACAACTACAGGCACTGGAGAAACTGAAAACGACACGTAACCCCGCCAGTCAGCTCCACCAGATTGAGAAAGGGAAACTGCCGTATTCGGTAGTGACCTCGATCCTTCAGCCAACGCGTCCAATTTGGGAAGCTTTGATGCTCCAGATGCCGATGTTTGCGCTCCTGCGTCATTTAAATGCGATGGATCGCGCCGGTGTTTTTGCCAAAAAGAAAAATATCGCTTACGTCACACGTCGTCTGACGGATGCCGAGGCACTGCGTCAATCGCGGATATTGCCTTTTCGCTTCGTCAAAGCTTATGAGATGGTTGAGCAGGCAGAACTGCGGGAAGCGTTGCAGCAGGCCGTTGAGCTATCCGTGCACAATCTGCCACCGCTATCAGGGAGAACAGCAATTTTCCTCGATCGCTCGGGCTCTATGCAGGGAGACTACTTACGTATCGGTTCCGTGCTCGCACTGGCTCTATACAAACAAACGCAGGGCAACGCCTTGTTCTGGTTGTTCGATCAACAAGTCGAAGATGCGCATCCCAAGCTGGATGAGGGTATTCTTGCTCAGGCAGATCGAATTCGTGCACAAGGCGGAACCGATACAGGAAGACCTGTACGAGAGCTACGGGAGTCTAAAGAGATGGTGGATCGCATCATTATGATTACGGATGAAAAGCAAAATGAAGGCAGTCCATTTTATGCCGAGTTAGAACGTTATCGACGGGCAATGAATCCGCGACTACAGGCGTTCATTGTAGATATCACTCCTTACCGGCAAGCGATGGTACCGCCGCGGGATGGTCAAACCTTTTATATCTACGGCTGGAGTGAATCCGTACTGACATATATTGCAGAGACAGCAACAGGGTATGAGACGATTGCCGAGCGTGTACGGAAAATCCAATTCTAAATGAAGGCAGAGAAGGAGGAGAACAGGGATGAGCAATGTAGATCAGGCGATGAGAGATATTATCGCCAGGCAGCTTGCGCAGATTGAGCAGGAGGAACAAGTTCGCATTATCTATGCCTGTGAGTCAGGCAGCCGGGCGTGGGGATTTCCTTCGCAGGACAGTGATTACGATGTGCGTTTTATTTATGTCAGACCTTTAGAGTGGTATCTGTCGATTGAAGATCAACGTGATGTTATTGAACGTCCGATCAGCGACCAATTGGATATTAACGGGTGGGATATACGCAAAGCATTGAAGTTGTTCCGCAAGTCCAACCCCCCGCTTTTGGAGTGGTTACAGTCCCCGATTCAATATGATGAGCAATATAGCATCGCCGAGCAGATTCGGAGTCTGTCGCCGCTGACGTTTTCACCGAAATCTTGCATGTACCATTACCTGAACATGGCTAAGGGAAACTTCCGTGATTACTTGCAGGGCGAGCAGGTGAAGATCAAAAAGTATTTTTATGTGTTGCGTCCGCTGCTGGCCTGTGGCTGGATTGAACGTTATGAAACTATGCCGCCGATGGCTTTTGACGAACTCGTTGAAACCTTGGTGCCAGCGGGCACACCCCTGTATACCGAGATTCATGATCTGCTGCGCCGGAAAAAAGCCGGAGACGAACTGGATATGGAGCCGAAGCTTCCGGCTATACAAGCATACATTACGGATCAGATTGCTCATGTGGAGCAGGTTGCTGTCGGGATCGAAGGACATGTAACTGTGGAAATTGAGGCGTTAAACCGGATTTTTCAAGCAGCTGTGCAGGAAGTTTGGCAATAAACGAATGGATGGGATTAGAGCTCACAATTGGGTTAAAGATCAACGAGAGGAGGAGAAGATATGCATTTGATTGTAAAGGCAAGTGGAGTGAACGCGGGGGTTGTATCCCACCTGCTCGCCAAAAATCCGAATAATGTGTATGACCGGACAGATAAAGGCGTGCGTGTACGGATGGTTTACACCAAAGCGAGTGAGGAAGAGACGGAGGTGTTGATTCATGCTGAGCCCGATCCGGTCGATCTCGTTAGAGGCACACCGGATGGATATGATATCACACAATACATCAATGACCGGGAGTTTGTGACCAGTAGTTTATTCTGCTCTTACATACGGAGTGCGCTGGGCACGGCTCTGAATGGCAAACCGAAGGAAGACTATGTGCAGTGGGTGGATCATGCCTTTGAACTGGAGCTAAAGTTTGGCCCAGTGGCCTCTGATCTGCCTGACCGTGTGGTGGAGGAACTGTTCTCCTGTTTAGGATATGACATTACTGTGGAGCGGGGAGAGTCGGCGTATTCGTTTGACCTGAAAAATAGAAGCACGGTTCGTCATATTACCCTGCGAGGTAAGCAAACGATACAACAGGCTTTACGTCAGCTATTTCTGCTCATTCCGGTGCTGGATAACTACAAGCATTATTTCATCAGTGAGGATGAGATTGATAAAATCAACCGTTATGGTGAGGGCTGGTTAAATACCCATCCGCTTAAGGGACTTATCGTTAGGCGCACGCTTCGTTTTGCCGAACTGATTCGGACGTATGAACGTCTGCATGGAGCATTGAATGATCAACCTTTGCGAGTGGCACAGCAGAGCGAGGAAGCACAAGGTGATCAGAAGGAAACATTAAAATCGAAATCGGAGTCGGTAATACGTACGCATGAGGATCATAATCCGAATAAAAACACAGGTCAGGCGACAATTGAAGATGTAACTGTAGATTCATCCGAAACACCTGTGCGATTAAATGATTTACGTTACCGAGCGATCACAGACATTGTGGCTTCGTTGCCTGAAAAACGCCGTATTGTAGACATGGGTGCAGGTGAGGGGAAATTGTCTGCCCATCTTGCCTATATCCCGGGAGTAGAATCGATCCTTGCCGTTGAGCCTTCCGGGCAATCACGTCTGCGGGCGATGGAACGTTTCGCCAAAATGCAGGATCGGGCAGGAGTTCAGGCTATGCCGGAGCCGATGCTCGGTTCCCTGTTTTATTTTGACGAACAGTTACAGCATCAGGATGTCATGATCTTGTGTGAAGTGATTGAACATATTGAGGAATATCGTCTGGATGGCATTATGGATACGATTCTGAAAGAGTATCAGCCTAAAGTGCTGTTAGTTACTACACCGAATAAGGAATATAACGAAGTATATGCAATGGAGCAAGAGCAATTCCGTCACCATGATCACCGTTTTGAATGGACACGTCAGGAGTTCAATGTCCGATGTGCGGGGTGGGCAGAGAAAGGCAATTATGCTTACGAGATCAGGGGCATCGGTGAGGACAAGGAAGGTTATGGACAGCCGACACAGCTGGTAGTATTCACACAGGGAAAGGAGGGGCATGTATGAGAAAAGAAAGCAGACAGCAGGATGGACAGCGAGAGATTCGATTGCCTTATGCAGGAATGGTTGTGCTGATTGGCCCATCGAACAGTGGGAAAAGCACCTTGCTCGCAAAGCTTGTGGCAGAGGATGTCATTCGTGCTACTGAAGTAGTCTCGTCAGATCAGTTTCGCATGCTGGTCGGTGACGATGAGTATGTGGAATGGAAGCATCGGCCTCGCAGTGAAGCGGATGTGCTGTATGCGGAGTATCAGCAAGTATCGGCCAAGGCATTTGAAGCGATGGAAGCGATGCTCGCCACTCGTTGTCGTCTGAACAAGCTGACCTGGGTGGATGCGACTCATCTGTATCCCGAGGATCGCGGACGGTTAATCGAACTGGCACGTAAAGCCCATGTGCCTATCATCGCTATGGTACTGGATGTGCCGGAGGCCGTGCTGCTCGAACGTGATGATCAGCGCAAGCATCCGCGCGGACGTCAGCGGGTAAAACAGCAGCTACAGCAATTCAAGCGTACGCTGCGTGCGATCCGGGATGAAGGATTCGATGCCAGTTACGTGCTGAAGCACCCTTACCCAGTGACCTTTGTACGTACAGTTAATCCGCTGATGGTAGACATGGGCACAGGTATTGACATCATTGGTGATATCCACGGGTGTTATGATGAAATGATGGAAGTTATCCAACGTCTCGGATACGTGGATGAGCAAGGAGATGGCTTGATGCGACATCCTGAGGGTCGGAGGCTTGTTTCTGTCGGAGATGTGAGCAGCCGCGGGCCGGAATCGTTGAAATGTTTGCTTTTCTGGCAACAACAGTGTGCCGCTGGTCTTGCTTATATGGTAGACAGTAACCATGGTTGGAAAATTGCACGTTATTTGGATGGACGCGATGTCACCTTAAATCATGGGGATGAGCTTGTAGAGGCTGAATTACTCCAGCTCGAACAGGAGCGAGGCAGTGACGAGGCCCAAAGGGTACGGGAATCATTGAAGCATTTTCTGCTGGATGCACCTGCTCATCTGGTGTTTACGCGGAATGGGGTAAGGCAAGTTGTTGTCGCCCATGCCGGGATACGGGATCACTTTATCGGCAAAACGTCGAAGCGCATCCAGGATTACTGCCGTTATGGTGATGTAGAAGGAACGGATGAGAAAGGCAGGCCGATGCGTAAAGACTGGTACGTAGATCATGTTTCTGGCGAATGTATTGTCTGGGGGCATGACCCGAGGCCGTATCCTACGATTGTGAATGATACGGTGAATATCGATCAGGGTGTTGTATTTGGCGGTATGCTCACGGCGTGGAGAATGCCGGAACGGGAAATGGTTAGTGTTCCAGCGAAGCAGGACTACGCCCAAGATCCAGACAGTCCGCTGAAGCGCTGGGAAAAGCAGCGGTTTGCACCGCCGAATATTCGCAAGTTCAAGGACGGTTTTACCGTTCAGACGGGGTCGCGGTTGAATGTCGCTGTACAGGGAGAAGTGGTGCAGACGGCACTGGATACCGTGTCTCATTATACCGTGCCGCTGGAGGAATTGGTTTATATCCCGCCAACGATGAGTCCGCCGCCAGGTGAATGCTCTGTAGAAGGTTTTATGGAGCATCCGAGGGATGCATTCCGCTACTATCATTCACAAGGTGTCACCCGTATGGTAGCAGAGAAAAAGCATATGGGCAGCCGAGCAATTCTGCTTCTCTTCCGGGACGAACAGGCTGCATCTCAGCGTGTGGGCAGACCGATGCTGGGCAGTATTGTGACTCGTACAGGCCGATCCTTTTTTGATCCTGAGACAGAACAAAGGGTGCTTGCCAAGTTACATGCGGAATTGACTGCGGGCGGATATTTCGAACGGTATTCCACCGAATTTGTCTTGCTGGACGCAGAAATCGTCCCTTGGAACCTGAAAGCACGAGAGCTTATCGCTTCTCAATATGCCCATGTTGCGGAAGCGGCACTGATGGATCGCAGCATTGTGGCTGGACACATTCGTAAGGCTATGAACATCGGTCGTGATGTTGCGGACTGGTTACAGGAAAGCGAGAATAAACTGGCGAATGCCCAGACATTCCGGGAAGTGTTCCAGTATTATTGCTGGGATGTGCAGGACATTGGCGACATTCGCATTGCACCGTTTCACACGCTTGCTCACAGCACGGGAACGTTCTGGGAGCATACACATGAGTGGCACATGGAACAAAATCGTGAGTTGGCTCGAATCTCGGAGTTAATGATGGAGACAGAATACCGTATTATTACGGATGAGGCTGATGAGGAAGAGATTATTCGCTGGTGGGAAGATATGACGGCTGAGGGTCATGAGGGCATCGTCATCAAACCCGAGACGTTCCGCAGTTGGAACGGTAACAACATGATTCAGCCTGCGCTCAAAGTGAGAGGACGTGCATACTTGCATATCATCTACGGCATGGATTATCTGGCACCTGAGCACGTGTCCCGTCTTCGCAAACGTAAAACGTCGAAAAAGGAGAGACATGCGCTGCTTGAAAGTGCTTTGGGCATGGAAGGGATTGAACGCTTTGTGCGAGGAGAATCCATAGAGCGGATTCATGAATGTGTGCTCGCCGCTTTATCTCTCGAATCGGAGCGCGTTGATCCGCGTTTATAGTTCTATGGACTATACTGTTAGTCGGACGAAGCGAAATTAATTTGTCGGTCAATTCAGATTTTCAAAAGCAGTATCCTGGTTTTTAAACGAACTTAAAAAGGAATGTAATGGGATGATTTTTCTTCCTTGTTACATTCCTTTTTTGTTGTTCAATTTTAACGGTATAAACCGATAGTAATGGTGAGTTTTCCAAATAAAGACTCAGAAAGGAAGAGAAGAACATGTTTAAACGTGTAGAAAATGAATTGGAGTTTGCGATGTTCAACGGGATATGGACAACGGTCTGGAACGAAAAGGGGTTTGAGTTCGAGTTCTCAGAGGAATTTCTAGAAAGATATGTCGTGATTACGGAGGAAGGTTACTATGTAGGTTCAATTGAAATCAAACCATACACGGAAGAAAGCCTGATGAACCAAATCGGGCCATTTCTGGAACATCCTTTGATCCAGGCAGAAATGGGGAACATTGCAGAGATTGATAAACTGGCCATATTGTCGACCTTTCGGGGGCGATATGTCACCGATTTATTATCCGCGATTGTACATTATGCGGAGAAGAACCAGATCAGTTATTATGCCATGTTACTGGAGCCGGTGTTGATGAGAGCCTTGCGCATTTCATATCATGTACCGATTCAGAAAGTCGGGGCAAGAGTATTCTATAAAGGGGAGGATGTGATTCCGTCTATTGTGAATGCTCGGGAAGTATATATGAATAAGGAACGGTTTACATGGCTCATTGATCCAAGACATAATGTGATAAAAAAATACAAATAAATTCGTATAACAACAAAATTTCGATATGATAGTTGTTTGTTATCGTGAGATCCCATTGAAGTTGTTATTTCAGCGACTTTTTTCGGTATCAGACATGGCATGTTCTCATTGCCGTACTTATCTCAATATCTATACAGCTTTATGGTATAATAACGAGTTAAGAGCAGGGAATTTTTTGATCGAAACTGGAAGAAATGATAGGGTGATCGGGATGAGAAGACTTGAGTCAGGTATGTCAGTGGACAACGAATTATTTTTTGATATTTTCAGGTATGAAAATGAAAAGATAAGCGGAACGACCGTAACCAACTCGAATGTTGGTTCACCTATATTCTGGAACTGCACTCTGCATCAGCTTGTATTTGATACCTGTGATCTTACGAATACGAGATTTTTTGCCGGTAGTACCATTGATCAGTGTACATTTATTTGCTCGGACTTGCGCTCTGTTGGCATTGCCAAAGGTGAAGCAGTTTTCACCAATTGCGAATTCTCCTCCTGCGATATGAGAGGCATGACATTGGAGAATGCTACGTTTATCGACTGTACCTTTGTTAAATGTAGATTCAATGATCGGATTTTACAAGCTGCCAATATCGTCAATTGTTCCTTTAGTGGCAAGTTAGTGGATATTACGTTTGAGGGGAATGGTAAACAAAAGCTAATCGTCAATTTAGAAAACTGCATCCTTGACGGTGTTCGTTTTGTGGGCTGTGACCTGACACAATGTATTCCGCCAAAATCCAAAAACCATCGGTATGTTGAACAGGTATCCGCACGTGTCAAAAATGCTTTGACAAAGATTGATGATGACCCTGATCTATCTAATGATGATCGGAAAGTACTGGTACGCAGTCTGCGCAAGCTTGAGGGGATGGAACAATATATTTTTAACACCGCACATATGAAGAAAATATATGGTGATGTTTTTGTTGAGCGATTTTTTAGTAGTTTGGAATCAAACTAGTTGCTTGGTATGATGAAAATGGAGGCCTAAGGGCCTCTTTTTTTTGTAAGAAAGATGGGATTATTGAATCAGCCTAATAAACCAAAGCCCTATATCTAATCTTTCTATTCTAGGTAATAATTATAAGAGGAGTGAATAGCATTGGAATCTCACTACGTAACGAGGGGGTAACCTGTATGGCGTCATTGATTTTGCTGGTGAAACAGACGGAGGACGATGAAAAGGTTATTTATCGATTCGGACCGAATGAGCGGAAGATGGGACTCATTGAGATGAACAAGATCAAAGAAAGTGTGAAAGAATTGGAGCCTGTTCAAGTGGATGGAGTCAGTCCCAGCTTTTTTTTCAATAAGGCAGCTCAGTGGCTGGTACGATGTTTGTTCAGAGAAGGCGGCAAGTTCCCAGAGCGAACCACGGTTGAATCATAGTCCATCGTAGGCCTTCTAGGAAGAAGGCTTATTAGATCATTGGGGTAACATCCGGCAACAACTGAACAGGCGTAACATAGAAGAAGTCCAAGTGCAACGACTCATCGCTGCGCTGGACTTCTTTGTATTAGATACACATTTAAGGAGTAGAGACAGGAGTAGCGAAGTTTCCGATCCAGGCCTGTAATTGTTTACGAAAGGATGCTGCGGAATGCTGGGTAATCTCGATGCTGGCATCGTTTTCGCTGTCAGAGTTATCATTGGAAATGCTCCAGAAGCCTTGCTCGGTATGAAGCATGAGCAGTGCTTGATCTGGTAACGGTATTTCTGATTGGTCACTGGTATAACGAATAATACTTAGGTTATCTAGTTGCTGTCCGGACGTTTCAAAGGATTCATGCCAACGTGATAGTAACTCATGCGATTCTGAGGGGAACTCCCAATTACTCATGAATGTTTCTAATGAAATGATCTTATCCTCGTCTGTCAGCACATTCCATTGTTCTTCCGTTACTACAAATTGAGTAGGTTGCTTAATGAATGGCTCCTGTTGCCCTGAATAAAAACGGAATAGCTCTTCCTCCCATTCCCTCGGTTCTGTCCAGGTGAACAGGTGCACGCGCTGATCCACAGCCAAGTGATATAAGTATGTATCGTTGTTATCTGTACCTTGGTGGATGGTTAATACCTTTTCTTGTCCAAGGCTGTTCGAATAGGCACGAATCATGCTGCGGCTCTCGGCAAAATGCATCAGCATCTTCAGAAACTCTGGCTCGATTTCAATCTCCGTTTCTTCCATTCGTATGATGAGCCCTTTGGATAACAGACTGTGAGAAGCGGCTCTCAGAACAAGCTCCCAGTTCTGTTCAGATAACTCACCATACATCGGTTTTAGAAGCCCGGCGGCAATGTCTTCTGCACCAAGAGTAGCAAGTGCAAATCCGAATTCCTCAATGGACAAGGTAACTAGAGGTTTAGTCATGAGTGGAATCTCCTTCTTTCGTTTAGATGATCATTACAGGTGAAGTACATTAGTTGTCTTTATATTGGTGCCAGTACTTACGTAGCATCCCCAAACAAGAGATTAGTTCTTTCTCTGTGAGCATATGAAATGTATTTATATCTTCAAACTTATTATGGTGTAAATGAAGCCGGTAAAAAGGAGGTGAATGTTGTACCCATTTACGCAAGAATGGCTGTTTGAGTTCAATTCTAGTAATGGTTTTCCAAGGGATGGATGTACCATTGTTTAGTAGAATTCGTGATTTGTCCCAAAGCAATCAAAATTAATATAAAACAGACGAAAGATTTGTAAAATGCTGTTTTTCTAGTATAGGTTATGGACTCCATAGTTCCTCCCCAACCTTACGGTGTTTATTCTGAGACCAAGCCGTGCGTAGTTTTTTTGCACCCTCTTGATATTGTTCATTCGTTAGTAGGTGATAAGTAGACATGTCGACATGAGATTGATCTAAAAGATTAAAACGGTATAGCCTTGGTACAGGTTGGCCAAAGTTATTGAGGGTATCTCCAACAGCTTCAATTTGCTTAATATCAGACCAGAGAAGGGATTTGCCGTTTTTAGCAGTCACGCGATACTGATCAAATGAGATCAGAGTTGTACTCGAAAAAAGATGAAAGGTCAATCTATAAAAGGCAGGGAACAAATACCAAATTGAAGTAGCAAAAATAAAAACGTAGAAGATTGGGCTAAACCAACCAAATCGAAAGTTTTTTAAATCTAAAATCATGATACTTCCTAGAATCATAATAATCAGAGTGCCGATAGCCCTAAATAGAACGACTGAACGACTGAATTTAATCGACTCCATGAATATTCAAACAACTCACTTTCTACAGATGATGTATATCCTATCCTTAACGTTATTTGAAACGACTGGTAAGCCAGCGTATCCCTTTTTCCGCTGCACCTGCTATATGATTACCTGCCCACGCTCCTATACTACCACCTATATAAGAACCTATAGCTGCACCAGGGGGACCCAAAAGAGCACCACCGAAGGTTCCGCCAACGATTGCTCCGGCTCCGGCAGAGACAGACTTAATCACAACATTTGATGTGGAGACGGCAAGATCTGTTTTGGTCAGAGTACCCTCTTTAAATTTGGAAACCGTTTTGACACCTTCATCCCACACATTCAGCCCAACGTTAATTGGGAACAGCTTTTTGCTAATCATTTTGGGGATTTTGGAAATTTTCATCCCATATTGGCCTTTATTTACGCCAGCGATCACATTACGGGTCCATTGACCAAAACTGTTGGCTTTACTGAATCCAAGCCCGATATCACCAATTTTTAATTTGCCTGCAAGTGTATCAAATCCCTTTAGTCCTTTCATAATCAAGCCAGGATTGCGGAATTGTCTGTCCAATTTACGTGCCATATTACTTAGGAAAGAATCTCCCTTTCCTTTTACCCACGGAGCATTATGAATTTTGGCACGGGAAGGGTTACGAGGATCCACCTTAAAATGAACCGATTTGGAGAGCACCATGGAGGTAGCTAAGCTAGAGTACAAAGCCGTACCAAATAGTCCTAGGTTACCGTGAATCTGACTGATTTTATCCCAAGACTTGCTTCCTTGATCATACAGATCTGATAGCGTTGTTTTCACATTTTTGCCTGAGCTGGATTGGCCTCCATTTGTTTGCACACCTTGTCCTTGAGACTGATCTGTCTGTGTAAAACGAGTGGCAATCGTATTCAGCTCTGTGCCAATGGAAGATACCGAAGTGGAGAAGTTCGCCATTTGCCGGTGTGCCACTTGAAAGTTCTGAAAGAAACGCTCTTGCGTGATTCCGGACCACTGACTCTGTAATGAACTAATTTGTCTGCTTAAATTACTGATCATGTTTCGGCTTTGTTCCGAAGCTTGGGCAAACTGGTTGGAAATCTCCTGAAGTTTCTCAGGGGGGACAACAATTCTTGTCACAACATTCACCTCGTGGAAATGATAATGAAGATATGTAGAAAAAATGTAGATAATGAACTTAATAAAACTTCCAGAATGTATTACCCAATAATTTTAAGGGCCGAAACGTAGTTTCGCAACGGATAATACCCTTTTGACGCGCGAAAAGGTTCTAAGGTTGGATTAGAGAAGGGATAACCTTAAGACTTTATGTCTATAACCGGGACGAATGAAGCTAAATGCGAAAAGCCCACAACCCCTAAATAGGGATGTGAGCATACGTTAACTATTTAGAACGTTTTGGCGTACGAAATTAGTGCTGTAATCGTAATAATGTTAAGTAGAGTGGAGATTAGTACCGTCTGCGCAGCAAAATCAGGTTCGTTGTCATATTCCTCGGCGAGAATGGAAGAGTTGACCCCGGTAGGCATGCCTGAAGCGATAATGAGTGCCTGAGCCGCTATGCCTTCCAGCCCGAGTAGCAGCACGATGCTGATGCCGATTGCCGGACCAATCAACAGGCGCAAAAATGTGCTAATATACACATCAAGACGATATAATCGAATCGGATATTTCACGATTTGTGCCCCGAGAGTCAGCAGTGCAACGGCAACCATACTTTGCTGTGCATAGGTGAGTGGCATGGACAGAAAGGTAGGTAAAGGCAGCTTCCACGCTTGAAACAAAATCCCTAGCAAGAGCGCATACGGTACAGGCATTTTCAGAAAACCGATAATGACTGCACGATAGTTCCCCTTGAGCTTCGCACCTTGGATGGACAGAACACCATAGGTGAAGGTGAGCAAAGACTGCAAGGACATGACCAGTGCCTGAATGGATGAGGCGAGCGGGTCACCCCGGAATACCAGTGCGTTAATCGGCAGACCGTAGTTGCCTGCGTTATCCAGCATGATACTATTGTTGAAGGCGGCTTTCATGCCTTTGTTCATACGGAACGAGCGGGATACCACAGAGCCTATAATATAGAGAATGAGTACATAGATCGCGTAAAAAAGCGTAACCGTACCAAGTAGCTCACCGGACATATTCGAGTGATACATGCTCATAAAGACGGCTGCGGGGGTAATACAATAGAAATTGATTTTGGCGAGGGTGTACAAGTCCAGCTTGAACACCTTTTGCATCCAGGACCCGACAGCAATCAGGAGAAAGACGGGCAGGACGACTTCTAACATGATGTCTGCAATCATTGGTTCAGCTTCCTTTTTCATGAAAATTTCAGTTCTTTACGGAAAACACTTCGATCATTATATCATTTTATACACAGCTGCAAGGAGATTTGGTCAAAAAAGTTCAGGAGGTGCTGCCCTATGATCCCGGATCATCTGGATACCGGCTTATCGATTTTGTTTATTGGCTTCAATCCCAGCATTACCTCGGGAGAGACTGGTCATCATTATGCGTATAAAGGCAATCGCTTCTGGCGCATTCTGGAGCGTTCCGGACTAACCCCGCGTTTATATGATGCAACAGAGGATGCTGAGCTACTGAAGCTGGGATATGGTTTTACGAATATCGTAGCCCGTCCAACGAAAGGCATTGAGGATATTACGAAGGAAGAGTATGCGGAAGGGCGCGAGATTTTGCGGAAAAAGCTGGAGACATTCAGGCCGGATATTGCTTGTTTTGTTGGCAAAGGTGTGTACACCCAGTACAGCAAACGATCCAAAGTAGAGTGGGGATTCCAAGATGACCCGATCGTGAAAGAAATTCAGGAGTTCGTTGCGCCTTCGTCCAGTGGACTTGTACGCATGTCGATGGACGAAATTGTAGCAATCTATGCCCAGCTTGCGGATTTCGTGGCTGGTAAGAACGGTGGAGAATAGGAAAAATCGGCGTGCTTCACGTTATACTTCGTAGATTCGAGTTCACCCGTTCGGCAATGGCCGGAGAGGGTGGATTCTTTTTTTGACGATAAAGTGAGAAGTTTCAGGGAGGACTGCCGTCTATATAGTACAGAACCATGCATGGACGCTGTAGAGAAGGGGGATTACATGACACATCTGATACCAGAGGAGGAACTGATTCAGCGCATTATGGATGGGGATAAACAGCTGTTCAGCGTGCTCGTGGATCGATATAAAAATAAAGTCTACGGCATCCTGCGCGGAATGGGCGCAAGTCACCCGGATGCGCAGGATCTCGCACAGGATACATTTATTCGGATCTATCGATATATGCCAACCCGAAGAGAGGGCAGCAGTTTCTCTGCTTGGGTGTATACCATTGCGGTGAACATCATGAGGGATCATATGCGGAAAAGGAAACCGATGATGACCGCCGATCAGGAGATTGAATCTGTCAGTGAAGACACACCTGAGAAACAATTGCTGCACAAGGAAATGAAGAGGGAAATCTATCGTCATCTCGAACAATTGCCGGAAACGTACCGGCTTGTACTGCTCTTGAAGTACACCAATGAGCTGACCTATGAGGAGATCGCCACGATTACAGATATGAGTGACGCACAAGTGCGTAATGCACTTTATCGAGGGAAGAAAATGCTGAGAAAGCAGATGGAACGCAAAGGAGGTTTATCGACCTATGAAGCCCATTTCAAGTGAGCAGGAGAAGAAGCAGGATCGCAAGTGGGGAGAGGAGCTGTTTCGCGAGGGACCGGATGCAGATTTTACATTACAAGTGATGCGGAAGCTGGATCATGTGTCCATGGAGGACCCTCATGTGCAGGCGCCGTGGGAAAAAAAGAAGTCGCATAAGAGCAAATGGATTTATCGAACGGGGATCGCCGTAGCGGCTGCGATACTGATTGCAGGAGGGGCTTGGACTGCTTGGGATCGGACAAAGGAAAGGCCCGTTCAGCCGCCTGTAAACGCCGTAAATATTCCCCCTTTGCCTAATATTCCTGTCCCGGAGGTTCTGAGAGATGCCGATTTGGCAGACGACTACAAACGGCTTCAACCGCTTGGACTTGTGGTGAACCCGAACATGGATATTAATGATCAGGGTTACAAACTCAAGATTGAAGATGTGCTTGTAGACGGTTCTCAACTTATACTTGTGCTGCAACAAACGGCACCTGACGGGACAGCGATGTATCTGCTCGGCTCAAAAGCGGAGGATATCCACATCACGGATAAAAACGGAAAAGATGTTGCTGAGCTTGCGTTTGATACAAGGCAAGGGAGTGGCTCTTTTAATAAGCTGGTGTTTCAGTTGCACCAAGATATCCCTGATGAAATCATTGTTCGCGGAGAATTCGGACATTTAAATGTAGGGGAGGGTTATGGCTATGATGTGAATACCCAAACCTATACGGACAAAAAGGTATCCGTGAACTGGGGCTTCCAGTTCAAACTGGATATGACCCAAGCCAAAGTGATGTCCAAAGAAACCCCGATGAATGCATCTTATACAACACCGGAGGGGCTGGAACTGGCTATGACACAATTGGTGCAGACACCAAATGGAACCCGGCTTGATCTGGAAGTGAATCTGAACGACGAGCTTCGCGCTAAAGCAGCAGAAGATTGGGCTCAGGACATGGACATTCTGTATCATATTGAAGTTATGGACACGGGAGAGTACCGCATTTTTAACGGGGGCAGACCGAATGCGCGTCAGGCCAAATTCCGTTATCGAGATTTAAGTCAAGTGAGTGCAGGAGGGCCACTTAAGATATCGGAGACATGGGACCCGTCTCTGGTAACATTGAATTCAGATAATATTCGCTTTGTCCTGGATGGTTACACGATACGTGTGAAAGAGGAGCAGACGATGGAAGTTGATCTGAGCAGAAAGGATAATCCGTATCGTTTATTTGCCTCGTTTAATCACCTTGGGGATTTGATAGATGTAATGGACTACAGTTATCAGTTTGGGCAGCAATCTGCTCATACAGGCGTGGAGAAGAAAGCTTCCCTGGTTCTGGAAGGAGGCGGTGTTTTTAAAAATGAATTTCATGGTGATCAGTGGGTTGCAATCGATCCTAAAGGAAGAGAGTATCCTGTCGAAGTGATGGGTAATCGAGACAAACCCAATAATAAGGAAGAGTACGTTGTTAATGAGCTAAAGCTGATTGTTCATGGTTTTAACAAGGATAAGGGGACGAAATTGACGTTAAAACGAACCGTGGTGCATCGTGATTTTGGGGATGTAGACTGGAAAGTAAAACTTACGAGTGATTCAAGTATGCCTTGGGATAAATAACGGGCACTAAGCAAAGGGCGGCAGGATCGTTCAAGAACTGCTGGGACACGGAGGGTAAAATCGTCATGAACGAGTTGTGAGTGCCATTGGCATAAGTTCAAACATGATCATCCAGGGAAGAGCTCTGCATATTTCGATGCAGGGCTCTTTTGCTTTTGAGATCTGGATCTAAGAGGAGCATAGCAGAACGTAATGAATCTGGAGTGCTGCTGATCCATTGTGATCTGGACTTATCCTTATCCTATCCGTATAAATTATGCCGAATCCCTTGGAATCAATGTGGTGGACAACATGACCGTTTCTTTCGGTGTACCTGGGCGTTCGATTCGACGCTTCAAAGCCTGGGCGGCTCGTTGTCCAAGTTCCTCTTTGCACAAATGAATCGTTGTCAGTGGGGGAGATGAGGTGGCAGCGGTGTAAACATTGTCAATTCCGATGACCAGGCAATCCTGTGGTACCAAGACGCTCATCTGCCCAAGCTTTTGCATCCACTGTAAGGCGATATCGTCATTTGCGCCAATCCACGCATCGGGGCGTTCGTCGGCAGGCAGTTGCATAATTGTGGCAGAGAGCTTGTTCACCCAATCCCCGTTTTCATAGGCTACATTCCAAGCTTGAAAACTTATTTCTTTTCTTTCCTCGGCATGAAAATGGTTTAAAGCCAGCTCAATTCCAATCTTACGCTGTGCGAAGCTGGCGGCACGTCCGTCATCGGTAATCAGGCCGATGCGTCTGCACTGCCTCGACATGAGATATCTGGCCGCTGTAATGCCAGCTTCCAGATTATCATGGCTGATCGTATCACAGTTCAGCAAAGGCTCCTGATGATCGACTAGAATAATCGGGCGTCCTGTTTGCACCAGCGTCTGCAACACGGTATGCGGGAAAGCGCCCATGACGATAATTCCGGCACAGCGTGTCCAGTCCAGATGAGGTGCGATCGCATTCTCAGGTGTAATCTCCTTGCCCGGTAAGTCCAGTGAAGGCGACACAATAACGTGATGCCAGCCTTGTTCGGTACAACCCGAGATGATACCTGACAGGACACGCTGCCAGTAGTGAGGCTCACCGCGGTTAAGCTGATTCATACAGATGAGGGCGAAGGGAGATTCAGATGCGGCTGGCTGAGTGGTAGTGGCAGTTTGTTTCGCCGAGCCAGGCGTACTCTGACGATACCCGAGCGCGCGGGCAAGTTCCAGAACACGAGTACGTGTGGACTCACTGACCCCGGTTTTGCCGCTGAGTGCACGGGATACAGCATATTTGGACAAACCGAGCTGGTCAGCCAGCGTTTGGATCGATACTTTTCGAGACATATGATTACTCCTTTTATGGACAGATGGATGAAATGGATGAATCGGGATGGACGAAAATTGAATGACTTATATTTTATGCGTATATGATTGACTAGGAAACTGATTATTTGTGAATTGACGTGCTTTCATGGAACAGGTACACTTACAGAATAATAACGTTATTATAAAATATGATAACGAAAATAACAATAAACCTATTGGGAATTATATATTAGTCTATTTTGGTTGAATAATAGTTTACATAGAAACGGAGAGGACTCCCATGGAACAGTTCAGATTACCGAAAATTCCGATGCCTGAGTTAGAATTGCCCCAAGCCGTTCGTGATATTTTGCATGAGGCCGATGAGCGATTGCAGCATAGACCGAAGCTGCTGTCGCAGTTTCGTAATTGTTTTCCGAACACACTCGAAACGACTACCAAGCTGTTGGATGATGGTACAACTTTTGTCATTACGGGAGATATTCCCGCGATGTGGCTGCGGGATTCGGTGGAGCAAGTGATCCATTATGTTCCGCTGGCGAAGCATGACGTGCAGCTGCAGCGTATTATCGGAGGTCTGGTCAAACGGCATACCTTTTATGCGGAAGTGGACATCTATGCGAATGCATTTAACGAAACAGCTAACGGCTGGCACTGGGACGCGAATGATGAGACAGAGATGTCGCCTTGGGTCTGGGAGCGGAAGTTTGAGCTGGATTCCCTGTGTTTCTCTATGAAGCTGGCCTATACATACTGGCGTGAGACAGAGCTTACAGACATCTTTGATGAACGTTTTAAAAAGGTCATGGAGCAGATCGTGCACCTGTGGGAGGCGGAACAGCGTCATGTAGAGCAATCCCCGTATCGTTTCATGCGGCGCAACTGTCCGGCTCACGATACGTTACGCAATGAGGGGATGGGGATGCCAGTAAACTATACGGGCATGATCTGGTCAGGCTTTCGCCCAAGCGATGATGCCTGTGATTTTCACTACAATATTCCATCGAATATGTTCGCCGCAGTGACGCTGGGCCAGATGGGGGAAATAGCAAAATGGGTGTTCCGTGACGAACAGCTAGTGAGCCGTATGGCACGCCTGGAGGGGGAAATCCGGCATGGCATTGCCCTTTATGGTACCTATCGTCATCCGGTGTATGGACAGATTTACGCCTATGAAACGGACGGGTTTGGCAACGTTTGTCTAATGGATGATGCGGGCACACCGGGACTGATGTCGATTCCGTATATCGGGTATGTTTCCGTGGATGATGTGGTGTATCAGAACACACGGCGTTTTATTTTGAGTAAAGAAAATCCGTACTACTATGAGGGCACAGTAGCCCAGGGCATTGGTAGCCCGCACACCCCTCCAGGGTATATCTGGCATATGGCGCTGTCCATGCAAGGACTAACAGCAGACAATGACGCAGAGATGCTGGCCATGATTGATTTGCTGGAGAACACCGACGCGGGCACGGGGTACATGCACGAAGGCTTTCATGCTGATGATCCCGACACGTATACGCGTCCATGGTTTGCATGGTCCAACAGTTTGTTTGCGCAACTGGTGTACAAGGCGATGAAAAAGCGGATTTTGTAGGTATAAAAACAGCCGTTCCTATGTTGGAACGGCTGTATTCCATATTCTGCTACTGGCATTGTTAATTGAATAACTTATACCAATATAAGGTAGTATCAATATTAGGAGTATAGGACTGCTTGAGTGTGTCAGCTCCACCTAGTGTGAAGCCTTGTTTCACATAGAATCGGCATGCACCCAGATTATCATCTTGTGCTTCGAGAGACATGCCTATAAGATTTTTTTGTTTTGCCCATGCTTCTGCTTTATTTAAGAGCAGCTTTCCGACCCCACTGCCTCTATACTCTTTTTTCGTCGCAATGTTTTCAATATAACAGAAGCGATTCCAATCCTTAACGATTCTAATCTGTCCTATACATACCTGATTTATATACGCTAAAAACAACATTTTATCTTCCTGGTTGATATATTCGTTCCAATCCAGTTGTTCATCAGGGAATCGAATTTCTCTCGGTTCATCAAAAAGGACTTCTTCATAGGTCCATTGTCCAGATTGTAAACTGGGGATGATTTTACCGAATAACGTAAAGTAATCGTTTGTCGTATGGATATCCACTATTAAGTCCGCATGTAATGGAGAAATAATAATTTCACTTTCACTATCCAATAAGACTCACTTCCTTTTATAGCGATCACAAATTTTTATTTTAACAAAATTAACCCTAATCCTCCTGCTCAAGATGACGGCCCTGTTGTTTTCAATAAATCTGCAATCAGTACTTTCTGTCCGGTTCGTGCGCTTTCAAGAGAGGCGAGCACCATAGCCATGCTGTACTGGTTGTCACTGCAATCCGTTTCGGGCAATCGTCCTTCCTCAAGTGCTGCAAACATCTCTTCAAGACAGCCGTGATGTCCGGTTTTGGTCATTACAGGCAGTTCGGCTTCGATTCGTTCAGCGCGCTGAAGGAAAGATGGCTTGCCATCGGATTCCAGTGCGAGTGTGTTTACCACTTCAGCATAGATGTCGTCATGACCATTCCAGATGGCGGTTCCTTTTTCCCCAGTCACACGCCAGCTTGCTTCCCAGGATGTAGGTACACCCTCGGTACACCAAGACCCACGGTAATCGAACACAGACCCATCGGACATTTCGAAAATACATATTGCCATTGCATTGCCCTTATACCAGGAACCTGGAGGATTGAATTCGTGACAGTACACCGACACCGGATCTGCACCAAGGATATAACGCGCCTGATCAAAGGTATGTATCGCCATATCCAGCAAAAGCGGGCTGTCCATGAGGTCACGGAAACCACCAAAGTGCGCCCCGATAAAGAAGTCTGCTCCTGCATATCCCGGCTGCCCAATCGTTCCGCTGGAAATGAGCTGCCGATAGGCACGGATACGCGGGTCGAACCTGCGGTTCTGCATCACCGCCTGAATACGTCCTGTACTACGGGTGGTTTGCACAATATCCGTGCAGTCCGAGAATGATTCCGCGAGCGGTTTCTCGCCAAAGACGTGACAACCTGCCTGTAGCGCGGTCATCGCAATATGATAATGGCTGGAAGGGATGGTCACATCAAATACGATGTTGGCATCGACAGCTTCAAGGGCATCGTGAATATTCGTAAAGGTTGGACATGATAAATTGTGGCGCTTGGCAAATGATGACACCGCTTCTTCGTAGAGATCAACGAGTCCCACGATTTCGGTATCTGGTCTCTCTTTGGCATAGTCCGCCCAAGTGTTTGCCATTGCCCCGCAACCTGCGATGATAACCCGGTAAGGGTAGGTCATGTGCTCAACTCCCTCATATAGATGCATAGATGTTATTGATCCATGTTATAAGTTAGTATTCCATGCTAGTAGTACATGTGATTGTGACGTGCTTTTTGAGTTTCTGGGCACATGAGTAACCCAGCCCAGTCTTCATGCCGTGACATCTTTAGATCGGATTGGGCACAAAGCTGCCGCCGCGGCAATGTTTTAAATAATTCAATGCATGGACCTGCCCGGTCATTTCAAGTTCATCGCGATACACCGGATCATGCCAGCCTTCAATGTCGATGGTACCCTGGTAGCCGTTCTGACGCAAAATGGTGATGATATCTGCCCAATTGCTGTCCCCAAAGCCGGGGGTGCGATGCCATACAAATTCATGTGGGCCGTGTACGCCATGTTCCTTAACAATATCCCAGGCGATGGTTGCGTCTTTGCCATGAACGTGGAACACTTTGGAAGCCCATTTGCGAAGCTGTGGAATCGGGTCAATCAAGCTGACCATCTGGTGGCAAGGTTCCCATTCCAGACCGACATTTTCATCAGGAACGGCATTAAACATCATTTCCCAGGCAGTCGGGTTGTGAGCGATATTCCAGTCGCCGGTCTGCCACGTCCCACCCATATCACAATTTTCAAAAGCAATGCGTACACCTCGGTCTGCCGCCCGTCGCGCCAGTTCACCGAACACTTCCTTGAACCGTGGAATCGATTCGTCAATCGGTTGATTGGTCAAACGTCCGGTAAAGCCGGAGACGATATCTGCTCCAAAAAGTTGTGCGTGGTCAATGACGCGCTCCCAGCTTGCCAAGGTGTCAGCGTTATCCCCTGTGCCGGTGAGTGGATTACCAAACACACTTACAGCCGAAATGGTGATGCCATGTTCGTCAACGATGTCGCGGACACGTTTGGCGGTTTCTGCCAAATCAAGGTTGCCTGTGCTTTGCCAGAACGTCAGGTTAAAAGATTCGAAGCCGTGTTGCATAATTTGCGGAATGACCCGAACGGCATCATGGCCGCCTACAAGGGTTCCGATACGAATGGATGGATTCATGGTTGTAATTCACTCCAATATTGGCTTATAGTACTTCGTGACACACTCATTATAGCCTTGGATGTAAGGGAAGGCTCTAAACAATTTTGTGCTTTATTAGTCGGATTTTGTGGTGAGGGGGAAGAAAACCATGCTAGACTTGAAAGCGCTTCACGAAGATACGCGAATTGATCATAAATCCCATCCGTTTCAGTTGTTCCAAAATCGCTGTTCTGCGAAAAAAACGGAGGAATGCATTTTATATCTGCACTGGCATGAGCATTTTGAATGGATCATTATGCGTAAGGGGAGAGCGGTATTTCACATTGATAGCAGACCTTATGAAATTGAGGCTGGAGAGGTCATTATCATTCCGGGTGGTGCCCTGCATGTTGGATACGCATTGGATGAGGGAGATGTGCATTATGACTCGGTTGTGGTCAATCGCGCTTTGTTTCAGGATTTTACGAGCGATCCAGTGCATGAGCAGTATGTCGCGCCCTACCTGGAAGGCAGTGTGCGGTTTCCGGTCAAACCTGCTGCAGAGAATGCAGCCTGTGCCGGGTATTATTCCTTATTAAATGAAGCTGTGGAAGAGATGGCAATGCAGCTACCGGCGTATCAGCTTGTAGTGAAGTCCAAACTGCATGCGTTGTTTACGCTGATGGCTCGGACGTTTATGCCGCATCAGTTGCGGGATCGATCGGGTGCCGGGTATTTTCCTAACCGTGAGCGGTTTAAGCAGTTGATTGCTCGGATCGAGGCTGATCCGCAGGAGAAATTGTCTGTTGGTGAAGCGGCAAGCCAAGTAGGCCTGAATGTATATCATTTCTGCAAAATGTTCAAAAAGCTGACCGGACGCACGCTTGTAGAATACGTAAACGGATGCAGGATGAGTGAAGCGGAGCACCTGCTTCAGGGCAGCAGCCTCACAGTTACAGAAATTGCCGCCCAGGTCGGTTGCGACAATGCGAACTATTTCACAAAACTATTCAAGCAGTATAAGGGTATGACGCCTTCGCAGGCACGGGGAATGAAGGAAGGGTGAGAAGGGAAAGAGATGGCTGGAAGGTGGGCAGAAGGATGAAAAGGGGGAGAGGAAGGAAGAAACGTGAAAGAAGGAGTGTGAAGTAAACAATGTGGAAGTACAAAAACCACTCTAATCTAGCCCATTATCGACTAAACTCAAGTGGTTTGAGGAAGGGAGAAGCCCTGGTGTAACCGCAAACAGTGAATTCATTTACCACACGTGGATTAATAGAATTGCATTAGCACATTTATTTCAAAAATTTGGAGAGTAGTCGATTGGCCTTCCTGGAGAGGTTCTCCATTTTAAGGTTGGCTTGGTCGAACTGATTATACGTCCATTTGATTGTTTGCAGCATTCGGGGAGATATGGGCGTGCCTTCAATGCTTGGATAGATATTGTGGTAGGCCCATACGAGATGCTCCCAGCGATGATCGTCTCCTTCCTGAATATACTCCGATACGTCGAGAACTTTACCACGTCCATTCTGGAGGAGTACATTTTTTAGATGAATGTCGCGTGGATTCAGTCCAAGTCGACGGACCGCTTCTCGCGCTGCGTCTACATCGAGCATAACCTGCTCGGGGACGGGGATTCCCTTTTCCAAACATTCGAGTAAAGTGTCTCCGGGTTCGTAACTGATGACCAGTATATTTCGGCCGCTGCCGTAATACGTCGGGAAGTAGGGTAGACCCTTAAGCTGGGCGTAGACCTGTTTTTCATTATTTAGTTTATCTAAAGCATGATCCGAGTACATTTTGAAGGCATACTGCGGAAGCAGATCATACCTAAATACAGCTGCATCCGTACCAATTCCAATGCAGTTTACTCCTGCTGTCTCGCCGATGATATTCACCAGCTCATTCCGATCGCTTCCGATGACTTGAATCTGTTGCAATGCTGCTTCCGCTTGGAACCAATCTGGCTGATTCATGGGTGGCGCCTCCTTTTGGATATGCCTGTACATATTTTCTGTAGTTGAAAAGATAGTGTTCTTTTGAGGGTGCTTTGTCATGCTCTATCTATTCGTGGTTGTAAATTGTACTGCAAATATGCATTGCAGTTGGGTTGTAATTGTTAGCGGATCACAGGAAAGCTTAATTTACGTAATAGATTAATACCGTTCGTGATCAAATTCAACTTTTGGGTGAATGGATAGGGAAGAATTGACGTTGAGTAGAAAATATGCAGCAGGCCCGTGCGCTCCACGATAGCAAGTTACTTAATCTTAAGTTACTCCATTAACTATCCCTATACTCCATACATTTCAACACCCGCACATTCTAACGATCAGGAGAAACCTTATTTCGCCCAAAATAGCCATGTTGAAATTCTAACGATCCGCAGGGAGGTTATTTTGCGTCATTCGTCCGTTTTATCCCTTTTTCTACTGAAATCCAGCTAAATAGCGTCTCTGGTGATCGTTAGATTTTGAAACTCCATCAAAATGGGCAAATAAGGTCTGTGGTGATCGTTAGCGTCGCCAGAGAGAAGTTTGCTGAAAAGTCTCACCTCAACATTCTACCGCGTATGCGTCATAACCACTTGCCTCCGCACGAGATAACCTCTGCATTCTAACGCCTAGCAATGGTTGGGATGCGCTCCTTTTATAAAAGACGAGAGATACTTCCCTTCATCCTGATGTAACTATATAAACGATACGTATCGTTCCTCAAACGGTTGCGCGCACAAGAAAATAACGGAAGCCGGGTTGCGGCATGACGGTCAGGGCTTTATACTGTGAGCAATAAAAGGATCTCTCAGCTAAGTATTATGCAAGGGCGGGTATGTAGAGCAACGTTCGGATGTTATATTCTAAAGACTAGTCTTACAATATGTCCCTACAAACTCACCCTACAGTTCGGAATGAAGCATTGGCATGAATGAATCTGGTATACAGAAAGGCAGATTATCTTATGGCACAATACCCGCAGTGGTCTTATTCGCAGTCGCGGGCAAGTATGTTCGATGAGTGCCTGCGCAAATATTATTATCATTATTATGGTGCCCACAACGGCTGG
>Ga0105246_10000064_pt1 | contig 43270 bp, 39 predicted proteins | sample KBSM64metaG_FD_99694 | JGI IMG/M metagenome (GOLD analysis project Ga0105246, IMG submission 99694) | Miscanthus rhizosphere microbial communities from Kellogg Biological Station, Michigan, USA - KBS M6-4 metaG | ecosystem: Host-associated > Plants > Roots > Rhizosphere > Soil | place... | reverse complement strand
GGTGCCGAGTGGTGGGGCAAGAGCGTTTTGCTTACTTTTGCGCTTTTCAAAAGTGAGCCGCTGTAAAAGCGGAACCATTAGCAGCCGTTACCGCAGAAACGGATATGTACTCGGTCCAATCCAGCATCCTGGTCGGCTCAGAGGCCGCCATCGGGGGCAAGTCGAATCGTCGCACCGCCCCTCCCACATTTGGACCGGGATCGACACAGCATAGCGGTCGGTTCCAAGGCCGCCGTGCTTTGATCTTGGGGCGCACCGTTAAGCACAGCGGGCAGTCGCTCAGCAACCGCCGGCCAGGCGTTCGCGCAGGAATTCGACCAACGCCTGTACCGGCCGCGAACTCTGCCGGTGCTGGGGGTACACCGCCGACAAGGTCAGGGCTTCGGGCGCGAACGCGTCCAGTACGCTGACCAGGCGGCCGTCCTTCAACGCATCGCCAACGATAAAGGTCGGCAGGTAGGTCACGCCCAGTCCGGCAATCGCGGCGTCGCGCAGCAAATCGCCGTTATTGACGCGCATGCGCCCGCTCACATTCAGCGCTTGCAGCTTGCCTTTGAAACGCCATTGCACCTGGCGACCGTGCCCGTAGGGCAGGCAATCGTGATCGGCGAGGTCATCGGGTTTGTGCGGCGTACCGCGCAGGGCCAGGTAGTCGGGGCTGGCGCAGTAGACGCGCGGGATGCTGGCAATACGTCGGGCGATCAAGGTGGAATCTTCCAGGGTGCCGATGCGCAGTACCAGATCGTAGCCTTCACCGATCAGGTCCACCGGGCGGTCGCTGAGGTCGACTTCCACCGCCACCTCGGGATAGCGCTGCAGGAACAACGGCAGCAGGCACCCCAAATGCGCCATGGCAAACGACAGCGGCGCGCTCAGGCGAAGGGTGCCGCGCGGTTCACTGTTCTGGCCGGCGATACCCTGTTCCACTTGCTCGACGTCACTGAGCAGGCGCAAGGCCGATTCGTAGTAGCTCTGCCCCAGCGGCGTGACATCCAGGCGGCGCGTGGAGCGATTGAGCAGGCGCACACCGAGGCGGTCTTCCAGCTGAATCAGGCGGCGGCTGACGAATTGTTTGGACAGGCCCAGTTGCTCGGCGGCCGCAGTAAAACTGCCGGACTCCATGACCTGGCAGAACAGGCGCATGTCTTCGAAGGGGTTCATTGTCGCTTCTCGGTGGACGATGGGCTGTTTTATAACCGGTCAGTGACCACACCACAAACCCAATATGAAACACAATCAAATGTGGGAGGGGGCTTGCCCCCGATGGCGGTGGGTCAGTCAATTACACTGAGACTGACACACTGCAATCGGGGGCAAGCCCCCTCCCACAGGGATTACCGGTAACTTTGAGACCGGGTTACCTGGCGGTGAATGCCGAGTAGCTGTTCATCAGGTTGCGGTAGTTGGGGATGCGCGGCGACAGCAGGTTGGCCAGGCCTTCCATGTCGTTGCGCCAGTCAACCTGCAGCTCGCAGGCCACGGCGAACCAGTTCACCAGTTGCGCACCGGCAGCGGTCATACGCGCCCAGGCTGCTTGTTGCACGGTTTCGTTGAAGGTACCGGAAGCGTCGGTGACCACGAACACCTCGAAGCCTTCATCGAGGGCGCACAGGGTCGGGAACGCGACGCACACATCGGTCACCACACCGGCAATGATGATCTGCTTGCGGCCGGTCGCCTTGACGGCCTTGACGAAATCTTCGTTGTCCCAGGCGTTGATCTGGCCAGGGCGGGCGATGTACGGCGCGTCCGGGAACAGCGCCTTCAGTTCCGGCACCAGCGGGCCGTTGGGGCCGGCTTCAAAGCTGGTGGTCAGGATCGTCGGCAGGTTGAAGAACTTCGCCACGTCGGCCAGGGCCAGCACGTTGTTCTTGAATTCGTTGGGGGAAAAATCCTGCACCAGCGAGATCAGGCCGGTCTGGTGATCGACCAGCAGGACAACCGCGTCGTCTTTGTTCAAGCGCTTGTAAGTCATGGGTTAACTCCGTTGGTGTTGATTAGAAGGCAAAGCACGAGCAGCCGAACGCGCCCCAGAAGCCCTGGAAGTCGCTGACCGGCACGCTGGAAAAACGGGCTTTTTCATGGCGGTGGGCATGCACGCCACAGGGGCCGCTGCACTGGTGTACTTGAGCTTGCAGCGGTGAAGTCGGGCGCCAGTGCCCCGGCACCTTGGCCACCGGCGACCAGTCCGGCAGCACCGGAACCCGTGGCGGTGCGTAATCGTCGAAGTCGCCGGCGCCATACACCACCTTGCCGCCGACCACGGTCAGTACCGACTCGATCCACTTGATGGCTTCTTCGTCGACGCTGAAGAAATCCGCCGACAGCGCCGCAACGTCGGCCAATTGACCCACCTTGATCTGGCCCTTCTTGCCCTGCTCGGACGAGAACCAGGCGCTGCCGTGGGTAAACAGCTCCAGCGCGGTGAGGCGCGGCAGGCCCTCGGCGTGCAGCTCCAGGCCACCGACGGTGCGGCCGCTGACCATCCAGTACAGCGATGTCCACGGGTTGTAGCTCGACACCCGCGTGGCATCGGTGCCCGCGCCTACCGGTACGCCTTCAGCGAGCATGCGCTTGATCGGCGGCGTCGCTTCGGCGGCCTTGGCACCGTAGCGCTCAACGAAGTATTCGCCCTGGAACGCCATGCGGTCCTGGATCGCAATACCGCCGCCGAGGGCGCGTACGCGCTCGATGTTTTTCGGCGTGATGGTTTCGGCGTGGTCGAAAAACCACGGCAGGCCATTGAACGGAATGTCACGGTTGACCTTCTCGAACACGTCGAGCATGCGCGATATGGATTCGTCGTAAGTAGCATGCAGGCGGAACGGCCAGCGCTGTTCCACCAGGTGGCGCACCACCGGTTCCAGCTCCTGCTCCATGGTCAGCGGCAGGTCCGGACGCGGTTCGAGGAAGTCTTCGAAGTCGGCGGCGGAAAACACCAGCATCTCGCCGGCACCGTTGTGGCGCAGGTAGTCATCGCCCTGATGCAGGGTGACGCTGCCGGTCCAGTGCTTGAAGTCGCTGAGCTCTTCCTTGGGCTTCTGGGTGAACAGGTTGTAGGCGATGCGCACCGTCAACTGCTGGTCCCTGGCCAGTTGCTCGATCACCGCGTAGTCGTCGGGATAGTTCTGGAAACCGCCGCCGGCGTCGATGGCGCTGGTCAGGCCCAGGCGATTGAGCTCACGCATGAACTGGCGGGTGGAGTTGACCTGGTACTCCAATGGCAGTTTCGGGCCTTTGGCCAGGGTCGAGTACAGAATCATCGCGTTGGGCCGCGCCACCAGCATGCCGGTGGGGTTGCCGTTGCTGTCACGCACGATCTCGCCGCCCGGTGGGTTCGGCGTGTCCTTGGTGTAACCGGCCACGCGCAACGCCGCACGGTTGAGCAAGGCGCGGTCGTACAGGTGCAGCACAAATACCGGCGTGTCCGGCGCGGCCTGGTTGAGTTCTTCAAGGGTGGGCATGCGCTTTTCGGCGAACTGGAATTCGTTCCAGCCACCCACCACGCGCACCCATTGCGGCGTGGGAGTGCGGTCGGCCTGGTCCTTGAGCATGCGCAGGGCATCGGCCAGGGACGGCACGCCTTCCCAGCGCAACTCGAGGTTGTAGTTCAGCCCGCCGCGGATCAGGTGCAGGTGCGAGTCGTTGAGGCCGGGAATCACGGTACGGCCCTTGAGGTCGATGACCTGGGTGTCGCTGCCGCGCAGGGCCATGGCTTCACCGTCAGTGCCCACGGCGACGAAGCGCCCGTCACGAATGGCGACAGCGCTGGCGCGTGGGTTTTCCCGGTCCACGGTGTGGAACTGGCCATTGAACAGAATCAGATCGGCGTTCATCGGGTTTCCTTTACAGAGGCTTCAAGCCAGGGAGCGAACAGGCGAGTGGCCGCCGGCATCAGCAGGTAAACCACCAGCAGCACGATGGTCAGGGTGACTAGGAAGGTGGAGACCACGTAGTTGGACAGAAACGGGTGCAACCGCAGGATCGGCCCCCAGATAAACGGCAGGAGCAGGGTTTGCGGCAGGATCACACACAGGCTCACCACCGCCTGCTTCCAGCGCGGCGGCTTGGCGACGCCGTCGGCCTGGGGGGCGAACCAGAATTCATTGGCGGCGCCGACTTCAGTCTGGTCGCCGTCGGCCAGCATTGGCGCCGCTTCATCGATCAGGGCCTGGCGTTGCGGGGAGTCGAGCCACAACTCCAAGGCGTCGGTGGAGCGGTAGCGCAGTACGCAGGTAAACAGGGCCATGCCGCTCTGCTGGCTGCGCACGACGTCAACCCCAAGGTGACCTGGGCGTTCACCGGCGATGCGCACGATGCGGCGCAGCCAGGCTTCGTACTCGGTTTCACGGCCGGGCTTGACCCGGTGCTTGACGACCAGCGTGACGACTTCGTCGGGGCTGATGTTGGGTGTTGGGTCCATGATGGGTGTTTCCCCCCGGTGCATTGAGCGATGGGGGGAGTGTGCCGGGCAAAGGCGGTGGAGAATTGAACGTATGTGCTGTTTGCCGCGACGCTCAGCCTGGCTTTTGGTAACCGACGCCCTGGAACGAGAACTTGAGTGCCTTACCCTCGCCGTTCACTCGAGTCACTTGCAGATCGCCGGTGATCGAATTGCGGAATCGACCATACAAGCCCTCGCTCTTGACTGAACCGACCTTGATATTGCCTTGGTCATCCGTGGTAAAGGGCGCGGAAAAGCTGCCTGCGGTCGGCGCTATCTGCGAACTGCGATCGATCTCCTTACCGTAGTGTTCGACGAACCCGCTATAGCTCGTGGTCAAGCTGACCTTGCGATCGACGTAAAGGTCTTTGACGTGTTGCCTGGGCCCGAGGTGCTCGGGGTCCGTGACGTCCTGGATATACCCGCTCAACCGCTGCGGATTCTGCGGGTCTTGCTCCACCGTGAGGTTGTATTGATGGCCGAACGTGAAATCCACCGTTGTACTGTTGCTCGCCCCCGGGCCACCGTCCGCGTCGCAACTGCCGTCTGGAGCGGTAAAGTGCGACCCGAACCCGGAAAACGGCACCTGCGCCTTGCCGTCCTCCCCTGGCTGCAGCCCGATATACCCGTCGCCGAGGGAATTACCCTGTGCGTCATTAATGCCGAACTGCATCGCGTAATAGATCCCCGCAGGCTCGCTAGAGGTTCTTTGCGCGCCCGCGCCAATGCTGATTGGAAAAGTAAGGTTGCTCACCCCCTGGCCTGATCCGGGAACCGTGTAGGAAACGAGGTACATCCCATCGGGTGCTGAGGCCTCCTTCTTAATCTCCAGACGCGGATCACTCACCCTGTCCAGTTTTGAGGTCTCGACAGTCACTGGCATCGCCCCCGGCGTGGAGACGACAGAGCGGGTTGAGCCCGTGACGCCAGCGCCCAAATCAGCGCTCGCGGGTATTGACTCCGGGTGCCGCGACGCCGAAGCGGACGCGTCATGACCCGGCTGTGGTGTAACCGGTGGAATAACCTGTGGCCTCTGAGAGATATACATAGTCGCTACCCGCCCCTGCTGAAAGTTGACCCATGGTAGGCGGGCCAACCCCGGGCGGGCAGCCGGAAAAAGCGTGCGCATCGTTAGGACTTTGCTGTGTATCGAGGCCGGCCAGGTTAGACCGCGTTCGGCGCCAGGGCTGAACCGCTAAACCTCTGCGGCCATATGTTGCGCAATCTTGCCCCGCAACCAGCGCTCGGCCGGGTCATTGTCATGCACCCCGCTCCACACCATCGACAGCTCTGCCGCATCAATCGCGAACGGCGGGTCTTCGGCTCGCAGGCGGGTGCCCTCGGTCAATGCACACGCCGCGTAATCGGGCACGGTCGCGATAATCTGCGAACCGGCCAGCAATGCGCGCAGCCCGCTGAACTGCGGCACCGCCAGCACCACCCGCCGCGAACGGCCGATACGTGCGAGGTCCAGGTCGATATTGCCGCTCAAATCGCCCGAGAACGACACCATGGCATGGGGCCTGGCGCAGTAATCGTCCAGGCTCAGCGGCGCCTTGCCATCATCGCCGCGCAGCACCTTGCAGGGAATATCGCGCAGCTTCCTGCGCTTGGCGTTGGCCGGCAGTTCGGTGGTGTAGCTCACCCCTACCGAGATTTCACCACTGGCCAGCAACGACGACATCAACAGGTAATTGGCCCGGCGCACCACCACGATGATGCCGGGTGCTTCTTCGCGCAGGTGACTGAGCAAGGGCGGAAACAGCCCGAACTCGGCGTCGTCGGACAGGCCGATGCGAAACACCGCGCAACTGGTGGAGGGGTCGAAATCCTTGGCGCGGCTGACGGCGCCCGAAATGGTGTCCATGGCCGGTTGCAGTTCCTTGAGTATCGCCACCGCCCGTGGCGTGGGTTCCATGCCGCGACCGTTGCGCAGCAGCAACGGGTCGTCGAACAAGTCACGCAGGCGGCCCAGTGCCGCGCTCACCGCCGGCTGGCCCATAAAGAGTTTCTCGGCGACCCGGGTCAGGTTCTTCTCGAACATCAGGGCTTCGAAAATCACCAGCAGGTTCATGTCGACGCGGCGCAGGTCGTTGCGGTTCATGGCGGTATCCAGGCGGTTTGCAGGGGGTCAGGGAAGCACGCCCGCAACGCTCGCGATTGCACACCTGTGCTGTCTTTTCCACGCCGGCACCTGGCGAAATTAACAACGATTAACTCGTCAGCCAGGCGGTCCGGCAACAAGATGAACGGCGTCTACACTGCATCCATTCAACGGGAAAGCTCCCATCGACTGCGGATATTTGTCATGGCCCGACTCGAGCAATATGCCCCTCGTCTATCCGCCACCGGAGGCCTGTGCCCCCGGCGCGAGCGTATCGCCAAGCAACTGATCCTCGCCAACCTCGGCGAAAGCCTGAGCATCGCCGAGCTGGCCCAGGCGTGCGCGTTGTCGCGCAGTCACTTTTCCCGCGCCTTCAAGTGTTCCACCGGGGTGTCGCCCCAGGAGTGGATTCGCCACCAGCGTATCCGGCGCGCCAAGGAACTGATTACCGGTTCTTCCCTGAGCCTTACGCAAATCAGCCTGGAATGCGGCTTTTGCGACCAGGCGCACTTCTGTCACATGTTCACGCGCAGCGAGGGCGTGAACCCGATGACCTGGCGAAACCACCACTCGCGCTCCAAGCCCGAAGTGATCGCAGCCTAGTGGTCTTCAAGCGCCTGGAATATGCTTGCCCATCCGTTACTTTTGAACCTGGGCAGCCATGAATGATTTGAGCGACCAGGCCGTGCACTTCGGCCCCTACCGCATCCATCCGCGCGAGCGCCTGGTGCTGGAGGCCGGTCGCCCGCTGCGCCTGGGACGGCGGGCGGTGGATATTCTGCTGATCCTGCTGGAGCACGCCGGCAATGTGGTGAGCAAGCAGGAGCTGATCGCGCGGGTCTGGCCCAGAAGCGTGGTGGAAGACGGCAACCTGCGGGTGCACATGGCCGCGTTGCGCAAGGCCCTGGGCGATGGCCAGGCGGGGCAGCGCTATATCGTCACGGTCGCCCAGCGCGGCTACAGTTTTGTCGCGCCACTGAGCATCGAACCGATGACGCTACCCACCGACGGCGCGCCCCAACGCCCAAGCCACAACCTGCCGCTGCGGCGCACGCGCATGATTGGCCGCCAGGCCCTGATCGACGCGCTGGTGCAGCAACTGCCGCAGCAACGTTTCATCACCCTGACTGGCGCCGGTGGCATCGGCAAGACCACCGTGGCCCTGCGCGTCGCGGAATTGCTGATCGGGCATTACCGCGACGGTATTCACCTGCTGGACCTGGCGCCGCTCAGTGCCGCGTCGATGATCCTGCCCAACCTCGCCGCCTTGCTGGGCGCCGCACCCGGGGAGAATGCGCCGCTGGCAAGCTTCGCCCGCAGCCTGCAGGCACGCCAGTTGCTGCTGGTGATCGACAACTGCGAGCACCTGCTCGACGACATTGCTCTGATCAGCGAAACCCTGTTGCGCCATGCGCCGCACCTGCACATCCTCGCCACCAGTCGTGAAGCGCTGCGCGCCGAAGGTGAGTCGGTGCAACGCCTGGAGCCGCTGAGTTGCCCGCCCGCCACCGGCAACCGCGCCCAGGCCCTGGGTTACCCGGCCATGCAATTGCTGATCGAGCGGGCCATGGCCCATCAGGACAGCTTTGCCCTGAGCGATGCCGACCTGCCGCTGGCCATTGATATCTGCCAGCGCCTGGACGGCATTCCGCTGGCAATCGAGCTGGTGGCCGCGCAGATCGAGCGTTTTGGCTTGCCGGGGCTGCTGGTGCAGATGGAGGATAACTTCCGCCTGCTGACCCGCGGACGGCGCAACGCCCTGCCCCGCCAGCAAACCTTGCGGGCCACGCTCGACTGGAGCTTTGACCTGCTCACCGAAGGCGAAAAAATCTGCCTGCGCAGGCTGGCGGTGTTTCGCCGGGGCTTCAGCCTGGTCAGCGCGGCGGCGGTGATCGCCGGGGAACACGTCGCCCTGGCCGAAGTGCTCGGCTCCATCACGCAACTGGTGGCCAAGTCGCTGCTGAACGTGGACGCCGGCGAGGACGAGATGGTCTATCGCCTGCTGGATGTCACCCGCACGTACGCCCTGGAAAAGCTCAGCCTCGCAGGCGAACTGCAAGCCACGCGCGAACGCCACGCCGCACGCTGCCTGGCGCTGATGGAGCAGGCCCGCGGCGATTGGGAACTGATCGCCACCCAGCCCTGGATCGAGCGCTACGCACCGTTGCGCGAAGACGTGCGCGCCGCCCTCGACTGGGGCTTTGCCGATGACGCGGGGCACTTGCTGGCGATCCGCCTGACGGTCAGTGCGATGCCCCTGTGGCAGGAACTGTCGTTGCTGCGCGAGCATGCCGGTTATGTGGACAAGGCGCTGGCGCTGATCGATCAGGTCGAAGCGCCCTGTACGCAATTGACCCTGCAACTGCAATTGGCCCTGGGCAGCCTCTCCTACCACACCTTGGGCGCCGCGCCGCAGACCATTGCGGCGTTTGTCGGTGCCGCGCGCCTGGCCGAAGAACGCCAGGACCTGGCCGGCCAGTTACGCGCGGTCTCCGGGCATATGGCGGTGAACCTGTGTGCCGGGCGCTATGACCAGGCGCTGCAACAGAGCCTGCAATTTGATCGCCTCGACCCACGCACCGAGCCGCTGCTGGACCTGAGCACCCAACGCCTGCGCGCCCTCGCCCGGCATTACACCGGCGATCAGGCACGGGCACGGCACCATGCCGAGCAGGTGCTGCAACGGATGAGCCACAGCGGCCACGTGAATCGCTTCGCCCACGGCGTCGGCGTTCAGTACGACCAGAGCGTCGCGTCCCTGACCGTCCTGGCGCGCATCCTTTGGCTGCAAGGCTTCCCCGAACGTGCCTGGCGCACCGCGAGCCAGGCACTGGAGCTGGCGCTGCAGATCAACCACGGCACCTCGATCTGCTACACCCTGGCCTTGGCTGGTGTAGTCATCGCCCGCTACAACGGTGCCGACGACGAGGCACAGGCCATGCAAGGCCTGCTGCTTGAGCAGGCGCACAAGCATTCGGTGCAACTGTTTCAGACCTGGGCCGGGCACTACGCCGGTATCCTGGGCGACCAGGATCTGCAGGGCTTGGGACTGATCGAGGACACCCTGGTCACCTTCGGCATGCGGCAGGTCGATGAGCCGGGCATGCACCGCGCGCGCAGTGGCGCGGCGGGCTGGTGCGCGCCGGAAATCCTGCGGGTGTACGCCGGGCAGGCGGCACTCCAGGGGGATACCCACGGCGCTGAAACGCTGCTGCTCGAAGCCCTTGGCCTGGCACGCCGGCAAGGTGCCCTGGCCTGGGAGTTGCGCTGTGCGGGCTGCCTGGCGCAACGCTGGCAGCAACAAGGGCGCAGGCAAGCCGCCAGGGATTTGCTGGAGCCGATCTACGCTCGATTTACCGAAGGCTTCGCCACCCGCGATCTACTGCGCGCACGCCGCCTGCTCGACGAGTTGCAGGACAAACGGCCGGCCTGAAAACGCCCCCAGACACTGCCCATAACCTTGCTGCAAGCGCTCGACCTGAAACGGATCGCGCAGTTGCGCCAGGGCGTAGCTGCGCACGCTATTGAGCAGGCGATAGCGCGTCGGGCCCGGGCCAGGCTCGGCGGTCAGCAGCGACAGATTGACCAGACGCGCCAGCAGGTAGGACAAATCGGCGTGCTCAAGCTCGGTTCCGCTGACCATTTCACGCAAGGTGGGCAGGGTCACCGCCATCTTGAACAGGCCCAACTGCAGGAACAGCCAGCACTCCGGCAGGCTCAGGCGCTGGTAGCTCCAGTCCAGCGCAGCGTTCAGTGAGCGATGGCGTTCCAGCGCCGTGCGACGACCGTGGCTCAGCCCGTGCAGGCCGCTGCGCAATTGCCGCTGCACGCCGCCGATACCCAGGGCGTCAACCTGGGCGGCGGCCAGTTCGAGGGCCAACGGGATACCGTCCAGGCGCCGGCAAATATCGCGCAGCGGCATCAACTCCTGGGGCCGCAACACAAAACCCTGCTGACTGGCGCGCGCCCGTGCGACGAACAACTGCACGGCGGGACAGGTCATGGCCTGCTCGACACTGCCCAGCGCCGACGGCGACGGCACGCCCAACGGCGGCACGCGCACCACCCATTCGCCCGGCGCCAGCACGGCCTCACGGCTGCTGACCAGCACGCTGACCTCGGGCGCCCTTTCGTGCAGCGCGCGCAGCAGCTTGCGACAGGCACCGAGCAGCAGGTCGGCCCCATCGAATACCAGCAGCAATCGGCGCGCGGCCAACCGTCGGCACAGCTCATCGAGGCTGTCGACAGCGTCCAACTGCAAGAGCGTGGCCAGGTGCCCGAGCAGTTCGCTCAGCGTGCGCAGGTCGCCCAGGTCGACCCACCACACCCCGTCGCGATAGCGTGGCAACACGCGCTCGGCAAGCGCCAGGGCCAGGGTACTTTTGCCGATACCGGCCACTCCGGTCAGGGTCAACAGCCGCTGCCCGGCCATGCGCCGTACCAGCATGCCCACCAGCTCATCGCGACCGACCACGGGGCTCAGCCGCGCCGCCAGGTTGTGCGCTGCCGGCAACGTCGGCAGCGCGCCTTGCACGGGCGCAGCGAAGCAGTAGCCGCGCTGCGGATGATTGAGGATCAAAGGCTGCACATCCACGGCGCGACGCAACGCGGCAATGTGCACGCGCAGGTTATTGTCTTCAACCACGCTGTTGGGCCAGACCCGCTCGATCAAGGTCGCCTTGCTGATGAAGCGCCCCGGCGCTTCCAGCAACACCGCGAGGATATCCAGGGCGCGCCCGCCCAGCGGCACCGGCCAGCCGGCCTTGCTGACCAGACGCTGGTGCCGATGAAATGTATAGGCGCCGAAGCTCACCGCCGCAGAATGATTCATGTCCGTAACAGCGCTGAAACACCCGTGCTTGAGTGCCTGCGCATCCTTTTTCCGTGGGCTCGGCGTTATCTTGCCAGCTGGCGGTCACAGGACAATGCTGGCACGGGGAGCGATACGGACAATCGGGGGCCTCAGACGGACAGGGTGTCGTTAACTGAACTGTTGTCGGTATTGGGTAGGGTTCAGGCCGAGCTTTTCACTGAACAGAAAGCGCATATGCCGCACGCTGCCGAAGCCTGAGTGGAACGCCACGGTCTTGAGCGGCAGGTCGGTGGTTTCCAGTAACTGACGGGCACGGTCGATGCGCGCGCCTTGCAGGAAGGCCATGGGCGTCATTTGCACTTCCCTGGCGAACAGGCGCGCAAAGTGCCGCGCGCTCATGCCGGCCAGTTCCGCCATCGACTCGATGGTGAAAGGTTGGTCGAGCTGCGCCAGCACATGGTGCTGCACCCGGGTGATCGCGGTTTCCTGGGGCGCCACGGCGGCGGTCATCGGACTGAACTGGGCCTGGCCACCCTGGCGTTTCATCACCACCAGCAACACCTTGGCCACGTCCACCGCCACTTGCTTGCCATGGTCCTGGGCAACAATCGACAGGGCCAGGTCGATACCGGCCGTGACGCCACCCGAGGTGATCAAGCGTCGGTCCTGCAGGTAGATGCGATCGGTCTCGACGATGGCGTTCGGGAATGCCTTGATCAAGCGTTCGGTGTAATGCCAGTGGGTGGTCACGCGGTGCCCGTCGAGCAAGCCGGCGTGCCCGAGCACAAAGGCGCCGGTGCAGATCGAACCGAAACGCCGCGCCCGGGGCGCCATCGCCTTGAGCCAGGGCAGCAGCGCAGGATGGCATTCGTTATAGGCCCCCGGACCACCAGGCACCAGCAGCACGTCATAGGCGTCCTGGGCCTGCTCCAGCAGCAGGTCGGTCTGCACCGTGACGCCATTGGAGGCGCGCAACGGCCCGGGCTCGGTGCCGATGGTGAGGATCCGGTAGTGGTCGGCCACCGGCAGGTAGCGGTTGGCAATCGAAAACACTTCAAGCGGCCCGGCCATGTCGAGCAGCAGGAAGTCCGGAAACAGCGCCATGGCCACGGTTTTCATAAGCGGGAAACGTCCATCGAGAAGAAAGGCGACGGGCATTATGGCATGCCTTGTACTGTCAACTTATAAGCGACAGTTATTCGGATTTCATCTTCTTAATGAATTAACCGTTAACCATTAACCTTCTTCTCAACGCAAGCGCCCTGCATCTCGCAGCCCGCGCTCACTTGAGGACTGGACCATGCTGACCCTTCGCAAAGCTTCCGAACGCGGCGCCGCCAATCACGGTTGGTTGAAGTCGTTCCACACCTTCTCGTTCGCCAACTACTGGAACCCGAATGAACAAGGGTTTTCCGACCTGCTGGTGATCAATGATGACCGCGTCGCCGCCGGCAAAGGCTTCGGCCAGCACCCGCACCGTGACATGGAGATTTTCTCCTATGTGCTCGAAGGCGCCCTGGAACACAAGGACACCCTGGGCACCGGCTCGGTGATCCGCCCCGGCGATGTGCAATTGATGAGCGCCGGCAGCGGCGTGGCCCACAGCGAGTTCAACCACAGTCAAAGCCGTGGCGTGCACTTCCTGCAAATCTGGATCGTGCCCAATGAGGCCGGGGCCAAGCCGCGCTATCAGCAGGAGCACTTCAGCGAAGCGCAAAAACGCGGGCGCCTGCAACTGATCATCTCGCCGGATGGCGCCGACGGTTCGTTGAATGTTCGCCAGGATGCGCGGGTGTATGCCGGGCTGTTCGATGGTGATGAGAGCGCGCAACTGGACTTGCCGCCGGATCGCTACGCCTACGTCCATGTGGCGCGCGGCAGCGTCGAGCTCAACGGCCAGCGCTTGCAGGAAGGCGACGGCGCGCGCGTACGGGACGAACGCCAGATTCGCCTGAGCCATGCCGAGGACGCCGAGGTGCTGGCGTTTGACCTGCGCCCCAATGAAGTGCCGCAGATGCCATGACGGTCGCAGTGATGGCCCGTGAGCGGGTCCATCGCTGGTGTCGATAGTCACCATCAGCGCAATGAAGTTCTCTTAAACACTGCGACGCGTAACATCAAACCCATGCCAAACGGCACCTCACTAAAACACTTGGAGCACACCCTCATGAAACGCCAACTCTTGCTCAGCCTCGCTTTCTCGGTACTCGCTGCAAACGCTTTCGCCCACCCGGTAGTCGCTGAAGGCGGCGCGGATCGCATGATTGAAACCCGTGTTGCCGAAGGTGGCTCGGATCGCTTGCAGGAACGTGGCCTGGCTGAGGGCGGCGCGGATCGCCTGCAGGAACGCGGTCTGGCTGAAGGCGGTGCGGATCGTCTGCAGGAACGCGGCCTGGCTGAAGGCGGTGCGGATCGTCTGCAGGAACGTGGCCTGGCCGAAGGCGGTGCTGAACGCCTGCTGAGCAACCACGTATAACCTTTGCTGTTAAAGGGAACCCAAACCGGCCTGATCAGCCGGTTTTTTTGTTTTCGATCAACCCGCGTTCGTCAGCTTCTTCAAGTTGAACTGCGCATCGTCGCGCGCGATGTACAGGTGGCTTTTTCCTTCCTGTACCTTGAATAGAAGTTTCATGCCGACCAGTTTTTCAAGGTCCTTGCGTGCCGTATTTTCGGAAATGTCATAGTCATGGGTGAGTTCCTTGGGTGTATAGATGCGCCCAGGGTGTTGCAGCACTTTTCTCAGGAAATGGCCCTGTCGGTAATTCAACCCTTCTTTTAAATCAAGCGTATCGAGCCAGCTCATCAGCTCTACGGCTTCTTGCCTTTTACCTTCGAAATACAGCATGAATTCATTCATCGCGCGCTCGATGACCCGCAATTGATAAATGACGAAATAGGTCAAATCGAATCCATCGGTTTGCGTATAGATATACGAGCGCCCGTATTGCATTGGGGCTTCTTTGAGCAAGGCGCTGATGGAAATGTATTCAAAAGGCCAATAACCACTTTTGAGCATGAACCAATAGAACAACGCGCGCGCTGTCCGGCCGTTGCCGTCCCTGAAGGGGTGCTCATAACCCAGCATGAAATGAAGAATGATGGCTTTGACCAGCGGATGGATAAAGTGCCTGCCGCCTTGACCGTCATGGCGGTCATTGGCAAACCTGCAAAGTGCCTCAAGCCTGTCCGGTAGCAATGCGGCCTGAGGGGGTTGATGAACAATTTCATTCCCCGCGCCGCCGACAAAAATATCGTCGGTTTCCCTGATATGCCCGGGGCGAATATCGTCCTCGTCAATCCCTGCTGTCGCGATGCCATGGAACTCACAGATCAATGCGACAGACAGGTCTTCGCCCTGGTTGTACTTGGCATGCTTCATCAGTTGATAGTTATTGAGGATCATCCGCTCATCGTCATTCTGTGGCGGGCGCTCCTTGGCCAGCATGTCCTTGGCGATTTTGCGCGTGGTCGCGGCACCTTCCAGTTGAGCGCTGGAAATTGCCTCTTCCATCATCAAGGAGTCGACCAGGTACTGAGCGTTATCACGGTATTGAGGAGACGCCGCCGCCGCCCCGCCTAAACGGGATGTCACCGACTCGACAGCGTGAATCACCGCATCGCTGAAATCCGTGGAGCACAAGAAAAAAGCACTGCCGCATTCGCTCTCAAGCTCAAGCGTCTTGCTCCCACACGCCCGGGACATCTTGATGGCGGCCCAGGCCGCCTCTTTATTGAACCCCGGCGTCGGGTAACGGCGGAATTCGTCCCAGTGCAAATATCGGCCTTTGTCATCGACCGCCTTGAAAGTGCGTGCAAGCTCGAAAACCTGCAAACCATGACGATCTAACAAAGCCCCGAAATCAGTGGGTTTATGGATTTTCGCCACGACTGAAACTCAATTTTGAAAAATTGAGTTGATCGTTGCGCGCCAGTGCGAGGATGTCAAGGAACACGCAGCTAAAACACCGCACTCAGGCCTCGCGCTTGACCTTCAAATGCCGCGCATACCAGGGCCGCTTCGGCACGCGCTTGAACAGGCCCTTGAGCAGTTCCTCATCGGCACCGAAGGTGATGCGCAGGGCCAGCTTCATGATTTCCGGGTCCATTTCCATCGAGCGGCCCTGCTGCAACCCCGGCGTGGTGCTGCAGCCGTGGGTATCCGGGCCGAGCCAGGGGTCGCCGACTTCAACCCAGCGTCCCGGTGCGAACCAGGCTACGCCGTTGACCTCAAGCCGGGTGACTTCGCCCGGATGGAACCGCTCGTGGGCGCGGAACCAGTCTTCGATGCGGTCATCGATCCAGCCGTGGAAGTGCCAGAACACCGGGTTCACGTGGGATGAAAACGGATCGCCGAGGAAGTCGTTTTCCGGTGCGTACCAGCGTGCGGCGAAGTCCGCAGGGTCGCGGGCAAACGGCACCGGGGCGCCGTTGGACGGGTCGCGCGGCACAGAAGCCCAGCGCATGTGCAGCCAGTCGTGCAGGCCCAGCTCCATCTCCGAGCCCAATTGGCCCAGGGTCAGCCTGGCCAGGTAGCGTGGGTCGCGGTATTGGGATTCCCACACCTGGAAATTGCTGTGGTAGGTCTCGGCAGCCTTGATGTCGCTGACCCACTGGGTGTAATCGGCGTCATCCGGCGCCGACCAGCACGGCGGCAACGCAAAGCCGTCGTGGTTATCGAAGTAACGCACGAAGCCCGGGCGATCGCGCTCCAGCGCCGGTTGGGGCTCGGGGAAATGCGGCCATGACGGCAGGTCCTGCATGGAGCGGGCAGTGCCCAGCATATGGCGGTGCATGAAGAAAAAGTCGATGCCCGAGCCGTTACGGTCCTTGAGCTTGCCCCGAGCATCGCGCTCCCGGCCACGCGGCCCGGGTTGCCAGCCGATGCCGCGCAAGGCCTCGCGCTTTTCTTCGGACAGCTTGTGCCATTGGTCACGGGTGGCATGCCACAGCTGGTGAAACAGGCGATGTTCGGGGGCAATCAGCCAGGCCAGCAGGGTCGGGTTGAGGCCGATACGCTGACGGGCTTCGGGGAACAGCTGTTTGTGGGCGATGAATCGGTTGTCGCGCTCGGTCAAAGCCAGGGGCCGTTCAAGGTCGAGGATCTGCCCACTGAGGGTGCCGCTGCCGGCATTGCCGAAGTCAGCCCAGACTTCATCGAGGGTCATCTTGAATTCGTAGGCTGGGATACCCGCCGCCGAATCGCGGTCGATCAGCCGCCAGTACAGCAAGGCGCCCTCGCCCGTCAGCAGATCGCCCAATACGCGGTAGCGCGGCTCGCCGTCGGCCCGCAGGTTCTCGGCGGTGTCCAGGTAACCGCGCAAGCCACGGCCACGGGGCGCGATGTCCAGCAGCAGTTCCAGGCCCCGGGACGGCAAGCCCCTGAGGCCGGCATCGCGACCTTCCAGGCGCAGGCTCCACACCCCGCGCAACGTATTCGCCAGATGCTGGCCCTGGGTGTCGGCCAGCTCGACCGTGGCTTCGCCGGGGGTGACCGGGAATTCTTCTTCCCGCGTCAGCTCGCGATGGGCGTAAAAGGCCGCGGGCACCGCCGCGCCGGTCAGCGCCAGGCCTGCGATGAACCCACGTCGAGAGATCGTCATTGTCTACCTTAGGAAACGGCTTAATCAGAGCTAGAACGTTTGCAGCCTGGGGAAATTTACCGCCCGGGCAGCGCCCGCTAAATTTCCCCGGTCATCGCTCGTTCTTCCCTGATAGCAAAGGCCTCAACTGACTGAGATGGCAATGACAAAACCACGTTCGAAAAAGGCGCTGTATATCGGCTTGCCGCTGGCACTGGCGGTCGCTGCCGGGGCCGGCTTTCTGGTCTGGGATCATTGGTTCAAGGGCAACGCCGGCTACCCGCTGGAGGTGATCAAGCAGGCCAATGAAATGCAGGATCGCCTGTTGTCGTTCGACAGCCATATCACCGTGCCCATGGATTTTGGCACCGCCGGCAATGAAGCCGACAAGGATGGCAGCGGCCAGTTCGACCTGGCCAAAGCGGCGCGCGGCCGATTATCCGGCGCGGCCCTGACCATTTTCGGCTGGCCGGAAATCTGGAACGGCCCCAACGCCCCGCACAAACCCACCGACGGTTTTGTCGAGGAAGCCCGCCATGAGCAGGAGGTGCGCTACAAAATCATCTCCGGCATGGTCCGCGACTTCCCCAACCAGGTGGGCATCGCCTACACACCGGACGACATGCGCCGCCTGCACGGCGAGGGCAAGTTCGCGATCTTTATCAGCATGCTCAACGCCTACCCGCTGGGCAATGACCTGAACCAGCTGGACCTGTGGGCGGCACGCGGCATGCGCATGTTCGGCTTCAGCTACATCGGCAATAACGCCTGGTCGGATTCGTCGCGCCCGCTGCCGTTTTTCAATGACACCACCGACGCCCTCGAGGGCCTGTCGCCCATCGGCCAGCAAGCGGTGCAGCGCCTCAATGACCTGGGCGTGATCATCGACGTGTCGCAGATGTCGACCAAAGCCCTGGAACAGGTCGCGCAGTTGAGCCGTACACCGATGGTAGCGTCCCACTCGGCACCGCGGGCGTCGGTGGACATTCCGCGCAACCTCAGCGAAAAGGAATTGCAACTGATCAAACGCAGCGGCGGCGTGGTGCAGGTGGTGGGCTTTCCCGCCTACCTGCGCCCCCTGAGCCAGCCGACCCAGGACAAGCTCAACGCCCTGCGCGCGCGCTTCGACCTGCCGCCGCTGCCGAACCTGGCAATGGCCTTGATGCCGGGCGATGCGATCATCGCCGCGTGGCCCGAACAGCGCTTCGGCCAGTACGCCAGCGAGCTGTACGCGATTCTCGAGGAAGAACCCAAGGCAACCCTCAAGGACTGGGGCGATGCCATCGACTACACCGTGCGCAAGATCGGCATCGACCACGTCGGCATCGCGTCGGACTTCAACGACGGCGGCGGCCTGCAGGGCTGGGAGAACGTTGGCGAAGTGCGCAACGTCACCGCCGAACTGATCCAGCGCGGTTATTCCGAAGCCGATATCGCCAAGCTGTGGGGAGGCAACTTCCTGCGAGTCTGGGAACAGGTCCAGAAAGCTGCCAAACCCTTGGCCCATCACGAAGTAAGTCCATGACCAACCGTCGCACATTCCTCAAGCAGGCCGGCGTACTGGCCGCCAGCCTGCCGCTGGGCAACACGCTGATTCCCCAGGCGCTGGCCGCCGCCACGAACGACCCATGGACGGGCTTGAAACAGCTGTTCAACCAGGACCCGGATTACCTGCATTTTTCCAACTTCCTGGTAGCCTCGCACCCCAGGCCGGTGCGCGAGGCCATCGAGCGCTACCGTGCGCAGATCGACCGCAACCCCGGGCTGGCGATGGACTGGGACCTGCAGGAAACCTGGAAACGCGAAGGCCAGGTGCGTGAATGGGCGGGCCGCTACCTGAACGCTACACCGCCACAGATCGCCCTGACCGGCAGCACCTCCGAAGGGCTCGCGATGATTTATGGCGGGATCAAGGTGCGCGCCGACCAGGAAATCCTCACCACCGAGCATGAGCATTACGCGACGCAGAACGTCCTGGATTTTCGCGTGCGCAGGGAAGGCACCCAGGTACGCCGCATCCGGCTGTTCGACAGCGCCAGCGGCGTGTCCGCCGATGAAGTGCTGGGCAATATCCAGCGCAATATTCGCCCCAACACCCGCGTACTGGGCATGACCTGGGTGCAGTCGGGCAGCGGTGTCAAATTGCCGATTGGCGAAATCGGCCAACTGGTGAATGAATACAACCGCAATCGCGACGACAACGACCGCCTGCTCTACGTGGTCGACGGCGTGCACGGTTTCGGCGTGGAAAATCTCGACTTCCCCGCCATGCACTGCGACTTCTTCATCGCCGGCACCCACAAGTGGATGTTCGGCCCGCGCGGCACCGGCCTGGTGTGCGCTCGCAGCCCCGACAACACCTACGTCACACCGATGGTGCCGACCTTCTCCGAAGACAAGGATTTCGCCACCACCATGACGCCCGGCGGCTACCACGCGTTCGAGCATCGCTGGGCCGCCGACGAAGCTTTCAAGCTGCACCTGCAACTGGGCAAGGCAGCGGTGCAGGCGCGTATTCACGCACTCAACACCGAGCTTAAAGCGCAACTGCTCGCGCATCCGCAGATAGAACTGGTCACGCCGCGCAGCCCAGCGCTGTCGGCAGGTTTTACCTTCTTTCGGGTCAAGGGCCAGGACTGCGATGCGGTGGCCAGCTACATGATGAAAAACCGAGTGGTGATCGACGCCGTGGACCGTGATGTCGGGCCGGTGATCCGCACCTCCCCCGGCCTGCTCAACAGCTCGGATGAGATCCAGCGCTTCATGGCGTTGCTGAGCCAGCGGCTGTGACCTTTTTTTATTTGAACGAGACGCTCACATGACGCCAATTCGACTCAAACCCCTGACAGCCCTGGCGCTGACCGCACTGTGCGGCGCCCTGCTCCCGGGCCTGGCCCAGGCGGCGGCACCGCAACCGGGCAAAGTCTTCAAGGACTGCAAGGACTGCCCGGAAATGGTGGTCTTGCCTGCCGGCACCTTCACCATGGGCACCCCGGAAGACGAAGTCGGCCGCGAGCCGGACGAAGGCCCGATGCATGAGGTGACCTTCGCCAAGCCCTTCGCCATGAGCCGCTTCCACATCACCGCTGGTGAATGGGACAGCTATGTCCGCCAGACCGGGGTGAAGATCGCCAATGGCGATGATCGTCCCGGCCGCGAATGCATCGCCAGCAAGCCGCGCTACCCCCAGGGCCCGCGCCAGCCGGCGGTGTGCATGGACATGGACGACATTAAGCATTACGTGGCCTGGCTGTCGAAAAAGACCGGCCAGCAGTACCACATGGTCAGCGAAGCCCAACGCGAATACGCGGCCCGCGCCGGCACCCGCGGACCGTTCCCCTTCCCGTTCGACGAAGGCAAGGGCTACAGCATTGCCAGGCACGCCAACACCTACGGCCCGGCGGACGGCTACAGCTATTCGTCACCGGTGGGCAGCTACCCGCCGAACGCGTTTGGCATGTACGACATGCACGGCAATGTGTATGAACGGGTTGCCGATTGCGAACACCCGAACTACATCGGTGCACCGACTGACGGCAGTGCCTGGATGGAACCGAACTGCGAGTCCTACCAGATTCGCGGCAATGACTGGGGCGAGGCGCCAGTGTTTTCCCGCTCCGGCAACCGCAACAACATCTACCCGCAGACGCGCGGTGACTGGATTGGTTTCCGGGTAGTGCGCGACCTCTAAGCCCTACACCAACCCAATGTGGGAGGGGGCTTGCTCCCGATGAGGGACTGTCAGTGCATGCATCTGCGCCTGATACTCCGCCATCGCGGGCAAGCCCCCTCCCACATTTGAACGCCATGCGTCAGGAGGAATGTATTCACCCGCAAACGCGGCGTGACCGGATTGGTTTTTCGGGCAGTGCGCGAGCTCCAGGCCCTACACCAACCCAATGTGGGAGGGGGCTTGCCCCCGATGAGGGCTGTCAGTGCATGCATCTGCGCCTGATACTCCGCCATCGCGGGCAAGCCCCCTCCCACATTTGAACGCCATGCGTCAGGAGGAATGTATTCACCCGTAGAGGCGGCATGACTGGATTGGTTTTTCGGGCAGTGCGCGAGCTCCAGGCCCTACACCAACCCAATGTGGGAGGGGGCTTGCCCCCGATGAGGGAGGGCCATTGAATGCATCTGCGACTGACCCACCGCCATCGGGGCAAGCCCCCTCCCACACTTTGAATTTCATACCCCTCGAAGAGTATATTCAGCCCTTTTGGGCCAACAGCTCCAGGCCTTCATGCAACGCCGGGAACAGGCTGTTGTTGAAGTTGTTCCAGCGCAGTTCAAGGATGGTGTCCTCGGGCGAAATCTCGGTCTTCAATACGTCGTGGAACACTTCGCCGGAATCAATGCCGTTATCCACATAGTGAAATGACGCGCCGGTGAGGTACAGCGGCTCCGAGGGGGTGGTGGCCCTGGTCGTCCAGTCCACCACGGTCTGCCCACGCGCGCCATACAAGGCGTTCCAGGTGGCATAGGCACCACGGCGTTCGTAAGGCGATTCGATGCGGGTGATACCCGGATGGATGTTCATGATGCGCCGCGCAAACGGCGCGCCTGGGCGCACCAGTTCATCGAGGATCACCAGCAAGCCATCAAGCACCACAATGTCGGCTTTCAACTCGACCAGCACGTCATGCAGGCGCCGTTCGAAATCCTGTTTGCCGGCGATATGCTCGGCGCTGCCCCGGGGCAGGCGGCGATAGGTCGACGGTACGCTCAGCAACAGGTCGTTGACCAATTTGCCCTGTACGCGCAGGTCGGCCGGGTACAACCACTGGCGGCCAGGCTTGTAAGCGAAACCGTAATCGGCGACCAGCGCCTGATCCCGCGGGTTTTGCTCATCGTCGTCGTACACCACCCCGACCAGGTTGTAGGCGTCGCCCAGCGCGGTGTCGTTGAGCGAGCCCACCAGAAACTCCAGCACCGACTTCATGTAGCGCTCGTGGTCCTTGTAGGCCACCGGCTGCCCGGCCTTGTCGGCGGCGGCATTTCTCAGGGACCAGACATACACCAGGTTCTTTTTCGTCATTGTTTCGCTCTCGCAGAAGGAATACGCACGGCGTGAATACCCGTGCGCCTACCCAACAAGAACGAACCAGCCCTCGCGCAATTTATCCAGCGCCGCCACCGCCCGGTACACCGAGCTAAATAGTCGCGCCGACACTTCGTTTGTCATGGGTAAGGGTCTGTGTGCCCAGCCCCTCTTTTCACTCTCCGGGATGTATTTATGACCGACCCCAAACGCGGCGCCTTCAAAGGCTTGCTCGCCCTGCTCCGGCCCTTTCGCACCATTGTGACGGTCTCCGTTGCCCTCGGCATGGTGGGCGGCCTGGCCATTACGTTGCTGCTGGCGACCATCAATAACGCGCTGCATTCGGCGGCCGGCATGACCCAGGGCGTGGTCCTGACCTTTGCGGCGCTGTGCGTGGTGGCGCTGCTTAGTTCAATCATTTCCGACATCGGCACCAACTACGTTGGGCAACGGATCATCGCCGCCCTGCGCAAGGACCTGGGCGAGAAAGTGTTATCGGCGCCCATCGGCCAGATCGAACGCTATCGCTCCCACCGCCTGATCCCGGTGCTGACCCACGACGTCGACACCATCAGCGACTTTTCCTTCGCGTTCACACCGCTGGCCATCGCGGCCACAGTCACCCTCGGTTGCCTGGGCTACCTGGCCTACCTGTCGGTGCCGATGTTCCTGATGATGGTGGTGGCGATCATTATCGGCAGCACCGTGCAGTTCATCGCCGGCGGCAAAGGCATCCAGGGCTTCGACCTGGCGCGCAGCCATGAAGACGAGCTGCAGCGTTACTACAACGCCATTGCGTCCGGCGCCAAGGAACTGCGCATGCACCGGCCACGGCGGTTTCGCATGAACACCCACCGCATCCAGGAAACCGCTGACCGCATCAGCGATATCCAGGTGCGCTCGGTCAATATCTACATCCTGGCCAAGACGTTTGGCTCGATGCTGTTCTTCGTGGTCATCGGCCTGGCCCTGGCGATGCAGGCGTACAACCCCAACCCGGACCCGACGGTGATTACCGGCTTCGTGCTGGTGCTGCTGTACATGAAAGGTCCGTTGGAACACCTGCTGGGTTACCTGCCCGTGGTCGGCAAGGCCAAGATCGCATTCGGCCGCATCAGTGAACTCTCGGAACGTTTTTCGTCGCCCGAACCGCACCTGTTGATGGATGACAGCGAAGCGCCGAAACCGGTGGTCAACAGCCTCGAACTGCGCGACGTAAGCTACAGCCCGCCGGCGGTCGAAGGCAGCGAGCCGTTCCACCTGGGACCGATAAACCTGAGTATCCAGCAAGGCGATATCGTGTTTATCGTCGGCGAAAACGGCAGCGGCAAGACCACCCTGATCAAACTGCTGCTGGGTCTTTACCCACCTCAGGCCGGCGAGATTCGCCTGAACGGCGAAGCGGTCACCGACCCGGAGCGCGATGACTATCGCCAGCTGTTCACCACGGTGTTTTCCGATTACTACCTGTTCGACGACCTGGTCCAGGGCAGCGCCGCCCAGTCCCTGGACAGCGCCACCAAGTACCTGGAACGCCTGGAAATCGCGCACAAGGTCAGCGTCAAGGACGGCGTCTTCAGCACCACCGACCTCTCCACCGGCCAGCGCAAGCGCCTGGCCTTGGTCAACGCCTGGCTGGAAGAGCGCCCGGTGCTGGTGTTCGACGAATGGGCCGCCGACCAGGACCCGGCCTTCCGGCGGATCTTCTACACCGAGCTGTTGCCGGACCTCAAGCGCCTGGGCAAGACCATCATCGTGATCAGCCACGACGACCGTTATTTCGACATCGCCGACCAACTGGTTCGCCTGCGCGCCGGCCAGGTGGTGCACGAAATGGAACCGGCGTGAATTTTATTTTCCGGTTTTTCCAGGTAGGAACGTCTCACTAGTGCTAATGAGAATTAACCTCAATAGATACGATAACTGCCCACTTAAAACCTAGAAGAGAAAGCATCCATGCCAGCACGACTCGGTCTCAGCCCCCTGAGCACAGCGTTATCCATGCGCAGGGCCCTGAACATGAACCTTCTTCCGAGTGCCCTGGCACTGGCGGTGGCGCTGCCGATGGCGGGCTATGTTCAGGCCCAGGAGATCGAGTTGAACATTCCTGCACAGCCGCTGGGGAGCGCGCTGCAGGAATTTGGCCGCCAGACCAACGTGCAAGTGCTGTACAGCCCTGGCGACGTGCAGGGTAAGAACAGCCGGGCGATCAAGGGCAAGATGCAGCCGCAGCAGGCCATCGATGCGTTGCTGGCAGGCAGCCAGACCACTTACAGCCTCAACGGCAATACCTTGACCGTGGCCGCCGCCAGCACGGCGGGCGGGCTGGAACTGAGCCCGACCGAGGTCACCGCCAACTACCTGGGCAACATCACCGAAGGCTCGAACTCCTACACCCCGGGCACTATCGCCACCGCCACGCGCCTGACCCTGACACCCCGGCAAACCCCGCAGTCGATCACGGTGGTCACGCGCCAGCACATCGAGGACTTCGGCCTCAACAGCATGGATGACGTGATGCGCCACACGCCGGGCATCACGGTGTCGGCCTATGACAGCGACCGTACCAACTATTATTCCCGGGGTTTCTCGGTCAACAGCTTCCAGTACGACGGCATTCCTTCCACCGTGCGCAACGTCGGTTATTCGGCGGGCAACACCTTGAGCGACATGGCGATCTACGACCGTGTCGAAGTGCTCAAGGGCGCTACCGGCCTGCTCAATGGCGCCGGTTCCCTGGGGGCGACGATCAACCTGATCCGCAAGAAACCGACAGCGGATTTCAAGGGCCATGTGCAACTGGGCGCCGGTTCCTGGGACAACTACCGCAGTGAAGTGGATGTCAGCGGGCCCCTGACCGACAGCGGCAATATCCGTGGGCGTGCGGTCGCCGCGTACCAGGACAAGAATTCGTTCATGGACCACTACTCGCGCAAGACCGAAACCTACTACGGCATTACCGAATTCGACCTCTCCCCCGACACCCTGCTGACCGTGGGCTTCGACTACCAGGACAACGTTCCGCAGGGTTCGAGCTGGTCCGGCTCCTTCCCGCTGGTCAATTCCAACGGCAGCATCAACAAGATGCCGCGCTCCTACAACAACGGCACCACCTGGAGTTCCTGGGAGCAGAACACCCGTACCGCGTTCGCCATGCTCGAACATGACATGGGCAGCGGTTGGGTGACCAAGTTCCAGCTCGACCACAAGATCAACGGCTACCACGCCGACCTCGGTTCGATTCAGTTCGTCCAGCCGGCAGCCGATGGCACCGCTGAAATCAACGGGCAGAAGTACACCGGCGAAACCAAAAGCACCTCCGCCGATCTCTACGCCACCGGACCTTTCAGCCTGTTCGGCCGCGAGCATGAGCTGGTGGTGGGCGGCTCGATCGGCACCTCGCGCTGGCAGGGCAAGGGTTACTGGTCGCCGGAATGGCCGGGCGGCAACAAAGTCGATTTCTATAACTGGAACGGTCACCTCGCCAAGCCTATCTACGGCCCGGCCCAGCAGCACATCGATGACACCATCCGTCAGACGGGTTACTACGTGACCACTCGCTTGAACGTGATGGATGACCTGAACGTGATCCTCGGCGGGCGCGTGGCCAACTATCACGTCACCGGCAACAACCCTTCCTACAAGGAAACCGGGCGCTTCATTCCCTATGCCGGGGTGATCTACGACCTCAACGACAACTTCTCGGCGTACGCCAGCTACACCGATATTTTCCAGCCTCAGGAAAGTACCTATAAAGACCGCAACGAAAAACTGCTGGAACCGGACGAAGGGCAAAACTACGAGATTGGCCTCAAGGGCGAGTTCTTCGAGGGCCGCCTGAACACCAGCATCGCTTACTTCGAAGTGCATGAGACCAACCGTGCGATCTCCGATGATGCGTACAACAACCAGACGCCGGCCCCGCAGAACTATGCATTCAAAGGCTCCAAGGCAGTGACCAAGGGCTACGAGGCGGAAATCTCCGGTGAGTTGAGCCCGGGCTGGCAAGTGCAAGGTGGCTACACCCACAAGATCGTGCGCGATGACAACGACAAGAAGATCTCCACCTTCGAGCCCGAGCATCAGGTCAACCTGAACACCACCTACAAGCTCAAGGGTGATCTGGACAAGTTCACCATCGGCGGCGGCGTGCGCTGGCAGACCAAGGGCTGGAACGAGATCTGGAACGAGCCACTGCAAACCAATCAGGACATCACCCAGGAATCCTACTGGCTGGTGGACCTGATGACCCGCTACCAGGTCACCAAGAACCTGTCGGCAACGGTCAACTTCAACAATATCTTCGACAAGTCCTACTACACCAACGTCGGTTTCTATAACTCCGCCGCCTACGGCGAGCCGCGTAACGTGATGGTCAGCACGCGTTGGGACTTCTGATGTGATGCGTTGATCACCCCGGTGATAAAAAAACGCCCGGTGAGCGCTGCATGCTCTCCGGGCGTTTTTGTTTTTGCCATGGGTGGGCAAGTGTCAGCCACTGCCCAGCTGCCATCGGCGGCATAGGCCGCTGCCAGGTTGGTGTACTCAACCCGCCTGCACCGCCGGCGTCGCCAACCGATTGCAGCCGTACAACACCATGCCCAGCACAATCAGCGCCCCGCCCCGCAACCAGGTATCCAGGCTTTGCTGGCTAAGCAGGATCAGGCACGAAACAACCGCCAGCACCGGCACCCAACTCGGCACGCGGAAATGCTGTTCCTCGATCCTGTCACGCCGCAATACCAGCACCGCCAGGTTGGTACTGAGAAATACGAACAGCAGCAACAACACCACCGTCTCGGCCAGGGCCGCCAACGTGCCGGTCAGCGTCAAGGCTATGGCCACGGCCGTGCTGGCGATGATCGCCATCCAGGGCGTACGGCGCTTGGGCAGCACGCGTGACAACGGCTCCGGCAACAGGCCCATGCGCGCCATGCCGTAGGTCAGGCGGCTGGCCATGACCATCGTCAGCAGCGCGCCATTGGCGACCGCCACCAAGGCAATGAAGGCAAACAGTTGCGGTGGAATATTCAGGCCCGAGGCGCGCACCACTTCGAGCAGCGGTGCCGACGTGGCTGTGAGCTTGTCCATCGGCAACACCACGGAGGCAGCAACACCGACGGCCATATACACGATGCCCGCCACGATCAATGCGGCGAGCAGCGCACGCGGGTAAATCCTGCGCACATCCCGAATTTCTTCCGCCAGGTTGGCCGACGTCTCGAAGCCGACGAACGAATAGAACGCCAATAGTGCAGCGCCGAGCACGGCGAGCATCGGGTTGATGCCGGGCTTGAATTCGAATGCGCGCCCCAGGTTGGCTTCGCCGGACTGGAAACACCAGGCTGCGGCGACCACCACCAACAGCAGTCCGGACAGTTCCACGCAGGTCATCACCATATTCGCGCCTAGCGATTCCTTGATCCCGCGGGCATTCAACAGCGCAATCACCAGCAAAAAGACCAGCGCCGCCCAGTGGGGCGAGACGTCAATGAACGCGGCCAGGTAGTCGCCGGCGAACGCCAGGGATAACCCGGCGGCGCTGGTCACGGCGGCTGCAAGCATGCAAAAGCCCACCAGGAATGAGATCAGCGGCGACTTGAACGCCTTTTCGGCGAACACCGAAGCCGCGCCCGCATGGGGGTACTTGGTCACCAACTCGGCGTACGAGCCGGCGGTGAGCATGGCGAAGAACAACGCCACCAGCAGCGGCACCCAGATCGCCCCGCCGACCTGGCCGGCGATGGTTCCGGCCAGCGCATACACGCCTGCGCCGAGCACGTCGCCGAGGATGAACAGGAACAACATTGGGCCGGTTACGGCGCGGCGCAAGGACGGCTTGGAAGGTTCGGCGTGGCTGAGGCTGGGTTCGGTCATGGGCGGCTCTGGCGGCGAGTTGCAGTCAGCGATCATCCGGCGCAGGCCGGCTGAGGCGGGGCTATCTGCAATGGAGAAGGCCTGTGCGGCCAAAGTTCCTTATTTAAGCGGTCCGTTATTCAGTAGCCGCTGCCTTAGCTACCTCGTGGCCGACGGCGAATTTCTGTAAAAATCCAGAGCTGAAACGTGTCAGCCAAGGCATCACCCAAAAATATGCACAAATGCATTTTAGCCCTTGACCCGCGGGAGCCAGTCTTTTAAAGTCGAGTGACTGTATATAAATACAGTATTAACTTAGCTTCACGGACGAGGTTACCTATGAAAAGCAACACTGAAAAATTTGGCAAAACACCCCACCTGCCCAGCCTCTGGACCCGCGCCGATGCGCTGAAAGTCCACGCGGACGACCCCACCACCACCCAGCCGCTGGTCAGTGCCGACTTCCCGGTACTGAGCGACAAGGTGTTTATCTGGGACACCATGCCGCTGCGCGACATTGATGGAAATATCACGTCCGTCGATGGCTGGTCGGTGATCTTCACCCTGACCGCAGACCGTCACCCCAACGACCCGCAGTACCTCGATGAGAACGGTAACTACGACATCACCCGCGACTGGACCGATCGCCACGGTCGGGCAAAGATGTACTACTGGTACTCCCGCACCGGCAAGGACTGGAAAATGGGCGGCCGGGTCATGGCGGAAGGGGTTTCGCCAACTGTCCGCGAATGGGCCGGCACGCCGATCCTGCTGAACGAGCAAGGCGAGGTGGACCTCTACTACACCGCAGTCACACCCGGCGCGACCATCGTCAAGGTGCGTGGCCGCGTGGTGACCACCGAGCATGGCGTCAGCCTGGTGGGCTTCGAGAAGGTCAAGCCGTTGTTCGAGGCCGATGGCAAGATGTACCAGACCGAAGCGCAGAACGCCTTCTGGGGTTTTCGCGATCCATGGCCGTTCCGCGACCCGAAGGACGGCAAGCTGTACATGCTGTTCGAAGGCAACGTGGCCGGCGAGCGCGGCTCACACAAGGTGGGCAAGGCAGAAATCGGCGATGTGCCGCCCGGTTATGAAGACGTCGGCAACTCGCGTTTCCAGACCGCCTGTGTCGGTATCGCCGTGGCCCGTGACGAAGACGGCGACGATTGGGAAATGCTGCCGCCGTTGCTGACCGCAGTCGGCGTCAACGACCAGACCGAACGTCCGCACTTCGTGTTCCAGGACGGCAAGTATTACCTGTTCACCATCAGCCACACCTTCACCTACGGCGACGGGGTAACCGGGCCGGACGGTGTGTACGGTTTTGTCGCCGACTCGCTGTTCGGCCCTTACGTGCCCTTGAACGGTTCGGGCCTGGTCCTGGGGAATCCGTCTTCCCAGCCCTTCCAGACCTACTCGCACTGCGTGATGCCCAACGGCTTGGTGACCTCCTTCATCGACAGCGTACCCACCGGCGAAGGCGGGACACAGGTGCGCATCGGCGGCACCGAGGCACCGACGGTAGGCATCAAGATCAAAGGGCAGCAGACATTCGTGGTCGCCGAGTATGACTACGGTTACATCCCGCCGATGATTGACGTCACGCTCAAGTAAACAAGGTCAACAGACGTCGTAGCATGGCTTGATCGTTCCCACGCTCTGCGTGGGAACGATCGAAATTCACAGGATAAAAAAGCCACTCGATCGAGTGGCTTTTTTATGCAAGTACGCACCGGCTACGCGTATAGCTCATGCCGGCCGCGACGTGACCGCCAAGCGAACTGCCAGCAATACCAATACGAATGCCAGGCCCCGCGACTGCCACTTTGCGGACTCGCCGTGGTGATACGCATAACCCCGGATGATTCCCCCCATCAGGCCCAGCACCACGTGAAAAATGATCGCGATCAAGGTTAATACCAACCCCAGCATCACTATTTGCAGGGCGACCGCAGAACTGCCGCGCACAACGAACTGCGGCAAAAACACCATGAAAAACAGCAACGCTTTGGGGTTGAGCAAAGAATTGAGCATCGCTCGGATGAACACCGACATCAGCGACGCCTGGAGGGTGGCATGCGTTGAACGTCCAGTACGAACCCGCAGGGCGTTCCAGGCCATCCAGAGCAGATAGAACGCACCGGCCCAGCGGATCAGGTCGAACGAGGGGGGCCACTGCGCTATGGCGGCCGTGAGGCCGGCTGCGGTGAGCGCGGTCAATACCAGGTCGGCCGCGCCGATTCCCAACGCAGCGGCGACGCCGCCACGCCAGCCGTAGCTGGCGCCGTGCGCAATCACGAAGGCCATGTTGGGGCCGGGAGACATCAGTAACAGCAACACGGCCCCCGCAAACAGCAGGAGCGTCGATGGCTCTACCATGGGCGCTCCAGATCGCCGTAACAGGCGTTGTGAGGCGTGCTGCCATGGGGGTGAGCTGCTTTTTCGACGTCGGTGCACCCGACCGTAACGTGACTGGACATGCCTCAATCGATTCGACGCCGCTGGAACGGTTGCATCCTGCGCGCCGGGTTCGCCTCCCTGCTGTATGTAAATGCGAGCCTAAGCCCGCCATTTGATACACGCAAAGAATTGTCCTGGATACATTCAACCGGACCATTGCCCACGCGCCAGGATCGAGTTGACAACAGTCCTTTTCGGCTCCTGCGATAGCCCTGCGTTGCGCGGCGCCTTGTGGCTGATCAGCCGCGGCCAACCGAGCTGCGCGCGGACAACGACCACGGCATCCAGGACTTTCTGCGTCCAGCGTATGTCCTGCGGATCGACCACGACAACACGGAATCCATGATCGGCGCCTTCACTCTGCACGCCCTCGGAATCATCGACGTGCAAGTCGATGTCGAATGCCGGCGGATACTTCGAAGGCGCATTGCACAGCCCGTGAACGGTCAGGGCGCGGTTGTGCAGCACACTGTTGACCACCCCATCGACGCGGATTCCATAGAGCAACAGCCAGCGGCGGATGTAGGACGGTGTACGACCGGACGAGGTATAGACCCAGACAATGCAACCCTGGCGACGCAAGTCGCGGATCAGGGCACGCGTGCCGATGCGCAACGGCTCCCCCAGCCAACGATGCACACAGGCCGGCAGCCAGCTGGTCTCGACAGCGCAGTGGTGCAGCTGACAGGCCAGCGTGTCATCGATATCAAATGAAATACGCAGGCGTTGACGCTTGAATCGGCGCATCAGTGGCCTCTCTCTCGCAGGGGCAGCCGCGCGCCGCTCAGGAAAAACTTGCCTGGATCAGGCGCCTGGTGCTCCAGGAAGGCTGCATACTTTTTCTTGATCTTGGGCAATTCATACAACGCCTTGACACCATGTTTGGCAGAGTTGCGTATCACCGAGGATGGGTTGAAATAACCCTCGGCATTTTCCAGCGTCAGCACGAACGGCGGCAAACCTGCACGCATGAGCAAATAGCTGACGATGAGCGAGCCACTGCGGTTGTTGCCTTCAATGAACAGCTGCGGCTTGCTGAGGATGCGCACATAGACGCCGGCCGCACGCTTCCAGACCGATTCGCTGCGATACGCGCAATACCAGTTGAACAAGTCCTTGATACCGCCCTCGACGTTATTGAAGAAATGCTCCTCGGTCGCCGCCAGGTGCTGAGCGTATTCCAGCCGCCGCGCCGGGTCTCGACCGCACAGCACCGTGGCGTTGATTTCCAGCATCAGGTTCAGTTGATGAAGATCAAACAGGTCAACGCCGCGTGCGACATAGTCGTCAATCAACGCATAGCCTTCAAGTACATTGAGCAGCACTTCGTCGGTCAAGGGATCGCGCGGCTCGGTGAAGTGCCGGCTCAGCTCGGCGAAGCGCTCCTGCACTTCGCGCAATGCGCGCTCAATGGCAGGTAAATCAAGGCGATGCGTTACAGACATTGAAACTCCTTGGAAACACGAGGTAAAAATCTACCGATTCACGCCAAGTCCGTTTGGCGTTTGCATGTGGGCGGCCCAGGCCGGACGGTGTTACTCAGCTGAACTTGCCGCTGATGTAGTCTTCGGTCATTTGCTCGCGCGGCTTGCCGAAAATCTGCGCAGTGGGGCCCATCTCGACCAGATACCCCGTGCGCGTGCCCTGGGAAATATCCACCGAGAAAAACGCCGTGGTGTCCGCCACCCGGATCGCCTGCTGCATGTTGTGGGTCACCAGCGCGATGGTGTAATCCTTCTTCAGCTCGACCATCAGTTCCTCGACGCGTCGGGTGGCGATCGGGTCGAGCGCCGAGCACGGTTCATCCAGCAGCAACACTTCCGGCTCGGTGGCGATAGCGCGTGCGATACACAGGCGTTGCTGCTGGCCGCCGGAGAGCGACAAGCCGCTGACCTTGAGCTTGTCCTTGACCTCGTCCCACAGGGCGGCGCCCTGCAGCGCGTGTTTGACGCGGTCGCCCAGATCGCCCTTGTAGCGATTGAGGCGCAGACCGAAGGCGACGTTGTCGAAGATGCTCATCGAGAACGGGTTGGGCTGCTGGAACACCATGCCGATGTAACGGCGCACGACCACAGGATCAACGCCCTTGCCGTACACGTCCTGGCCGAGAAAATGCACATGCCCTTCGAAACGAAAGCCCTTGACCAGGTCATTCATGCGATTGAGGCTGCGCAGCACGGTGCTTTTGCCACAGCCGGAAGGCCCGATGAAGCCGGTGATCTTGTTTTTTTCGATCGGCACGTGGCTGTCACGCACGGCCATGAAGTTGCCGTAGAAAATCTTGTCCAGCTTGCAGTCCATGACCACAGGCGACTCGGTCACAAACGGAGCGGCTATTTGCGCAGTGGATACGTTCAAAATTCAGGTGCTCCCGCTTTTAGTACTTGGGTTTGCCGAAAATACGGCTCACGACATTCACGACCAGCACGATCATCACCAGCACCAGCGAGGCCGCCCACGCGAGTTCAAGCTGATTGTCGAAAGGCATGCCGGAGAAGTTGTAGATCAGCACGGCCAACGAGGCTGTCGGGTTCATGACGGCCAGGTTGCCGTCGTGGTAGATCCAGTAGTTGCTGAACAGCGCAGTGAACAGCAATGGTGCGGTTTCGCCCGCAGCGCGCGCCACGGCCAGCATGACGCCGGTCAGGATCGCCGGCAGGCCGGTAGGCAAGACGATCTTCCAGATCACCTGCGAACGGGTGCAGCCCATACCGTAGGCAGCGTCCTTCATGATTTTGGGCACCATGCGCATCGACTCTTCGGCCGTCAGCACCACGATTGGCAGCATCAGCACGGCCAGCGCCACGCCACCTGCCGGTGCCGAGTAGGTTCCGGTAGTCATCACCACCAGCGCGTAGGCAAACACCCCGGCCAGAATGGACGGCAAGCCGGTGAGCATCTTGGCGGCAAAGCGCGCAGCGCTCGCCAGTTTGCTGTCAGGCCCCAGTTCCGCAAGAAAGACGGCGGCCAGGATACCGACCGGCACGGCGATCGCCGCCGCAATGCCGACCATCACCAGGGTGCCGGCCATGGCGTTGCCGAAGCCGCCGCCGGTCTCGAAACCGGTCGGCGGCAGTTCGGTGAAGAGCTCCAGGCTCAGGCGCGCACCGCCTCGGGTAATCAGCATATACAGCACGGAGATCAACGGTACGCTGGCCAGCAGCGCGCCGAACCAGACCAGCGTGGTCAAGACCAGGCTGCGCAGGGCGCGGCCTTCGAAGCGGCGCTGCAGGCTGGGCAGCGCGGCGGCAGGCGTGGTGAGGTTGGTCATTGTTTGGTCCCCCGCTGGGCGTAGAGCATGAGCATCGAACCCGCCACGTTGACCAGCAGCGTGATGAACATCAGCACCAGCGCCGCATACATCAACACCTCGATCTCGTTGGGCCCGGCCTCGGGAAAGTTCAGCGCCAGCAAGGCCGCCAGGGTATTGGCCGGTGCAAACAGGGACAGGGAAATGTTGTTTGCATTACCCACCAGCATCGCCAGGGCCATGGTTTCCCCCAGGGCGCGGCCGAGGCCCAGCACCAGGGAGCCGAAGATACCGGTGGCGGCCGACGGCACCATCACCTTGAGAATCGCTTCCCAGTGCGTCGTGCCCATGCCGTAGGCGGCCTGTTTGGTTTTCATCGGCACCGCGGTGAGCGCGTCCTGGGACACTGCGGCAATAGTCGGCAGGATCATGATCGCCAACACCAGCGCGGCCGGCAGCAGGCCCGGCCCGCTCAGGGATGTACCGAAAAAGGGAATCCAGCCAAGTTCCGTGTTCAGCCATGCCGTCAGCGGGCGGATGGCGGGGATAACTACATAGATGCCCCACAGGCCGTACACCACGCTGGGGATCGCCGCGAGCAATTCGACGATGGTGCGAAACACCGCAGCCAGCTTGGCGGGAAGGAAATCCTGGGTGAGAAAGATCGCCATGCTGACGCCAAAAAAGCCGGCAATCATCAACGCGATAAAAGCACTGTACAGCGTGCCCCAAATCGCCGGCAGAATGCCGTACTTGCCTTGATTGACATCCCAGACGCTGCCCAGCAGCACGTCAAAACCGTGCTTTTCCATGCCTGGAAGGGCCTTGCGCCCTACTTCGAACACCAGCGCGAAGACCAGCGCCAACACCAGCACCACGCCGATGCGTGCAAGCGCACGGAACGTGCGATCCATCACGAAGTCCTTGGTGGACGGTGGCTGGCACGCAGAGTCCGGGTTACCCGGTACGACAAAAGGTGTGTTCATGGGTTAATTCCGAAACAGGGAAGAAGTGCTCCCGGCAGGGCTGAGTGTCCATGCCGGAAGCGACCTGGCACGCCTTACTGAATGTTGGCGGAGGCTTTGCGCACCTGCTCGACTACCGAAGGCGGCAGCGGGATGTAGCCCATAGAGTCAGCGATTTTCTGCCCTTCGGTCAGGCTGTACTCGACCATTTCACGCATGGCCTTGGCCTTGGCCGGGTTGCCGTTGTCCTTGCGGAAAATCATCCAGGTGTAGGACGTGATCGGGTAGGACTTGGCACCGTCCGGGTCCGGCAGCCAGGCCACCAGGCTTTCCGGCATCTTCACCGCAGCCAGTGCTTCTGCACCGCTTTCGGCATTGGGCACAACGTACTGGCCGGCCTTGTTCTGCAACTGGGCGAAGTCAACCTTGGCCAGTTTGGCGAAACCGTATTCGATGTAGCCAATCGCGCCTGGGGTCTGGCGTACGGTGGCGGTCACACCGTCGTTCTTGGGCGACTTGATGAACTTGTCGGTGGCCGGCCAGTTGACGGTATTGCCTTCACCCAATGCTTCTTTGAAGCCAGGGTTGATCGCCGCCAAGTGCTTGGTGAATACCGCGGTGGTGCCACTCGAATCCGCACGCACCACGACGGTGATAGGCGTAGCCGGCAGCTTCAGGTCCGGGTTGGCGGCAACGATCTTGGGATCGTTCCACTGGGTAATCTTGCCCAGGAAGATATCGGAGTACACATCGCGCGGCAGCTTCAGGCCCTTCGGGTTGCCCGGCAGGTTGTACGCCAGCACGATTTCACCGGCGGTCATCGGCAGCAGTTGCACGCCCTCGGCAACCTTGGCGATGTCTTCGTCTTTCATCGCGGAGTCACTGGCGGCGAAGTCGACGGTTTTGTTCAGGAAGTCCTGCACACCCGCCCCGCTCCCCTTGGACTGGTAGTCAACCGTGACGCCCGCGCTTTTCTTGCTGAAATCCTTGAACCAGGTGAGGTAGATCGGAGCCGGGAAACTGGCACCGGAACCGGTCAGGCGGATGCTTTCGGCAGCAAACACCGAAGTGGCGCTCAGAGAAACCGCAACGGCGAGTGCAGCAGACTTCATCAAGCTTTTCATTCAGGAACTCCGTGGTGTAATTTCGGGCTCCCGGGACTGTGCAGCAGCTTTGTTACGATTTTATGAAAAATCCATGGCAGGCGCGTTTTTGCCCCCTTTTGCCGGCGCAAACTGGCATTTTGCCGTGATTGCTTCGTAACAAATTGCGACTACCAGGCGAATTCGTCCCTTTCGAGCGCAAACGAGACGAAGACGCCCTCCGGCTTACTTGCCTCCCGTCACGTCAAGGAATGTGCCGGTCACGAACGACGCTTCGGCGCCGGCCAGCCAGAGAATGGCCTGTGCCACTTCCTCCGGTTGGCCGCCGCGCCCCATGGGAATCGAGTCTTTGACGCGATCGACGCGGCCCGGCTCGCCGCCGCTGGCGTGCATATCGGTGTAGATGTGCCCCGGGCGAACACAGTTGACGCGTATGCCCTCGCGCGCCACTTCCTTGGAAAGCCCGATGGTAAACGTCTCCAGGGCGCCTTTTGACGCGGCATAGTCGATGTATTCGTTGGGACTGCCCAGGCGTGCGGCGCCGGAAGAGACATTGATCACCACCCCGCCCGGCCCGTTGTGCCGGTAAGCCATGCGCTTGACCGCCTGCTGGGCGCAGAGCATGGGGCCGATGGCATTGACCGCAAAGATGCGCTGCATGCGTTCATGGCCAAGATCCTCCAGGCGCGACTGGGTCGCCAGCACCCCGGCGTTATTGACCAGGACATCAATGCGCCCGAACGTGCGGTCGATGGCCGCGAACAACTGCGCGACCTGTTCGGGGTCGGCGCTGTCGGCCTGCACGGCCAGGGCCCTGCGCCCCGCTGCCTGCACATCCGCCACCACCGCCAGCGCCGCCGGTTCGTTGGCCACGTAGCTGATAGCGACGTCATAGCCCCTGGCGGCGGCCAGTCGAGCGGTGGCAGCCCCCACGCCGCGACTGCCTCCGGTGATCAGGATCAGGGGTGCCTGTGTGACCTTGTCCATTTGAATGACCTCCTGCGTTGTTGGCTGTATCAGCCGATGATGAGGATGCCGGCTACGATCACGACACAGGCCAGGACGCGGCGCAGGGTGAGCGTCTCGCCGAGAAACAGGTAACCGATCAACAGCGCAAACAGCACGCTGGTTTCGCGCAATGCCGATACCGCGCCCAGGGGCGCTTCGTTCATGGCGTAGATAACGATTGCGTAGGCCAGCAACGACACCAGCCCGCCGAGCACAGCGGTCAACAGGCCGGGCCGCACACTGAACAAGCTGCGGGCATCGCGCAGGCCGATGTACACCAGCGGCATCAGCACGCCCCACAAGGCACACATCCAGGCGGTGTAGGCCAGCGGCGCGCCGGAGAGCCTGGCACCGATGCCGTCGACGACGCTGTAGGCCGCGATGAAGCAGCCGGTGCCCAGCGCATAGGGCAGGCTGGGAACCGACAGGCTGCGCCCCTTGAAAGCCAGCGAAATGATCCCGCCAGAGACCAGCGCGATCCCCAGCAACTGGCCGGGCGCGATGCGCTCGCCGGCAAACACGGCGGCCCCCAGGGTGATCAACGCAGGCGATGACCCACGCGAAATCGGATAGACCTGCCCCAGGTCACCGACCCGATAGCTGCGCACCAGAAACAGGTTGTAGCCCACATGCAGTAACGCTGAGAGCAGCGCATACCCCCAGCTCTCACTGGCGGGTATTGGCATGAACACTGCGGCGACGCTGCAGGTGATGGCGATGGCAATGCACATTACCGTCATCGACCACAGCCGGTCGGCACCGCCACGCAGCAGCGCGTTCCAGCTGGCGTGCAGGAGCGCGGCGAAAAGGACCAGGCAAACAAGATGAATAGGCATGCGCCATCTTAGGCAGCCCGGCACCGGAACGACAGCGAAGTTTGCTCATTGCAGCATGAACGAATACTCATGCCCTATTGAGCTGCCTGTTGCACTTTCAGTGCCTCGCCCATCAACCATTGTCGCAAGTTGAGAATGTGCGGCTGTGCCTCGATGCCCTTGGGGCAGACGAAATAGTAGGCCAGCGGCGATGGGAACGGCACATCGAACAGCCGTACCAGACGGCCATCGCTGATTTCGTTTTCTACGTGGCCGCTGCGCACCAACGCTACGCCCTGGCCGAGCAACGCGGCTTCGACCGTCATATTGCTGTCGCCGAACCTGACACTTTCCCTGAGCGGTGAAAACGCCAGCCCGACAGACTGGAACCACGCCTCCCATTTCGGCACCAGTTCGGCGCCATCGCGGGTCAGCAGCGGCAAACGCAACAACTCGGCCGGATCACGCGGGGTTCCGAGGCGTTGCAACAAGTCGGGGCTGGCCACCGGAAACACCTGCTCGCCGAACAGGAACTCCGAGTACAGGCCGGGATAACTGCCCTTGCCCAGCCGAATCGCGACATCGGCCTGCCCTGCGCGAAGTGGATGATCTTGTCGGTGGTGTCCAGCGAGACCAGCAGCTCGGGGTGCTGACGGGCCAGGCTCGGCAGGCGCGGCAACAGCCATTTGAGTGCGAACGAATAGGTGGTGCTGACGCTGAGCCGCACCCGGCCTTTTTGCTCGCGCAAATCGCCCAGGGTTGCCTCCAGGCTGATGAAGAATTCGCGCACGATGGGCGCCAGCGTAGCCCCCGCTGCCGTGAGGCGCAGCGGTTGACCGCGTTCAAACAGCTGCAGCCCCCACAGCGTTTCCAGGTGCTTGAGCTGATGGCTGACCGCGCTCTGGCTCACATGCAGTTCCTGGGCGGCGGCCGTAAAGGTCGGATGCCGCGTGGCGGCTTCAAATGCGCGCAAGGTGGCGGTCGGCGGCAGGTCTCTCATAGGCAGGGTCTCGGTGAGTGGGCAGGAACAGGCAGGGCATGAGCTCAGGCTCATGTTAACCCGGTCCAAGGGTGATTACGCTGATGATGGTTGGGGCTGGCACTCGCTTTCATTATCCGAATCGCAAGCGAGAAGACGAATGGCGAGCCAATGCACTACATGCAAATGTCGCGATGGCATAATATGCCAACGATCGAATACGCCCCGCAGCGGAGCTCACCATGGGTACACGAAACGTCGTCCTCACCTCGCACCACGAACAGGTTATCCAGGACCTGGTTCAATCCGGCCGTTATCAGAATGCCAGCGAAGTCATGCGTGAGGGCTTGCGCCTCCTGGAACAGCGCGTTGCCGAAGAGGCCGCTAAACTTCAGGCCCTGCGGCAAGCTACCTCAATGGGCCTGATGGACCTTGAACAAGGCCGCTTCACGCCGCTGGCCGAAGTCGATATTGAACAGTTTCTCGACGGCTTGGGCCTGGAGGCGACGCGCCCTGCGCGGGGGAAAAACTGAGCATGCCGCACTATCGAATTTCCGATGCTGCACGTGGCGATATCGTCGATATTCTCCGGCACTCCCAGATGCAATTCGGTGAATCGGCGCGTAAGCGCTATCAGACGCTGATCCTGACGACCCTGCAAACCCTCGCCAAAACGCCCCATCACGTCGCCAGCCGCGCTCGCGATGAAATTGCACCGGGGCTTAGAAGCTATCACCTCAGTCATTCGCGCCAACACGCAAACCCACGCCATGCAACGGTGAAGAACCCTCGCCATATCGTGTTTTACCGGCTAGCGCACGATAAAGCGGTTGAAGTCGTCAGGTGTCTTCACGACGCAATGGACGTGCAACTGCACCTGCCGGACGAGTGAAGTTGCCAATGCCAAACGACAAACATTTGCCTGCAAAGATGGACCGGTACATCCGCCCCGCCACACCCGACGACCTGCATGCACGCCTCGCACTGGACGCCTACGCCGCCCCTACACCGGAAACTGCGCCCTGATCAGCGTGCCACCCTCGGCCAGGTTGCTGGCGGTCAAGGCGCCGCCATGGGCCTGGCAGATCGCCCTGGCGATGGACAAGCCCAGCCCGCTGCCGCCCGAGTAACGCGCCCGCGAGCGTTCCGCCCGCCAAAAGCGATCAAATACGCTGTCCAGGTGCTGTGCCTCGATACCCGGGCCGCGATCGCCGATTTCAATCACGATCAGGTTTTGAACCTGGCACGCCATGATATTCAACTCACCGCCGCCTGCCGCATAACGCAACAGGTTATCAACCAGAATGTTGATGACCTGCCCGAGGCGATCGCGATCGGCATGCACGCGCAGCCCCTCGGCCATAGTAATCTGCGTGCGAACACCGGCCTGATCCAACTGCGGCTCAAACCAGGCCAACCGTTCGGCCACCAGCGCCATCAGGGGAAAATCGCTGCGCTCGAGCACCAACCGGCCAGCCCGGGCCATCGACAGCAGGTGCAAATCATCCACCAGCTTGCTCAACTGATCGAGCTGGCGCTTGACCATGCCCAACTGTGCGGCATCGCTGGGAAACACCTCGTCGAGCATACCCTGCACGCGCCCCATGGCGGCATTCAACGGCGTGCGCAGTTCGTGGGCAATGACCGCGCTGGACTCGCGCACATCACGCTCATAGCGCTCCAGTTGGGTGCTCATGCTGTTGAAGTCGCCGACCAGGCGTTGCAGCTCGTCGGGTGCATCGCGGTGGACCGGCAGGCGCGTCAGGAAATCCCCGCCGGCGACCCGTCTGGCGCCCTGGGCAATCGTCGAAAACTGACTGGACAAGGGCCGCGAAAACCACAGACCGCAGGCAATGATGATGGGGATGGCGGCCAGCACCAGGCCAACCAGTACCAGCCAGTCCTGATTGGCGATGGCCGGCTGGAAATAGTCCAGCGGGTAGTACTGGGCAACCAATTGACGCAAGCGCGCCTCGTTGAGTCCTGGGTCGGCGCGCAGTTGCTGCAGCTCTTCGCGCAGCCCCGGCGGCAGGTGCTGCACAAAATCACGATCCGACAGCGTAATGTTGAGCCACATGCACACCGCGATCACCACCACGGCGCCGATCGCCAGCAGGCTCATGCGCATGCCGATCCAGCGCCACAGCGGTTTGTCGTTGATCGGTGATTTATCCGGCATGGGTTTATCCAACATGGTGTTTACCTGAACCGATAGCCAATGGAACGCACCGTCACCAGCACCCCGGTGATGCCATGGGTTTCCAGCTTGCGGCGCAGGTTGTGCACATGGGTATCGACGACGCGGGCCAGGGCTTCGCTTTCCGGCAGGCAGATTTCCAGCAGCTCGTCGCGGGTAAAGGCCTTGGACGGGGTCTGAAGCAACGTCACCAGCAGCTTGAATTCCGTCGGCGTCAGCTCCAGCCATTGCGGTGCTGCATCGCCCTGCTCGATGGCTACGGTAAAAGCGTCAAGATCCACCCGCAGGTTCTCATGGCGCAACAGGTGTGCCACCGGCTGGTTGCCGCTGGTGCGTCGCAGCACCGCCTGTACCCTCGCCACCACTTCACGCGGGCTGTAGGGCTTGACCACATAATCGTCTGCGCCGTAGCGCAAGGCGCCAAGCTTTTCCGGTTCGTCGCCCATGGCCGTGACCATGATCACCGGCGTGTCACTGCTGCGGCGCACGGCGGACAACACCTCGGTGCCACTCAAGCGCGGCAGCATCACGTCGAGCAATATCAGGTCGGGCTGCCAGCTCTTGTGCAGGTCGAGACCGCGCTGGCCGTCTTCGGCCAAGGCCACCTCATAGCCATCCCGGCGCAGATAGGCTTCAAGAATGCTGGCGCTGTCGGCGTCGTCTTCGACAATGAGGATACGTTTTCCTGACACAAAGAAGCCTCTTGATGAAACCTTGATAATTTACGAATGGTTTATTGAAAGTCCGCTGCCAGGATTGCCCTGTGCCCGACTTTCGCGAACCGATCCTATGCCTACCACCGCACTGCTGTCCAAGCCTATCCACTCGCCTGAAAGGCTCCATGCAAGCGCCAGCCTTTTCATCCCAGGGGCCGAGCGTAGCCCTGTCCGTACGGCTGTCTGCGCCGGATAAAGTTGGACATACGATGATTTCTTTCAAGCACCTCTGCACAATGGCCGTGCTGCTCGGCGCACTGTCGATGAGTATCGACAGCCAAGCCTCCGCCCTCCGGCCCGCCGATGCATTCGTCCATCCGGGCCTGCTCCAGACCCAGGCGGACTTCACACGAATACGCGAAAAACTGGCCAACCAGAACGCGCCATGGCTGGCCGGCTGGCAAAAGCTGATCGCCAATCCACATGCATCATTGGCCTGGCAGGCCGATCCGGTGCCCGTGGTGTACCGCACTTCAAATGGCTTGAATAACGACAGCACACTGTTCAACGACGCCGCCGCCGCATACGCCCTGGCCCTGCGCTGGCAGATCTCGCAAGACCCCGCCTATGCCGACAAGGCCGTGGGCATTTTGAACCAGTGGTCTTCCACGCTCACCGCGATCAAGGGCGAGCCCGACAAGTCCCTGGCGGCAGGCTTGGCCGGTTATCAACTGGCCAACGCGGCCGAACTGCTGCGCAGCTACCCGAAGTGGCAGGCGACGGACTTTCATCGATTTCAGGGCATGCTGCTCAGCGTGTTCTATCCCATCAATCATGACTTCCTGCTGCGTCACGATGGGAGCCCGCCTGATCGTCACGGCGCCCGTTGGGACCTGGCCAACATGAACTCGATACTGGCCATCGGCGTACTGACGGATCGCCGCGACCTCTACAACGAGGCGGTCGACTACTTCAAGCACGGCAGCGGTAACGGCGCCATCGAACACGCCGTCTGGAAGCTCCACGGCAATGGCCTGGGTCAAGTCCAGGAAAGCGGGCGGGATCAGGCATACGCCCTGCTCGACATCGCCTTGCTCGGCAGCTTCTGCCAAATGGCCTGGAGCCAGGGCGACGACCTGTTCGGCTACCAGAACAACCGCGTACTGCAGGGCGCCGAGTACGTGGCCCAGTACAACCTGGGCCAGGATGTACCGTTTACCCCTTTGCTCGATCGCAGGTTCAAACAGAGCGTCGTCTCGCCCAACCATCGGGGCGAAATCCGTCCGATATGGGAGCTGCTTTACAACCATTACGTCGTGGGCAAAAGCCTCAGCGCGCCGAATGTGAAAGCCATGGCGAATAAGGCCCAGGTGGAAGGTGGCGGCGGCGATTATGGCCGAGACAGCGGCGGTTACGAGCAACTGGGGTATGGAACATTGCTGTATTCGTTGGGCGAATATGGCGTGTCAGACGCTGAATTGGTGCCGTAAGAAACGCCGGGGCCGAGCGGCCCGGATCGTGGCTATGGGCATAGGTATCTACACAACTCTGTAGCGGTCGACGGTAACCACGATGCGCAGCGAGTCGCTCTTGATCTTGATCTCAGGCGCCCCGTTAAACTACAAGGGCACACCGAGCCTAGGCGAGGTGCCGAGTGGTGGGGCAAGAGCGTTTTGCTTACTTTTGCGCTTTTCAAAAATGAGCCGCCGTCAGGGCGGAACCCTAAGTGGCCGTTACCGCAGAAACGGATATGTACTCGATCTGATCCAACATCCTGGTCGGCCCTGAGGCCGCCATCGGGGGCAAGCCCCCTCCCACATTTGAGCCAGGATCGACACAAAATCCCGGTCGGCTCTGAGGCCGCCGCGCTTTTGCTTTTGATCTTAGGCGCCCCGTTAAACCACGCTGGCCGAACGCAGGCTTGAATCCGTGGGTAACCCGGCAGGACGCCGGGTTAGCCGCCCCGCGCCATGGATGGCGCGTGGCGGCGGCCCACGGAT
>Ga0105246_10000060_pt1 | contig 44347 bp, 45 predicted proteins | sample KBSM64metaG_FD_99694 | JGI IMG/M metagenome (GOLD analysis project Ga0105246, IMG submission 99694) | Miscanthus rhizosphere microbial communities from Kellogg Biological Station, Michigan, USA - KBS M6-4 metaG | ecosystem: Host-associated > Plants > Roots > Rhizosphere > Soil | place... | reverse complement strand
AGTATGGGAATGTGTCGATCCCGCAGGAGGCGTTCATCGCGGCGCTCAGGATGGGGGAGGAGTGAAATTGGGCGCGGTATTCCTTCTCGTCGCCGCTCGTCCGGCGGTGTATTCCACGTTCACCAAGATCGAGGAGATGCGGCATGATGAAGCGGTACGTGATCGAGCGTAACCTGCCGGGCGTCGGCGGGATGAAGGAAGCGGAACTGGGCGGCGCTGCGAAGACTTCGAACGCGGCGCTGGCGACAATCCCGGGCGTGCAGTGGGAGCATTCCTACGTCGCCGGCGACAAGACCTTCTGCGTCTATCTCGCCGAGAACGAGGACAAGATTCACGAGCACGCGGCGAAGTCGGGCTTCCCGGCGAGCAAGGTGACCGAGATAGTCTCGATCATCGACCCGACGACCGAAGCGCACTGCAACGTCTGAGGTCCGACGCGGACAAGAAAAAGGCCCCGAAGCAGCGCGCTCCGGGGCCCTTCTTATGTTCGGTTGAGACTTACTCGCCGAAAGTGCGCGACCACCAGCCGCTTCGCCGCGGCGCTTCGGCCTCGGCACTCGCCGCTTCGTCGCCGTCGGCGTCGTTGGCGGGTGTCGGCGCGGCTTCGGCCGGTTCGGCCTTCTTGCTACGGCTGCGCTTGGGCTTGGCGGGAGCTTCGGCTTCCGCGGGGGCGGCTTCGATGACAGCTTCTTCGGCGGGCGCCTCCGCGACGGGCTTCTTCGCCCGGGAACGCCTTTTCGGCTTCGCATCGGCTTCCACCACCGGCGCTTCCTCGCCGGTCGGGGCCATCTGCGACGGCTCGTCTTCGGCGACCGGGGCGGCCTCGATGGCTTGCTCGACCGCCTTCTTGCGGCGGCTGCGGCGCTTGGGGGTTTCGCCCTCGGCGGTTTCCAGCGACGCTCCGTCGACAGGCACGTCCTCGGTCCCGGGCTCGTCGGTCGCTCCGGGGATCAGCGCGGCTTCGTCGCCTGTTTCCTCGTTGCTGGTGCCGTCGTCCTGGCCCTCGCGGCGCTTGTTCCTGCGCCGGCCTCCGCGCCGGCGGCGCTTCTTCGGGCGATCCTCGCCGCTTTCTTCGGTGTGCTCGCGATCGCTTTCGCCGGCCGGCTCCTCGCTTTCGTCGCGATCTTCGGTCGATTGCTCGTCACCGGGCTCGCGGTCGCGGCCACGGCCTCCGCGACGGCGGCGGCGCTTGCCACCGCGTTCGCCCGTATCGCGCTCGCGCGGAGCTTCGCGCTCTTCCTCTTCTTCGTCCTCATCCTCGTCGATGAAATCGAGATCGTCGACCTCCTCGATGATCGGCTCGAACTTCGGCGTCGAGGTCGGACGCGGGCCGGAGCTGGAAACGCGCATCTTGGCGCCTTCCTCTTCACCCTCAGGTACGACTTCGACAGTGACGCCGTAGCGCTGCTCGATCTCGGCGAGGTCGGCGCGCTTGGCGTTGAGCAGGTAGATCGCCGCTTCGGTCGAAGCGTGCAGCGTGATCGTGGTGCCCTTGCCCTTGGCTGCTTCGTCCTCGATCAGGCGCAGCGCCGAAAGCCCTGCGCTCGATGCGGTGCGGACGAGGCCGGTGCCGTCGCAGTGCGGGCACTGGCGGGTGGTCGCCTCGAGCACGCCGGTGCGCAGGCGCTGGCGGCTCATCTCCATCAGCCCGAAGCCTGAGATACGGCCGACCTGGATGCGCGCGCGATCATTGCGCAGCGCGTCCTTCATCGCCTTCTCGACCTTGCGGACGTTGGAGCCGTATTCCATGTCGATGAAGTCGATCACCACCAGGCCGGCCATGTCACGCAGGCGCAACTGGCGGGCGATCTCGCGCGCGGCTTCCAGGTTGGTGTTGAGCGCGGTCTGCTCGATCCCGTGCTCCTTGGTCGAGCGGCCGGAGTTGATGTCGATCGAGACCAGCGCCTCGGTCGGGTTGATCACCAGGTAGCCGCCGCTCTTGAGCTGCACGACCGGGTCGTACATCGCCGACAGCTGGTCCTCGGCGCCGTAGCGCTGGAACAGCGGGACGGGGTCGGAATAGGCCTTCACCCGCCGCGCGTGGCTCGGCATCAGGAGCTTCATGAACTCGCGCGCCGAGCGATAGCCTTCCTCGCCCTCGACGACGACTTCCTCGATCTCGCGGTTGTAGATGTCGCGGATTGCGCGCTTGATCAGGTCGCTGTCCGAATGGATTAACGCCGGTGCGCTCGACTTCAGGGTCTTTTCGCGGATCTCGTCCCACAGGCGGGCGAGGTAGTCGAAGTCGCGCTTAATCTCGGTCTTGTTGCGCTGGAGCCCCGCGGTGCGCACGATCAGGCCCATCGAGCGGGGCAACGTCAATTCGCCGACGATCTGCTTCAGGCGCTTGCGGTCGCTGGCCGAGCTGATCTTGCGGCTGATGCCGCCGCCGTGGCTCGAGTTGGGCATCAGCACGCAGTAGCGGCCGGCCAGGCTGAGATAGCTGGTCAGCGCCGCACCCTTGTTGCCGCGCTCTTCCTTGACGACTTGAACGAGGAGCACCTGGCGGCGCTGGATCACGTCCTGGATCTTGTAGCGACGGCGCAGCGCCATGCGCTTGTCGCGCAGCTCGTCCATAGCCTTGGCGCGCGATTGTCCGCCACCGCGGCCCTGGCGGCGTCCGCGGCTTTGTTGGCGGCGGCCGCGCGGGCGCTCGTCGTTCTCCGATTCGTCCTGGGCATCTTCACCAGAGGCCTCGCCCGCGTCGTCGGCGGAGTCCTCGTAAGCCTCTTCGGCGGGGTGGTCCTCGTCGTCATGATCGAGGTGGCCGTCCTCGATCGTCGCGACGTCGTCCTTTTCGGAAGTGTCGATTTCCTCCACGCCGTCGCCGTCGTCGTGAACCGCGCCGTCGTCCTCTTCGTCTTCCTCGGCTGCGCGCAGCGCGGCCTCTTCCTCGGCGTGCGCCTGCTCCTCGGCGATCAGCGCCTCGCGATCCTCCTTGGGGATCTGGTAGTAGTCGGGATGGATTTCGCTGAAGGCCAAGAAGCCATGGCGATTGCCGCCGAAGTCAACGAACGCCGCCTGCAGCGACGGTTCGACCCGCGTAACCTTGGCTAGATAGATGTTACCTTTGATCTGCTTGTGATCGGCAGATTCGAAGTCGAATTCCTCAATCCGGTTGCCTTTGAGCACCGCCACCCGCGTTTCTTCGGGGTGGCGCGCATCGATAAGCATGCGCGTTGCCATGTAAAAATCTCCGTGCGCGCTGAGCCCCAGCATCTGGGAGGGCTTTTGCCCATCCAGGGGGCCCGGCGCGCATCTCTGTGTGGAATCCAGCGCGTGAGAACACGTCGCCGGAATGGGGAACGGCACCGACGCGCTCGAAGGCGGCGGTGCTGCGGAATGTGTCTGCCGTAAGGGCAAGGCGCAGGGTTGCAGTCTGCGCGGGCGCGCCAGCCATCGCGTCGCGGCCCTGGGGCAGCGGCGAAACGGACGAGCGCATTCTTGTCATTATGGCATCAACCTGTGTGCATTGGCCGGAAGCTTCCGATCGGGCCTCCGGCGTGGGCCGGACGAAGTTCGTCCGGCGGCGCTTTTGCTAGCACCAGCCTTTCCGCGGGGCAACCTTGTTGCGGCAGTAAGCAATTTACCGCTGTCAACCGGGCCGTTGCGCCGATAGCAGTGCGCTTCGGGATGTGGCATCGCCTACAAATCGCGCTGATTTTCCTCGCGCCGCTCGCGCTGCTCGGCGGGCTGAGCCTGCTCGGGCTGACACTGCCGGTGCCGGTCCTCGGGCGTGGGTACGTGATACGCGTGACGCTTCCCGACGCCAACCGCCCCGTGGGTTTGCCGCCGATCGCCGGGCCCAGCGACCCTTCGCGGCCATTGGTCGTGATCGACGCCGGCCACGGTGGCCATGATCCGGGCGCCGGAGGGGTTGGCTTTCGCGAAAAGACACTCGCACTCGGCCTCGCGCGCGCGCTGCGCGACGAGCTGGTGCGCCAAGGCGGTGTCCGTGTGGCGCTGACCCGCGGCGACGACCGCTTCCTGGCGCTCGACGAGCGTGTCGAGATCGCCCGCCAACTCGGCGCCGACCTTTTTCTGTCGATCCACGCGGATTCGGCCGGCGAAAAGGATCAGATCACCGGGGCCAGCGTCTACACCTTATCGGGCAAGGCTTCGAGCGAAGCAGCGGCGCGCGTGGCATCGCGCGAGAACAGCGCCGACAGCGTCAACGGGGTGCAGCTCGCCGGCCGCAGCGACGCGGTCACCAATATCCTTGTGGACCTCGCCCAACGGCGGACCTCGGCCCAATCGGCCAACTTTGCGGGGCTTATCCTGCGCGAGGGCGATGGCGTGCTGAAGTTCCACCCCGATCCGCGCCGTTCGGCCGATTTCGTCGTCCTGCGGGCGCCCGACGTGCCCTCGGTGCTTTACGAGTCCGGGTTTATCTCCAACCCCGCCGACGCCGCGCGACTGACTTCACCGGAGGGACAACAGCGCTTCGCCACAGTCATGGCCCGAGCCATCCGCATCTATTTCGCGCGGGAGGACGGGGCGTGAACGGTTCGACGCAATCGTTCTGGCGCTGGACGGAATCCCCATGCTAAGGCGCCCGCGCAATGGACGAGACGCAGCAATCGCGGGCTGAGTATTTCCGCTACCGCATTCGCCGTGACGCCACCGGGGCGCTCGGCTGGTTCCGCGAGAACTGGCGTTCCAGGCGCCGGTTTCGCTGGATCGCTTCGGCGCTGGCGGGTTTTCTGGTGCTATGGATCGTCGGCTGGGTCGTTGTCGCCCGCGACTTGCCCGATGCCAACAAACTGCTGACGTACGAGCCACCGTTGCCGACGGTGGTCCGCGGCTATGACGGCGAGATCGTCCATTCCTATGCCCGCGAGCACCGCGTTCAGCTACAATTCCAGGATTTCCCGACGCAGCTGATCAACGCCTACACCTCGGCAGAGGACAAGACGTTCTGGACTCACGGCGGAGTCGACATCGGCGGCCTGATCGGCGCGGTCTTCGATTATGCGACCAAGCTGGGCAGCGGGGAGCGGGCCAAGGGCGGCTCGACCATCACTCAGCAAGTGGCGAAAAACATCCTCGTCGGCAACGAGTATTCGGTCAGCCGCAAGCTCAAGGAAATGATCCTCGCGCGGCGTATCGAAGGGGTGCTGAGCAAGCAGGAAATCATTACGCTCTACCTCAACGAAATCCCGCTGGGCCGCCGCAGCTTCGGCGTGCAGGCTGCGAGCCGGGCCTATTTCGACAAGGATGTCGGCGACCTCACGCTGCCCGAGATGACGTTCCTGGCGATCCTGCCCAAGGCGCCCGAGAAGTATAGTCGGCCGCAATTCCAGGCCGAGGCCATCGGCCGCCGCAACTACGTGCTCCAGGAGATGGTCGACAACGGCCACATCACTCAGGCGCAGGCGGATGCCGCCAAGGCTGCGCCGCTGGGCATCGTCAACCAGCACGACGACACCAAGACCGCCGACGCGGGCTATTTCCTCGAAGAGGTGCGCCGCGAGCTGCTCGAGAAATACGGCGAGAAGGCGGAGGACGGGCCCAACAGCGTCTATGCCGGCGGGCTGTGGGTGCGCACCTCGCTCGACACCGAGATGCAGGACGCCGCGCGAGACGCCGTCCGGGCGGGTCTGTTCCGCTACGCCGCCGGCAAACCGTGGACCCGGCCGATCGCCTGGCTCGATCCGGGGAAGGGCAGCCTGACCGGCCAGCTCGCCGGGGCCAACCTCGGCATACGTTACAAGGACTGGCGCGTGGGTGTGGTTACCTCGCGCTCCGGCCCCTCGGCTCAAATCGGCTTCGTCGGCGGGCAGGAAGCACCGTTGACCGGCTTGCCGGAGGCCCTGAAGGTCGGCGACGTGATCGCCGCCGCGCCCGCCGGCGGCGCCTGGGCTGTCCGCACGGTGCCCGAAGTGTCGGGAGGGTTCATCGCGATGGACCCGCACAACGGCCGGGTGATGGCCATGCAGGGGGGCTTCGACTTCCGTCTCGGTTCGTTCAACCGCGCGACGCAGGCGCTGCGCCAGCCTGGTTCGACGATCAAGCCGTTCGTCTATGCAACCGCGCTCGACAACGGGATGACCCCGGCGACGATGGTCCCCGACACCGCCTATTGCGTCTACCAGGGCGCCGCGCTCGGCCAGAAGTGCTTCCGCAACTTCGAAAACGAAGGGGGCGGCGGCGAGCACACGATGCGCTGGGGTCTCGAGCAGTCGCGCAACCTGATGACGGTACATATTGCATCCGACGTGGGCATGGAAAACGTCACCCGCACGTTCTCGCGGCTCGGCATCGGCAATTACCAGAACTACCTTTCTTACGCGCTCGGCGCGGGGGACACCACGGTGGTCAAGATGGTCGACGCCTACGGGGCGCTGTTCGATCAGGGCGTGCAGCACCCGGCGACCGTGATCGACTACGTGCAGGACCGTCACGGCAAGGTGATCCTGCGCGCCGACAAGCGCGATTGCACCGGCTGCAACATGGCCGAATGGGACGGCAAGCCGATGCCGCGCCTGGCCGACGGCGGCAAGCAGGTGATGGACCCGCGCACCGCCTACCAGGTGGTCCACATGTTGGAGGGCGTGGTCCAGCGCGGCACCGCGGTGCGCGTCCGCGCGCTCGGCCTGCCTCTCGCCGGCAAGACCGGCACCACCAGCGGGCCGACCAACGTGTGGTTCATCGGCGGCTCGCCCGATCTGATCGCCGGCACTTACGTCGGCTACGACCAGCCGCGCAACCTGGGCGGGTGGGTGCAGGGCGCCAACATCGCGGCGCCCATCTTCATAGATTTCGTCAAAGGTACGCGTGATCGCTGGAGCGACCGGCCGTTCCTGGCGCCGCCCGGCGTGCGTATGGTGCGGATCGACCGCGCCAGCGGCACGCGGGTGTTCGACGCCAATCCCACCGACGATCCGCTGAGCTCGGTGATCTGGGAAGCCTTCAAGCCGGACACCGAGCCGCGCCGGCCACAGCGGCAGGATGAGATCGACGCGATGCGCGAGACGATCTTGGCGCAGCTACGCCGGCAACAGCAGGGCCCGGCGAACAACCCGGCCGGCCGACAGGAAGCGCCGCCGGAGGACTTCGTCGAAGAGCAGGGCGGGCTCTACTAGCGTTTTGAATCGACAGGCTCGGCGGGAGCGGGCAAAAGCAACAAGCTATGAAACGCACTCTCTCACTTGCCGCGCTCGCTTCGCTGGCACTCGCCGCCGCTCCCGCTCACGCCACACTGCCTAAGGGGGCTACGGCGCCGACGTTCGTCGCCAAGGGTGCTGAGGCCGGCAAGCCGATCACCTTCGATCTGGCTCAGGCGCTGAAGAAGGGGCCGGTAGTGCTGTACTTCTTCCCCGCTGCATTCACTCCCGGCTGCAACATCGAAGCCGAGACTTTCGCCGAGGCAATGCCGAAGTTCCAGGCTGCCGGCGCCACGGTGATCGGCGTGACCGCCGGCAACGTCGACCAGTTGGAGGACTTTTCAGCCAAGAAGTGCGCCGGCAAGTTCCCGGTCGCCGCCGCCAGTGCCAAGATGAAGGCCGACTACGATGTCGACCTGAAGAAGCCCGACGGCACCTCGACCGGGGTGACCAGCCGCACAACCTACGTGATCGGCAGGAACGGCAAGATCGCGATGGTCTATTCGGCGATGCAGCCGGGCGAGCACGTCAGCAACAGTCTCGCGGCGCTGGCTGCGCTCAAGAAGGGCTGATTCCGCACCGCTGATCGCGCGCGTCGCCCCGGGCCCGGGTGCGGCGCCCTTTCCCTAATCCGCCCCCTCCGCTAAGCGGGCGGCCCATTCACCGGAGTAGCTCGCAATGCGTGCCGAAGGGCAGGCCCATATCGACCGGATCGAAGCTGCGCTGGCTTTGGTGCGGCGCTCGCTCGATTGGGAGCGCGCCGTTCGCAGGCTCGATGAACTGAACGCCCGCGTCGAGGACCCTAAGCTGTGGGACAACCCGAAGCAGGCGGAGGAAGTCATGCGCGAACGCCGCCGGCTCGAAAGCGCGATCGGCACCGTCAACGAAATTTCCGCCGAGATGGCCGACGCGGTCGAGTTCATCGAGCTGGGCGAGGCCGAGGGCGACGATGCGGTGACGCAAGAAGGTCTGGAAACGCTCGCCCGCCTCGCCGCGCGCGCCGATGCCGACAAGGTCCAGGCGCTGCTGGCGGGTGAGGCCGACGCCAACGACACCTATCTCGAAGTCCACGCCGGCGCCGGCGGCACCGAGAGCCAGGACTGGGCCGAGATGCTGCTGAGGATGTACAGCCGCTGGGCCGAGCGCAAAGGTTACAAGGTCGAGGTGGTCGAATACCAGGCGGGTGAGCAGGCCGGGATCAAGTCGGCCACGCTGCTCATCAAGGGCGAGAACGCCTATGGCTATGCCAAGACCGAGAGCGGCGTGCACCGCCTGGTGCGCATCAGCCCCTACGACAGCTCGGCGCGGCGCCACACCAGCTTCAGTTCCGTGTGGGTCTATCCGGTGATCGACGACACCGTGGACATCGAGATCAACGACAGCGACCTGAAGATTGATACCTACCGCGCCAGCGGAGCGGGTGGGCAGCACATCAACACGACCGATTCCGCCGTCAGAATCACCCATATTCCGACCGGTGTGGTTGTGGCGAGCCAACACGACCGCAGCCAGCACAAGAACCGCGCGACGGCGATGAACATGCTCAAGGCCCGGCTCTACGAGCGCGAAATGGCCGCGCGCGAGGCGGCCGCTTTGGGCGAGTACGAAGCCAAGACCGAGATTGGCTGGGGCCACCAGATCAGGAGCTACGTCCTGCAGCCCTACCAGATGGTCAAGGACCTGCGCACCGGCGTCGTTTCGACCAGCCCGGGCGACGTGCTCGACGGCGAGCTTGACGACTTCATCGCCGCCGCGCTGGCCCAGCGCGTGACGGGCGAGACAGTCGAGGTTGAGGACGTGGACTAGCGCCGTTTGGTAGCGCGCTGATTTGTTTCGTCGTCACGTTCGAGGCCAACGAACGGTGTGACTGCGACGATGTGCTTTGCGGAGAGGAATTTTTCCGCCTCCAGAGCCGCCTTCATCAGCGCGTCTTTGGTCGAGAACTTGCAGACGAGGTTGTCGTCGGGTGGCACCTGAGACACTAGTCGCGGCTCCGACGTTGTATTGCGTTCGGTGGGAGCCGCTCCAATTTCGTCAGTCGCGTCGTCGTGAGGTGCGGATTCGCTATGCCATCCGGGGACCTTCGTCATGCCGTCAGCCGGTGGCGTGGCCGCGCAGTCCGGAATGAAATATTCGAGGGCTTTGTCGTCGGATACGCGGACGATGAAATATTGATCGCCTTGAGCGTCATCGCTCGAACGATCCACCGACAGGAAATATTTGCCTGATCCCCCCACTATTCCGACGAGTCCGATGAGTGTGCGGCTCGTGTCGTGCCGGTCGGTGCTATGGCCTTCGATCAGGCCGTCCGACCGGGTCTTCAGGTCCAGCCGTATCTTGGTTTCATCACCACCGGCCGTGGACCTGTACCGCCCATCGATGTCGAGATGCGCCCAGTCGCCATCGCTGAACAGACGTTCGTCGGAAGCCCAGCCCGAACAGGCCGAAAGCAACAGGGAGGCAAGCACGGCAAGGGCGGCACGCAGCATTGATGATTTCCCCCTCCATTTGAACCTACCAGCCACGACGAGCGTCCACAATCGCGGCCAGCAAGGCTTTGCCTTGCCAGACTGTGATAGCTAAGGGGCTCGCGATGTTTCGGACGCTTTTCTCGGCGGCGCTTCTGGCCGCAGCGCTTTCGCTTGCCGGGTGCAAGCCCGGTGCCGACGAGCAGCGGCCGCCGAGCGCTCGCGATTTCCCGCGCCCGTATCGCCCGGTCTCGGCGGTCAGCGGCGGCGGGTTCTCGACCGAGCAGGCGCGTGACGACCGTCGCGAGGCGCAAACCGTGATGGACCTCGCCCAAATCCGCCCCGGCATGACCGTCGCCGACATCGGCTCGGGCGAGGGGTATTACACCGTCCGTCTGGCCGAACGAGTGGGTAAGAAGGGCCGCGTGCTGGCCGAGGATATCGACCGTGACGCGCTCGCGCGCCTCGGCAGCCGGGTCGAGGCCGAGCATCTCGACAATGTGTCGATCAAGCTCGGCACCGAGGACGACCCCAAGCTGCCACCGGGTAGCTTCGACCGCATCTTCATGGTCCATATGTACCATGAGGTGAGCGAGCCTTACGCGTTCCTGTGGCATCTGCGCCCGGCGCTGAAGACCGGCGGCTCGGCCATCGTCGTCGAAACCGACCGGCCGACCAACCAGCACGGCATCCCGCCGAAGCAGCTTTTCTGCGAATTCGAGCATGTGGGCTTTCGTCTGGCGGAATTTGTCCGTAAACCCGAGCTGGCCAATTACTATGCCCGGTTCGAAGCGGTCGGGAAGCGTCCCGAACCGCACGAGATCGAGCCCTGCAGCAAGCCGGGTGAGGCAAACGACAAATCCGCCGCTGGCTGACACGAAGGACCGAAGGCTTACAATGGCATTCAAGGGGCTGAGACCGATCACTTATGGCGGCCGCGAGGTGTGGCCGCTGATCGAAGGCGGGAAGGGCGTTTCGGCGACCAATCACATGAGCTCGGGCGCATGGGCCGCGGCCGGCGGGATCGGCACTGTCAGTGCGGTCAACGCCGACAGCTACGACGCAGACGGCAAGATCATTCCGCAGATTTACGACCAGCTCACCCGGCTTGAGCGCCACGAGCAACTGGTGCGCTACGCGATCGACGGCGCGGTCGAGCAGGTCAAGCGGGCCTATGACATCGCCAGCGGCAAGGGCGCCATCAACATCAACGTACTGTGGGAAATGGGCGGCGCGCAGCAAGTGCTGGAAGGAGTGCTCGAACGCACCCGCGGCCTCGTCGCCGGCGTCACTTGTGGCGCCGGCATGCCCTACAAGCTGGCCGAGATCGCCCAGCGCTTCAACGTCAATTATCTACCGATCATTAGCTCGGCGCGCGCCTTCCGGGCGCTGTGGAAACGCAGCTACAACAAGGTCGCGGACCTGATGGCGGCAGTGGTCTACGAGGATCCGTGGCTCGCGGGCGGGCACAACGGCCTCAGCAACGCCGAAGACCCGGAAAAGCCCGAGGATCCTTATCCGCGGGTGCAGGCTTTGCGCGAGACGATGCGGGGCGAGGGCATTTCGGACAACGTACCGATCATCATGGCCGGCGGCGTGTGGTACTTGCGCGAATGGGACCACTGGATCGACAATCCGGAGCTCGGCCAGATCGCGTTCCAGTACGGCACGCGGCCGTTGCTGACCGAGGAAAGCCCGATCCCCGAAGGGTGGAAGGAAGCGCTCCGCCATCTCGAGGAGGGCGACATCCTGCTGCATCGCTTCAGCCCGACCGGTTTCTATAGCTCGGCGGTGCGCAACACGTTCCTGCGCGGACTCGAATCCCGCAGCGAGCGGCAGATCCCCTATTCCCGCGTCGAGGCGGGCGAACACACCGTCCAGCTCGACGTTGGCGTGAAAGGCAAGAATTTCTGGGTCACGCCGAAGGACCGCGACCGGGCGCGGGCATGGTTCGGCGCCGGGTTCACCGATGCGCTCAAGACGCCAGACGACACCGTGGTGTTCGTGAGCGCCGAGGAACGTGGACAGATTCGCGAGGACCAGGCAGCGTGCATGGGCTGCCTGTCGCACTGCGGGTTCTCGTCATGGAAGGACCATGACGATTACTCGACCGGCCGCCTGGCCGATCCGCGAAGCTTCTGCATCCAGAAGACCCTTCAGGACATCGCTCATGGCGACCCGGTCGACCAGAACCTGATGTTTGCCGGCCACAGCGCCTTCCGCTTCAAGCAGGATCCGTTCTATTCCAACAACTTCACCCCGACGGTGAAGCAGCTGGTCGACCGGATTTTGACCGGGGATTGAGCCTATAGGGAGGTCGGAGGCGCCAGCGTTCCGAGCCAGGCGACGGTTGCCAGCACCGCAAAGCCCAGTAACGCTTCGGCCAACAGCGAGCGACGCAGCGACATGAGCGCCCCCCGTTGGGGCGGTGCTCGCGACGAAAGTATCGCGACGAGCGCGGGAACCGAGCGTTGCCGATGAATTGCCGCCAGCGCCACCATCCCGGCGAACAGCAAAAGCTTGAGCACGAGCAGCTGTCCGTAAGGATCGTGCAGCGCGCCGCGGATATCCCGCCCGACCAGGAACCAGACGTTCACCAGCCCGGTCGCCGCGAGGGTGGCCACGAAAGCGATGCCGAGCCACGAGAACCTGTCGAGGGCGGCGGCCGTCGCCTGGACCCGATCGCGGTCCTGATTCCGAGGGGCGACAAGAGCGGCGAAACCGACGAGCGCACCGAGCCACAGGGCTGCTGCGAGAACATGCAAGACATCCGCGACAAGGTGCAGCGCTTGGCAGCCACCCTCGGTCGCGGCTCCGTGACCCATCCAACCGAACGTTGTACACGCCAGGGTCCCGAGCCCTCCCGCCCCAAGCCAGAGCGCGCGCCCGCATCGCACCAGACCGATGTAAACCAGGGCGAGGAAGGCCAGCGCGGAGCGCGCCAGAGCCGCTTTGCCAAGGTCCATCTCTGTGACCACGGCGTTAAGCGATTCCACCGTGAGTGCATCGGCAAGCGACGCCGTCTGCGCGGCGAGCCCAAGCAGCGCGCCGAATGTCAGCAGCAACGCCGCGCCCAGCAAAAGGCGCTTGGGCCACCACAGCTCCGCGGCCGAGCCAGGCCCTTGAGCGGGCAGCGCATAAAAGAAAAACAGCGCCGATCCCATGAGGACCGACGCTGCCGAGTACTGCACGAGCCGGAGGACGATGACCGCCAGCTCGATCATGTCACTTGATCTGAAACGGGATCGTGCCCTTCATCTTGTGTCCGTCGGCTGAAGCGGCGGTCCAGTTGACCACGTAGCTGCCCTTCATGAACCCGCCTTGCGGCACGCCGGTGAGAGTCTTCCCGTCGGCGCTGACCGAGGTTTTCACCGGAATGGTCATCTTCATCCCGGTCATCGACACGTCGAGTTTGGAGAAAGCCGGGACCAGTTTCTCGTTGAAGGTAACGCTGATCGTCTTGGGCGCGGCGATCACAGCGTTAGCCGCCGGGTTGGACTTCACGACATGAGCGTGCGCGAACGCAGGCGCCGCCGGGGCGAGCGCAATGAGAGTGAGCGTGAGGGCTGCAAGTGACTTACGCATGTTCGATCCTTCTGAATACCAGTCCCGAAATTGCCAGACAAACCATGCACCCGCCGTGAATGACGGGAGTGCGACCGGTTAATCTCCGATCCGTGCCGCCGCCTTAGCGCCGTTCATCTGCAGAATATACGCGGCGGCGGTGCGATAGTCGCCATCGCTCAGCGACCCGCCGCCGCCCGGCGGCATGTTCTGGCGAATGAACGCATAGAGATAGCCGGCGGTCTTGCCTTTCCAGTTGGCCAGGAAAGCGGGGCCCTTGAGCGGCGGGGATTCGCCGCCGCCCTGCAATTCGGCGCCGTGGCAGGCGGCGCAGGATTTGTCGTAGACCGCCTTGCCGTCACTCGCCTGCGCGAGCGGGACCGCGGCGGCGTCGCTGGCGGACGCCGGATCGACCGGGATGGCGCCGCCCTGCGGGTTCACCGGCGCTCGCGGCGGACCTGGCAGCCCGATCCCGGCATCGGGCAGGGCGAACACGAACAAGGTGCCTTGCGTGCCGTGGATCAGTTCGGGCGTGAAGCTGTCGCCTAACCAGAACCCGGTCGAGACCGCGACGTACTGATGCCCGCCAGCTTCGAAGGTGACCGGATAACCAGTCACTGGCGATCCCAGGTTCATCTCCCACAGCACCTTGCCGCTCGCCTGGTCGAGTGCGCGGAAACGGCCCGCCGCGTCTCCGGCGAACAGCAGCCCGCCGCCGGTGGCCAGGATCGACTGCATCCCGGCGCGGATGGAGAATTTCCAGGCGGTCTTGCCGGTCATCGCATTCACAGCGGTGATCACGCCGAGCTTGTTGTCAGCCCCGGGCGCCAGCGCGATTTTCGAGGCGACCGAGTAGCCCGGGTTGTCCCAGTTCGGCGCCGTGGCGGTTACCGTTTCGCACAGGTTCTGCGCGGGGAAGTACATCGTCTTCGTCAGCGGGCTATAGGCCGGCGCCTGGTAGTTTGCGCCGCCGGTCGAGGACGGGCAGACGAAGCGCGTGTCGCCCACCTTGTCGAAAAGCGTCGCCGGGTTGCCGGTGACCTTGCCGGTGCGCCCATCGATCGACTGGACGACGTTCTGCGTGACCGTCGGCCGCGCCCAAAGGAACTCGCCGGTGCGGCGGTCGAGCGTGTAAATAATCCCTGTCTTGCCCGGCACGCCGGTGACGACCTTGTAGGTCTTCCCGCGATCGATCCTGGGATTGATCCAGGCGACTTCGCCGGGATCGGGCGCGACCTGCTCGTCGATCAGCATGCGCGGGAAGGGATGGTCGAGGTCCCAGTGATCGACGAGGTGCTGGTAATACCAAACGATCTTGCCGGTTCGCACATCCAGCGCGAGCGTCGAGTTGTGATAGAGGTATGTGTACTGGTTGCCCGCTAGCATGAACTTGGGTGCCGGCGTGCTGACCGAGGTGCCCATGTAGAGCAGGTGCAGCTCGGGATCATAGCTCGCGTTCATCCACGCGCCGACCTGCATCCGCTTCTCGAGCGGCCAGCCGCCCCAGGTCTTGTCGTTGGGATCGTTGCCGCGCGCGATGGTGCTGGTGCGCCAGACTTCCTTGCCGGTCTTCGCATCGTGCGCGGTGATCACGCAGGCGTCGGGGCCGCCTTCGGGCTCGCAACTGCGGCCGGTAATGGCCAGGCCGTCGGCGATGATCGGACCCGAGGACTGCTTGGCCCCGTGCTTGTAATCGAGGATCTGCGTGTCCCACGCCAGCTTACCGGTCTGGGCGTTGACCGCGTAGATGTGATCGTCGGAGCCGCGGGCGATAATCAGGTTGCCATAGATCGCCAGATTGCGATTGGTGTCGGGGAAGGTGAGGAACTTCGCCACGTCCTTGGGCAGCTCGCGCTTGTGCTGCCACAGCACGTTGCCCGAAGCGGCGTCGAGCGCGGTGATCGAATCGCTCGGCCCTGGAAAGTACATCACTCCGTCGAGGACCAGCGGCGTGCCTTCCTGGTGTCCGGGGTCGAGTGGGCGGACCCAGACCATGCGTAACTGATTTACGTTGGCCGTAGTGATCTGGTCGAGCGGGCTGTAGCCCCACGAATCGAGCGTCCGCCGCCAGCTCAGCCAATCCTTCGGGTCGGGGTGCTGGATCATCGCATCGGTGACCGGCACGAACGGCGGAGTGCTGTCTGCCTGCGCGATAGCGGTGCATAGCAGCGCAGCCGCCGCGATGGCTCGTCCGGCAATTCCCCTCATGGCGCTCTCCCGCTATGCGTCTTCGTACCGCCGTGAATAGGTTTGTGCCCGAATGCGCGTGAAGCGGTCGTCAGCGTCGAGGTCGTAGAAGGCGAACGTCTCGAGCTTGAGGACTTTGCCTTGCGGCAGATCGATCACGCTTTGCGACGTGCCAGGTAGAGGGCGGAACTCGGTGGCGATCTCCACCGCAATGAAATCGTCTCCGTCGGCAAATCCGACGAGATCCACGCGCTCGTACACCGCCTGGTGGAACGGGCGGTAAAGGCCGACGATCGCGTCGCGCCCATGGAAAACCAGTCCGCGCTCCTCGCTTATGACGAGTTCGACATCGTCGGCGTAGAACTCGATCAAAGTTTCGTAATCGTGGCCGTTGAAGGCGGCGAGGTAGCGTTCGTATTTCGCGCGATCCATCTCAGTCGAACTCCCATCCGCGTTCGCCGTGATTGGCGATGTCGAGCCCCTGGCGTTCCTCGTCCTCGCTCACTCGCATCGGCAGGAACAGTGAAACGGCGAGCGCGATCAGCGCGGTGGCGACCGCGGAGTAGATCGCCACGGCGGCGACCGCGAGCGCCTGGAGGCCGAGCATCGAGCCAACACCGAACCCCTCGGCATAGCCGGTGCCGCCAAGGCCCACGGCCATGAAAATTGCCAGGAGGATCGAGCCCATCATCCCGCCTACGCCGTGGACCGCGAAGACATCGAGCGAATCGTCGATCCGCAACTTGACCTTGATGAGCTGGATCGCGCCATAGCAGACCAACGCGGCGAGGGCGCCGGCCACCAGCGCTGCGCCGGGGCCGACGTAGCCCGCCATTGGCGTCACCGTGGCCAGCCCGGCAATCGCGCCGGTGGCGAAGCCGACCGTGGTCGGCTTGCCGAAGGTCATGCGTTCGATCGCGATCCACACCAGCGCGGCGGCCGCGGCGGCGGCGTGAGTGTTGATGATCGCGCTGGCAGCGCTGTCCGAGGCGGTGAGCGCCGAGCCGCCGTTGAAGCCGAACCAGCCGACCCACAGCAGCATCGCGCCGATCATCGTCAGGCCCGGCGCGTGCGGGATCAGCGGCTGGCCTGGAAAGCCGATCCGCCGGCCCAGGAGCAACGCGACGACCAGCGCCGAAATTCCCGCCGTGGTGTGGACGACAATGCCGCCAGCGAAATCGAGCGCGCCCATCTGGCCGAGCCAGCCGCCGCCCCACACCCAGTGCGCGACAGGGGCGTAGACTATCAGGCTCCAGAGGCCCGTGAACGCTACCACCCAGGAAAATCGCGCGCGGTCGACCCACGCCCCGACCATCAGGCCCGGGGTGATCGCCGCGAACGTCATCTGGAACAGCGCGAAGGCGCTCTCCGGCAGCGTCGTATCGGCGCGGAGGTCGTAAAGGTTCGCGGGGGCCAGCATGACCGCCCGGCCGCTGCCGAGCCAGCCATTGGTCACGTCGCCGAACGCGAACGTGTAACCGGCGACGATCCACACGAGAGACGCGATCGCGGCCACGGCGGCAACCTGCAACAGCACCGAGAGGAAGTTCTTTGCCCGCACCAACCCGCCGTAGAACAGGCCCAGGCCGGGCAGCGTCATCAGCAGCACCAGAGCCGAGGCGGCGATGATCCACGCGGTGTCGCCGCTGTCGGCGGTAGCCGTCGGAGCCTGCGCGTGCCCGACCGCGGGCAGCGCGAGCAGGGCCAGTGCGGCGGCGGTCTTGCGGATCATGCATGCCTCCCCGGGGCCGCCGGTCGGCAGCTCTCCTCCGCGGGGCAGTTAAGACATATTCTCGCGCCACGGCAAGGTCCGACGACAGGATATTGCCCAAGCGAGCGTTACACTTGATGTAGCTCCCGCGGCGACGCTAGACAGGCGCGATGCCTCGCCGCTTGCTCGCCACCCTGCTGTTCCTTGTCGCATTCCCTGCCCACGCGCAGGACCGCCAGGTGCCGTACTGGGCATCACTGCGGGTCGATCCTGTCAATATGCGCGTCGGGCCCAGTGAGAGCTATCCGATCGAATGGGTCTATCACCGCGCCGGCCTGCCCGTGAAGGTAGTCCGCCTGTACCAAGGCTGGCGCCGCGTCCGCGACCAGGATGGTGCCGAGGGATGGATAGTCGCCCGCCTGCTCAATCCCGAGCGGACTGCGGTGGTCTCCGGCAAGGGCCTGGCGCCGATGCGCGCTGAGGGCGACAAAAGCGCGGCGTTGCGCTGGAACCTCGAACCGGGCGTGATCGGCAAGCTCGGCGACTGCGATGGCGGCTGGTGCGAACTCGACGTCAAGGGCCATAAAGGCTGGGTCGAACAGAAGCGCCTGTGGGGAACGGCCGACCCGTAGGGGAGAAATGGGCGGCCGCGAAGGGCCGCCCTTTCCTTTCAACGAACACACTCAGTCAGGCTGTCTTCTTGATCTGCAGAACGGTCTTGCCGTCAGTCGAGGTGGCGGTGAACATGCCCATGGAGTCGACAGGTGTGGTGGTCCAGCACTTCGGCGGATTCGCACCGGTGTCGTCAAAGCAGACCTGGCCGTCCTTGTTCGACCACATGCCGCTTTCGATCACCTTGCCGCCTTGGGTATCCTCATAAGTCCCGTCGTCCTTCATCACCGTCGTCGTGGCTTTGCCCTCATAAGTGTACTCATACGTTCCCGGGCCGGTATCGGCGGTTGCAGTGGTGACGGCTTCCGACGTCGCGGCGGCGGTGTCGCTGGCCGCGGGAGCCGGCTCCGTCTTGTTTTGATTGCATGCGGAAAGCGCGGCCAGGGCCGCGAAAAGAACGAGTTTCCTCATCTCGTGAACTCCCCCAGATGCGCCCCTGGCCACGATTTACCAGTGCGCGGGGGCGCTGCCAAAGAGATTCGCTCAGGCTGTCTTGGTAACGGTGTAGGGCGCACCTTTGTCGGGCGTTACCGTATACGTGCCATCGGAGCCCATGGGACCGTCGGAACCGCACCGCGCGTCGCCCTTCGCAGGGTGGTAACAGGTCTTGCTGTTCTCGACCGCCCACTTGCCGGATTCGACCATCGCTCCGGCGACCCAGTTCGTATAGCTGCCGTCGGCGTCAAGGTGCGTGATGACCATCGAATGATCCGCACGGTGCTCGGTGTAAGTGCCGGGTGCGGCATTACTGTGCGGACCGGCCGGCGCCGCTTGCGCCACCTCGGTCGGCGCGGACTGATTGCACCCGGCCAGCACGGCCAGCGCGGCAATCGGCAAAAGCTTGATCATGGCGTCCCTCTCCCCAGAGTGTTGCCCGGCGCAGCGTATCACACGGCCGGGCCCTTGGGAAATCGCGGGCGCCGCGATCTAGAGCATTTCCACCGCTATTGCCGTGGCCTCGCCGCCGCCGATGCACAGCGACGCGACTCCGCGCTTCAGGCCGCGCTGCTTGAGGGCGTTCAGCAGGGTAACGACAATGCGCGTGCCGCTGGCGCCGATCGGGTGGCCGAGCGCGGTCGCGCCGCCGTTGACGTTGATCTTGTCGTGCGGGATGCCGATGTCGCGCATCGCAAACATCGCCACGCAGGCAAACGCTTCGTTCACCTCCCACAGATCGACTTCGCCGACCGACCAGCCGGCCTTCTCGAGCACCTTGTGGATCGCGCCGACGGGGGCGGTGGTGAAGTCCTTCGGCTCCTGTGCGTGCGCCGCCATTGCGACTATGCGAGCGACCGGCTGCTTGCCGTTTGCCTCGCTCTGGCGCGTCAGCACAAGCGCGGCGGCGCCGTCGGAGATCGAGCTCGACGTGGCGGCGGTGATCGTCCCTTCCTTGGCGAAAGCGGCCTTGAGCTGCGGGATCTTCTCGGGGTTGGCCTTGCCCGGCGCTTCATCGGTATCCACCGAAACTTCGCCCTTGCGGGTCTTGACCGTCACAGGCACCACCTCGTCGGCGAAAGCGCCCGACTTGATCGCTTCGCCGGCGCGCGAGAGCGAGGTAATGGCGAACTGGTCCATGTCCTCGCGCGTAAGCTGGTATTCGTCGGCGGTGCACTGGGCGAAACTGCCCATCGCCTTGCCCTGCTCGTAAGCGTCCTCCAGCCCATCGAGGAACATGTGGTCGTAAGCGGTATCGTGGCCGATCCGCGCGCCCGAGCGATGCTTTTTCAAGAGATACGGCGCGTTGGTCATGCTCTCCATGCCACCGGCGACGATTACGTCGGCGTTACCCGTGGCGAGCGCCTCGGCGCCCATGATGATCGTCTGCATGCCGCTGCCGCAGACCTTGTTGACGGTGGTGGCCTGGACCGACTTAGGCAGGCCGGCCTTCAGTGCCGCCTGCCGCGCCGGGGCCTGGCCGAGGCCGGCCGGAAGCACGCAGCCCATGTAGATCCGATCGATCTCGTCGCCCGAGACTCCGGCCCGCTCGACCGCAGCCTTGACCGCTGTCGCCCCGAGGTCGGTCGCCTGCGCGTCGGCCAGCGCCCCCTGCATCGCCCCCATCGGCGTGCGGGCGTAGGACAGGATGACGATCGGATCGGCTTCGGAGAACTGGGCCATTGGGAAGAGCGCCTTGCGTCTGGAGTGGAGTTCGCTCGGCATCTAATGTTGCAGCGCAGCGTTATCAATGGAGGGTTGATCTTGAAGGGCCGGGAAATCGCGCGCTCCGGCCTTGAACCCTTTGCCGGGGCAGACTAGGGCGCCCAGCGAAACCGTTCTTATCGAGTCAGGCGCTTGGTCGACCTTCTCCAATATCTGCCGATCCTGATCTTCCTGGCCGTCGCACTGGGAATCTCGTCGCTGTTCGTGTTCCTGCCGATGGGCGTCGCCCGCCTGACCGGCGCGCACAAGCCCAATGCGGAGAAGCTCAGCGAGTACGAATGCGGCTTCCCCGCGTTCGAGGATCCGCGCAGCCAGTTCGACGTGCGCTTCTATCTGATCGCGATCCTGTTCATTGTCTTCGATCTTGAAGCGGCTTTCCTGTTCCCCTGGGCCGTCAGCCTCGACGTGACCGGCTGGCCGGGCTGGCTGACGATGATGGTGTTCCTGTTCGAGCTGATCGTCGGCTACGCCTATGCGTGGAAGAAGGGGGCGCTCGAATGGGAATGAAGGACGAAGGCCCGCTCGATCACGCGCTGGCCAGCCCCGCGGCGACCAACGTCGCTGGACCCGAGGTCAACCCGACGATCCATCCGGGAATCCTCCCGCCGGGCGGCGAATACTTCAACCAGGTTAGCGCCGAGCTCGATCACAAGGGCTTCCTGATCACGACCACCGAGGACCTGTTCCAGTGGGCCCGCACCGGCAGCCTGTGGTGGATGACCTTCGGGCTCGCCTGCTGCGCGGTCGAGATGATCCACGTCAACATGCCGCGCTACGACATGGAGCGTTTTGGCGTCGCCCCCCGCGCCAGCCCGCGGCAGAGCGACGTGATGATCGTCGCCGGGACGCTGTGCAACAAGATGGCCCCGGCGCTGCGCAAGGTCTACGACCAGATGTCGGACCCCAAGTACGTGATCAGCATGGGTTCGTGCGCCAACGGCGGTGGCTATTACCACTACAGCTATTCGGTGGTGCGCGGGTGCGACCGGATCGTGCCGGTCGACATCTATGTCCCCGGCTGCCCGCCGACCGCCGAGGCGCTGCTTTACGGCGTGATGCAGCTCCAGCGGAAGATCCGCCGCGCGGGGACGATCGAGCGTTAAGATGGCGACCGTCCTGCATCCCGCGCCCAAGATCACCTCGAACGAGGGCGTTCGCGAAAAGCTGGTGAAAGCGCTCGGCAAACACGTGCTCGCCAGCAAGGAACAGCACGGCGAGATCGTCATCGGCGTGGAGCGCGAGGCGATCGAGGATGTGCTGCGGACGCTGCGCGACGAGCACGGCTATCAGCAGCTGATGGAGATCGCCGGGGTCGACTATCCCGAGCGCGAGGAGCGGTTCGAGGTCGTCTACATGCTGCTCTCGCTCACGAAGAACCACCGCATCATGGTCAAGGTGCGCGCGGCTGAGGACACGCCGGTGCCGACCGTCACCCGGCTGTGGCCGAACGCCGGCTGGCTCGAGCGCGAGGTGTTCGACATGTACGGCGTGCTGTTCGACGGTAACACCGACTTGCGCCGCATCCTCACCGACTACGGCTTCGAAGGCCATCCGCAGCGCAAGGACTATCCGCTCACCGGCTACCAGGAACTGCGCTACTCCGAGGAGGAGAAGCGTGTGGTCTACGAGCCGGTCGACCTGCCGCAGGATTTCCGCACGTTCGACTTCATGAGCCCGTGGGAAGGCGCGGAATACGTGCTGCCGGGCGACGAGAAGTCGGTCGCGCCCCCACCCGCGCCGCAGCCGAAGCCGGTCGAGGAGCCCAAGGGCAAGGCCGACGCGAAAGCCCCTGAGACTCGTGGCGCGCCGGGTGTCAGCACCCCCAAGACAACCGCGAAGCCCGGCGATACCGGGGCGGGAACAAAGACCGACAAGAAGGCGACGAAAAAGGTCGCCGCCAGCAAGACCGCCGGCAAGAGCATCGCCGGCCAGGGACAGGGCGAGACCGCGCCCAAGGTCACGCGCAAGAAGGCACCCGGTGCCCCCAAGCCGACCGAGGACCGTCCGGCCCGCGTCCCGCGCAAGAAGACCGCGGCGACGCAGGCAAAAGGGGAGAAGAAATGACCCTTTCTCTCCCTAACCGTCACCCTGAACTTGTTTCAGGATCCATTTCTCGGTTTGCCGGGACCCCCCCTTGTGCCTCACGCAACCTAACCGGGTGGGCGCGCCACCGTGCGACATCCGCGAGTGCGGCCCGATGGATCCTGAAACAAGTTCAGGATGACGGTCCTCGGATTTACTGGGGGCACGCATGAGCATGCAGCTTGAGCAATCCCCGACCACCGAAGGCGGGACGATCTCCAATTACACGATCAACTTCGGCCCGCAGCATCCCGCGGCGCACGGCGTGCTGCGCATGGTGATGGAGCTCGACGGCGAGGTGATCGAGCGGATCGATCCGCACATCGGCCTGCTCCACCGCGGCACCGAGAAGCTGATCGAGTACAAGACCTACCTGCAGGCGCTGCCGTACTTCGACCGGCTCGATTACTGCAGCCCGCTGTGCATGGAGCACAGCTACGTCCTGGCGATCGAGAAGCTCCTCAACCTCGAGGTGCCGCTGCGCGCGCAATACCTGCGCGTGCTGTTCGCCGAGCTGACGCGCATTTCCAACCACATGCTCAACATCGGCAGCCACGTGATGGACGTCGGCGCGATGACCCCGAACCTGTGGCTGTTCGAGATTCGCGAGGACACGCTCAACTTCTTCGAACGCGCTTCGGGCGCCCGGATGCATTGCGCCTGGTTCCGCCCGGGCGGGGTGCACGAGGAAGTGCCGCTCAAGCTTCTCACCGATATCGGCGACTGGGTCGACACGCGACTGCCGCGGCTGTTCGAGGACGCGATGAGCCTCGTGATCGACAACCGCATCTTCAAGCAGCGCAACGTCGATATCGCCGTGGTGAGCAAGGACGATGCGGTGCGCTGGGGCTTCTCCGGCCCGATGATCCGCGCCGCCGGCGTGCCGTGGGACTTGCGCAAGAGCCAGCCCTACGACGTCTACGACCGGATGGATTTCGAAGTGCCGGTCGGCACCAACAGCGATTGCTACGACCGCTTCATGGTCCGCGTCGAGGAAGTCCGCCAGTCGGCCCGGATCATCAAGCAGTGCCTCGCCGAGATGCCCGAAGGGCCGGTGGCGAGCGACGACCGCAAGATCGTCCCGCCCCGACGCGCCGAGATGAAGCAGTCGATGGAAGCGCTGATCCATCACTTCAAGCTCTACACCGAAGGCTTCCACGTGCCGGCGGGCGAGGTCTACGTGGCCACCGAAAGCCCCAAGGGCGAGTTCGGCGTCTACCTGGTCAGCGACGGCAGCAATAAGCCTTATCGCTGCAAGATCCGGCCGACCGCGTTCAGCCATCTTCAAGCGATGGACTTTATGAGCAAGGGGCACATGCTGCCCGATGCGACGGCGATCCTGGGGGCGATCGACGTGGTGTTCGGCGAGTGTGATCGGTGATTGGGATCAAATTCGGGATGGGTCAGATGAAGTCGACGTTGGATATGATGCGGGTGTGGGCTGCGATCACGGGCCTGGTGCTGGTGGCGCTGGTGTTCGTGCAGATGGCGATGGGCATCAAGATGAGCGACACGCTGCCGATGCTCGCTTCGTCGATCGCTGGCTTCGAACTGTTCCTGTTCGCGCAGGACATGGTGAACAAGCGCAAGGGTCGCCGTGGCTGAACGCGCGCCTCATCCGGATACGCCCGAGCTGCGCGAGCGGTTCGGCAACTTTGCCTGGACCAAGGAAAACGCGGCCGAGGCGAAGAAGGTCGTCGCGCGCTATCCCGAGGGACGGCAGCGCTCGGCAGTGATGCCGCTGCTCGACCTCGCGCAGCGTCAGGTCGGGGCTGAGACGAACACCCAGGGCTGGCTCCCGATTCCGGTGATCGAGTTCGTCGCCCGCGAGCTCAACATGCCGGTGATCCGCGTGCTCGAGGTCGCGACGTTCTACACGATGTTCAACCTCGCGCCGGTCGGCCGCTTCCACGTGCAGGTCTGCGGCACCACGCCGTGCATGCTGCGCGGCTCCGACGACATTCTCGATGCGTGCTACAAGCGCGGGATGAAGCAGGGCCACACTACGGCCGATGGGCTGTGGACGCTGACCGAGGTCGAGTGCATGGGCAACTGCTCCAGCGCGCCGATGGTCCAGATCAACGACGACAACTACGAGGACCTGACGCCGGCGCGGTTCGACCACGTGCTCGACGAACTCGCTGCGGGCCGCACGCCGAAGACCGGCACGCAAGACCCGGCGCGGCACACCATCGAGCCGGTCGGCGGGCCGACCACGCTCAAGGAAATGGTCGACGCCAACCACGATTATCGGGGTGAGTGGTGATGGAATTCGTCATCGCCATTTTTGTCGCACTCGTGGCCATCGTGATCAGCTGGAAGCTGCTCAAGGGCTTGGTTAAGACGGCCGCGCTGGTGGTGATCCTCGTCCTGGCGGCGATCTTCGTGTTCGGAGTGCACCACTGATGCGCAAGTTCCTGAAGCCGCTCATTTCGGTGCTCGCCGGCATCGCCACGAGCTGGGGGCTGCAGGCCGTCGGCATCGAGCCGCTCTACGCCAAGCTCGCGGGCCTGGCGGTGGTCGGGCTCGTGATCGCCTGGTTCTGGCGCAGGAGTGCCGCGCTGTGAGCCTGGCTGACAAGGACCGCATCTTCACCAACGTCTACGGCTACCAGGACTGGGGCCTGAAGGCGTCGCAGAAGCGCGGCGACTGGGACGATACCAAGGCGCTGATCGCCCGCGGCCAGGACGCGATCATCGAGGAGATCAAGGCCAGCGGCCTGCGCGGGCGCGGCGGGGCGGGCTTCCCGACCGGCATGAAGTGGAGCTTCATGCCCAAGGAAAGCCGCGACGGGCGGCCGAGCTTCCTGGTCATCAACGCCGACGAGTCCGAGCCCGGTTCGTGCAAGGACCGCGAGATCATCCGCCACGATCCGCACAAGCTGATCGAAGGCGCGCTGATCGCCGGCTTCGCCATGCGCGCGCGGGCGGCCTACATCTACATCCGCGGCGAATACATCCGCGAGGCCGAGACGCTGCTCGCGGCGGTGCAGGAGGCTTACGACGCCGGCTTGCTCGGCAAGAACGCGGCCGGCTCGGGCTTCGACTTCGACGTCTTCGTCCACCGCGGCGCGGGCGCCTATATCTGCGGCGAAGAAATGGCCATGCTCGAGAGTCTCGAGGGCAAGAAGGGCCAGCCGCGCCTCAAGCCGCCGTTTCCGGCCGGTGCCGGCCTCTATGGCTGCCCGACGACGGTCAACAACGTCGAATCGATCGCCGTCGTCCCGACCATCCTGCGCCGCGGCGCCTCGTGGTTCAGCTCGTTCGGGCGCGAGAACAACAAGGGCACCAAGCTCTTCCAGATAAGCGGCCACGTGGAAAAGCCGTGCGTCGTCGAAGAGGCGATGAGCATCCCGTTCCGCGAGCTGATCGAGAAGCATTGCGGCGGCATCACTGGCGGATGGGACAACCTCCTCGCGGTGATCCCCGGCGGAAGCTCGGTCCCGCTGGTCCCGGCGGCGCAGATCATGGACTGCCCGATGGACTTCGACGGGCTCAAGGAGCTCGGCAGCGGCCTCGGCACCGCGGCGGTCATCGTGATGGACAAATCGACCGACATCGTCCGCGCGATCAGCCGCATCAGCAAGTTTTACATGCACGAGAGCTGCGGCCAGTGCACCCCGTGCCGCGAGGGCACCGGGTGGATGTGGCGGGTGATGGAACGCCTGCGCACCGGCGCCGCCGAGCCGCGCGAGATCGACATGCTGTTCGAAGTGACCAAGCAGGTCGAAGGCCACACCATCTGCGCCCTCGGCGACGCCGCCGCCTGGCCGATCCAGGGCCTGATCCGACATTTCCGGCCGGAACTGGAACGGCGGATCGATGAGCGCGCCGGCGCGGTGCGGGAGGCGGCCGAGTGAGGCTTTGCCGGATCCTCTCTTCGTCTCTGCTCTTGGCAAGTGCGCTTTTCCCCGCGTTGAGCGCTCACGCGAATGACTTGTCGGAGGCTGATAAGGCTCGCTCGACAATGCGGCGCGTGATCTCCTGCGCAATGTATTCCGACTGGGGCAAGGGGGCAGGCCGGGCGCTTGCAGTTCTTGAAGGCAACTTCGAGGGCAAGGCATTCGACGATTTGTACGACGGCATTCAGACCTGCGTTTGGCAAAACAATTATGAGGGACGCTGGGTGGAGCAACTCCGTTTCGCTCCAATTATGCTCAAGGGAGAAATCTTTCGCTCCGTCCTTCTGGACGGTTGGGGCGTTCGAATTCAGAAGAACCTCGCTCCGAAGTTTCGGCGGCTAGCCGCTGTTCCCCGTGATCCAAACAGTAATCCGCTCGGTGCTTTCGGCGTATGTGTCGCTACGCTTGATCCGCAAAACGCCCGAAAGGCGATTGCGAGTCCCACGGCGGGACCGGACGAAAGCGCTGCCTATGCCGCGTTGGCGCCATCCATGGCGCAATGCGTTGCACCCGGGCAGAGCATTGCCTTCAGCAAGCAGGTTCTTGAGGGCGCGCTTGCGGAAGGGCTGTTCGTCAGGACATACGCTGCCCCAACCGAACGTTCTGCCGGGAGGGCGAACTGATGCGGGAGTTCACCACAGATGGACGGCAACTCCAGGTTGGTCGTCGATTGCGATACACCATTGCCACGTTGGCCTTGGCTGTGTGCGCCCCGGCTCTGGCGCAAGGGGGCGCGACGGGGTCGATCCGTGGTAACGACAGCACGGCTTCCTTGCCTTGGGAAGGTCGTTTTACCGGCGACGCGGCGCGAGCGATCAGCGACCAGTTCGCGGCCTGCGTCGTCAAGCGGCACAGCTCGCCTGTCATCAAGGCGTTGAAGATGGGGCGCGACACGCCGGAGCAATACAAGGCTCTGCATGTGTTCCTCGATCCGGAATGCTGGGGCGGCAATGGCCTCGAAAGCCAACGCTCAGGCGACGACATCGAGATGACGACGAATCCCTTCAGCTTCCGCGCAGCCTTGTTCAAGGCGGTGGTAAAGCAAAATTTTTCGCGACACCCGGCGCCCTTTAGCACGCAGGCTGTGGTGGCGGCCGGTCTTCGAGACATAAATGTCAAGTTTGCGGATTGCGTCGTGCGCCGCGACCCGGCGACTGCTCTCAAGGTGCTGATGTCGAAGGCGGGAACCACCGCGGAGGCATCGGCCCTGGCGGCTCTCAACCCGCAAATGAGCCAATGTCTCGTGGAAGGAGCGACCCTCTCCTTCTCCAAGCCGACTCTCGTGGCTTACCTCGCCGAAGCGTATTTTCTCGAGGCTGAGGCTGCGAAGAATGCGAGCACGCAGTAGTTCAACGCTGGCCGGTTTGCGAGCCTGCGCGGTTTTGTCTATGCGCGCGGGCGAAACGGGTTGCACTGGCGCACGGGCTCGGACAGAGGGGGCGCGCTGCCGCCCGGTTCGCCGGATTCTCGCCGCAGCGGTCTGACCGCAACAGGACGCTCATGCCCAAAGTCACCGTCGACGGACAGGAAATCGAGGTTCCTAACGGCGCCACCGTGTTGCAGGCGTGCGAGCTGGCGGGAAAAGAAATCCCGCGGTTCTGCTATCACGAGCGGCTGAGCATTGCCGGCAACTGCCGGATGTGCCTGGTCGAGGTGAAGCCGGGGCCCCCCAAGCCGCAGGCGAGCTGCGCGTTGCCGGCGGCCGAGGGTCAGGAAATCCGCACCGACAGCGAGATGGTCAAGAAGGCGCGCGAGGGGGTGATGGAGTTCCTCCTCATCAACCACCCGCTCGATTGCCCCATCTGCGACCAGGGCGGCGAATGCGACCTGCAGGACCAGGCGATCGCCTACGGTCGCGGCGCCTCGCGTTATCACGACAATAAGCGCGCGGTGACCGAGAAGTACATGGGCCCGCTGATCAAGACGATCATGACCCGCTGCATCCACTGCACCCGCTGCGTGCGCTTCTCCGAGGAGGTTGCCGGGGTCGACGAGATCGGCGCGCTCTATCGCGGCGAGCACATGCAGATCACCACTTACCTCGAGCACGCGGCAAAGCACGAGCTTTCAGCCAATGTGATCGACTTGTGCCCCGTCGGCGCGCTGACGAGCCGGCCCTACGCCTTCGAGGCGCGGCCGTGGGAGCTCAAGAAGACGCTCGGCATCGATGTTTCCGACGCGATGGGCGCCAACATTCGCATCGACAGCCGCGGGCTCGAAGTGCTGCGTGTGCTCCCGCGCATCAACGACGACGTCAACGAAGAGTGGATCAGCGACAAGGCGCGCTACCAGGTCGATGGCCTCGTGCGGCGGCGGCTCGACGCGGTGTGGATCCGGCGGAAGGGAAAGCTTGAGCGAGCGAGCTGGGACGAGGCATTTGGCGCGATCGCCAAAGCCAAGGCCGGCAGCAACGTCGCCGCGGTGGCGGGCGACCTGCTGGACTGCGAGACGATGTTCGCGGCGAAGAAGCTGCTCGGCGCGCTCGGTTCGACTCTGATCGAAAGCCGCCAGACCGGGATGGACTATCCGACCGGCAACCTCGCGGCGGTCAACTTCAACTCGACGTTTGCCAGGATCGAGGAAGCCGACGCGATCCTGATCGTCGGCAGCATGGTCCGCTGGGAAGCGCCGCTGCTGCACGTGCGGGTGCGCAAGGCGGTCAAGCGCGGGGCCAAGGTGTTCATCGTCGGGCCGCATTGGGACACGACTTTCCCGGCCGAATGGCTCGGCGACGACGTTTCGACGCTCGGCAAACTGCCGAAAACCGTCATGGAGGCGATGGGCAAGGCGAGCAAGCCGGCGGTGATCGTCGGCGGCGGCGGGATCGCCGCCGGGGCGCTCGATGCGGCGCTCGGTCTTGTCGGCGAGTTCAATCTCGTTCGGGAGGGCTGGAACGGTTTCAACGTGCTGCACTTCTCAGCCGCGCGGATGGGTGCGTTGATGCTCGGCTTCGCGCAGAAGGGCGGCATCGCCGACCTCGTGAATGCCAAGCCCAAGGTGCTGCTCGCGCTGGGCGCCGACGAGGTCGATTTCAGCCGCTTCGGCGATGCGCTCAAGGTCTACATCGGCCACCACGGCGACAAGGGCGCGCACGCGGCGGACGTGATCCTTCCCGCTGCGGCGTACACCGAAAAAGCTGGGACTTACGTCAGCACCGAGGGCCGCGTGCAGTTCGCCGACAAGGCGGTGTTCGCCCCCGGCGATGCGCGAGAGGACTGGACGATCTTGCGCGCGCTGGCCGATGCGCTCGGCGTTTCGGTCGGTTTCGACAGCTTCGACGAGCTGCGCGCGGCGATGATCGCCGAAGTGCCGGCCCTGGGCGTCGAGGGCCTGGCCAACTACGGTGCACTGCCGAAGCCGGGGAAGGGCGCCAAGCCGAAAGGCAAGATTGGCTACCCCATCAAGGACTTCTACCTCACCAACCCGGTCGCCCGCGCCAGCCTGACGATGCAGCGCTGCTCGGCCGAACTTCTCCACGGCGACGACAGCTTCGCGGAGGCGGCGGAATGAGTGCGTTCTACCAAGGCTCGATGCGCTGCGCCGCAATCGTTCTGTTTGTCGTGGCGATCGTCACCGTCATCTCGGGTGCATTTCCCACGCTGTTGATTTTCAAGACGATGGCACATGACCTAAGCGGCGGCCCTGAGGGAAGCCAGAGTCTGGAACTTCTTGTGGCGTTCTTGCGGGGGGTGGCGAGCGCAGTCTGGCCGTTCTTCGGCGCCGCGTTGTTGTGGCGCCTCGATAAGCATTGGACTGGGGGGGCGGTCGAATGACCCCCGTCTTCGAACATTGGGGCATGACCCCCGACTGGGCGTGGTTCGTCGCCACGATCTGCGGCATCCTGCTGATCGCGCTGCCGCTGATGCTGGCGGTGGCGATGATTATCTACGTCGACCGCAAGATCTGGGCGGCGATGGCGCTGCGGCGGGGGCCGAACGTGGTCGGGCCGTGGGGCCTGCTGCAGAGCTTCGCCGACGGCCTCAAGGTCTTCCTGCAGGAAACGATCATCCCCTCGGCCTCGAACAAGGGCCTGTTCCTGATCGCGCCGATCATCACGTTCACGGTGGCGCTGATGGCCTGGGCGGTGATCCCGTTCAATTCGGGCGCGGTGCTGGCGGACATCAACGTCGGCCTACTCTACGTCCTCGCGATCAGCTCGCTCGGGGTTTACGGGGTGGTCATCGCGGGCTGGGCGTCGAATTCGAAATACCCGTTTTTCAGCGCGATGCGCGCCGCTGCTCAGATGATTTCTTACGAGGTCTCGATCGGCTTCATCCTCATCTGCGTGGTGCTGTGGGCGGGCACGTTCAACCTGAACGGCATGGTCGAGGCGCAGCGCGGGCACGGGCTCGGGATCGTCAACGGGTTCTTCTTCAACCTGCTGCTGTTCCCGATGTGGGTCGTGTTCCTGATCTCGAGCATGGCCGAGACCGCGCGCACCCCGTTCGATCTGACCGAGGCCGAATCCGAGCTCGTCGCCGGCTACCAGACCGAATACAGCTCGATGAGCTTCGCACTCTACTGGCTCGGCGAATACGCCAACGTGCTGCTGATGTGCGCGCTCAACGCCACGTTGTTCTTCGGCGGGTGGCTGCCGCCGATCGAGTGGGCGCCGCTCTACTGGATCCCGGGCTGGATCTGGCTGTTCGTCAAGATCTTCTTCTTCTTCTTCGTCTTCAGCTGGGTGAAGGCAACCGTGCCGCGGTACCGCTACGACCAGCTGATGCGCCTGGGCTGGAAGATCTTCTTGCCGTTGAGCCTGAGCTTCGTTGTGCTCGTCTCGGGTTACCTGATGTTGACGAGGTATGCGGCGTGATCGGCCTGATGTACCTGTCGCTCGCTCAAGCTCAGATGCCGGCGATTACAATTCAGCGTGCTGAGCCGCGCCCGCTGTCGAAACCCCGGTACGAGGTCGAATGCGAGCTACGAGACTTGAACTTCGGCAAAAGCTATCGAATCGCGCTGACCCAGTATGGCGGAGTATACGGGACGACGGCGAGAGGGCTCCCGGCCCGGTCTATGACCTACGTTCGCTTCAGCCATGACGATCTCGGCATCTTTGGCGACGAGGAACTTAATCTTACCGGCAGTCAGGTGACCGATTGGTATTCAGATGGACCGATCGAGCTCGTCGCGAAGGGGGGCGGAGGAGCCATTACGATCAACAAGTCGACCAAGCGCCAAGCCTGGCTTCAAAGTCCAACGCAGATAGCCGTGACCGTTAAGGGCGGTCGTCGCGTTCGCAGTAACGGACCGGCGCGGACTTGGGAGGAGTTCACTTTGATCGGGTGCTGTGATGTCGCCTGGCAAAGTCAGGAAGCCGAGCCTTCGCGGCGGAATCGAGTGAAGTCATGAACGTCGCCCAACTCATCAAATCCTACACCCTGTGGGAGTTCATCCAGGCCCACTGGCTGACGCTGAAGTACTTCTTCAAGCCGAAGGCGACGATCAACTACCCGTTCGAGAAGAACCCGCTGTCCCCGCGCTTCCGCGGCGAGCATGCGCTACGCCGTTATCCCAACGGCGAAGAACGCTGCATCGCCTGCAAGCTGTGCGAGGCCGTCTGTCCGGCGCAGGCGATCACCATCGAGGCCGAGCCGCGCGAGGACGGCAGCCGCCGCACCACGCGCTACGACATCGACATGACCAAGTGCATCTACTGCGGCTTCTGCCAGGAAGCCTGTCCGGTCGATGCGATCGTCGAGGGGCCGAACTTCGAATTCACCACCGAAACGCGCGAGGAGCTGCTCTACGACAAGGCGAAACTGCTGGCCAACGGGGACAAGTGGGAGCGGGCGCTGGCCGCGAACCTTGAAGCCGATGCGCCCTATCGCTAGGCGGCGCGCGTGAATCGCTTCCCGACACAAGCCAACCTCGTCATTCCCGCGAAAGCGGGAACCCAGGGCGTTGCGCGCGACGTCACAGCCGACTGGGCCCCCGCTTTCGCGGGGGTGACGAAGGGTTAAGGCATGATCCAGGCCTTCGCCTTCTACCTGTTCGCCGTGCTGGTGATCGCCTCCGGGGCGTTCACCATCCTTGCGCGCAACCCGGTGCATTCGGTGCTGTGGCTGATCCTGGCCTTCTTCAACGGCGCCGGGCTGATGGTGCTGGTCGGTGCCGAGTTCATCGCGATGCTGCTGGTGATCGTCTATGTCGGCGCGGTCGCGGTGCTGTTCCTGTTCGTGGTGATGATGCTCGACATCGATTTCGCCGAGCTGCGCGCCGGGTTCATGAAGAACTTTCCGCTCGGCATCGCCATCGCGCTGGTGCTGTTGGCCGAGCTGGTGATGGGCGTCGGCGCCTATCAGGCGGGCGCGCTGGCGCTCGGCACGCCCGATGGCACCGCCGCTACGCCGCCCGGCGCGAGCAACATCGCCGCCATCGGAGCGCTGCTCTACGGGCGTTACCTGTTCCTGTTCGAAACCGCGGGGATCATCCTGCTGGTGGCGATGGTCGGCGCGATCGTGCTGACCCACCGCGAGCGCAAGGATACGCGGCCGCAGAACGTCGCGAAGCAGAACGCCCGCCGTCCGCAGGACGCGACCCGCAACACACGGCCCGAAGTCGGGAAAGGCGTGGACTTGTGATCGGCAACTCTCAATCCACCGGCGTCACCCTGAACTTGTTTCAGGGTCCATCGTGCCTGACCGCTCTGTCCGGGCGTGCGGAGAGATGGATGCTGAAACAAGTTCAGCATGACGAAAATGGGGGTGCGTGCGCATGATCGGCATCGAACATTATGTCGTCGTCAGCTCGATCCTGTTCGTGCTCGGCGTGCTCGGCATCTTCCTCAACCGCAAGAACATCATCGTCATCCTGATGGCGATCGAACTGATCCTGCTGGCGGTGAACATCAACCTGGTGGCGTTCAGCGCTTTCCTGCACGACTTGACCGGCCAGATCTTCGCGATGTTCGTGCTGACCGTCGCGGCCGGCGAAGCGGCGATCGGACTGGCGATCCTGGTGCAATACTTCCGCGGCCGCGGCACGATCGCGGTCGACGACGTCAACCGGATGAAGGGTTAGCGCGTGCCCACCATCCTGATCATCGTTTTCGCGCCGTTGCTGGCGGCAATCGTCGCCGGGCTCGGCAACCGCGCGCTCGGCAGTTTCGCGGCCAAGCTGATCACGACCGGCGCGCTGTTCGTGTCATGCGCGCTGAGCTGGCCGATCTTCCTGCATTACCTCGGTGGCAACGTCGCATTGACGGTGACGCCAGTGCTGCACTGGGTCACTTCGGGCGATCTTGCGTTCAACTGGGAACTGCGGGTCGATACACTGACCGTGGTGATGCTGGTGGTGGTGACGACCGTCTCCTCGCTCGTCCACCTCTACTCCTGGGGCTACATGGACGAGGACCCGGACCAGCCGCGGTTCTTCGCCTATCTCAGCCTGTTCACCTTCGCGATGCTGATGCTGGTGACGGCGAACAACCTGGTGCAGATGTTCTTCGGCTGGGAAGGCGTTGGCCTCGCCAGCTATCTGCTGATCGGCTTCTGGTTCCGCAAGCCCAGCGCCAACGCCGCGGCGATCAAGGCCTTCGTGGTCAACCGCGTCGGCGACTTGGGCTTCATGCTCGGCATCTTCGGCACCTTCCTGGTGTTCCAGACCGTGTCGATCCCCGAGATCCTCGCCGCCGCACCGGGCATGAAGGACGCGAGCACGATCGGCTTCCTGTGGTTCCGAGCGGATACGATGACGGTGCTGTGCATCCTGCTGTTCATTGGCGCGATGGGCAAATCGGCGCAGCTTGGCCTCCACACCTGGCTTCCCGACGCGATGGAAGGCCCGACCCCGGTCAGCGCGCTGATCCACGCGGCGACGATGGTCACCGCCGGCGTGTTCATGGTCTGCCGCCTGTCGCCGATGTTCGAAGCCGCGCCGGCCGCGAAGACCTTCGTCACCTTCATCGGCGCCGCGACGTGCTTCTTCGCCGCGACCATCGGCACCTGCCAGTGGGACATCAAGCGGGTGATCGCCTATTCGACCTGCTCGCAGCTCGGCTACATGTTCTTCGCCGCCGGCGTCGGAGCCTACGGCGCGGCGATGTTCCACCTGTTCACGCACGCGTTCTTCAAGGCGCTGCTGTTCCTCGGCGCCGGCAGCGTGATCCACGCGATGCACCACGAACAGGACATGCGGTACTATGGCGGACTCCGTAAGCAGATCCCGATCACTTTCTGGGTGATGACCGCTGGCACGCTGGCGATCACCGGCGTCGGCGTGGCTGGCGTGTTCGGGTTCGCCGGGTTCTACTCGAAGGACGCGATCCTGGAGGCGGCGTTCGCCAGCGGGACGCCGATGGGCACCGCGGCCTTTTGGCTGGGCTCGTTCGCGGCGCTGCTGACCAGCTTTTATTCCTGGCGCCTGGTGTTCCTGACCTTCTTCGGCCAGCCGCGCTGGATCGAGAGCGAGCATATCCAGCACGCGGTCCACGGCGAGCATGACGATCCGGCGCAGGAAGGCGCCGGTTCGGAGGTCGCCCATCATGTGCCCGACCCGCATCACGGTTCGGGCACCGGTGGCTATCACCCGCACGAGAGCCCGTGGACGATGCTCGTGCCGATCTGCCTGCTGGCGGTCGGCGCGGTGTTCGCGGGCTTCGTGTTCTACACCCCGTTCATCCACACCGAGGCGTTCTGGAACGGCGCGGTGGCCTATAACGAGCATCTGATCCACGCGATGGAAGAAATCCCCGAGTGGGCCAAGCTGAGCGCGACGATCGCGATGCTGCTCGGCCTGCTGGTCGCCTGGTACGCCTACATCAAGGATGCCTCGATCCCCGGCAAGGTCGCCGAGCAGCTCGGGCCGATTTACACCTTCGTCTACAACAAATGGTACTTCGACGAGCTGTACAACGTGCTGTTCGTGAAGCCGGCTTTATGGTTCGGCCGCTTGTTCTGGAAGGGTGGTGACGAAGGCATCATCGACCGCTTCGGGCCAAACGGTGCGGCTTGGGTGGTTGAGAAGGGTTCGATTGCGGCCAGGCGCTTCCAGTCGGGCTACCTGACCAACTACGCGCTGATCATGCTCGTCGGCCTCGTCGCCGCGGTCACCTGGGTGATGGCGCGGTGATGGGCGTTCCGATCCTTTCGCTGATGCTGCTGGTCCTGGCGATCGGCTCGGTCGCCTGCCTGCTGGTCGAAGCGAAGGCCGCGCGCGCCATCGCGCTCGCCGCCACGCTGATCGACCTCGCGCTGGCGATCGTGCTGTGGGCCAACTACGACGTCGGCGGCGCGCAGTGGCAATTTACCGAGCGGGCGCACGTGTTCGCGGTGTTCCAGTGGGCGCTCGGGATCGACGGCATCGCGCTGATGCTGATCGTGCTGACGACCTTCCTGATGCCGATCTGCATCCTCGCCAGCCACTCGATCACCAGGCGCGTCGGCGAATACATGGCGACGTTCCTGTTCATGGAACTGCTGATGATCGGCGTGTTCGCCGCGCAGGACCTCTACCTGTTCTACATTTTCTTCGAAGCCGGCCTGATTCCGATGTACCTGATCATCGGCGTGTGGGGCGGCGATAACCGCATCTACGCGGCCTACAAGTTCTTCCTCTACACCTTGCTCGGCTCGGTGCTGATGCTGATCGCGATGCTGTGGATGGCGAACGAGGCGGGCACGACCGACATCCCGACGTTGATGGCCTATGACTTCCCGCCGCACGCGCAGACCTGGCTGTTTCTCGCCTTCCTCGCCAGCTTCGCGGTGAAGATGCCGATGTACCCGCTGCACACCTGGCTGCCGGACGCGCACGTCCAGGCGCCGACGGCGGGCTCTGTGATCCTGGCCGGTGTGCTGCTCAAGATGGGCGGCTACGGCTTCATCCGCTTCAGCTTGCCGATGTTCCCCGAGGCCAGCCTGCAATTCGTCTGGCTGATCTGGGGTCTCAGCATGGCGGCGGTGGTGCTGACCAGCCTGATCGCGCTCGTGCAGACCGACATGAAGAAGCTGATCGCCTATTCCTCGGTCGCGCACATGGCGATCGTCACGGTCGGGCTGTTCGCGTTCAACACGCAGGGCCTCGAGGGCTCGATGATCGTGATGCTGAGCCACGGCCTGGTCTCGGGCGCGCTGTTCCTCTGTGTCGGGGTGATCTACGACCGCCTGCACACGCGCGAGATCGCCCGCTACGGCGGCCTGTCGATCAACATGCCGAAGTACGCGCTGTTCTTCATGCTGTTCACGATGGCAAGCGTAGGCCTTCCGGGCACCAGTGGCTTCGTGGGTGAGTTCCTGAGCCTTGCCGGCATCTACCAGGCGAACACCTGGGTCACCGCGATCTGCGCCACCGGCATCATCCTCGGCGCCGCTTACATGCTCTACCTCTACTGGCGCGTGGCCTTCGGGGTGCAGCGCAATGCCGACGCTGCTGCGATGCCGGACCTGAGCGCGCGCGAGTGGCTGATGCTCGGCCCAATCGCGCTCGCGGTGCTGTGGATGGGCGTCTACCCTGAAAGCTTCCTCGCCCCCATGCGCGCCGACATCGCCGCACTCAATGCGCGAGTGGCGCGCGCCGCGCCGGCGGGTGACAGCAAGCTCAAGATGGCGGTGCCGAAGGCCGCGCCTGCCGCGCCCGGGGGAGCGCACTGATGGACTTCGCCGCATCGCTGCGCTTGATCGAACCCGAGCTGATCCTCTCGGTCGGCGGCCTCGTGCTCTTGCTCGTCGCCGGATGGGCGGGCGACAAGTCCAGCCGCGCGTCGACGATAACCGCGTGCGTGCTCCTGGCGGTGTGTTTCGCGCTCACCGCGCCGTCGGTCTGCGGCGGGGCGATGGGGACGGGAACGAAAGCGTTCGGCGGCTTGTTCGCAGCCGACGCTTTCGCCGGCTTCGCCAAGCTGATGATCTACGCGGCAGCCGGCGCCGTGCTGACGATCGCGCCAGCGTTTTTCGAGCGCTTCCGCCTGATGCGCGCGGAATTCCCGGTGCTGGTGCTGTTCGCCGTGCTCGGCATGAACGTGATGGTCTCGGCGACCGACCTGATGACGCTGTACATCGGGCTCGAGCTCAACAGCCTGTCGAGCTACGTGCTCGCCTCGTTCCTGCGCACCGACAACCGCTCGTCCGAAGCGGGCCTCAAGTACTTCGTCCTCGGCGCGCTCGCCTCGGGCATCCTGCTGTTCGGCGTCAGCCTGGTTTACGGTTTCACCGGCACGACCAGCTTCGCCGGCGTCCACGCGGCCCTGCAGGGCCACATGGCGATGGGTGCGCTGTTCGGGATCACCTTCGTGCTCGCCGGTCTGGCCTTCAAGATCAGCGCCGTGCCGTTCCACATGTGGACGCCCGACGTCTATGAGGGCGCGCCGACGCCGGTGACGATGTTCTTCGCCAGCGCGCCGAAGGTCGCCGCCGTGGCGCTGGTCGCGCGCGTGTCGCTGGGCGCTTTCGGCCCGCAGGCCGACGCGTGGCGACAGATCGTGATCTTCGCCTCACTCGCCTCGATCATCGTCGGCGCCGTCGGCGCGATCGGGCAGACGAACATCAAGCGGCTGCTAGCCTATTCCTCGATCAACAACGTCGGCTTCATCCTCGTCGGCCTCGCTGCCGCGACACCGCAGGGCGTCGCCTCGATGCTGCTTTATCTGGGTGTCTATGTCGCGATGACCATTGGCAGCTTTGTCGTCGTGCTGATGATGCGCGATACCGAAGGGCGTCCGCTCGAAGCGATTTCGGACCTGTCGGGCTTGTCGCGGACTCGCTTCGGCCTGGCCTTCTGCCTCATGTGTCTGATGTTCAGTCTCGCCGGTATTCCGCCGCTGATGGGCTTTTGGGCCAAGCTGGTGGTGTTCCAGGCGGCGGTGAACGCCGGACTCTTCGTGGTTGCCGTGCTGGCCGTGGTCGGAAGCGTGATCGGTGCCTTCTACTATATCAAGATCGTCAAGGTGATGTTCTTCGACGAGCCCGCCGACACGATCAAGGGCCAGAGCGATTGGGCGCATTGGGCCTTGCTGATTATCAGCACGCTGGCGATCTCGCCGGTTACATACCTGATTACGGGTTGGCTGAGCGCACTTGCTGACAAGGCAGCAGCGGCGCTGTTCCTGGTCGCTTGATCCGCGCCGTACCCGAAACCGGTTCCACCAACGCTGACTTGTTGGCGCGGCTCGGGGCCGGCGAGCGGATGCCGGAAGGCGAATGGCTCGTCGCCGATCGTCAGACAGGAGGGCGGGGCCGGCAGGGGCGCAGTTGGATCGATGGCCCCGGCAACTTCATGGGCTCGACCGTCGTGCATGTCTCGCCGCAAGATCCTTCGCCGGCGAGCCTGTCGTTCGTCGCCGCGCTGGCGGTGTACGAGACGGTCCTCGCTCGCCTCGGCAACCCGCGCGAGTTGCAGCTCAAGTGGCCCAACGACGTGCTGCTCTGCGGGGGCAAGTTCTGCGGGCTGCTCCTCGAAGCCGCCGGCGGGAGCGTGGTTGTCGGCGTGGGTGTGAATCTGGCGTCGGCGCCGCGCGCGGAGACGGAGGCGAGGGCCTTGTCCGAATTCGGCCCCGCGCCGGACCGCGATGCCTTCGCGGCCGAGTTGGCCGTGCATTTCGACTCCGAACTCGGTCGCTGGCGGCAGTACGGGATCGAGCCGATCCTCAACCGATGGCTCGCCGCGGCGCACCCGGTTGGCAGCGCGCTGACGGTGCACGAGCCGAATGGCGAGTGCGTAGCCGGCGCATTCGACGGGCTCGAACCCGACGGAGCGCTGCGGCTGCGCTTGGCGGACGGCTCTGCTCGTGTCATTCACGCGGGTGACGTGATGCTCGGAGGCGCCGGCTAATGCTGCTCGCGGTCGATTGCGGCAATACGAACGTGGTTTTTGCGCTCTTCGGTGGCCGCGAGGTCCGCACACGTTGGCGCATCGCCACCGATCCGCGCCGCACCGGCGATGAGTATGCCGTGTGGCTGCTTCAGTTGCTGGCCATTGAGGGTATCGAGCGCGACGCTGTCACGTCGATGATCGTCTCCAGCGTTGTTCCTCGCGCGCGCCACAACCTTGAAGTGCTGGCCGAGAAGTACTTTCACGTCACACCGCTGTTCGCCGGCGAGGGCGCGGCCGCGTGGGGCATCGAGATCGACGTCGAGGAGCCGCACACTCTGGGCGCCGACCGCGCCGTCAACGCCGTCGCCGCGCACGAAAAGCACGGCGGCGACTTGATCGTGGTCGATTTCGGCACCGCCACCACCTTCGACGTGGTCGACTTCCACGGCGCCTACAAGGGCGGGATCATCGCCCCCGGGATCAATCTTTCGCTCGACGCGCTTGTTTCGAACACGGCCAAGCTGCCGCGGATCGCCATCGAGAGCCCGCGTTCGGACAGCGTGATCGGCCGCAACACCGAGGAGCAGATGCTGATCGGCGTGTTCTGGGGCTATGTTGCGATGATCGAAGGGCTAGTGGCAAGGATGCGCGCCGAGATCGGCCGCCCGGCCAAGGTGGTCGCCACGGGCGGCCTCGCCATCCTGTTCGATGAACACACGGACATCTTCGACCATGTCGACCCCGACCTGACGATCGAGGGCCTGGCGATCCTTGCGCAGCGGGCAGGAGCCAAGTGAGGAAGGATTTCACCCCCGAAGACGAATTGCTGTTCCTCGCGCTTGGCGGATCGGGCGAGATCGGCATGAACGTCAACCTCTACGGCTGCCGCGGCCAGTGGCTGATGGTCGACCTGGGGATGACCTTCGGCGGCGACGAATATCCCGGCATCGACCTGGTCTTCGCAGACCTCGAATTCATCGAAGAGCGGCGCGACGACCTGATCGGCGTGGTCCTCACCCACGCGCACGAGGACCACATCGGCGCGGTACCCTATTTTGCCGCCGAACTGGGCGTGCCGTTGTATGCGACGCCGTTCACCGCCGACCTCGTGCGCCGGAAGCTTACCGAAGCGGGGATCGAGCGCGATATCGAGCTTAACGTGATCGACCGGGAGCACGGCAGCTTCGAGCTCGGCCCGTTCGAGATTACCTACATCCCGCTCGCCCATTCGATCGCCGAGGGCAATGCGCTGCAGATCGAAACACCGTTCGGCCGGATATTCCACACCGGCGACTGGAAGCTGGACGACGATCCGCTGGTAGGCATTCCGGCGACGGTTGAGGAACTCACCCAGATCGGCGACGAAGGCGTGCTGGCGCTGGTCTGCGATTCAACCAACGTCTTCAATCCCGTGGCGTCGGGGTCCGAGGGAATGGTCTACCAGGGCCTGCTCGAGGAAGTGCGCCGCTGGGAAGGGCGCCGGGTGCTGGTGACAACCTTCGCCTCCAACGTCGCCCGGCTGCAGACGCTCGGCCACATCGCCGAGGAGACCGGCCGCGCGTTGTGCGTCGCCGGGCGCTCGCTCGAGCGGATCATCGAGGTGGCGCAGGACAACGGCTACCTCGAGCACTTTCCGCCGGTGATCGACTTCGACACCGCGATGGGCCTTCCGCGAGGCCAGGTCCTGATCCTCGCCACGGGCGGGCAGGGCGAGCCGCGCGCGGCGCTCGCCCGGATCGCCGATGAAAGCCACGCGCTCGACCTTTCCGAAGGCGACGTCGTGCTGTTCTCGAGTCGGCAGATACCGGGCAACGAGCTGGCGATCGGTCGGATCCAGAACCAGCTGGCCGAACGCGGGATCGAGATGGTCACCGACCGCCAAAGCGACATCCACGTCTCCGGCCACCCCGGGCGGCCGGAGCTCGAAGCGCTGTACAGTTGGATCAGGCCAGACATTCTCGTCCCGGTGCACGGCGAGATGCGCCACATGCAGGAGCAGGCGCGACTCGGGCGCTCGAAGGGAATACCGCGCGCCGTGGTGCAGCAGAACGGCGACATCGTCCGCCTGGCCCCGGGGGAGCCGGGCAAGCTCGCCCATGCCCCGGCCGGGCGCTTGGTGCTCGATGGCGACATCATCGTGCCCGCCGACGGCGAGGCAATCGTCACGCGTCGGCGCCTGGCGCGCGACGGCATCCTGATCGTGGCATTGGACGAACAGCGCCAGCCGCAGATCCACGGCTTTGGCCTGCCTCTCGACGAGGACTACGCCGCTTTTATCGCCGAGGCCGAGCGCGATGTGACCGAGGCTCTGAAGCGGCTCAAGGGCCCGAAGGCGCGCGACCGCGAAGAGGTTGCCGAGGCGGCACGCCTGGCCGCGCGGCGGGCGGCGCAGCGCTGGTCGGGCAAGAAGCCGCAAACCAAGGTGATCATGGCCGAGGACCGCGTCGGATGAGGTGGTACTCGTTCCTCGCGATCTACCTGCTGGTGTGGACGATCTGTGCCTTCATTGTTCTGCCATTTGGCATACGCCCGCACGAAGAGCATGAGAAAATCAAGGGTCAGGCCGACAGCGCGCCGGCCAACTTTCGCCCGGGCCTGGTGGTTCTGCGCACGACGATCTTATCGCTGGTGATCTGCGGCCTGCTCATGCTGAATTACAAGGAAGGCTGGATCACCGCGAGGGACATCGACGTGTTCGGCGAACCCGCCGGGTTTTCGAGCGGCGTGGGCTAGTCCCGCAGTCGGTCTATCGACTGAGCCAGCGCGACATACAGCTTGCCCGGATCGGACGAGAGCAACGTCACCCCCAGCGCATGGCCGTCGCGCGTCGACAGCACGCTGCGCAGCATTGCCTCGAAGTCATGGATGTAGCGGTTGACCGTTTCGCGGAAGTCGTTGTCCGCCCGGTAAATCTCCGAGACCTCGCGTGCCTGCTGGTTGTCGAGCAGGCGCACCGCGCGGCGGGTGAAGATGCCGCGATCACCGCGCAGGTAGCTCGACCAGGCGGTGTCGGCGACGTCGTTGTCGAACGCCTTGGTAATGTCGATCGAGCTCGAGTTGAGGCTTTCGGTGATCAGCGCCATCCGCCTGGCGAAATCGTTGTCGACCTGTTCCTCGGCACGCCGGCGCGCGTGGGCGACCCGGTGCTCGAGATTGCCGGCCAGCTCGTTTACGGCCGCCAACTGGTCGCGCAGCTGGAGCGCTGCTTCGCGACTCGCCGCGCTGGCGCGTTCGGCGCTCGCTTCGAGCTGCTCGATCGCCTCGCGCGTGTGCTCGCGCAGCCCGCGTTCGATCGATGCCGCGCTTTCCTCGGCAAACCGGTCGGTCATCGATTCCAGGGCCTCGCCGAGTGAGGCTCGCGCGGTATCGGCCAGCCCCTGCGAGCGGCCGGCGATCTCTTCGAGGGAGGCCTGCAGATCGGCCAGCGTGGCGGCATGCGACCGGTTGGCTTCGGCAATCCGCCGTTCGAGCGCTTCGAACTGCTCGATCGAGCCGGCTCCGTCGCGCTGGGCGGCGGCGGTATGCACGGCTAGCTCCTCGCCGTGACGCAGCGCTTCGCCGACGAGGGCGTGGGCACTGCGCACGCGTTCCTCGAAGCGTTCCAGATCGTTCGCCGCCTGGTTTAGCGCCCGCGGCAGATCCTGTTGCGAGTGTTCGGCACCGGCGCGGATCAGCTCGAGCAGGCGAACGCTTTCATCGGTCAACTGGGCGATGCGCTCGCGGCTCGTGTCAAGCTCCTCGCGGCCCTCGGCGATGCGGGCGACCAGTCCGGCCGCGGCCTGATCGAGGTCGCCGCCCGTTTGCTTACCTAGCGCGGCAATGCGTGCCATTTCAGCCGACAGGGCCGTCATCCGCGCGGCGAGGGCGTCGCTGCGCTCGGCCAGGCCGGAGACGTGCGCGAGATGCTCCTGCTGACGCTCGGTGACGCTTTCGTCGAGCGCGGCCAGGCGCGTTTCGAGCGCTGCGGCGGCCTCGTTTTCGCGCAACTCGGCCTCGGTGCGGCGCTCGGTGACATAGTTTTCGAACGCCTGGGTGCGTTCCACCATCACCCGGTCGACCCGCTCTGCCTCATCGGTGAGCGCCTGGAGCCGGCGTTGCGCATTGTCGAGCGCGTGGGCATCGACCTCGGTGATCTTGCCGATCGCGAAGCTCAGGCGTTCCTTCAACTCTTCGATCGAGTCGGTCCAGCGGCGTGCCGCGTCGTCCTGCGCAGCGCGGAGCGCCTCGGGGACCTCCATGCCTTCGGTCCCCGCGATACCGACCCGTTCGCGGAGCAACGCGATCTCGTGCTCGGCGCGTCGCTGGATTTCCGCGTGATGCGCGTCGAGCTCTTCGCGCAAGTGATCGACACGGCGGCGCAGCGCGGCGAGGGCTTCGACCTCCTGACCGTCGAGCTCGGCGCGGAATTCGCGGCTGCTCTCGCTTAGGGCAGTGAAGCGGGTCCGGGCGATGTCTTCCAGGTGCTCGGCCTGGACGTCGAAGGCGGCTAGCGCGTCGCCGATCCGAGCCCGCAGCGAGGCGACCTGGCGCTCGCTCGCCTCGCCGAACTTGTTGAGCCGGTTGAAGCCAGAGATCAGCTCCTCGAGTTGCCCGTGCGCGGTGTTGCCGGCTTGCCCGATCTGGCTGGCGACGTCGCGCGCGGAGTTCGAGATCACCGGCAGGTCGCTGCGCAGGCGGTCCATGTTCTCCAGAGCGGTGGCGCTGACCCGGCCGATTGTTTCGACCTGCTCGCCGTTGTCGCGGATCAGCCCCTGGAGGCCGTCGGCATGCTGGGAAATGCGCTCGACGGCGACGCGGCCGAGCGATTCGAGGTCGCGCGATTGCGCGGCGATGAACTCGCGGGCCAGGCTAAGCTCGCGGTTGATCACCGCCAGCCGCTGTTCCAGTCGGACACTCTCCTGCGACAGCGCCCGTGCCACGTCGGCAAAGCGGGCCCCTTCGCGCCTGGAGTGGCGCATCGCCAGCAGCCACAGCGAAACGACCAGCAGCACCGGAACGGCCCAGGCGACGATCCAGCCGCTCCATTGCTCGGGCGTTCCGCCGTTGGCGATCTGGTGCGCCCAGCCGAAAAAGGCGGTCCAGCCGAGCGTTGCCAACACCGCGAGCGCCGGGACTATCCAATCCCAACGGCGCGGCGCAGGCTCTTCCTCCCAGGCGTCATCGACCGGCTGATCGAGGACCAACGTGTCATCCGCCGCCGCCGCTTCGGCCGCGGTTGCCTTGGCGAGTTCGGTATCGGACCCGATCGCCACGAGATTTTCCCTGCGCGTCATGGATGATCGAATACCACACCGGAGCGATGCATAAACCCCATCTTAACCGCCTATCCCACAGTATCGGCGCCATGGCTTTCGTGACCGGCGACCTTCAGGCGACCTTCGCGGCAGCCGCGGGCGAAGACCCCGCGCTGCTGAGCGAGCTGCGCAAGGTGTTCGCCGAGAGCCTCGCCCGGCAGATCGACCTGCTGAGCCGCGCGCGCTGTGACGGCAACTGGAATATGGCCGCGATGCGGCTCAAGGGCCTCGGGGTGAGCTTCCACGCGCCTGAGCTGGTTGACCTGGCCGAACAGGCCCTCGACGGCGCGCCCGGCGAACCCGCCATCATCCGCAAGCTGGAGCGCTTTGCCGGAGATTTCCAGACCGCGTGATCCTGCCGCTTGGCAGCGCCTCGCCCACCGCCTAACTTTCGCCCAATCAATGGCGCGGGAGCGGATTGAATGCGGGTCGGTCTCATCGCCATAGGT
>Ga0105246_10000059_pt1 | contig 44382 bp, 31 predicted proteins | sample KBSM64metaG_FD_99694 | JGI IMG/M metagenome (GOLD analysis project Ga0105246, IMG submission 99694) | Miscanthus rhizosphere microbial communities from Kellogg Biological Station, Michigan, USA - KBS M6-4 metaG | ecosystem: Host-associated > Plants > Roots > Rhizosphere > Soil | place... | reverse complement strand
GGACCCGCCATGCCGGAAACCTCAACCCACCTCGTCATCGCAGGAGCCGGGCCCGCCGCCCAAGCGCTCCTCCGCCACCTTACGGGGATGGAAAGCCCCGTGCGGCAAAGCAGCCTGGGATATCCGGCCCCGCCGTTCGCCGGACGGATCACCGTGCTGAGCAACCGCGACGAGTGCCCCGAAGGGCTGATGGAGGCCGCCGCGCACTCCAAGGTCTCCGTGCGTTTCGGCCAAGCTGCCAGCTTCATCGACGCAGCGAACCGGAAGGTGACCACCACGGAGGGCCTTGAGTTCTCCTACGACCAACTGGTCATCGCCACCGGCTCGGCACCCGTCCTGCCCCCGGTGCACGGCGCCGAACACGCCCTTGCCTACTCCACGATCGACGACGCCGAACGCCTCGGCGCCGACGTCAAGGAGATCGCCGCTGCCCTCGGCCGCCGGCCGCTGGGCATCCTGGTAGGCACGGGACCGTCCGCGGGCCAGGCCGAGGCGGTCCTGCGGGCGTGCGGCGTCCGTCCGGTCCGCACTACGTTGCGCCCGGCCGCCGTCGTCTCCTCCCCTGTCTCCGGCAGGGCTGCCGCCGGGATCGTCTTCGACGACGGAAGCATCATGAACGGCGACCTCGTGGTCCTGGCGGAAGAACGGTCGCCGCGCACGAGCCTCGCCGAAAGCGCCGGTTTGAAGACAACTCCCGACGGCGGCATCCTGGTGGGCGACGGATTCGAAACTTCCGTGCCGGGCATCCGGGCGATCGGCGACGCCGCGGCCCGCGACGGCCTGCGGCTGGGGCTGCTCCTCTCCGCCAAGGAAGCGGCCGCCCGCTGCGCCGGACATCTGGCAGAGGCCTCGCAATCAGCAGAACCCGCGTATTTGGCCGCGGATGCGGGACGGCCGGCACCGTCCGGAATGCGGGTCACGGAGGCGGCCTGACACCCCCGCCGGCGGGCCCGGGATGCTGTGGCAAGATGGTGCTTTGACGAGCCACCAAGCGGCCACCCGGCCCGCCACGGAAGGACTGCCATGAGCAACGACGCCGCTACCGCAGCAAGCATTGCCTCCTACATCGACCACACCCTCCTCAAACCCGAGGCGAGCGAGGCCGAAGTCCGCAAGGTCTGTGCCGAAGCCGTGGAATACGGCTTCAAATCGGTCTGTGTGAACCCGATCTGGGTCAAGACGGTTTCCAAGGCCCTCAGGGGTTCCGGCGTGCTGACCTGTGCAGTGGTGGGCTTCCCGCTGGGCGCCACGCCCAGCGACGTCAAGGCGTTCGAAGCCCGCGGCGCGGTGCTGGACGGCGCGGAGGAAATCGACATGGTGATCGACATCGCGGCGGCCCGGGCCGACGACAAGGGCGCGCTGGTGGATGACATCACCGCCGTCGCGGAGGCCGTGCACGCCGGCGAGGCAATCCTGAAGGTCATCATCGAGACGGCGCTGCTGAGCGACGCACAAAAGGTGCTGGCCTGTGAGGCCGCGGTGGAAGCCGGGGCCGACTTCGTCAAAACCTCCACCGGCTTCAACGGCGGCGGTGCCACGGTGGAGGACGTGGCCCTGATGCGCAAGACCGTGGGCCCGGATATCGGCGTCAAGGCCTCGGGCGGGGTGCGTTCCCTGGCCGACGCACAGGCTATGATTGCTGCTGGTGCAACACGTATTGGCGCGAGCTCCGGAATTGCCATCGTCAAGGGTGAACAGGGTTCATCCGCTTACTGACCGGCCCGGCAGCCGCCATGGAATTTGAGCCCCGCGGGGCCGAGGAGGAAAGAATGTCCCAGCACGCTGGCAGCAAGCCGATTGAAAAAGAGAACAACCTGGCCCAGAGCCTGGTGCTGTTCCTGGTCATCATCGTGATGTTCCTCGGCGCCATCTACTCGCTGTCCTTCCTGACCCTGGACAACCCGTGGCCGATGGCCGTCTGCCTCGGCCTGTTCGCCCTGGCCTTCTGGATTCCGCAGACCATCCTGGGCCGCTCCGACTCAGCCGGCGAAAACTAAAGATTTAGCAAGAAGAGATGGCCCGGGCAGTTGCCCGGGCCATCTTGTTTAACCTGATATTCCGATTGTCCGCGAACAGTTCCTCATTTCCGGCTCCGCATCATTTTCCTAGGCCGCGTCATTTTCCATGCTTGGCCGCGTCACCCCGTTAGCTGATCCCGAAGGATTTCCTGTCCTTCGGAAGCGGGTATCCAGCAATGAACCTGGCGATTACTTGTTCCCGTTTTCGCCGCGAACCGCACTGGACGGGACCGCCGAACCCCTGATGTCGCACCGAATCCGGCTCCCGCGCTCGTCTTGGCCGCCGTCGACCGGACCGAGCCGTACCGACATTAGGCCCACCTAACTGAGTACACGGGTCCGGAAATCAACATTTGACGCGGAAAAAGTCGAGTACAGCAACGCATTGCTGGCATTTTGAGGCCATGCCAACATAAGTTCATCGACTGGCTGGGCAGTCAATACAGAAACGCATTACAGAACAGTTTTGCCATTCTGCGGACCCCTTGTGCCGGTTTCGGAAAACAACAATTCAGGGAGTCTCAAAATGCGCAAAATGACAGCAAAAGGGAAAATCTTCGCCACGGCGGCCGCAGTTGCCCTCGTAAGCGCTGGCGGAGGGGCGGCCTATGCCTACTGGACAACCACCGGTAGTGGCTCCGGTCAGGCAGTGAACTCGGCCGGCGGCGGCACCGTCACCCTTCACGCAAACTTCGCTCCGGGCCTGGCCCCGGGCGATTCGGTGGCAGTGACCTACACCGCCGACAACGCGAGCCCCACGACGGACACCAAGGTGGGGGCGCTGACCGTCGAATCCATCACCACCAGCGACGTCAACTGCCTGCCCGCGTGGTTCAGCGCAACGGCCAACACCGGCAATGCGACTGTGCTGCACAATTCCACGAACACCACTGTCGGGACAGGCACCTTGTCGTTCGCCAACGACGCTGCCAACCAGGACGCCTGCAAGGGCGCCACTGTGACGATCCACGTTTCCAGCATCTAGTCGACTTGGGGTGATGGGCCGGGGACGGTCCATCACCCCAATGACAGGGATCCATCACCGCCGACGAGGAAGGCACGAGGGTGCAGAACAATCTGGGAGTGTTCCGCCAAGCGCGGCATGGCGCCGGTTCGGCCATTGGCGCGTTGCTCGCCGTCGTGCTCGTCATGCTGGTGTCTGCCAGTTCGCTTTTCGCCGGAAACGGCGGCGGGACCAAGAGCATCACCATTACGTCGAGCCCGGGCTCACGGACCATCCAGCCGGGCGAATCGGCCAGCTACAACGTCTCGGTCAAGTCGCCGGACGGCTACACGGGAAGTGTTTCGCTTTCCGCCACTGGCCTGCCGGGCAACACATCGTCGGTGTTCTCTCCCGCGACCCTCAACCTCGGCTCGGGCACCTCTTCCGCGAGCCTGACGGTGACCACCACACCCGGCACCCCCGAGGGTACTTACAACCTCAGTCTCAAGGGAACCGGCGGAGCTATCCAGTCCGTCGTCGTCACCGTTCAACTGACGGTTGCTGCCGGGAAGCGCGCCTTCACGGTCTCCGGCAGCCCCGCCTCGCCCCTGGCCCCGGGCTCTTCCACTCCAATCGATCTGCAGCTGAACAACCCGAACAATGCGAGCCTGGCTGTCACCAGCCTGACGGTGTCCATCGCCGGCATAACCCGCACACCCCAGGCCATAGCCAAGAACCTGCCGTGCACGTCGGCGGACTATGAGCTGACCCAGTTCAGCGGCAGCTATCCGTTCACCGCGGTTCCGGGCACCTCATCGCTCTCGGGAAACGGCATCCTCCAGTCAAAGTGGCCGCGGATCAGGATGCTGAACACCTCGATCAACCAGGACGGCTGCAAAGGCGCAACCATCCAGCTCGCATATTCCGGAACCGGACAGGGTAACTGACATGAAGCCGACCCGATGGTTGAAGACCGGCCCCCTTCTCGCAGCGAAGGCAGCGGCCACGTCGGCCGTGTTCCTCATGGTGCTGGGGGTTGGGACTGCCTACGCCTACTGGTCCACCATTGGGATCGGAAACGGTTCCGCGGCGAACGGCACCATGCAAACAGTGCTCGTGGATGCCTTCGTCAGCGGTGATTCGACGGCAACCTCCCTTGTCCCCGGAGGCTCGGCGGACGTGATCCTGCGGGCCACGAACCCGAACAGCTTCCCGGTGCGGGTGTACAGCGTCGCGGCCAACGGGCCGGCTTCGGCGGATGCCTCCCACACCTTGTGCACCAACACGGGTGTCACCTTCAATCCACCGGCCAGTCCGTTGAGCCCGGCCGTTGTAGTACCGGCGAATTCCTCGGTCCTGATCACTCTCCCAGGAGCCGCCTCAATGTCCGCAGCCTCGCAATCTGCGTGCCAAGGCTCCGCATTCCAGCTTCCAGTGACGATGGCGGTCCGGAAATGAACAAGCCCATGCACCGCGCAAGCAGTGGAAAAGGCCTGACGCTGCGGCGCCGCGTCGTGTGGACGGTCTCGGCCATCCTGTTCATCACCTGGGGCGCCCCGGCGGCCAACGCCTTCTGGCAGACAGTGAACAGCAGCAACTTCGCGGCGGCCAAGGCAGACAGCCTGCCGCAAGGCAGCACGCCGGCAGCCTCCCCGGCCAGCGCAAACGTCAGCGTCAGCTGGGCAGCCGTGACGACGCCGGGCGCGCACGCCGTGGCGGGCTACACGATTGCCCGCTACGCCTCCGCGTCGGGTGGCAGCAAGATTGCGGCCGGCGGAGGCTGCGCCGGGACGGTCAGCGGCCTGGCCTGCACCGAGCAAAACGTGCCCGACGGCACCTGGTACTACACCGCCACCCCGGTCATCGCGTTGTGGACGGGCGCAGAGAGCACCCGGAGCACTGGCGTCACCGTCGACGTCACGGCACCGACGGTCTCAGTGACCTCGGTTTCCCCGGCACCGAACGGGGCGGGGTTCAACAACTCCACGCCTGTGACCGTCAACCTGGGCGCGGTGGACAACCCGGGCGGTACCGGGGTCGCGGCCATTAAGTACACGGTGGACGGCGGCAGCACGGTGGTTGTCAACGCAACCACGGCGGCGGTGAATGTTAGTGGCAACGGCACGCACACAGTGTCCTTCTTCGCCACGGATGTTGCCGGCAACTCGGGCACACCGCAAACGCAGACCATCCGCATCGACTCCGTTGCCCCCGGCATCCCCACGATCTCCGCACCTGCGTACGTCAACATCGCCAACGTGGCCAACGTTCCAGTCACCGGCACTGCAGAAGCAGGGGCCTCCGTGGTCCTCACCGTCACCGATCCCGGGGCGCACACGGTCACCCAGACCGTCAGTGCCAACGGATCCGGCAACTGGAGCACCACCGGGCTGAACCTGACCTCCCTGACTACTGACGGACTCCTGAGCTACAGTGCGGTCGCCAGGGACGCGGCAGGGAACACCGGCCAGCCGGGCACCGCAACGTCCACCAAGGACGTAGCCGCACCCACCGTCAGCTCCATCACCCTGGCGAACAGCGGAGGAACCGGCCAACAAGGCCGCGCCAGCACAGGAGACACGCTCACCATGGTCTACTCCACCGACACGGCCGCCAGCACACTCTGCAACAGCTGGAGCAACAGCGCAGCCACGCAGTCGGCCACGGGAACGGCAAGCATCAGCGCAGATGACACCCTGACGTTCACCAGCGCAAGCTGCACCACGCCGGCCATCGGAAGCGTAAAGCTGATCGCCAACTACAACAGCCACGCAAGCCAGGCGCGAAGCTACGCCGCCACGGTCTCCTGGACCAAGTCCACCGGGACCCTGGTCCTCACCCTCAATGACGGCGGCACCGGTGGCACCCGAGGGGACGATTCCACCCTTGTCGCCCCGGTCTACACCCCGGCGCCAGGCGTCGCCGACACCGCCGGAAACCCGATGACCGGAACGTTCACGGCGGGCACCCTGTCCGGATTCTAGGAAACCACCGTCAGCGCGCCAGGCCCAGCAAGAGGGCCTGGACCGCTGGCCACTGGTTTCGGAGCAATGTCCAGGCCGCTGCACAGATCCCCACCATGGCGTAACCGCTCACCGGGATGAGGAGCAGCCATTCGCGGCGCGAGCCGGCCTTGCCCAGCAGGGGAACCGACAGCGCCCCGTTGGCCTTCCAGATCCCGCTCACCAGCGGCAGCTTGCGCCAGAACTTCGGCGGTTTGATCACGATCGGCCACAGCAGCGGCACTCCCCCGGTGGTGATCATGTCCCCCACGATGTGCACCACGACGCCGGTCAGCATTGACAGCGGCAGCCAGGCCCATTGCTGCGGGGCGAACCAGGTGACAAGCCCGGCCGCGGCCAGCGCGAACACCCAGTTGGCCAGCCAGCCGTGCTCCGGGAAGAGCTTCAGTGCCTTGGCCGCGAGGTTGATCATGAACATGCACAGCAGCCCGGCGCCCACGGAGAGCCGGCCCACCGGGGTGTCGAGCTGGAACTGTGCCGCCATCGCCGCGAGCAGCACGAACGCGGCGGCGCCCAGCAGCGAGTGCGTCCCTTGACGGTGCCCGCCGCTGGCTTTTTCGATCCCGACGGCGATCAGCCGCGACAGCGGCGGAAGCGAGTGCGCGATGGTGCTTGAGCGGTGGTCCCAGTCGCACACCAAGGCGGTTCCCGCCGTCGTGAGCGCCCCGATCAGGATCCCGGTGGAATCCAGCGGGTACCAGCCCAGGGCGTACGGGCCGGTCGAGGCAATAGCGATCCACGCCGCGGCTCCCGACGCGGCGTGATGTCCTCCCATCATGCGATCAGCCTGCGCTCGTGGAAGCAGACGCCGGCGCCTCGGTGAAGAGGGCGGTGATGACCGTGTTGGCCCAGTTCAGGATCTCGGCGTCCTGCAGGTCCCGGCCGCCGATCTTCGCGGTCTTGGGCTTGGGGATCAGCACGGAGTCCAGCGCGGGCTTCACCTGGGAACCCGGGTACATGCGGTTCAGGCGCATCACCTTGGACTCGGGCAGGTTCGCCGGGGAGAAGCGGATGAAGTTGCCTTGGAGCGCGACGTCGGACAGCCCGCTTTCGCGGGCCGTGACCCTGAAGCGCGCCACGGCGATCAGGTTCTGCACCGGCAGAGGCGGCTCGCCGTAGCGGTCCACGAGTTCGGCGACGACCTCGTCGATGGCCTCGTTCGTGACGGCGGCCGCCAACTTGCGGTAGGCCTCCAGTCGCAGGCGCTCTCCGGGCACGTAGTCGTGCGGGAGGTGGGCGTTGACCGGCAGCTCGATCTTCATGTCGGCGGCCTTCTCTTCGGTCTCGCCGCGGTATTCAGCCACGGCCTCGCCCACCAGTCGGATGTACAGGTCGAAGCCGACGCCCTGGATGTGGCCGGACTGTTCGCCGCCCAGCAGGTTGCCGGCCCCGCGGATCTCCAGGTCCTTCATGGCCAGCTGCATGCCGGCGCCCAGCTCGTTGTGGGCGGCCACGGCTTTGAGCCGTTCCAGCGCCACCTCGCCCAGGGGCTTCTCGGACGGGTACAGGAAGTAGGCGTAGGCGCGCTCCCGGCCACGGCCCACGCGGCCGCGGAGCTGGTGCAGCTGGGACAGGCCGTACTTGTCCGCGCCGTCAACGATCAGGGTGTTGGCGTTGGAAATATCCAGGCCCGTTTCGATGATGGTGGTGCAGACCAGCACGTCGAAGCGCTTCTCCCAGAAGTCCACGATGATCTTCTCGAGCCGGCTTTCGGACATCTGCCCGTGCGCCACCTCCACTCTGGCTTCCGGGACGAGTTCGCGGATCTGCGCGGCCATCCGCTCGATCGAGGACACCCGGTTGTGCACGAAGAACACCTGGCCTTCGCGCATCAGTTCGCGCCGGATCGCAGCGGACGTCTGCTTGTCGGTGTACGGGCCCACGTAGGTCAGCACCGGGTGGCGTTCCTCCGGTGGGGTGGCCAGGGTGGAGGTTTCGCGGATCCCGGTGAGGGACATTTCCAGGGTGCGCGGAATCGGCGTGGCGGACATGGCCAGCACGTCCACGTTGGTGCGCATCTTCTTGAGCGCTTCCTTGTGTTCGACGCCGAATCGCTGTTCCTCGTCCACGATCACCAGGCCGAGGTCCTTGAATTCGAAGTCCTTGGACAGCAGGCGGTGGGTGCCGATCACGACGTCCACGGCGCCGCTCTTGACGCCCTCGGCGGTCTCCTTCGCTTCCTTGGAGCCTTGGAAACGGGACAGCGGCTTGACCCGCAGCGGGAAGCCGGAGAAGCGCTCGGTGAAGGTCTCGTAGTGCTGCTGCGCCAGCAGCGTGGTGGGCACCAGCACGGCCACCTGCTTGCCGTCCTGGACGGCCTTGAACGCGGCACGGACGGCGATCTCGGTCTTGCCGTAGCCGACGTCGCCGGACACCAGGCGGTCCATGGGGATCTCCCGTTCCATGTCCGCCTTGACCTCGTTGATGGTGGTCAGCTGGTCGGGGGTCTCCACGTAGGGGAAGGCTTCTTCGAGCTCGCGCTGCCACGGGGTGTCGGGACTGAAGGCGTGGCCGCGGGAGGCCATGCGGGCCGAGTAGAGGCGGATCAGTTCACCGGCGATTTCCTTGACGGCCTTGCGGGCCTTGGACTTGGTGCTCGCCCAGTCGGCGCCGCCCATCTTGCTGAGCACCGGGGTGTCGCCGCCGACGTACCGGGTCACCTGGTCCAGCTGGTCCGTGGGTACGAAGAGCCGGTCCCCGGGGGCGCCGCGCTTGGAGGAGGCGTATTCGAGGACCAGGTATTCGCGCAGCCCGGAATCCCCGGCGGGGCCGCCAGTGGAGCCCGCTACTTTGCGCTGGATGAGTTCGACGAACTTGCCGATGCCGTGCTGTTCGTGGACCACGAAGTCGCCGGCGTGCAGCTGCAGCGGGTCGACGGCGTTGCGCCGCTTGGAGGGCATGCGGCGCATGTCCTTCGTGGACGCGGCCGAGGCCCGCCCCAGCAGGTCCGCTTCGGTGAGCAGCCCGAGTTTGAGCCCGTCCAGGACGAAGCCGCGTCCGACAGCCGCGGTGGTCACCTCGATAATGCCCGGCTGCGGCTCCTCGGCCAAGGTGTCCACCCGGGCGCAGGGAATGCTTGCGTCGTGGAAGAGCTCGGCCAGGCGCTGGGCCGGTCCGGGACCGTCCGTGGCTACCACGATCCGCCACTGGTCCCGGACGTGGGAGCCGATGAAATCGAGCATTTCCGCTACGTCGCCCTGGTAGCCGCGGGGTTCGCGGGCGTGCAGGTTCAGCACGTCGATGTCCAGTACCAGGTCCTCGTCCGTGGCGAGGGAGGTGATGGACCACCAGGACACCTCGTGTGCCAGGGCTGCGCTGCGGGTGTCCGTCAGCGAACGGAAGCTGGCGGCCTGCAGCTCGGTGGCCGCCTGCCCGGCGAGGTCAAGCGGCGCGGTACCGCCGTCGGAGGCCGTGGACCAGGCCGCCTCGAGGAATTCCTCGTTGGTGGCCGCGAGGTCGTGTGCGCGGGTGCGCACCTTTTCCGGTTCAATGACGACGGCGATCGAGCCGGCGGGAAGCTGTTCCACGAACGGGACCATGGCATCCACCAGCACCGGGGCCAGGGACTCCATGCCCTCGACGGCGATGCCCCCGGCAATTTTCTCCAGCATGTCCGCAGCGGCGGGCATCTGCGGCTTCAGGGTGGCGGCGCGGGACATCACCGAGGGGGTGATGAGGATTTCGCGGCAGGGCGGGGCGTAAAGCTCCGTGGGGTGCTGGATGGTGCCGGAGAGTGATGTGAGCGAACGCTGGTCGGCGACCGCGAACCAGCGCATCTGCTCCACTTCGTCACCGAAGAATTCGATGCGTACCGGGTGGTCTTCAGTGGGCGGGAAAACGTCCAGGATGCCGCCGCGGACGGCGAATTCGCCGCGGTGCGTGACCATGTCCACCCGCGAGTAGGCGGCGTCGGAGAGGCTGCGCACCAGTTCAGTGAAGGGGACTTCCTGGCCGACCTTCACCGTCACGGGAACAAGGTCGCCGAGGCCGGCGACCACGGGCTGCACCACGGCACGGACCGGAGCCACCACCACGCGCAGCGGGGCCGCCGTTTCCGTGTGGGCGGCGATTTCGGGATGGGCGAGGCGGCGCAGCACGGCCAGGCGGCGCCCGACGGTGTCCGAACGCGGCGAGAGCCGCTCATGTGGCAGGGTCTCCCAGCTCGGGAACGCGGCCACGGAATCGGCGGGAAGGTAGGAGGCAAGGGCGGCCGTCAGGTCCTCGGCCTCGCGGCCGGTGGCGGTGACGGCCAGTACGACGGGGGCGCCGCCGTCGGGAGCTTCCGCAGCCAGGCCGTCCGCCATTTCGGCGAGCAGGGCGGCACGCAGGCCGGCCGGGGCGCTGATCTGGTAATCCTCGCTGCGCCCGGCAAATCCCCGCGCGGCTTCGGGGCGGACCCTGGCGAAGCCGGCGTCTTCGCCGAGGACGCGGCGCAGGCCGTTGAGGCTCATGGCTGAAACTCCTAGGGTGGATCCCACACAAATGCCCGGAAATTCGAGTGAATGCCCGGGACTTCCAGCCTACCCCGCCTCCGGCCGAGGGAGTCTTCCTGCAGCCGCCCGGGTCCCGGGAGGGGGCCGCGTCGGAGTGGCCCGCGACACCCCGTAGGATGTTTGGGAGCCTCAAGAGCTCTCAACCGAGAAAAACCATGGAGGACCCCCATGCCCCTGGCCGCATCCACCACCCTGCCGCACAGCGTTGACCGCGTCGCCGCTGTCTTCGTGAACGAGGAATTCATCAAGCACACCAGCGAACTCGTTGGCGGCACCCTCGAATCCTTCAACGTGGAAGGCGACCCCTCAGGCGCGTTCAGCACCGTCACGGTCCGCACCCTGCCCACCACCCGCCTTCCGGAAATCGCCCGCAAGTTCGTCGGCGAGAGCCTCACCGTCACCCAGACCGAGCAGTGGGCAGCCCCGGCCGCCGACGGTTCCCGCACCAGCACCATCGCCCTGAAGGTTGCCGGAGCTCCCCTGGACGTCACCGCCGCGCAGCGCCTGGTTTCCGAAGGCGGCAACACCCGGATCGAACTGGAAGGCAATGTGACCTCCTCCGTTCCGTTCCTGGGCGGCAAGATCGCCGAAGCTGCCGAGCCCATGGTCGGCAAGGCCCTGAACATCCAGTCGCAGCAGGCCGAGGCCTGGCTCGAAAGCCACTAGCATGCACCTCCCCGCAATCCTCGGCTGGGTGCTGGTTATTGCCGGCGTCTGGTCCCTGGCGGTGTGGCCGCAGTTCCTCAAGCGCGTCATGAAGGACCCTCGCGCCCGGGACGCGGCCGGCAAGCCCACCAGGTTCCTCACCGTGCACGTCGTGCTGGTGAGCATCTCCATGGTGCTGGGGCTCGCGACGGCGGCAATCGGCGTCGCGGGCCTGCTCGGCTGACGCTTCCCCCTCCCAACTGACTCGCAGTTGTTGTCGTTTTGAGCGCTCATAACGACAACGACTGCGAGTCAGTTGGGTAGGATGGACAAAGGTGCGCCGGGAAGTCTGGTCGGCAACGATTTTGCCGACCGTCCCGCAAGGAGCCGTATGAGCCCGCACCCGATTTCCCCGCAATCCCCCGTACGCAAAGTCTTCGCCCGCGCCAGCTTCCCCGAATACCAGCGGGTCCTGGCGATCCTGCGGACTGAAACCGTAGGCGGCGCCTTGCTGCTTTTCGCCACCGTGGCCGCCTTGCTGTGGGCCAACTCGCCGTGGGCCAGCGGCTATTTCGCGCTCCGGGACGTCAAGCTCGGCTACGCCCCTTGGCATCTCGAACTGAGCATCGGCCATTGGGCGTCCGACGGCCTGCTGGCGGTGTTCTTCTTCATCGCCGGGCTCGAACTCAAACGCGAATTCGTCTCCGGCGAACTCCGCAATCCGGCGAAGGCCGTGGTCCCAGTGGCCGCGGCCGTGGGCGGCGTGGCCCTCCCGGCCGTCATCTACGTGCTTTTCAACCTCGGCCTGTTCAACCTCGGCTCCGGTGCCGAAAGCCTCAAGGGCTGGGCCATCCCCACCGCCACGGACATCGCCTTCGCCCTGGCCGTGCTGGCCGTCATCAACACCCACCTTCCGGCGGCGCTGCGCACTTTCCTGCTGACGCTCGCCGTGGTCGATGACCTGATCGCGATCGGCATCATCGCCTTCTTCTATTCCAGCGGGCTCCAACCGCTCATGCTGCTCGCCGCACTGCTCCCGCTCGCCGCTTTCACCTTCCTGGTCCAGAAGCGCATCCGATCCTGGTACCTGCTGCTCCCCCTGGCGGCGGCCACCTGGGCATTCGTCCACGCCTCCGGAATCCACGCCACGGTGGCCGGCGTGCTGCTCGGCTTCGCCGTCCCAGTGCTCTCCTCGGGCAGGAAGGGCGAACCCGAGCACGGCCTGGCGGAGAGCTTCGAGCACCGACTCCGGCCCTTCTCTGCGGGCTTTGCCGTTCCGGTGTTCGCCTTCTTCACGGCCGGCGTGGCCCTGGGCGGCGGCCAAGGTTTGGCGGCGGCCTTCACCGACCCGGTGGCCCTGGGCATCGTCGCGGCCCTCGTCGCCGGCAAGACCCTCGGGATTTTCGGCACCACCTTCATCCTGACCAAGTCCACCCGCGCCCGGCTGGACAGCAGCCTCGCCTGGATCGACGTGGCGGGGCTGGCGCTGCTGGCCGGCGTCGGCTTCACGGTCTCCCTCCTGATCGCCGAACTCAGCTTCGGCACCGCTTCCGCCCACAACGACCACGCCAAGGTGGCCATCCTGGCAGGTTCCCTGTGCGCGGCGCTGCTTGCCGCCGTCGTGCTCAGGGCACGCAACCGGCACTACCGCAAGGTGGAGCTGGAAGAACAGCGCGACGACGACGGCGACGGCGTGCCTGACGTTTTCGCCGCCACCGAAGGCCGGGCTTGAGAGAGGGCCGGGGCGTCGCCCGAAAGTAATTGCGCCGCACCCGGTGCGCTCCGCCGCCGATAGTCGTACTGTGGCTTCATTGATGCGTCGACCATGGGGGTTGCATGCGGATATCAGTCATTGGTTGCGGCTACCTCGGTGCCGTCCATGCCGCATGCATGGCGAAGCTGGGGCACGAGGTGGTGGGGATCGAGACCGATCCCGCCAAGGTCGCCGAACTTTCGGACGGCCATGCCCCCTTCTATGAACCCGTCCTGGACGAGCTACTGAAAGAACTCGAAGAATCCGGGCGGCTGCGGTTCACCACGGATATGTCCGAAGCACGCGGCTCACAGGTCCATTTCATCTGCGTCGGCACACCCCAGAAGCGTGGCGAGAACGCCGCGGACCTGCGTTTCGTGGATGCCGCCGTCGAGTCCCTGGCCGCGCAGCTGGGGCCGGGAGAGCTGGTGGCCGGCAAGTCGACGGTCCCGGTGGGAACGGCTGCCCGGTTGGCGGAGATCGTGCACGAAGGCCAGCCCGGGGCGATGCTGGCCTGGAATCCGGAGTTCCTGCGCGAAGGCCATGCCGTCAGCGACACCCTGAGCCCGAACCGGCTGGTGTACGGCGTGGACACCGGTTCCGAGGACGATCCAGCCGTGGCGCTCCTGGACGAGGTGTATGCCGAACCGATGTCCGCCGGGACGCCGCGCATGGTGATGGACTACGCCACCGCCGAGCTCGTCAAGACGGCCGCAAACTCCTTCCTCGCCACCAAAATCTCCTTTATCAACGCCATGGCCGAAGTCTGCGAGGCCACCGGCGCGGACGTGGTGCGCCTGGCCGAGGCGATCGGCGTGGACGACAGGATCGGCTCAAAGTTCCTCAGCGCCGGGATCGGCTTCGGCGGCGGCTGCCTGCCAAAGGATATCCGCGCATTCATGGCCCGCGCGGGCGAGCTCGGCGCTGACCAAGCCCTGACTTTCCTGCGCGAGGTGGACGCGATCAACATGCGCCGCCGCACCCGGGTGGTGGAACTGACCCGCCAGCTCTGTGGAGGAACGTTGATGGGGCAACGGATCGCGGTGCTGGGAGCGGCTTTCAAGCCGGAGAGCGATGACGTCCGGGACTCCCCCGCGCTGAGCGCCGCAGCCCAGCTTCAGCTCCAGGGAGCCGTGGTCACCGTGACCGATCCGCAGGCACTGGCCAACGCCGCCAAGCGCTTCCCGGAGCTGCCCTTGGAGCCGGACCTTGAGGTCGCACTGGATCGCGCCGACGCCGTGCTGCTGCTCACCGAATGGAAGCAGTACCGCGAACTGGACCCGCACGAAACAGCCGCCTTGGTGTCCAACAAGCGGATCCTCGACGGCCGCAACGTCCTGGACCCCGCCAAGTGGCGCGCGGCCGGCTGGACGTACAAGGGGCTGGGGCGGCCCTAAGCAGTCTTAGGCGGCGTTAGGTCGTCGCCTGCCCCAGCGCGTCCTCCGCCGCCACCCAGGACAGCATGGCGCACTTGACCCTCGCCACGTAGCGGGCCACGCCTTCGAACGCTGCGGCGTCGCCCAGGACCTCCGGGTCGGCTGCGATCTTGCCGCGGGAGCGCAACATCCCGCGGAACACCTCGATCAGTTTGCGGAGTTCCTCCGGCTCGATGCCTTCGGCAAGGTCGGTGAGCACCGAGGCCGAGGCCATGGAAATGGAACAACCGTCGCCGTCCCAGCGCAGCTGGCTGACCCGGCCGTCGACGACGGCGAGCCGCACCGTGATCTCATCCCCGCAGGTGGGGTTCAGCTGGTGTGATTCGCCGCAGCTGGCGCCGGCTGGCGGCTCTTCGGATGCCAGGCCCTCGCCGTGGCGCAGCTTCGAATGGTCCAGGATGATCTGCTGGTAGAGGGCGTCAAGACTCATGGGTTCCTCAAACTCGGAAGTAGGAACGCACGCCGGACACGGCCTCCAGGAGGGCGTCGACGTCGTCGGTGGTGTTGTACAGGTAGGTGCTGGCCCGCGTCGTGGCAGTCAGCCCAAGCCTGCGGTGCAGCGGCTGCGCGCAGTGGTGGCCGACGCGGACGGCGATGCCGCGGTCGTCAAGGTACTGTCCGACGTCGTGGGCGTGCACGCCGTCGACGTCGAACGCGGCCAGGCCGATCCGCTCCTGGCCAGCAGCCGGGCCGAGCACCCGGATGCCGGGAATGGCACTGAGCCCGGTGACGAGGCGCTGGCCCAGGACGGTTTCCCACTCGTGGATCCGGGCGATGCCGGTTTCCTTGAGGTAGTTCGCGGCCGAGGCCAGGGCGATGGCCTGGGAGATGCGCTGGGTGCCGGCCTCGAAGCGCTGGGGCGCGGGGAGGAACGCGGCCTTCTCCAGGGTGACGGTGGTGATCATCGAACCACCTGTGAGGAACGGCGGCATGGCGTTCAGGTGCGCGGCCTTGCCATAAAGGGCCCCGATGCCGGTTGGCGCGAGCATCTTGTGGCCGGAAAGCACGGCGAAGTCAACGTCGAGGGCCTTGACGTCCAAGGGCAGGTGCGGCGCGGACTGGCAGGCATCCAGGACGACAAGGGCGCCGTGCTCCCGGGCGAGGGCGACCAGCTCGGCCACCGGGTTGATGGTGCCCAGCACGTTGGAAGCATGGGTGAACGCGAGCACCCGGGTGCGGGGGCCGATGATCCGGACGGCCTCCTCCAGCTCCAGGGCTCCGGTGTCGTTCACGGGGATGTAGCGCAGGGTGGCACCCGTTCGCATGGCGAGCTGCTGCCACGGAATGAGGTTGGCGTGGTGCTCCATCTCGGTCACCACGATCTCGTCCCCTTCCCCGAGGGCGAAGCGCGCGGACTCTGCCGTGGCGCCGGGAAGGGAGGCATTGAGGAAGGAGTAGCTGAGCAGGTTCAGGCCCTCGGTGGCGTTGGAGGTCCAGACCAGTTCTTCGCTCCCGGCACCGATGAACGCGGCCACCGTTTCGCGTGCATCCTCGAAGGATTCGGTGGCCTCCACAGCAAGGTAGTGGGCCCCGCGGTGCACGGCAGAGTTGCGCTGCTCGTAGAACTCCTGCTCGGCTTCGATGACGCTCAGCGGGTTCTGCGAGGTGGCGCCGGAATCAAGGTAGACCAGGTCCTTGCCGTTGACCTGCTGGTGCAGGATCGGGAAATCATTGCGGATCCGCCGTACCTCGTCGTTGTCGAGGGTTGCTGCCGAATGAAGCAGATGTGTGGGGATGGCAACCATGGCGTACTCCTGGGTGGACCTGTTTGGGCATGCGGCGCGGCCCGCGCTCGGAAGAGCAGCTCCAACGAAGAAGCCCGGGCCAATTACGTCACACTGACTGATCCTAATTATCCCACGGCCCCGGCGACACTTAGGCGCCGCTCACTTAGGCGATGCACATCTCCTGGGCGCTGAGCGCCGTCACGGCTAAATTCCGGAACTCGACCGGAGATCCGTCGTCGCCCCCTGAACCGTTCCCCCCTGGACCTGCCCCCGCAAGCAGGGCGAAATAGCCCCCGTGGAATGCAGTGTCGTTGCTTTGCGCGCTCCAGCCCCGTCCGCCGTCGACCGAAGCGCTCACCCGGATACCCACCGGCGCCATTTCCACTCGGACCTGGAACCACTGGCCTTCCCCTGCTCCCCCGCCGGCAGCGGAAGCAAGGGGCGCCGGCTGGCCCTGCCCTTTGTCAGTCCTGCCAAGGGCCAGGGAACCGTCCGCCGCGATGTCCAGCCGGTACCCGCCCTGGCTCGCCGCCTGCCCTCCGCCATCCGGAGCCGGGGCCACCGGGGAATCGTCGCCCAATGCGAAGGCGATGCCTGCCCGCCGCCCGCCGGACGCTGCGCCATCCGGCCAGCGGAGTTCGACGTCCAGCCGCCAGCCGGGTGCGGCCAACGGTGCCATGGAGCCCACCGTGTAGGATCCGGGAGCGGAACCGAAACGCAGCGCATCGTCCACGAAAGCGGGCTGCTCAGCCCAGTCGCTGTCCGCTTTCCACGGCAGGTCCCCCGCGGCCCGGCTGCCCTCGCCCAGGCTGTCCGTCGCCATGGGCGCCAGCCGCTGCAGCACATAGGGCACGTTGGAACACATCATGCCGCGCACGCCAAGGCGCTGCAGCCGGCCGCGCTCCCACCTGCGGTGCACCTCCCAGGCGATCACCGGCTTCCCCATGGCCACAAGCTGCCGTATCGGAGCTTCCGGGGCCAGCGTGGGCACGCCCAGCAGGTCCAGGCGGTCCTGGAATTCCGCGGCCCTGTCCAGCTCCTTGCCGGTGAAGTAGCCCCAGGTGGTGTACCCGCGTTGCCGGGCGTAAATATGGCCCGGGGACATGGCGGGCTGCTTCCACACGATGTGTTCACGGCTGTCCGGGTAGTCCTGGAGCATCGCTATGATCGCGTCGGCGTTGGTGCCTCCCTTGTCCTCCAGGAAGATCACGTGGCTGCGGGCGAAGGCGTCCAGGACGTCCCGCAGCCGGGGCATGGGCTCAAGCGGCGTGGCAGGCCCAAGCCAGGCCCGGGCATCGACCTTGAGCTGGGCCAAAGCCGCGTAGGGAGTGGCGGGGATCTGGAAATCCTGGCCGCTGGTGCGCAGGGTGCTGGCATCGTGGTGGCACAGCAGCACGCCGTCGGAACTGGCCCACACGGACACCTCGATCGCTTTCAGGCCGAGTGCCACTGACTCCGAATAGGCCCGCATGGTGTGTTCGGGCCAGTTGTCGCCGGAACCCCGGTGGGCGATATAGAAGCTTTTCGTGGAGAGCAGGTCCTTGATGGTGTACGGTCCGCCGGGCTGCAAAGGGACGTCCGGTACGGGTGCCAGGGTGGGGACGGCGGTAGCGGTGCTGCCTGGCTGCGGGCAGCCTCCGCAGCCGGTGAGTGCGCTTCCAACGGCCAGCGCGCTGCCGGCCGCGAACGCACCCTGTGCCGCCAGGGCAAGGAAGCCGCGGCGCCCGAAGGGAGCGCCCGCTGCACTGCCGCTCATAAGTTCCTACCTGCCCGGTACGGCTCCGGAAGGGACGTATCTCCCGCGAACTCCGGGGCGGCCTTCAGGAGTTGCCCCTGCCTCACCACCTCGTCGCCTGCCATGACCAGCATGGCGAAGACGGTCCAGATCACAATTGCCGCAGCGGAACGGGTGGCCAGCGAACTGTAGGTCTGGGGCACCACCACCGCCAGCAGCCCGGCCAGAGTGAGGCCGCGGAAATGGTGCCGGGGCGCGTGTTTGAGGACCAGGTAGGCCATGACGCTGAAGTAGAGCAAGGCAAACACGATGCCGAAGTCGATGCTGTACATGACCAGGGGGTTCTCGAAGCTGGTCTGCAGGCCGCCCTGCACCGCCACCCGGTAACTGGCGCCGATCCCTTGTCCGGCGATGAAGTAGTCCGACCAGTGCGCCACGAAGTATTCCAGGGCCCGGGCCCGGGCCTCGGCCGAGCCCGTGTCGTCCTCCAGTCGCTGTGCCACGCCTGCCACCAGCGGCGACTGCACTATGAACCACGTGGCAACCGAGAGCACTGTGAGGAAGACGATCTTCACCCACACCCGGCGCTTGGCGAAGAGCACCACTGCCACCACCGAGAAGCCCACCACGAACAGGCCCACCCTGGACTGGGTCACCAGCACGCCGGTGATCATCAGGATCAGCAGCAGGGCCTGGAGAAGGTTGTGCTTCAGGCCTGCGACCAGCGGGGCAGCCACGCAGATGGCCAAGGACAGGGCCAGCGGCTGGTCCAGGGTGCCCATCCAACGGTCGGTTTCCGGATTGAACCAGTACTGCGTGAGGAAGCCCTCCTCGTAGAAGAGCACGCTGTGGGTCAGCCACTGCACCAGGGCGATCACGCACGTCACGGCCACCAAGGTGAGCAACATGGTCCGCAGCGCGGTCACGAGGTCAGGATCCGTGAGCGCGGCGGAAAGGAGGACAAGGAAGAACAGCACCGGGGCCAGGATCTGGTCCACCAGCAGTACCATGCCGCCGCCTTCCTGGGAGCTCCGGGACGCCAGGAACGCCGCCAGCACCACCAGGGTCAGCCCCATGAACAGGAAGAACTCCCGGCCAAGCACCTGGCGCAGGGAAACAGGGTCGTGGGCCAAGCGGACAATGAAGACCGCAAAGATCAGCCAGCTTGCGGCGTGCATCGAAAGGGAGCCGCTGTCCACTCCGGTGATCAGCGGACTGCCGACAGTGGGGACCAGCATCCACAGCCCCAGGACCGCTGCGAAAGTCCACCGGATTCGCCGGCGGAACAACCACGCAAAGCCGAAACAGCAAACGATCCACAGGGCCAGCTTGACCATGGCGTACCGCTATCCGCGCCGCGGCGGCGGGAGCGCCGCCCCGTCCGGGTCTTCCGTGGAGGAGTTCCCGGCTCCGCCGTCGTCCGCTCGGCCGCGATCAGGGCCGGCATCGGTCCCGGCGCGGCCCTTTGCGCCGGGCTCCGGCCAGCCGCGCACGCGGCCCGGATCCACGGTCTCCGCGCGATGGGCGCGGCGGGTGCGGGGTCCCCCGCGCCGGTGGGCTTCGGCGAGGCGGTCCGGCAGGGCGTTCAGGGCGACCCCGAGGATCCGGCTGTCGACGGCCCGGAGGTTTTCGATGCCGGAGGCCAGTACCTGTCTCGTGATTTTTTCGTGCCGCACCACCAGGACCACACCGTCCGTGAGGGCGCCCATCATGGCGCCGTCGCTCAGGGGCTGCAGTGACGTGGCGTCCACGACGATCCGGCTGTACCGTTCCTTCAGCGCGGCGAGCACCAGCGGGGTCTGCTTGCTGCCCAGCAGTTCGGTGGGCTGCAGCGGAACCGTGCCCGCACCGAGCGCGTGCAGGCCCTCGAAGGCGGTGCGCTGGATCACCTTGTCCAAGGGCAGCTGGCCGGAAAGGACGTTCGAAAGTCCGGTGGTCTTCGCCAGCCCCAGTTCCAGCGCGATCTCCGGGCGCCGGAGATCCGCTTCCAGCAGCAGCACGGTATGGCCGGACTCGGCCCAGGCTTTCGCGAGCAGGAACGCCGCCGTCGTCTTGCCCTCCCCGGCAGTGGCGGAGGTGACGGTCACCGAGTGCAGATGCTGGGACTGGGTCAGGTGGTCAACGTTGGTGCGGAGCCGGCGGCCGGCCTCATCCACCAGGGAATCGGGACGGCGGCCCAACAGCCGGTCAAGGTTGCGGGCGGCCGGGGCAAGCGGGATGCGCGCCAGCAGCGGCAAGCCCGTTGCGGCCTCGACTTGTTCGGGGGTACGCAGGGAGTGGTCCATCAGGCGGCGGCCGACGGCGATCCCGATGCCCAGAGCCACGCCCAGCAACAGGCCCAGCCCGAGGTTCAGGCCCACCCGGGGAGCCACCGGGGCGTCTTCAGGGGTGGGGCCGGACACGACCTTGAGCACGGTCTGCGAGGCGGAGTTCGGTTTGCGGCCCTCTTCGAGTTCATTCACGGCCGGGCCGAAATTCTTGGCGATGGCCGTTGCCGTGGCGACGGCCTGCTTCGCGTCCGGCATGGTGACCACGACGGTGAGCAGCAGGGTGTCCCGGTCGCTGGAGGCACTGATGGCTTCCTGGGCCTGCGCGCCGTCAAGAGGGATGCCGCTGTCCTTCAGGAGCCGGTCCACGAAGAGGTCGTTCTTCACCAAGGCGGCGTAGGTGGCGATGCGGCCGCGGGAGAGTTCGTCCGACTGCAGCGCAGACTGGCCGGTGATGGGAGGGGACACCACGAGGAAGCGGACCGTGCTTTGGTACTGCGGTTGCATGTTCTCCGTGACCACCCAGGCAGCACCCAGTCCGACCACGGCGCACACCAGCACGATCCACCAGCCGCGTGCTATTGCGCGGAGATACTCTGACAGTTCCAAAGAGCCGCCCCCAAGGTGGCTTCCAGGGCTGTTCCGCTCGCCGGTCCGGTCCCGATGCCTTGTCTGTGTTGTCTTGTCTGTTCGCACCATTATTGAACGCCCCGGGCCGCTTCGGAAGGCTTCCCAGCTGGGGGTTTGCCGGGTGTGCCCCCGGCGCCCTGAACCGCTGGCAAAAGGCTTCCGGCGGTCCTAAGCTTCTACCACACGGGCGGCCCGTGCGGACAGGAGAAAAGTGCGCACTTCCGAACCCCGGCCCTCAGTGTTGGTGGCCCATCCGAGCGCCGATCTTTATGGCTCGGACCGTGTCCTGCTGGAAACGGTCGACGGGCTGCTGCGCCATGGCGCCAGGGTTCTGGTGACCGTTCCCGCGCCCGGTCCGCTGGTGGCGGGCCTGCACGCGCGCGGCGTCAACGTGGTGTATTGCCCGACGCCGGTGCTCCGGAAAAGCTTCCTCTCACCTGCAGGAGCGCTGAAGCTCGCCGCGGCCGCGGTGCGCGGCAGCCTTGCGGGAGTCGCGTTGCTGCGCGGCAGCCGCCCGGACCTGGTGCTTGCCAACACCATCACCGTGCCCCTGTGGACGGTCCTGGCCCGGCTGTCCGGGATCCCGGTCCTCACGCATGTCCACGAGGCCGAATCGAGCGCTCCCCGCCCCCTGCGGGCAGCCCTGGCCCTCCCCCTCCTGCTTTCCAGGGGCATCGTTACCAACAGCAGCTTCAGCGCCGACACCCTTGCCGCGTCCCTCCCGCGGCTGCGGGGCCGGGCGACGGTGGTATACAACGGGGTGCCCGGACCGGATGCGGTTGTTCCGGCGCGCGGGGAGCTCGACGGCGGCCTGGACGTGGTCTATCTGGGGCGCCTTTCGCACCGCAAGGGGGTGGACGTGGCGATCGACGCCGTGCTGCGGCTCCGTGCCCGGGGCGTTCGGGCCAGGCTGTCCTTGGTAGGTGCAGTATTCCCCGGCAACGAAGCGTACGAAGAACAGTTGCGGGAACAGGTAGCACGCGCGGACGCGGCGGAGTTCATCACCTTCCACGGTTTCCAGGGCGAGGTGTGGCCGTTCCTGGCCGGGGCGGACGTTGCCGTGGTGCCTTCGCGGCTGGATGAACCGTTCGGGAATACTGCCGTCGAGGCCCTGCTCGCTGCCCGGCCGGTGATCGCCAGCAATACCTCCGGACTTCGTGAGGCGGCCGGCGGGTACGGCTCGGTACAGTTCGTCGAGCCCGGGGACGCGGGAGCCCTTGCGGAGGCCCTGTCCGCCCTGCGGGACGGCTGGCCGGAATACCGGGAGCACGCTCTCGCCGACGCGCAAGTGGCCCGGGATCGGCACAGCCCGGAAGGCTACGGAGACAACATGGCCCGGCAGGTTGCCGCCGCCGTCGGCGTCCGGAGCGGGAAGCGCTAACCGCCATGCACCGCCATCCCGCCGCAGCCAAGGCCTCCTCACCCGGACCCCCAGGGGACGGGACACCGGCGTTCTCGGGGAGGACCGCAGTCAGCGGAGTGCGGTGGAGCCTTTCGGCGGTGCTGGCACGGCAGGGTTTCCAGATGCTGTGCGCGGTGGTCCTGGCACGGCTTCTGGGCCCGGAAAGCTACGGCATCATTTCCGCCGCCACCGTCTACACCACGTTCGCCGCCCTCTTCCTTGACCAAGGCCTGTCCTCAGCATTGATCCAGCGGCCCGAGGTCAGCCGCCGCGCAGCCGGGGCCACTGCCACGGTGAACCTGATGTTCGCAGTGCTGATCGGCGCCGTCACGGTATTCCTGGCACCGTGGGCGGGGGGCTTCTTCCATGCCCCGGGAGTCACCGCGCTGCTCCTGCCGCTGGCTGTGGCGATTCCGCTCAAGGGCCTGGCCATCACGCCGCGGGCCATGCTGTCCCGCGAGCTCCTGCTGCGCCAGGTGGCCCGGGCGGACATCGTTGCGGCGGCCGCGGGCGCGACGGCGGGAATCACCGCCGCGCTGCTGGGCGCGGGCTATTACGCACTCGCCTTCCAGGTGATCACCACCGACCTGCTCACCGCCCTGCTGCTGCTCCTGGCGTCCCGCGGGCCCTTGCCCAACTTCCACCTCAGCGAAGTCCGGCCGCTGCTTGCCTTCAGCATGAGCGTGTTCTTCACGGATTTCCTGGCGTACTTTTCGCGCAACGTGGACAACATCGTGGTGGGCCGCTTCCTGGGGGTGCTCCCGCTGTCGCTCTACAGCATGGCGTACCGGATCATGGTGGTGCCGGTGCAGCTCGTGGGGCAGACAGTCAACCGCATCATGTTCCCGGCGTTCTCCCGGGCCGCAGGGGATGCGCCGATGGTGGCCGCGCACCTCTCGCGTGCAATGCGCATCCTGGCGATGTCAGTTGTCCCCCTGATGGCCTTTGTCGCGTGTGCCGCGGCCCCGCTGGTCCATCTGGTCCTCGGCGATGCCTGGCTTCCGGCCGCGCCCTTGGTGAGCATCCTCGCGATCGGGGGCGCCCGCGAGACCATCTTCTACATCACGCCCTCCCTGATGAAGGGCCTCGGCAAAGGAAAGCTGATCGTCCGCTACGAGGTGACCGCCGCGCTCGTACAGGTTGGCGGCATCGTGACCGGCCTCCAGTTCGGGCTGTTCTGGGTCGCCTTCGGCCTGGTGGCGGCCGGGTTCCTGCTGACCCCGGTGCTGTTGGTCCTGCAGTCCCGGCTGACAGGGTTCACCGTGGGACAGCAGCTCGGTGTGATCCTGCCAGCCGTGCACGCAGCCCTCTGGGCCGCGGCCGCCTACCTCGCGCTGGGCTTGCTCCAGCTCCCCGCGCCGGCACTCCTTGCATTGGGCTTGCCGCTCTTCGTCTCGGTGCACATCGCCGCCCTGTTCCTGTTCCACCGCAAGCATCTGAAGCTGTACTTTTCCCAAGCCCGGACGCTCTTCTCCCGGCAGGACGGACAGCAGTCCCTCGCGAAGGAGGAACCATGAGCCAGGACCCCGCAGGATCGCTCGTCGTCGCCGTCCTGACGTACAAGCGCCCGGAAGACCTGGCCTTGGCCATTCCGCGCCTGCAGGAACAGTTGGAAGGCGTCGGTGGCGAAGCCTCTGTCCTGGTGGTGGACAACGACCCGGCAGGTAGCGCACGGGCCGCTGTCGAGGCCTTTGCCTCCCCGCGCGTGCGGTATGTCCACGAGCCGCGTCCGGGGATCGCAGCCGCACGCAACCGCGCCCTGGCCGAGTCTGCGGCGGACTCCGTGCTGGTGTTCATCGACGACGACGAGGTCCCCACGGAAAACTGGCTCCGCACCCTGGTGTCCCTGCACAGCTCCACCGGTGCGGCCGCCGTCGTCGGTCCGGTGGTGAGCGAGTACGCCAGGACCCCGGAACGCTGGATCCAGGAGGGCAGGTTCTTCGACCGGCGCAGGCTCAAGACCGGCACCCGCCTCACCGTGGCCGCAACCAACAACCTGCTCCTGGACCTTCCGCAGATCCGTGCCTTCGGCCTCAGTTTTGACGAACGCTTCGGCCTCAGCGGCGGCTCGGACACGCTGTTCACGCGCAAGCTGGTCAGGCTGGGCGGCGTGATGCTGTGGTGCGACGAGGCCGCCGTCATCGACCGTGTGCCGGTGTCGCGGCTGACCCGGGAGTGGGTGCTCCGCAGGGCGCTTCGAAGCGGTAACTCGGCGGCGAGGGTGAGTCTTGAACTCGCGGAAAACGCTGCGGAAAAGGTCCTGGTGCGGGGCCGGCACCTGGTGTCCGGAGCGGTTCGGGTCGCCGGCGGCAGTGCCCGGCTGCTCGCCGGGACGGTCACCGGGTCGATGTCATTGCGGGCGCGTGGGCTGCGCACTATCGCCCGCGGAACGGGGATGGCGTCCGGGGCCTTCGGCTACGTGTACAGCGAATACAAGCGGAAGTAGCCCGCGGGGCGGCGGCCACGGTGCAGGGAGATCCGCCGTCCCAGGCTCCCGCTAGTTGACTCCCGGAACGTCCCGCTGGCGCACTACCCGGGCGGGCGCGCCCACGGCAATACTGTTGTCCGGAATGTGGCTGCGGACCACGCTGTTTGCACCGATGACGACGCCGGAGCCAAGCTCCGTGCCCGAGATCAAGGCAGAGCCGCGGCCCACCCAACTGTTGTCTCCGATCCGAATCGCCTTGCTGCTCATCGGAGCGGTGCTGATAAGCCCGGCCACGTCTACGCCGTGATCCGAATCCCGGATGGAGGTGAGCTCCGCGATCTGGCAGTCGTCGCCGATCTCCACCCTTTCGCCGGCCCCTACAATCACGTAATGCATGAGCTTGGTCCGGGCTCCCACGCTGAACACGGCCCCGGGCCGGATGTCCAGGATCACGCCTTCGCCGAAGTAGATCCCGTCCCCGAGCGACCACCCCTTGTGCGGCAAGTGCCTAAGCCTGAGCCGGCTGTCAAGGAGGATTCCGTGGCCTGCGGCACCGCCCCAGAGCCGCACCCAGGCGGCGAAGGCTTCTCCCCTGAGGCGCCTCCGCCAGCGCCGCGACTTTGCGAATGCTTTCCTGGCGAAAGCCACCACGGTCCTCCCTGCGTAGCCGTCCGTGCACCCACAATAGCCCGCAGAAGTGACCCCGAACACAGCCAAAAGAACCTCGAGGTGTCTTGGGTCAAAGAATTTTTCGTCACATTTCCGGCCGCCGCCAGCCTTCTCACAAAATTCCCGGAATGGCGGTGATTATCGCGGCGTGTCGCGCCTTTGCCAAGCACCGTTACCAAGTCGAAACCATCGCAGCAGGAGCGGTTTTCGGCCGTTACCGATTTGCAACAAAAGTCCGGGCTCCACTAGCGTGGTTTTTCGTTAGCCGGGGTCGGGGATGCCTACGGGAAACGCCAAGCTGTGGTTTGCTCCACGCCTGGCACCGCACATTTCGCCGGCCCGGCGTTGCTCTGCAGCCCGGTCCCACGGTGCGTTTCCCCGTGCCCGGAGTCCGAAAACGCAGGGGCAACAACCATGGCGATCCACCTCCCGCCACGAGCGAACACCCGGCCGAAGCCTGCCGCGATGCCCGCCGTCCACCCGCTTGCGGGCCGGCTCCACGGAGCCTGCACCGCACTCAAGGGTCCGAAGGCATCGACACCGGCTCACGCAGTCCCTTCCCGCCACCCGGGGTGCATGAACGCACCCGTCGAGGTCTTCCGGGAAGTCTTCCGATGCGACACGCTCGCATTGCCCCGCCAGGACTATCGCAGCCCTATCGCAGCGGCATACGCTGCAACGGCTAGCGCTCCATTTTTTCCCGGGCAATCCGGACTTCCACGGCCGCTGGGTGTGCCGCGGTCCTCCAGGACGCCCACTACGAAGCAAGGAATGAACTTTGAAGCCAAGCATTGAACTATCCCGCCGCAAGGCTCTCGGTCTCGGCGCCGCAGGCGTCGTGGGAGCCGTCGCTGCGAGCTACGCCGTTGCCGCTCCTGCCACCGCGGCAAGCCGTTCGGACCTCATCCCCGGAACCTACAAGCCCACCAGCGCCAACACCGGCGTCATCACAGGCACCGTCCTTACCCCCTACAACACCAGCGGCGCCGACCTGGTCATCACCAGGGACGGCACCCTGCTGGAAAACCTGGACATCTACGGCGACATCAAAGTCCGGGCCCGCAACGTGGTCATCCGCAACTGCCGCCTGCGCGGCGGCAAGTACATCCCGTCGGCCAACACGGGAGTCGTGGACGCCAACAGCGCCTACTGCTACAACCTCCTCGTCCAGGACTGCACCATCATCCCGGACCGTCCGTCTTACTACCGTGACGGCATCGTGGGCCATGAATTCACCGCGCGCCGCAACCGCATCAAGCGCAGCAACGACGGCATCGGCGTCTTCAACCGCCCCGGCGGCTCGGTTTACGCCAACGTGGTCATCGAAGGCAACTACATCAACGAGCTCACCTACTGGAGCAACGATCCCGCCCACAGCGACGGAACCCACAACGACGGCATCCAGGTCCAGGGTGGCGAGAACATCCGGATCGTCGGCAACACCGTGGTCGGCTCCATCGTGACCGGCGCCGGCAGCGCCCCGAGCCCGCGCGGCACCCACGGCGGCTGCACCATCATGCTGCAGCAGAACGTCGCCAAACTTGCCAACGTGCTGGTGGAGCGCAACTGGGTGGACGATGGCCAGACGTCCATCAACATCGCCGTCGGCAGCAAGTACCCGGACATCGTCGTGACCGTGCAGCGGAACTTCCTGGGCCGCAATCAGTTCGATTTCGGCAATGGTTCCAAGTACCCCATCCGCATCATCAGCCGCGCGAAGAGCAAGGTCACCGGCCTGTTCATCAACCGCTGGGAAGACAACAACGTGTACCTCGCCGAGGGCCGCGACCTCGGCATCCGCTACGACAGCTAGCGGCCGCTGTTCCGGAACCCGGAGCGCCCCGGAACACAGGAAGTGCCCTGCCAACGCCCATCGAGCGCTGGCAGGGCACTCTGCCGTTAACCGGCTTGCAGCCTATCCGGCCCGCACCGTGAAATCGTCGAACAAGGCGTTAACGGGTGCGTTCGTCGCCGAGCCGGACAGGTAGGCCAGCAGGCCCACATTTCCGGCGGCCTGCAGGGCCGCCACGGTGTTGTCCGTGGTGCTCAGCTGCCAGCTGCCGGGTTCGGCCGTGCCCGTACGCCAGGCCTTGGCCCGCAACGTTGTTGGCGAGGTGCCCGTCGCCTGGACCCGCAACTGCAGCTGCTGGCCTGCCGTGACGCTCAGCCCGGTCACGAACTGCCCCAGCGTGGTTTCGGTGTTCCCCGAGAGCCTGCTCAGCTGGACCGTGACCGCCCCGGCCGCGTCCACTTTGACCTTGCCGCGGTATTCGGAAGTGCCTACCTTGCGTCCGATGATTCCCATGAACGTTCCGCCGCCATTGCCGATCCTGTCCAGGCTCAGCGTGACTGTGGTGTCCGAGGCGCTGCTGAACACACTGCCCAAGTAGGCGGAGGGGCCGCGGCCCGCAACCATGTTCATCCGTCCGTCGCCGCCTGACACGGAGTAGTAGGACAGCGAACCGGCCACGCTCCAGGCCCCGCCGCTGTCAGCCGTCCCCCAGCCGGACGCCACGGTCCGGCCGAAGGCATCGGCAGCGAGCGCCCCGCCCGGGTCCGACGCTACGGTGACGGTCTGGGCGGCAACGTCGGTGGCGCCGTCGTTGTCCGTGACGGTCAGGGTGATCGTGTAGTTCCCAGAGCTCGCATAGTTGTGCTGGACGCTTACTCCGGTGCCGGTGCCGCCGTCGCCGAAGTTCCAGCTGTAACTGCTGATGGTGCCGTCCGGATCGGAGCTGCCGGAGGCGTTCGCCGTCACGCTGAGCTGGTTGGCGGAAACCGTGAACGCGGCCGACGGCGGCTGGTTGGCTCCGTCGCTGACCGTCACCAGCCGCGAGGTGCTGGTGGCTGCTCCCCCGTTGTCGCGCACGGTGAGGTTGATCGTGTAACTGCCTGCCGCCGCGTAGGTGTGCTGGGCGGTGACGCCCGTGCCGGTGCCGCCGTCGCCCCATCCCCAGGTGTAGCTGCTGATGCTGCCGTCCGGGTCGGAGGAGGCGGAGGCGTTCACACTGACGGTCAGGAGGTTGGTGCTGCTGGTGAAGCTCGCCACCGGCGGTTCATTGGTGGTCCCGGTGATGGTGATGCTGCGGGTGTCCCCCGTGACCGTGTTCCCGAAGGGATCCTGGACCCGGATGCGGTAGTTTTGCGTACCGCCCGCAAGGCCGGAATCGTTGAAGACCAAGGTGGGCCGCTGCCAGAACGTGGACAGTTGGGAGACGCTGTACACGGGATTGCCGTTGCGCAGCACCGTGTACGTCAGGTTCGAATTGTCCCGGTCCCAGTTGGCCTGCCACTGCACACGGACCTGCCCTGCACCGGGGCTGCTGAGGCTTGGCACGAAAGCAGCGCCGGAGACGCGCGGGCCTTGGTCATTCGGGGCGATTTCCTTGACGGCGAAGCGCGAAAGGCCCTGCTGCGGGCTCTGGTTGACGTTCTTGAACTCCCCTACCATCACCACATAGCTGTTGTTGCCGGTGACGTACCACGGCCCTTGGCTCTGGCCGCTGGCCGTGCCGGTGTCCATGTCCGGGAACCAATTGAGCATGGAGGGTGCAGGTTGCCCGGTGAAGGACGGGTAGCCCTGGGTGTCCTTGGTGAGGGTTCCGGTCACCGCGCGGCTGAAAGAAACAGCCCGGTGCCAGGTGCGCGGGGACGTCTCGGGGAAACCGCCAAGGTTCAGGCAGTAGTGCGGGTGCCCGGCCACGTAGACCGCCGTGTTGTTCGCGAAGGCCGAGTAGGAGTCGCCGTGGCAGTCTTCGATCCATTTGATCCTGGCGTCCGACCAGTTGGCCGCGAAGGTGCCCTCCAGGTTGCCTCCGGTGCCGAAGATATAGCCGGTGCCGTAGAACTGGCTGCCGTCCGTGGAGAGGGAGAGGATGGCCGAGTCCTCGCCGGCGTCGCGGACCACGTCGTTGACCTGGATGGCCAGTGTGGCCCCGGTGGCGGAATTGACCATGCCCAGCCCGTAGCCGGGGCGGTTCAGCCCGTTCAGCGTGGTGAAGGCGCCGCCGACCACCACCCGGTCAGCCGTCGGAGACAAGGCCAAGGCATTGACCCGGCCACCGTCGGCATTTGGAGCCCAAGGAAGCAGGGCGCCGTTGGAAGCACTGACGGCGGCCAGCCGGTTCCGGGCAACCGAACCCACCGCATTGAACGTGCCACCGAACCAGACGGTGGAATTGCTGGCCACGATCGCCCGGACACTGGCGGCGACCTTGGGCGCGAAGGAGGAAATGAGGCTTCCGTTACTGGGATCAAAAGCGGCGATCCGGTTCCGTTGCACTCCGTTAACGGTGGTGAAATCGCCGCCCACGTAGATCCGCGAACCGTCCGGCGAAGCGGCGATGGAGAGGGCCTGGCCGTTCAAGACAGGCGCGAAGTTCGACTTCAGGAGCCCGCTGGTGAGATCGAACGCCATGAGGTTCCTGCGTGACACCAACTGGGTTCCGGGAGCCGCGCCGTACGGCCGGGCGTTGCTGAAACTGCCCGCCACGTAGACGGTGTTGCCCAGAGTGACAGCCTGCCAGGCGACGCCGTCATGCTGTGCCGTGGGAAGACTGTCTGCTGTGACGGTCACCGGTGTCTTGGGATCGTTCGGATTAATCGGCGCGGAGTCTGCCAGCGCAGGCGCAGCCAGCACGGCTCCCGAAATAACCAGCGCGAACGCTGCAAGCGCCATGACAATGGGCCGTGCACCTTTACCCCGAGACATCGGAATGACCTTTCTCGATGGATAAAGCAAGGACCGACGTCCCGAGCCAACGAAATCGCTGTACCAAGACGCTTGGGCACTTGCATCGGGTTCCAGAGAAAGATCCGGAGCGGGTTGAACTTGCTCTCCCGCCGGGCCTTGGTCCGGAACAAATGGGCGCTGAGCCGCTCACACACGTGGCCGTCAAGGATTGTGGCCCTGCAGCCATCACGCGATCTGGAATTATTACCCACGATTGACCCTCGGACCATACCGGTCCATGTCGCCAGCCGGAATCCGGCTCCCCTACGCCAACACTGGGACAATCGGAGGCTTGTTCCTTCAGGCTACTCTCACGGCGCTCTCACAAGGTAGTCGTCGAAGCTTGTCCTCACCGGGATGTTGGTAGCTGAACTCCACAGATAGCTCATGAGCCCGGTGGAGCCGGCAGCCTGAAGCGAAGCCGTCGTGTCCGTGGCAGACACCAACCAGGTGGAGGGCTCCGCCGCACCGTCGCGCCACACCCTCGCCCGGATCATGCTGGGCGCGGTACCCGTCATTTGAACCCGCAGATGCACCTGGTCCCCCGAGGCCACTGTCAGCCCGGCAACCGTGACCGACTGAAGCGTCGTCTCGGTCCCGCCGGACAACCGGGTCACGTACAGGGACGTCGTTCCGTTGGCGAAGATCCGCAACTTCGCCCGGTACTCATCGGCAGCCACTTTCCGTCCGATCACCCCCACAAATGAACCGCCGCCGTCGGCAATCTTGTCCTGCGACACCAGCACCTGCACATCGGCAGCCGTCGTCGTCACCCCCGGCAAATATGCCAAGCGCGTGGCACCGGCCGTGCCCATGAGCATCATGCCCACACCATTGACCACCGTGTAATTCGTCGCACCACTGCCGACCGTCCACGCACCACCGGTATCAGCCCTGCCCCAACCCGAAGCAGACACCCGCCCAAAGGCATCCGCAGCCAAGAGGCCGGCCGCTCCGTCCGCCACGGTCACGGGCTGCACCGCAGAGCCGGTGGCCCCGGTGTTGTCCGTCACCGTGAGGGTGAGCTGGTAGGTGCCCGCCGCCGCGTACGTGTGCGACGCCGTCGTACCGCTTGCAGAAGCGCCGTCGCCGAAGTTCCAGGCGTAGGAGACAACAGAACCATCAGGGTCTGAGGAACCGCCGCCATCTACGGACACGGCGAGTCCGTTTGCCGAACTGGTAAACGCTGCAGTCGGCGGCGTACCGGTCACCGTACCGCTGCCGGTAGTGACTATCAGGTTGTCGAAACGCATCATCACCGGGGCGTTTGTTGCCGATCCTGAGACGTAGGTGGCCAGCCCTGCAGAACCCCTGGCCTGAAGGATGGCGGTGGAGTCGGTGGCGGTCAATTGCCATGCCGGCGGCTCGCTGGTCCCTGTCCTCCACACTTTGGCCCCCATGCTGCTTGGCCCCGTGCCTGCCACCGCGAAGCGCAGCTGCAACTGGACGCCTGCGGCGTAGTTCAGTCCGCTGATGCTTTGCTGTTGCAGGACGGTTTCCGCTCCGTTCACCACACGGGACAGATACAAGGTCACGTCGCCGTTGGAGGCCACCCGGACCTTGGCGCGGTAGTCGTTGTTTGTCCCCACCCGGCGTCCGGCCAGCGAGGCGAACATTCCACCGCCATTGGCCACTTTGTCTGCTGAGAGCGTCACCACCGAATCAGTGCCGTCAAGGTTCAGGTCTCCGAGATAGGCCGAGGGCCCGGTTCCGGGTGCCGGCACCGTGATGGCTCCGCTGCCGCTGTTCACCGCGAAGTTTCCGGAGCCTCCAGTGACGCTCCAGGGCCCGCCGGTGTCCGCGGTGCCCCAAGCGCTTGTGGCCGTGCGCCCGAAGGCGTCGCTGGCCACGGTGGTGTTTGGCGGCGGGTCGGTGGCGGTGACCGGACTGCCGGCGGTCGCGGTGGCACCGCGGTTGTCCGTCACGGTCAGGGTGGCCTGGTAGGTACCGGCCACCGCATAATCGTGGGTGACTTGGGCGCCTGAACCGACTGAACCGTCGCCGAAGTCCCAGGCGTAGCCGGCGATGGTGCCGTCCGGGTCAGAGGAACCCGACCCGTCGAAGGTGGCCCTGCGGTTCACGACGTTCTGCGTGAACGAGGCAATCGGCGGTTGGTTGAGGGCCACCGTCACGGAATGCGTCACGGTGTTGACCGCGCCGATGTTGTCCGTCACTGTCAGCTGCACGGCATAGGTCCCGGGGGCGTCGTACGTGTGCGACGCCGTCGGGCCGCTTGCCGTTGCGCCGTCGCCGAAGTCCCAGGCATAGGACGTGATGGTTCCGTCCGGGTCCGAGGAGGCCGAGCCGTTGAATGCCGCCGCCAGAAGATCCGCACTCGAGGTGAAGGCGGCCACCGGGGCTTGGTTGGGCGGCGGCGCCGTCGCCGTGACATTGCGCGTCGTGCTGGCGATATTGCCGTCGCTGTCCCTGACCGTCAACCGGACCGTGTAGGTGCCGGCGGTCGCATAGACATGCTGGGCGGTGACTCCGGTCGCCGAGGTTCCGTCGCCGAAAGTCCAGGAGTAGCTGACGAGCGGGCCGTTGGGGTCAGATGACCCGGAACCATCGGCGGCCAGGGTCAGGTAGGTCATGCTGGAGGTGAAAGCCGCCGTTGGAGGTGTGGGCGGCACGTTCAACGTGCGGCCGGAGGCCCGGTAGTGCGCCTGGACCTGCTGAAGCCCCAAGGCCACCGGGTAGACGGCCACCTCGTCCACATCACCCCGGAAGTTGTCGCTGCCGGGCCGGCTGGGCCAGCCGCTCAGCAAGTCCCCGCCTATCCGCCAGTAGCCGTCGAATGCCCTTCCGACGGTGGTATCCGTGCGGAAAGCGACACGGGTCCCGTCCACGTAGAGGAACATGCCGCCTGAGCCTAGCGAAGCAACAATCTGGTGCCATTGACCGTTGTTGAAGCCCGCCGGGCTGTTCACCGTGCGTAGGGAGCCGTTCCAGGCGCCGAAGTAGATACGGCCGGAGTTGTCCATGTACACGTTCCGGTCGGTCACGCGGGATGTCCCGCTAGCCACGTTGCCAAACCCGAAGATCCGGCCCCCGGTGCTGGTTGTTGTCCGGATCCACGCCTCTGCTGTGAAGGAGTTGGAGCCTCGCAGGATTCCGGTATCCACGGCGACGCCATTCGCCGTGCCGTCCAGCGTCGCGGCACCCGTGGATTCTCCGATCACGGCTCCATCGGCCCGCAGCCCGGCCCCGCTTGAAGCCGTCAGGTCCTCTGCTCCTGCGGAGTCCACAAGGGTCGGCCCCGCCGCATCGTTGAAACGCCAAATGTGGTCGGGCGAGTCGGCAAGCACGGCGGACCCGTAACTGCTGGAAGGTGTGGTGCTTCCCGGGATGATGCTCACGGTGTCCGAGCGGACCTCGTTTCCGAGGGGGTCAGTGACGAACAAACGGTATCGGTAGCTTTGGCCGGGGATGAGGCCGGTGTCCACATAGCTCATGCCCGGCCGGTTCCAGAATGTACTGTCCTGGATTGCGGTATAGATGGGGTTGGCCGTGTCGCCGTCCCGGGTGAGTTTGTAGGTCAGCCGCACATTGTCTTGGTCGTGGTTGGCCTGCCAGCGGACACGCACAGTCCCGGCAGCCGGAGACGTGAGGGTAGGGTTGATTCTCGACCCGCTCAGGACCGGCCCGCGGGTGTTCGGGGCATTCTGCTTCACCGTGAAGCGGACCAGCCCTTGCTGCGGGGTGCCGTTGACTGTGGTGAATTCGCCGCCCATGACCACGTACTGGCTGTTCCCCGTGATCGTCCATGGCCCCTGGTTCTGCCCCGTGACGGTGCCGGTGTTCAGGTCCGGAAACCAATTCAGGAGCGACGGCGCGGGGAGCCCTTCCCAATTGGGGTAGCCCAACGGATCACGGACAATAGTCCCGGTGACCGCTTTGCTGAACGCCAGGCCCCGGTGGAAACTCCAGGGTTCGGTCTGCGGAAAGCCGCCGATGTTGCCGCAGTAATGGGCATGTCCGACCTTGTAGATAACGTCCCCCAACGGAACCGCCGCATACGTGTCCCCGTGGCAATCGTCCAGCCAGGTGATCTTTCCGGCGCCCCAGGAGGCGGCCACGATCCCTTCGAGATTGCCGCCGGTGCCGAATACATAACCCGTAGCGTAGACGTTGTCGGCGTCACCGCTCAGGCTGGTGATGGCAGCGTTCGCCCCGCCATTGCGGACGCGGTTGTTCACTTCCCAAGGCAGCAGCCCGCCCACGGACGGATCCACAGCGGCGAAACCGTACCCGGGGTTCGACGAGCCGTTCAGGGTAGTGAACGCGCCGCCCACCACCACCTTGCTGCCGTCCGGGGACAGTGCCAACGCGTTGACCCGGCCGTCGTCGGCGGACGGGTTCCATGGCAGGACTGCACCGTTGGACGCGGACGCAGCGGCGAGGCGGTTGCGTGTCAACGTCCCCACGGCATTGAACAATCCGCCCATGTAGACAGTGTCCGCAGTGGGAACGATGGCACGGACGCTGGCGGCCATTTTCGGCAGGAAGGAGGTGATGAGCGCCCCACTGGATGGGTCCAGCGCGGCCACGCGCCACACGGGTGAACCGTTCACCGTGGTGAAGTCACCGCCCACGTAGATCCGGCTGCCATCCGGGGACGCGGCGATGCTGAGGGCTTGGCCGTTGAGCACCGGGGCGAACGGCAGCAGCGTGCCCGTGGTCAGGTCATAGGCCAGGGCATTGCTTCGCGGGACCGGGCCTGTGCCCGCGGGGGAACCCGCCGGCCTCGCGGTGGTGAAGCTTCCCGCCGCGTAGACGGTGTTGCCCACAATGACCTGCTGCCACACGACGCCGTCCACTTGCACGGTGGGCAAGGCGTCCGCCGTCACGGTAGGCGGACTTGCCGGAGAAGCCGGGTCCGGTGGGGCACTGTCGCCAAGCGCCGCCGGCGCGGCCACGGTCCCGAGGGAGAGGGCCAGTGCACCGGCGGCGGCAAAGGCAACGAAGGTCCGCAGCCGGAACCGGACTGCTGCAGCGGTCCATGGTTCCGGCCGGAATCCTGCTGCCCCCTGGCGCCCCCTGGGGGGCCGCGGGCGCGGCATCATTTGCACTTCACGGCTGTCAGGGTGCCCTGACGACGTAGTCGTCGAAGCGCACTGTCACAGGGATATTCGTGGCCGATCCGGAGAGGTAGGCCACAAGCCCAGTGGAACCCGCAGCCTGCAGCGACGCGGTGGTGTCCGTGGTCGTCAGGAGCCATGTGGACGGTTCCGTGGCGCCGTCCCGCCAGACCTTGGCCCGGAGGGTGGTCGGGCCCGTGCCAGTCACCTGCATCCTGATCTGCACGGCGTCACCGGCGGCCAGGGTGAGGCCCGCGACGTTCGCGGACACCAAGGTGGTCTCGGTGCCGCCCGAGGTCCTGGTCAGGTAGAGGGTCGTGGCACCGTTGGCCGCGATCTTCAGCTTGGCCCGGTAGTCATCGCTTCCCACACGCCGTCCGGTGATGCTCACGAAGGTCCCGCCGCCGTCGCCGATCTTGTCCAGGGAGGCCTTGACCTGTACGTCCGCGTCCGGGGCCGTCACCCCGGCCAGGCTTGCGGTGCGGGAGGCTCCGGCGGTGCCCAGCAACATGGTTCCGACGCCGCCGGTCACGTTGTAGTTCGCTGCGCCGCTGCCGATGGTCCAGGCACCGCCGCTGTCCGCGGTGCCCCATCCGGACGCCACGGTCCGGCCAAAGGCGTCAGCGGCCAACGGCGCCGCTGGCGGCGGGTCGGTCACGGTCACCGAATGGGTCACCGTATCGGTGGCACCGTCGTCGTCCGTAACGGTCAGCGTCGCCTGGTAGGTGCCCGCCACAGCGTATGTGTGCGACGGCGCCTGGCCTGTCCCGGTGCTCGAGTCACCGAAGTTCCACGCGTAGCCGGCGATGGTGCCGTCGTTGTCCGTGGAACCGCCGGCGTCGAACGAGGCCGTGAGGTTCGTGACCGAGGACGTGAAGGCCGCCACCGGCGGCACGTTCGGCGTCGGGTTGCCGCCGGCCGTGGCATTCAGCCTGTCGTAGCGCAGGACCACGGGCACGTTGGTCGTGGAGCCGGAGAGGTAACTGACCAGGCCCACGCCGCCCGGGACTTCCAGGGCGTCCGTGTTGTCGCTCACCGTGAGCTGCCAGGCGCCGGGTTCCGTTGCAGATGCACGCCAGACCTTGCCGCTGACCGCTGTGTTGTTGATGCCTTCCAGCTTCAGCCGGATGACCAGGGGATCGTTGGCAGCCACCGTCAGCCCGGCGATGTTGACCGGTCCTGCGATGGTTGTCTCGACGCCGCCCACCACCTTGGTGAGGTACAGCGAGACGGCCCCGGTGCTGGCCACCTTGACCTTGGCCCGGTAATCGTTGCTGCCCACGTGCCGGCCCAGCAGGGAGGCGAAGTAGCCCCCGCCGTTGGCGACCTTGTCCGCGGAGACTTCCACCCGCGCGTCGAGGTCCGCAGTGGACACCGAGTTAAGCAGCGCGGATCGGCTTTGCCCGGCCGTGCCGATCGTCATGGCTCCGCTGCCGTTGTTGACGGCGAAGTTGCTGTTCCCGCCGGCCAGGGTCCATGCCCCGCCGGTGTCGGCGCTGCCCCAGCCACCCGTTACTGTCCGGCCGAAGGCATCCGCGGCGAGGATCGTATCCGCGGGCGGTGCCGTCACGGTGACGGTCTGCGTCAGGGTGCCGGTGGCGCCGTCGTCGTCGGTGACGGTGAGCATCACCTGGTAGTTACCGGCCGCCGCGTAGGTGTGCGACGGCGTCGAGGTGGTGGCAGTGCCGCCGTCCCCGAAGTCCCAGGCGTAGGAGGCGATGGTGCCGTCCGAATCGCTGGAGCCCGTGCCGTTGAAGGCGACCGCAAGGTTGGTGGCGCTCGAGGTGAACGCAGCCACCGGGGGCTGGTTGGGCGGCGGCGCGGTCACTGTCACCGCGTGAGTCACCGAGTTGGTGAGGCCCGTGTTGTCCGTGACTGTCAGCTGCACGTTGTAGGTGCCGCCTGCCGCGTACGTGTGCTGGGCCGTCACTCCGGTGCCGGTTCCGCCGTCGCCGAAGGTCCAGGCATAGGAGCTGATGGGTCCGTTGGCATCAGAGGAAGTGGTGCCGTCAACACTGACCGTCAGTCCGTCGGTGCTGGAGGTGAAGCGGGCCACCGGCGGGGCCGGCGGCGCAACCACGGTGCGCCCGGATGCCACGTAGTGCGCCTGCACCCGGGAGAGCGGCAGCACGGTCGGGTAGATGGCAACCTCGTCGATCTGGCCGTTCAGGTAACGGCTGTTCGGGCGGGAAGTCCACCCGCTGAGGTTGTCGCCACCTATCCGCCAGTACGCGTCGATCGGCCAGGCCGTGGTGACGTCGGTGCGGCTGGCCTGCAGCACGCCGTCGACGAACAACTGCATGCCGTTGGTGCCCAGCGTCGCCACCACATGGTGCCACAGGTTGTTGTTGTAGCTGCTGGCGGTGTTGATGGTGAACCGGGTGCCTCCATTCGGCTGGACTCCGAAGAAGAGCCTGCCGATGTTGGACATGTAGACCACCCGGTCGTAGTCGGCAGACACATCGCTCTGCGAGTTGCCGTAGCCGATGATCTCGCCGCCGCTGTTGGTGTTGGTGCGGAACCAGGCCTCGGTGCTGAAGACGTTCGGCCGCTTTGCCAGGGTGGGGTTGAAGGCCACGCTGTTGGTAGTGCCGTTGAACGCCCCGGCGGTGTTGGACTCGCCGATCACCGCACCTGCTGCCCCGAAGCTGACGCCGGGCATGACCTCGAGGTCATCCTTGCCAGCCAGGTCTACGCCGGTATTGCCGGGGGTATCTCCGAGCCGCCAGTAGTTGGCAGGGTTGTCTGCCAACACGGATGCCGCATAAGTGCTCGACGGCGGTGTGACATCGGTGGCGGTGATGGTCACCGTGTCGCTGCGGGCCTCGTTGCCGAAGGGATCCGTGGTGTAGACCCGGTAGCGGTACTCCTGGCCCGGTACCAGCCCGGTGTCAAGGAAGGTCATGCCGGGGCGGTCCCAGAACGTGGAGGGCTGCTGGACGGTGCTGATGACATTGTTGTCCCGCAGTACCTGGTAGGTGAGGTTCTGGTTGTCCTGGTCCCAGTTTGCCTGCCAGCGCACGCGCACCTGCCCGGCTGCCGGGGTGGACAGGGTCGGGTTGAGGTTGGTGCCGTCCACGCGCGGGCCACGGAGGTTCGGTGCGAGGCTGCTCTTGGCATAGCGGGTCAGGCCCTGTTGGGGCTGGTTGTTCACGATGGTGAATTCGCCGGCCATGGTCACGTAGTCTGCGTTGCTGGCCATGGTCCAGGGGCCCTGGTCCTGGCCGGTGAAGGAACCGGCGTCCAGGATCGGGAACCAGTTGAGCAGGGACGGCCGCGGGGTACCCGCGAAGTTCGTGTAGCCGTGGCTTTCCTGGGTCAGGACCCCGGTGGCCGCCTTGCTGAACGCGAGGCCGCGGTTGAACTGCCAGGGCTGCGCCTGCGGGAAGCCTCCTGCGTTGCCGCAATAGTGGGCGTGCCCGGCAAGGTACAGGACATCGCCCATCGGCGTGATCGAGTAGGTGTCGCCGTGGCAGTCTTCGATCCACTTGGTGGTGTTGTCCGACCAGTTCACCGAGAACATGCCTTCCAGCGTGCTGGTGCGGCCGAAGGTGTAGCCGGCGCCGTACACGTTGGTGCCGTCCGTGGCCAGGGTGGTGATGGCGCCGTTGGTGCCGCCGTTGCGGACCACGTTGTTAATGGGGAAGGCCTGGTTCAGGCCGGTGTTGGTGTCCACCCGGCCGAGGCCGAAGCCCGGGTTGGAGGATCCGTTCAGCGTGGTGAAGGCACCGCCCACCACCATGCTGAGCCCGTCGGGCGCCAGGGCCAGGGCGTTGACCCGGCCGCCGGCAGCGATCGGATTCCACGGCAGCAGGGTGGCGTTGGCGGCCGTCACCGCGGCGAGCCGGCCACGGCTGACCGAACCGACGGCGTCGAAGAGGCCGCCGAAGTACACAGTGTCCGCCGTCGCAACGATGGTGCGTACCGACGCGGAGGGCTTGGGCAGGAACTGGGTGACGATGGCGCCCGTGTTTGGATTCAGGGCCACGAGCCGCCACACCGTGGAGCCGTTCACGGCTGTGAAGGAACCACCGACGTAGAGCCGGGAGCCGTCCGGTGAGGCGGCGAGCGCCGTGACCTCACCGTTGGCGGTGGGCGCGAAGGAGTTGATCAGCTCACCGGTGGTCAGGTTGTAGGCCAGCAGGTTGCTGCGCGCCACACCCGTGCCGGGGGCAGCGCCGGAGGCCCTGGCCTCGGTGAAGTTGCCGCCCACGTACACCGTGTTGCCGATGATCACCTGGGCCCAGGCCACACCGTTGATCTGTGCGGTGGGCAGGCCGTCCGCGGCAACCGTCACCGGGGTCGCGGGGTCGTTGGGATTGATGGGCGCAGTATCAGCCCGGGCAGGCACTGTTCCCAGGACGGCCAGGGAGACCGCTGTCGCCAGGCCCAGCAGGGCCGCCACGACGCGTTTCCCGAAAACCATCCGTCCCGGGGGCCGGCCGTTGGCCCCGGTCTCTTGCTTAGTACGCATTGTGCTCTCCGTCCCAGAGATTCCTTGTTGTACTTGCTGCTGCCTGGCCGGCCGCCAGGACGTCGATGTCCGAATTTGAGTACAGTCCCCGGATCCAGTGGTCGTTCCGGTGCTGGTCGACGTTGAGTTCGTTCAACGGCGTGAGCTGGCTGCCGGGGATCATCGGGAAGTGCCGCGGGATTCTGTCCACCTGCCGCACTGGGATGCCGGCGCGCAATGCCACCCAGTGCAGCCAGATATCGTCGGCGCCGGGGCAGACGTCCATGAAGAGGGTTCCCCGGTGCCTGAGTTCCCGCAGCATCGCCGGCGGGTAGATGACCCCGGAGACACCCAGTGCGAAGTTGTTGAAGGCCGGCCGTGTATCGCGCCGGCGCCCCCAGGCCTCGTACTGGGTGATGCTGCCGTTGTTGACCCCGATGGTGCTCACCCAGTGGCCGTGGATCATGTCCGGGTGGGCCACGTTTGCGTCCAGCAGGACGCGGAGCCAGTTGGCCGGGTAGATGATGTCATCGTCCGCCGTGACCAAGGGGTAGCCCTCAAGTTCACGGGCCGAAACATACGGATAGTACTTGGTATGCGGCCCGTAGTTGTGACTGAGCCGGACCTCCACGCCGCGACGGCGGAGCCTGCGCAGGCCTGCCGGCTCGGTGTCCATGAGGCGCGGGTCGTCCAGCCAGAGGATCATCCGCCGTGGCTTGATCTCGCCGCGGGCGATCGACTCCAGGGCGACGGCAACGGTGCCGATCCGTGCCCCGTAGGTGGTCATGGACACGACGACGTCGGCGGTGCCGGTGGCGCTGCTGCGCACCAGCAGATTGCGCAGCCGCAGCAGTGCCAGCCAGGAGTACGCGCCGAAGCGCTTGGAAGCCTTGCGGACCCGGCGGGCTACCTTCCGCGCCGGTTCGGGGATCCGGGCCGGTCCGCGCTGTGCCGGCCGGGTGATGGTGCCGGTCATTGCGGGGCCTGCCCTTCAAACGCCGCGATGGGCGTGAGCGCATCGAGGCTGAAGTAGATCCGGACATCGCCGCGCTGGTCTTTGGGCACCCCGAACACCAAGGTGCTCGACGCACTCGCACCGGCGGCAACCGTCAAGGGAAACTCCGTGGCTCCGGGACCGCTCAGCGGGCTTGCCGGCGTCTCGTCCTTGCCGTAGGTGACAGTGACCAGCGCCGTGCCGAGCTTCACCGCGGCCGTAGTGCCGTTGCTAACCGTCACCTTGAAGCGGAGGGCGGGCCCGGCGATCTCGCCGATGCCCCTGGCCTCCCCGTCCACGGCCTGCAGTTCCGTGATGGTCGCGGTGATTCCGCTCTTGACCGTCTTCTTCGCCGTCAGCGGCACCGCGGGGGCTACAGGCTGGGCGATCGTGGCCAGTTCCTGTTCCGTCTTGCCCTTGCGGTCCACCGGTGCCGGGTTTGCCGGTGTGGTGCTCTTCGGGGTGGGGGTGCCCGTCGCTCCGGGGGCTGTTCCCGACGGCGGTGCTGCCGCCGTCGCGGAACCGCCCGGCGTCGGGCTCCCGGTGCCGTCGGGGACGGTTGCCGCGGAGGGCGCCACCTGGCCGCTTTGCGGCGTTCCGCCGGGCATGCCCGGCTGGTTGGCGGCCCAGACGACAACGACGGCACCGGGAAGTGCGAGTGCGGCGACCAGGAGTGCCGCGCGAAGCCGTGGCCCGGGACGCCGGGCGGCTCCGTTTCCGGGCGCTGGCCCGGAACGTGGGGAATTCTTCATCGTTGACCCCCAGGATCTGATGGAGCTTCCGGGACGGTTTCCCGGAGATGTTTTCCACGCGGCGCTTCGGGGAGCACGGAAAGCTCCCGGAACCATTTGACGGACGCCAAGACCAGGAACGCCGCCGTCGCCGCAACAATCACGGTGTACACAGTCATGAACACCGGCACTGCCCCGTAGAGCACGAAGACCCAGCACAACAATCCGTAGTCCATGGGCACCACCAGCACGGAGCGCACCCAGGACAGCCGGCGGGAACCGTCGGCCAACGATTCGACGCCGCGCTGCCGGCGCAACTGCTCGGTCAGCACCATGCTGAAGAACAGGACCGCACAAGCCACCGCCGCGAAAAGCGGTACCAGCAGCAGCAGCGGTGGAACGGCGTCGAAACGGTACAGGCCCACCATCAGGGCGAGCGGGAGGAGGGAGGTCTTGACCGCATCCACGATGTGGTCAAGCCACTCCCCTGCCGCAGATCCGGTCCGCGTCAGGCGGGCAAGCTGCCCGTCCGCGGAATCCAGGGCGTAGCCGGTGGCCAGGAGGAGGGCCACCGCCACGCCGAGCCACAACGACGGCGGGAAGATCACGAGCAGCGCGATTCCGGCGAAGGTGAACACGGCGCTGATTCCGGTTACGGCGTTCGGCGTGAGGCCTGCCGTGTACGCCAGGGCCGCGAGGTAGCGTCCCAGCCGGCGATTGACGTAGAGCGAATAGGCCGGAGCGCTGCGCGCAGCATTCTTCTGCGCCGTGCCCATTTGGACAAGCGCGCTGCGGTACGCCGGGAAGCTCCCGACGCCGGAGGCCGCTTTGACGCTCACCGCATCACCCTCGCTGTTCCGTGCTTGACTCTTGCTGGCTTGGGATTGCTCCGCCGCCCGCGTCTGGCTGCCAGGTCCAGGCAGAGCAGTTCGTAGCCGTCCGCCACTTTGTCCCAGTCGTAGCGGCGGGCGAAGGCGCGGGCGAGCTCGCCCCGTTCGGCGAGCCCCTCCCCGCGTTCGGCATCCTCGGCGAGCGCGGCCACCTCGTCCGGGCTGCTGAAATAGCGGCCGGCGGTGGAGAGCACCTCGCGGTTGAAACCGACGTCGTAGGCGTTGGTGGCCGTGCCCGATCCGATGGCGCGCAGCAGCGAGGGGTTGGTTCCGCCCACCGAGTGCCCGTGCCAGTAAATCCGTGCATTGGCGTAGAGCTGGTCCAGGAGTTCCTGGTCCCACACTCCGCCGACAAAGCGGACGCGGTCGTCACCCAGGGCGTGGACCGAGCGGGTGTACTCGTCCGAGTAGGGGGCCGATCCGACCACCACCAGCGGCGTCCGCGCGGCGCTGCGGACATAGCCGTCCACGATCACGTGCACGTGGTTTTCCGGTTCGAAGCGCGCCACCACCAGGTGATAGCCCCGCGGTTCAAGGCCGAGCTCTGCCAGCTTCGCGGACTCCTCCCCCGACTGAATGGGGGCGCCGTACGCGAGGTAGACGGTGTCGGCGTCGAACTTTTCCCGGTAGTACTCCTGGATCCCGATTGCGTCGGCGATCAGCAGGTCGGAGCAGCGGACGGCGAGTGCCTCCATCCGGAGGTAGTACTTCTGCCCCGCGGGGCCCCACTTGGCACGCTTCCACTCAAGGCCGTCCACATGGGTGGCCACGGGGATGCCGGCGGCCCGGATCAGGGGCAGGAAGGGGGCGTTGGCGGCGTTGAAGACGATCGCGGCATCGCTGCGGCGCCGCGGCTGCCGGGCAATGAGGTGCGTGACCGAAAGCCCGGTGTGGCTGAGGGTTTCCAGTGCCCGCTTGCGCAGTGCAGGCAGGAACACCAGCTTCATGCCCAGGTACTCCCGGGGATCCTCCTCCGGATTGCCGTTGCTGTGCCTGCAGTACACGGTGACCTCGTGGCCGCGCGCGGCGAGCCGGCGGCCGATCTCCTCGATGGCCGTCTCGAAGCCGCCGTACCGGGCCGGAACCCCGCGGGTTCCCAGCATCGCGATCCGCAGTCCGCTCATGGCCGGCTCCAGGCGGAGCGCCGGTCGGGGTGCTCCCCGATCAGTTCCAAGGCTGCGCGCAGGGCGGAACTGGAGGTGTGCACGGTGTAGGGGAAGTACACGACTTCGACGCCGACTTTCGCGAATGCCTCTTCGAGCCGCATCCCCTCGGGGGTGCCTTTCCAGTCGTCTCCCTTGAAGAACAGGTTGAAATGCAGTTGTTCCCAGACCTGCAGCTTGTCCGGCACGGTTTCGGCGAAGGCCATGTCCACATATCCGATGTTCCGGACGATCTCGATCCGCTCGGCCAGCGGAACCACCGCGGCCCGGCCGCGGACCAGTTCCAGCATCTCGTCGGAAACGACGCCGGCAATCAGGTAGTCGCAGTGGCTCTTGGCGTGCTTGAGGATGTTCAAGTGGCCCACGTGAAATAGGTCGAAGGCGCCGGGCGCGTATCCGATTCTGAGACCCATGATGCAGACACCCCTTCCGGTGTGCGGCAGTTCCCGTTAGTAGGCGCCAACCGGCTTCAGGACGATCTTGGCGGTGCGCCAGAGGATCATGATGTCGCCGGTCAGCGACCAGTTTTCGACGTAGTAGAGATCGAGGCGTACGGATTCGTCCCAGTCCAGGTTTGACCGCCCGTTGACCTGCCAGAGTCCGGTGATGCCCGGTTTGATCAGCAGCCTGCGGCGGGCGTGGGTTTCATAGCCGTCCACTTCGCAGGGCAGCGGGGGCCGCGGCCCCACCAGGCTCATGTCGCCGCGCAGCACGTTCCAGAGCTGCGGGAGTTCATCCAGCGAGTATTTCCGCAGCCAGTGCCCGGCGCGGGTCACCCGGGGATCGTCCTTGATCTTGAACAGTGGTCCCGCGCCTTCGTTCAGCCCGGCCAAGGCGGCCAGGTCCTGTTCGGCGGAAAGGACCATGGAGCGGAACTTGTACATCATGAAGCGTTCGCTGTTCCGGCCCACCCTTTCCTGCTTGAACAACACGGGGCCGGCGCTGTCACGGGACACGACCAGTGCGAGCACGGCAAACAACGGGAGCAGGAGCAGCAGCGCCGTTCCGGAGACCAGGATGTCCACGGCACGCTTGAGCACGTGCTTGCCGCCGGTGAACTGGGGAAGCTCCACGTGCATGAGCGGAAGGCCTTCGACGGGCCGCCAGTGGATCCTGGGCCCCGCGACGTTCGTCAGGCTCGAAGCCAGGGCCAGGCCGGCGTCGGTGCACTC
>Ga0105246_10000054_pt1 | contig 45645 bp, 67 predicted proteins | sample KBSM64metaG_FD_99694 | JGI IMG/M metagenome (GOLD analysis project Ga0105246, IMG submission 99694) | Miscanthus rhizosphere microbial communities from Kellogg Biological Station, Michigan, USA - KBS M6-4 metaG | ecosystem: Host-associated > Plants > Roots > Rhizosphere > Soil | place... | reverse complement strand
GACAGGTCCCTCTTCCCGAGGAACTGCTGGATGGCGCTCACAGCGGCCCTGTGGCGGTCCGCAGCGGCCTGCTTGGTGATGCCTGCATCCATCCCTATCTGGGTGAAGGTGTAGTGGTACTTGTATCGCCAGACCAGGACGTTGTACTGATCTTCTGGGAGCGCCGTGATGGCGCGAGAGACATCGGCATAGCTGGCGAGGTTGTTGCCGGACGTAGCAGGCTCCGACTTAGCTCGGGGCATACCGTCCGACGCAGCCTGCGCGAACGATTGCCAGTCCTCGTGTTCGAACACGACTTCCAGGATGCTCTTGATCAGCTCAAGCGAGAAATGGAACACATCCTCCTCATCGTAGCCGTAGACCTGGGCGTCCTCAGTCTTGAGTGCACTCTGCCCGGCACGCACGAGGTACGTGTTAAGCGTAGCCTCGTAGTTCTCCTCGGTGAGGATTCTGGTGACGGTGTTCTTGTTCTGCATGATCCACACCCAGATCTCCTGCTCGACGTCGTCGGCGGAGTGGTGTGCAGGGAAATTGGCCTTAGCGATGCCCGCCGCACGCTTGACGGCGGGTGTCAGTCGAGTCCAGTCCAACATCAGATGCGCTCTCCCTTGAAGTATGCGAGCCGGTCATTGAATAGAACAAGTTCCGGCCAGACTCTCTTCCCGTCGTCCTCGATCCACGCGAACGAGGGCACCCAGGAGACGGCTCCGTCCTTGACGTACGTCGCAGCCACCGGATCCATGATGCTTCCCACGTTCATAGTGAAACGCGGGGAGACCTTGCCCGCATACCCGAACGCACGAGACTGGATGAAAGGCTGGTGAGTGTGCCCAAACACAAAGTTCTTGTCGCTGCCGTACCTCTTGGCAAACTTGGCGTCCCAAGCGGAAGCCGAGGCGCAGTACCCGCCACTCTCGTGGCCATGTATAGCAAGGGTGTTGGTGGCGATGCGGAGCGGACCACGTTCGTAGCTGACATCGAAGTCCTGAAGGGCAAACAGACTGCTTACTTCAAGGGCCTTCAGTGGCGCCAGTGGCGCCGCGTACTTCCGGACGAACTCCCGGAGTCGAAGGTCGTGGTTGCCCTCCAGCCACACGATCTTGGCGTTGGCAGCCGCATCCCTGAGCGGCGTAAGAAACTCCCCCTGGTAGCCGTTTATGTGCTCCTGTAGGGTGTCTGCGTACTCTCCTGCGGTACCCTTGGACCATTGAGAGACCTGAGGGAAGTCGATTCCGTCCCCGATCTGAACGATCTGGTCCGGCTGGTGATCCTTGGCCACCTTGATCAGCTTACTGAGAAGCAAGCTGTCGTGGTAGGGGTACTGGATGTCGGGGATGATGAGGGTTGACTTAGTCTTGGCCATGTCACTATCATAGCAGACAAGCCGGACACAGTAGGTGTGACGCAGGTCACAAAAACTTCCCAGAATTTTTCTGGGAGATCCGGGAATCAATCACCATGATCGGATTGTTTCCTCTAACGTAAGAGCAACCAGGAGAACGAACGAACGGCCCCCAGGCCGGGCGTTCAAGGTACTCCCACTAGCTCACTAGAGAGTAACTAGTAGTACTAGTCTAGGGTCCCCCTAAGGGGGGACCTAGAGAGCGGGGAGAAGTGAGTGTAAGGAACGGCGAGAGCTCTAGAGCCGACATGAGCTACAACGGACCAGAGGTAGCTCTGTACCGGCCTCCCTCGGGGTCGGCCGTGCCGTATCGAAGCTTTACTGACGAGGCGTTGTGTGCTGCTTCCCCCGCTGAGTGGTTCGAACTCTCGGATGCAGCAGGGGACATCAAGGGTGCTGCGCTGGAAGCGCAGCACGAACTCATGTCTAAGGGGCTGAAGGTGTGTGCTGCCTGCCCTGTCAAGCAGGAGTGCCTGAAGGACGCCAGTGAACTCGATAGGTACTGGACTGTCCGTGGTGGCAGGCCCCCAGAGGGCCTCTTCTGGGACTCAAAGAGACCTGGCTACAAGCTGCCTGTGTTCGTCACGGGCAGTGCTGCTCCGGGCAGAAAGAAGCCTCCGCCGGAGGAGTGCCAGCGAGGTCACAACAACTGGAAGATCCACAACGACGGTGGACGTCGTTGCATCGATTGCCAGAAGGAGGGGTATGAGAAGCGCAACAAGGCCCGGTTTGCCAAGTCGAGCTGATAGACTGTGAGTATGCTACCTCACATCAGTTACTCGCAGTACAACACGTACAAGTGCCCTCGCGCCTGGTACCTCGGCAAGGTCAGGCAGGCCGAGGAAAAGCAGACCTGGTACATCCCGATAGGCAGTGCTGTGCACAACATGATCGAAGACTGGGTCAACCCTGAGGTCTCCTTCGCAGGGCGTGACAGCATCAAAGTCGAGGACTACTTCTACCCGCTGATCACCAAGCAGATGCAGATCGAACCCGATCTCTCCAAGTGGTTGGCAGGCGGCCCCGAGGCCGCCCCCATCACCCACGAGAAGGCCCTTCAGAGGACGCAGGAGTGCTTTGAGAAGGCCGTTCAGGAGCTGGGGGACATCGACGTATGGGAGGTCGAGTACGACGCCTCAGGCAGGCTTCCAGGGCTTTCGGTTCCGGTGAAGGCGTTCGTCGACATCGTCGGCGAGCACCCCAAGAAGGGTCCGGTCATCATCGACTGGAAGACCGGCAGCACCAAGCCGGGTAACTTCCAGCTTGAGACGTACGCAGCACTGCTGAAGGTTCCCGCCGAGGGCGGGAATGACCACCCGTTCACTGAGCATGGCAGCTTGCCATTCAAGGGCAGGTATGTCATGCTGGCCCCTGGCGCACCCAACACTAGGTACGTCGACCTCTCGAAGGTCGACCCCGCAGAGGTTGGCAGGAAGTACCAGGCTGTGGTAGAAAGGATGCAGGGCAAGCACTACGAAGCGAAGGCTGGCTTCGACTGCCGGTTCTGCTTCATGCAAGACAACTGCCTGGTCAACAAGGGCCTGACGGAGCGAGCGATGTACTACGACAGGAGCGAGGAAGATGGCTACCCTTTCTGAGCACGTCGAAGCGATCAGGGCTGACGTCTGATGGGCAGCCGAGAGGACGACGACTACTGGAACGTTAAGTACGACGACGTACCTGAGTGTGAGATCCACGGGGATACTCAGTACTTCAACTCCGAGTCTGGCGAGTGGGAGTGCTACGATTGCGTAGACGAGGAGGACATGCAGAATGGCTGAGACCTACAAGGTGGAGCTGTTTGCCACCGGCCCTTATGTGGGGAGCAGCTCGACCGAGCTGGTCGACCTGAGCGACTACGGCTACACCGACGAGGAGTGGGACGGGCTGTCCGACCAGGAGAAGGGTGATCTTCTCGACGAGTGGGGCGAGCAGTACTTCTGGAACGAGGGCTACGAATACAACGCGGAGGTCCAGCGTGGCTGAGATCGAGATCACCCTTCCGACCGTGCAGTACGGAAACGTGAAGGTGCGGGCTACGCCCGAAGAGCTGGGGCTCGCGTCCCTGGCGGACGCGTACGACGTGGGTATCGCTTCGGCGGTGTACCTCAACGTGTTCACCCAGGGGTTCAAGAAGGGTGCTACGCTGGACGTAGCCGAGCGCGGTGAGCCCCAGCAGGGCGTCACCGAGGAGCAGGCCCAGCGGTGCCTTGACGAGGGCCTGGGTGGCGTCACAGAGGTCGACGGGCAAGAGTCCCCTGCACCCTGGGAAGCCAAGGTTGACGCCAAGCCCAAGCCGTGGGAGAATGGAAGTGCGGCACCGGCCACCAAGCCGGTGATCGACGAAGGCTGGTAAGTTACCAGCCAGTACCAGAAATCACAACAAACACAAGGAGAAAACTAAGTGCCTACACTGAACGAGCTGCTCGGCGGCGGCAAGAACTACGGCCCGAAGTTCATCAACCTGAAGAACGCAGGCGAGTTCATCAAGGGTGTCGTCACCAAGATCGACACCGAGGCTATCGTCACCGACTGGGACGCGGTCAACAACAAGCCGGGACTCCAGAAGTTTTGGGTTGACGGCAAGCCGAAGGGTGTGCCGAAGGACGAGGCTGAGCGCGCTGGCCTGAACCCGGTCCACCAGATCGAGATCCACCTGAAGGACGTCGTCGGTGAATGGGAGGGCAAGCCTGCCGACCTGACCGAGGCGCGGATCACCGCGACCGGCTCGGCCAACGAGCGTGAGGCCTTCAAGGCTGCGGTCTCCGAGGCTGGCTCTCTCGATGAGGGTGACATCTTCGGTAAGAAGCTGGACAAGCGCAACGGCAACAAGAAGGAACACTCGATGAAGGTCGTCAAGGCTAGCTGAACAGTGGACCTGGCATGATCCTGCGGAGACTCCGTAGACACCTGGCGGTGACGGCCGCCAGGTCCACCCAGGGCCTGGAAGGTTTCGACATCTGTGAAAGCCGCACGCGGAACGCAGATGGACATGGGTTCGATTCCCATCGGGTCCACGCACTAAGGAGGTGCCCCCATGGCTCTGACCGAGGAGCAGGAAAAGGAACTCGACGAGATGGCCAAGCGGTTCAAGGACACGAAGGGCGGCAAGTGATGCCGTTCAATCCAGATCGTGAGCTACCCGAGGGTGGCATCAAGCAGGAGGACTGATGGAGGCTGAGCAGTACGGGACTGGCGGCGAGATCGGGGTCATCGCCACAAGGGAGGAGTGGCAGGCTGTCATCGACCAGCTGCTGAGGAGCTTCAGGGAGCCCGAGGGGGCTCCCGCCGAACTGATCCACTGGCTGATCAATCAGGGGGTGTACGAGGATTGAAGACGCTCGCACGTACCGTCAAGCGGGGAGTGAGTGCAGGCGAACCCCTACCTTCCCCGTGGCCTATCTTCGATGAGAAGAAGATGCACCTCCGTCGAGGTAGCATCACGATGGTGGCTGGTCCGCCCGGATCGATGAAGACGGTCATGACTCTGAACGCTGTGAAGAACATCGGCGTTCCTACGTTGTACCACAGCTCCGACTCGGACGACTTCACCATGGCATCGAGATCCCTCTCGATGCTGACCGGCACAGCCACCGATGAGACCGAGCTGTGGGTGATGACCAACAAGCAGCTTGCTCACGACACGCTCAAAGACATGGACTTCGTGCGCTGGTCGTTCATGTCCAGCCCGACGCTCGAACACATGGAACGTGAGGCTGATGCGTTCTTCGAGCTGAAGGGTGAGTACCCTCACCTCACGGTGATCGACATCATGATGGACATCAACTACGAGGGCGCCGGTGAGCAGAACTACTGGGCTCTCATGGCCGAGCTGAAGGACATGGCCCGTGAGCAAGAGACGGCGATTCTCGTTGTTCATCATACGAGTGAATCAGCGAAGGCTGGTAGTCCTCCGCCTCGCTCCGCGATCATGGGCAAGGCTAACCAGCTACCGACGCTCATTCTCACTCTTTGGGGTGACGCTCACGCTGGAACTCTGGACGTCGCAACGGTGAAGAACCGGTTCGGTCCTCAGGATCCGATGGCGAAGAACGGCACCTTCAAGATGAAGGCACAGCCTGCGCTGTGCCTGATCGAGGAGATGGAGCAACCGGCCGACGTCCCGGTACTCTTCAGGGACGGCCCCTGGACCGACAAGGAAGACAAGATCAACGCTTGGGCTAGCGACGGAGTCGCAGCCCCGGAACGTCCGACCTCGTCGGACGGTTGGGAGGATGACTGATGGCCAACGAAGAGTACATCCTGATCAAGCAGTCCGAGTATGACCAGCTGGTCGAGCGTGACAACTTCCTCACCGCCCTTGAGGCGGCGGGAGTAGACAACTGGCAGGGCATCGACCACGCCTACCGCATCCTGGAAGGCGAGGAGGACTACTGATGAGTTGCCCTGTACCTCCCGGAGAAGAGCACTACCCGATCACCGTGGAGCGTGACGGTGTCCCCGTCATGGTCTGCGCCAAGTGTCAGCAGCTGATCTGATGCAGTACACACCCCGCGAGGAGTACGGCTGCCTGTACGAGCCGTGCAACGAGGACTGCGATGAGCCTGACTGCAAGTGGTTCATCTGTCGCGACTGTGGTAACGAGTACGAGGAGGGCTGATGGCATGGGTTTCATGCCCGCACTGCAACGGGTGCGGTGAGATCGTCAAGCCGTTCGTCGTGATCGACGCCAACGGCAAGGAACACACCCATCAGCAGTCGGTTCCCTGTGCTGGGTGTATCGGTCGAGGAGGTTGGGAAGAATGAACGGCAACTGCCCTATCTGCGGGGATCCGTACCCGTGCCTGAAGCACTGAAGCCTGGCTGCAAGGACTGTGGGTCGACGACGCGTAAGCTGAGTCGGCCCGGTCCTCGCTGTGCCACCTGCAAGAGGAAGAGGAAGAATGAGCAGCGAGAGGCTGCCTGGGCAAGAGGCATCATGGATCGATACGGCCTCAGTCCTGAACAGTACTGGGCTATATATGAAGCCCAAGGAAGACGTTGTTACATCTGCACTACGGCTACTGGTCAGTCTCGAAGACTGTCCGTCGATCACGATCACAGTACAGGATTCGTCCGGGGACTACTCTGCCGCCCTTGCAACACTACGGTTGGACGGCTACGAGATGACCCTTCAGCATTCGACCGAGCAGCGGACTACCTCCGTGATCCTCCAGCGCACAGGATCGTGGGAAAGGTGAAGCCAGGTGATTGAGTTCAGCAACGACGAGCTGATGGCCGTATACTCCTGCGTCTATGACGAGGTCTACTACGGTGACGACGATGTGGTGTACGACGACGGCGACTACGCCGTCGCTCTAAGGAAGGGGTTGGCTAAGATTGAGGCAGAGAGCAAGAGGCGACGACTCTAGTGAGTTCCCGATCTTCCCGATCGGACCCATCCTGGAGGCATTCGGTGGACAGCCTGTGGTTGAGGGCTACGGATGGAAGCCCTACCGGTGCCCGTTCCATAAGGACTCGGACGCCTCGGGCTCGGTCAACACAGCACGACAGATCTACAACTGCCACGCGGACGACTGCCCAAAGGGCAACGCAGTCCAGATCCTGATGAGACACGAGGGGCTGACGTATCGTGAAGCTGTCCAAAGAGCAGCGGAAATATCTGGCGAGAGCGTGGGAAACGTACGCTCCCCATCTGGGAGAGGCCGAGGGCTGGCTCGCGGGCCGAGGAATCAGCCTGGAGCGGGCGGAAAGCGCTGGGCTCGGCGTCGTTCGTGACGCTCTGCCTGGCCACGAGACTGCGTCTGGGTACCTTGCGATCCCGTACCTGACGGACGCCGGTCCGGTCAACTTCAACTTCAGGTGCATGCGGGATCACGACTGCAAGACGATCCCGGACCACTCCAAGTACTGGAAGCGGAAGGGTTCACCGGTCAACCTGTATGGCGTGCAGTCGCTCGCTTGGGCTGATGACTGGGCTGTCGTCTGCGAAGGCGAGCTGGACGCCATCGTGTGGCACATGATCGGGGTTCCCGCCATCGGGATCCCCGGAGCTGAGAACTGGAAGCCTCACTGGGCTAACGTCCTCGAAGACTTCAGCCGTGTGTACCTGGCCGAGGACGGCGACAAAGCTGGCGGTGACCTCTGGCGAGCGATGTCAGACCACGTCGACCAGTCGAACACCATGGTTGTCCGCATGCGGATGCCGGACGGCGAGGACTCTGGTAGCATGTACCTCAAGCATGGCAAGGACTACCTTCTTGGAAGGATCAAGAAGTGACCTTCAAGAGCTATAAGCAGTGGGGGCGAGAGCGTAAGGAGCGCTCCCTGATCAAGGACTTCAAGAACGAGGTTGCGGAGGCAGCTGCCGTGAGCGTGTTCATCATCGTCAACAACTGGGAAGACACGACGGGCGTCGAGTCCAGTGAGGTGGTCGGGGGTAAGTACTTCGTCACCGAGCAGGATGCGTGGGATGCGCTGTCCGTTATCGCTGAGTCGTACGGTGTGGATCTTCCCCCGTTGCTCACGTCCTTCACCTTGGAGGGCCACGACCCTCACCTTGAGTACGAGGAGTACTACATCCAGGAACTGACGCGAGGCTGATGGTTGGTGAGGGCCGGGGTTGACCCGGCCCTTCGCCATCTGGTAGTCTAGTATCAGACCCAAGGAGAGAGAGCGCATGGAGTTTCGTAGCTGGGGCAAGACGCCTCGACTGTTCCGCGACATCGTCATCACCGAGAAGATCGATGGCACGAACTCTGCCATCATTTTCGAGGACGTCACCAACGCGGATGTGGACCTGGTCCCGTCCGATGAGCTGATCGTCCGTAGCGACGGCCTCTATCGGGTTGGCGCTCAGTCCAAGAACCGGCTGATCTACCCTGGTAAGACGACTGACAACTTCGACTTCGCCGCGTGGGTCAAGAAGAACGCCGAGGTTCTGTTCGACGCTCTCGGTCCTGGCCACCACTTCGGCGAGTGGTGGGGTAAGGGCATCCAGAAGCGGTACGGGGACCTCGACTACCGGGTGTTCTCGCTGTTCAACACAAGCAAGCACGAGGACACGTTCCTTCGGACACAGACCCACGAGGGTCTGGAAGTGATGGTCGAGCGCGTGCCGGTGCTGTACGAGGGCGAGTTCTCCGAGGAGGCTATCCACACTGTAGCTCAGGAGCTGCTCAAGAACGGTTCGGTCGCCGTTCCCTTCCACCCCAACCCGGAAGGTCTGGCGATCTACCACACCCAGTCCAAGCAGGTCTACAAGTTCACGTTCGACAACAACGACAAGGGAAAGTGGGAGTACGATGGCTCTGTTCCGACGCAAGACTGAGGACCTGAACAACAAGCCGTTCGACCCGAAGGCCGACCCCCAGACGAAGGCCGACGAGTTCGACAAGCAGTACGGTCAGAACCGTGGCAAGGCCAAGGGTGTCGAGGTCGAGGTCAAGGGCGCGCCCAAGCGGGGAGGGAAGCACCGCAAGTGAAGAACAACTGCACGAACCCACCGCACTTCCCCCCGCACTGCGGTTGTCCGGCAGGGTTCACCGACTTCCTGACAACCCCTATCCTGGAGCCGCCCCCGGCTCCCCGTCCGGAGGGTGATGACTGACCGTCCCAGCTGGGATGAGTTCTTCCTCGACCTGGCTAAGCTATGGTCTACGATGTCCACGTGCTCCCGCCGTCAGGTGGGGGCCGTGGTCGTCCAAGACAGAAAGGTGATCGGCAATGGGTTCAACGGAGTACCGCATAACAAGCTACACTGTAGTGACGGTGGTTGCCCCAGGGGGCAACTTTCTTACGCGGACGTACCCGCAGGAGCCGATTACAACCAGTTCCCTTGTTTCGCCATTCACGCCGAGCACAACGCGATCCTTCAAGCAGGCTTGGCAGAGTGTCGTGGAGGAACTATCTACATCACCGACAAGCCCTGTACTCAGTGCTCAAATCTCATCGAACACGCGGGCATCGAGAGGATAGTGGTAGCATGGCAGACCTAGCCAACATCACACTGACCGAAGAGCAGTACCGCAAGCAGTGGGAGAGCAAGACAGGTCGGGCACCGTCCGACATCTACATCCCGATGGCGCTGCGGGGAGACGAATATGAGAAGGGTAACGATGAGGCGCCGGAAGGGTGTCCTCATCCTGAGAATCGAGGAGCATGATGGGCAAGAAGTACGAGGCGTACGAAAAGGCAGTGAAGGCGAACGACGCAGCAACCGTCCGAGAGGTGGACACCCGGGGCGGTAGCACCCAGCAGGCCCGACAGGAGGCGCTGGTGAACCGGGTCCAGACTCAGAAGATCCAGGACGAGGCGTGGGACCGCTTCATCGACGACCCGACTGGCTGATCTAGGGCACAAAAAAAGAGGGCCCCTCGAAAGAGGGGCCCATCTTCTTGCCTTGCTTACTTGCTGGAGGTGAGTCCAGCTCCGTTGCCACCGCTGACGTAGCCAGCGAGGGCGCCCTTAACGAGGGACAGTGCAGCTGCAGCCGCAGCAAGACCGGCGTCCCGAGCGGTGCTCAGGTCGGTCACGCTGAACGCGGACAGGAACGTGAAGGCTGCCGTTGCAGCGACACGCTCGGTCAGGTCGATCACATACTTCTTCACTTGTTGGTACCCCTTATCGGTTGCGCCACCTTGGACGGCAGGGCTGAGCCCTGCTTCCCCGAGTGCTGAGCGAACTTCTTCGCCACCTCGGGCTTCTTTGCGTACAGGTACTTGCGTTGAGATTCACTGACGAACGGCATAACGATCCCTCAGTCTCTGGATGCTGACGGCGGTCGCCTCGTCGATGCGCCCCGTAGCGGGGATGGACATAGCGTACTGCAACCCCTTGATGTGGTTGACCGTGGTGGCGTCCAGCTCTCCGGTCTCAGGGCAGGACAGCGTGCGCTGGATGTCCTTGATGGTCTCGGAATCGTACACGTTGAACGGCGAGTTAGGCTGCTGCTTGTACCAGGCCGGGACGCTGTCCGGGATGTCGTGGCTGAGGTGATCCATCACGCTCCCACCCTATCAGCTATCCGATCAACGGTCCTCTGGACTTGCTCTACTGCGGCGCGCTGGGTGACTAGTCCTTCTAGAACGGCTACCCGTTGCGTGAGATCAAGGATCTCAAGATCCCGATGCTCCTTGTCTTCCTTCAGTAGGTTGACTTGCGTCTGGAGCATGTCGACGGTGTCGGATGCTACGTCGGACGCGATGCCTCGCGCCGACCATCTCCCGCCGATGAATCCCCCGAGGCCGGTGCCCACAGCACTGGCCGTTACTAGGATAGAGTTCAAGTCCATCCGTCCCACCCCTTATGTGGATTCGGCCACCGTTCTCAGCACCACTGTGAGATAGCCTCCCAGTGCTGTACCCCCTGGTCCGGGTGGCGCCAACTGTGTAAACTTCCAGTCGTCGATGACGACGAGGGTCGACAGACCCTCCATCAGCTCTTGGAACACGACTACATCCCCCGCTCGTGCGAGGCTCTTGAAAGCCTCGAACCTGTCACGGGCGTACGAGTCGGTGCCCACTCGCTGGTTACCCTTGTCCTTCTCCTCGTCGAACAGAAGGAACGTGTGTTGGATCATCCGTTGACGGATAGATCCAGGTAGGGCCTTAACCTGCCATCCGTTGAGGATGGCTCCGACCGTGTGGTCGGAGACTCCGCGAGCGAAGTCAAACCGTAGCTTGATCCACTTCTGTGGACCGGCCGGTTGCCCGATGGTGAGGTCGCTAGTCCCTGGATTCAGGGACGGACCGTACACCACGCTCGGGTACGTCACCCCGTCCAGCGATATCACGCTGGGCTGGATGGTACCCTGGAGCGGGTCGGGCGTAGAGATCGACATGAACTTGTACAGCTTCGGCTCTTCCGTGTTGAACCGGATCCTAGCGGTGCGAAGATACCCTGTCGGGTACAGCACACTCGGATCTTGGATCCACAGAGAGTCGGCACTGAAAGCCATGGCGAGCCTGTTGCTCGCCCCGAACATCGTGCACGAGTTCATCTTACCAACCACGCCAGGAGCGTAGATGTCGCGGGCGTAGGCGTACCGTACAGCGTTCGTAGACTGCTCCTGGTACGGAGTGCCCAGGTCCACCCTGAAGACGCCTGAGGAGCCATCGTGGGCCGTCGTAGAGCCCACGTACATGAACCGGTCGTCACCCGCCAGCGACTGGCATCCGCCAGTCGGCTGGAACAGAAGCGGACCGTAGCTGATGTTGCCCGTGGACTGAAGGTCGCCAACCCGGAAGCCTTTGTTGGTGGCGATACCGATGAACGTTTCGACGTAGGCGAGGATCGAGTTGATCTGCTCGCCTCTCGGCATGGTCACGTTGACCGTAGGAACGATCGTCTCTGTAGCTCCAGAGAACGTGGGGATCAGGTTCCAGATCTGCGACTGGGTCCTGTTGCCACCGGCTACATAGATAGCCGCAGGCCCCTCGGTTGCCGAGGTCCACGTCCAGGTGGTGTCAACCATGGTGATCGTAGCGGTGGGCAACGCCGGGCCAGCACCAGACAGCAGGTACACGCTGTTGTTCCACGCGGCGAGCAGCCGGTTCTTGACGAACTCGATCACGCCCGAGGTGAGCGTACCGGCAGGCGCGTTCCAGATCTTCGCCCCCGCTCCGGTGTCCACCCCAGACCATACGCCGTCGGTGGCCAGGACGTACCACGTGGTACCACTGTTGGTCAGGCTGAGAGCCGTGCCACCAGAGCCTGTGGTGATCGTGGTGATAGCTGAGTCGGTCACCTTCTTGAGCGTGTTACCATCCAGAAGGAACAGAGCGTCGACCCCCGAAGGGTCGACGTACCCACGGACGCGGGGAACAGAACTGCCTACGGTCGTCTTGTTGTTCGGCTGCCGCAACAGCGAAGCCTGACCGGACGTCCACGTGTCAATCCCGAGCGAGTCCTCGAACCGCAGGTCGAACGACCTGACGTACGGGTTGATCACATCCGGATCCTGGTAGACCAAGCCGGCTCCAGACGTCCAGGAGTTTTGAGACCGGAGCCACCAGCCGTAGATAGACTGCTCGCCGGGCTCGGCGGAGCTGTCGAACTGCTGCTTACGGATCTCGGCCATGCCCTCGGTGTACGGCCACTGGTCCCGGGTTGCGCTCAGGAACGGGATGCCACCGAGGGCGTAGTCGAACTGGTAGTCCTGAAGGTTGTATCCGCCGCTGTTGGGCGTGCCCGGCAGGAAGTTACTGAGCTGCCAAGGTATCTGCTTGGTGATGTCCGGCGACGGATCAGCCATCACGCCTCCCTGTACGTACCGTTGATCGTGATGATAGTAGCCGGGCTCGGGCCTGTGATCAGGCCGCCCGTGAAGGTGTTGTCTCGGTAGTTCTTGAGCGGCTGCGTAGAGACGCCGGAGTCACCAGCGAACGTGCAGTGGTGGCCCATGTAGTTGGTGTCGTTGAGCGGTCCCAGCGGGCCCGCGTCTGTGAACCAGACAGTACCGAGCTGCTGCCGCATGGTGTTACCGTTCCTAAACGGGGCCGTCGGCAGGTCTACGCTCACCGCTCCAGTCAGGCTGGAGCTGGTGGAGAACACCGTGTAGATCTCGTAGAACACCATCTTGCCGACCTTGTAGTACCAGCCGGTGTTGGTGTTCATGTTGGCGTCATGCCCGTGCCAGGCGGGGACGAACGACGTGAAGACCGGCGCCGTAAGCGCCAGGTCGCTACCAGTCACGAGGCCGGTAGAGGTCACCGTGGCGGCCGACAGGCCGGACGTGGCAGCCAGACTGCCTGTCACCTGAAGCTGACCAGGACCGATGCGGCCGAACGCCGTGTCAGGCCCGGCGGTGCCGGGTCCCCAACCTTCGGATCCTATCGCGTTCCTGAACCATCGGGCGTTGGCGTCACCGGCTACACGAACCTCGTAGATCGAGTCGGTCGTGTTGGCTCGCTGCCCCTTCACGAGGTTCTGCTGAAGGAGTTGGCCGGTGTTGGTGAGGTCGCCGGTGTTGCTCCACGCTCCGGAGAACGTGTCGCCGGTCACGTTCGTCCCGCCGGTCAAGACTCCGTTACTGAGGGTGGAACCACTGAACGTACCGTTAGTCACGGTGGCACCGGTAGCCGTGACACTACCGGTGACCGTGGCGTTGTTGATCGTCGGTGCGTTCAACGTCTTGTTGCTGAGCGTCTGAGTGGACAGCGTGTCCACGAACGCTCCGGTGATGCCGTGCACCCCAGTGCTGGACGACTCGTGCGTCCTGCTGTCGGTGAAGTCCCGAGCAGAACTGACGTGCCTGACTACAGCGCCAGCGTTGTGGGTGCTGGCCGACGTGCTGTCCACCGCCCGGGTGACGTTGAACACGGACGGGCCTCCGCCCGTCACGTCAACAAGTTCCTCGTTGGCGGAACCGTAGTCGAGGCACAGCGTGTACGGGAAACTGTTCGGGAATCCGGACGAGCTAGCCACCTGGATGGTGGCGTCGCTCGGTCCAGCGGTCGCCTGGAGGTTGGTGACCGCTGCGATCGAAGAATAGAACCTAGAGTTAGGCACAGGCCCTCCTTAGCTGTAGAGGCGTAAGCCGCTACGCGACTCAGCCGTTGAAGTTCTGGTAAGAGTCGAACAGGCGCTGAAGCCGTGTACGCTCTTCTGCGAGCCTCTGCTGATACAGGGCCATGTAGTACTTGGAGGCGTTGCTACCGGCCCCTGTAGGCACCAGCGGGGCCCTCTCAGTGGCCTCGATAGCCTGCTGCTGGAGTCGAGCAGACTCGTACGCGGGAAGCAGGCGCCAGCAGGCGCCGTACGTGATCATGTCTACGTACCTGTCCGGGTATCCGGTGGTCGTCTCGAAGTCGTCACCGTTAGCGGTGAGGGTGCCAGGCTTCTTGATGTACTCGACTCGGATGTTCCGACCTGGAACGATGAAGTCCCTCATGATCTGAAGAGACTTACCGGTAGGTGCAGGAGTAGGCTTGACTTGGCCAGCCGTCGTGCTGGCCGAGGGATTGAAGCGCCAAGAGCTGAGCGGGAACCACACGGCCGAAGGTCCGATGGTGTTGACCGTGACCTTGTAGACGTCCTCGACGTCGGTGGGCAGCGGGTACTCGTACCTCGCTGCGATCTTCGGGAACTCGTACTCACCGAACACCCAGAGGTCCGGGAAGGTCCCGTTGATCGTGTCGTTGATCGCCTCTTTGATGCGGGAGGTGGGGTACATCGGGTCGTCGGTGACGATAGCGTTAGTCGCATGCGAGGCGGGGGATGTACCCTCGACGCCTCTACCGTTCACCCCGCCCATCACGGTGACCGTGCCGGTAGCACGGTCGTACTTCTTCACCAGGATCAGCTCGTCGTCGATCTCGATCAGACCCCGAGAGATGTTGGTGACAGTCTCGGGGTCAACCATGAACTGTACGTCTGTCGAAGTCATGGTGTTCGTCAGGCTGCTGATAGAGGCCTGATCCCTGGTGTAACCGAGGAGCTGCTGCTTCACTCGGCTGACTATCTGTGCGAATGTCGCAGCCATGCTTACTCCTTAGAGTTCTGCCCACGTGAGGTTGACGTTCCAGAGCTGACCGGTGTTGCCTGCCGCAACCCTGAAGGCGAGCCCCTGGCCGGGTGCACACACGAAGCTAGCCCCTGAGGGTACGGCGGCAGCAGCCGCGCCGATGCCAGTCGCAGCAGCGGTGATGGCGGGAGGGAAACCGATCAGAGTCTGACCGACCGTGGTGATGGTAGGGTTGCCCACTCGGACTTCAGCCGTAGAGTCGGGGTCCGAGGTGACAAACTTGTTCACAGCGTTGGCCGCCACCAGCGTCCCACCGCTGTGGGCGCTGGTCCTGAAGGCCAGCATGTTGTTGGTCGTGCTGGCAGCAGCAGTGGCGTACGCATCTATGTTCAGCTGGTAGATGATGAGAGCCTTGGTGTTGCCGGAAGGGTTGAACAGAGAGAAGTAGGTGTTGGCTGCGACGGTTCCCGCAACCTCAGCTACCGCGTAGGTGTAGAACTTGGCCCCTGCTGGTCCGACAGGGAATGTTGCGATAGATCCTGCTGAATCGATGCTGAGCGAGTGTCCGCCCGTGTCAACGACCCTGGTCTGACTGGCCCCGTTTACGCTGTTAGGCATTTGATCCTCTCAGGATGCCATGAGTGTTGCGCTTACCGTTCCCCCGGTTATGGTGGTGGTGACGTTGGCCCGGCCGTAACGCCAAGCGCCCTGCTGGTTGGACTGGGTGACACCAGGCGCAGACTGCGTAACAGGCGTACCCCTGAACCAGTTCGTGTTGTCTTGGCTCACTTCGAGTGCGACAGCGCCAGCGCTCACACCAGTGCCTGCCGTGATGACCAGGGTGATGTTCTGCTTGGCCGACCCGAAGTCAGCTACGGTGCCAGCACCGGTCGCCGAGACCGCCGAGAGGGTGGTCGAAGCGATCAACGTGCCGCTGGATACCACCAGGCCAGCGCCAAGGTTAGGGCCAGGGACGGCGATGTTGGCGGTGTTCGTGCCGTCGGTGTTCTTGATGGGCCACGCCTGAGCGACGGCGGCAGCCGTACCCTGGTTGGCCGTGACGGTACCAGCTACAGTCTGGGTTCCGGTTGGACTGGTGGTGACAGTACCAACCAGGCGTACGGTCTGTGCGGCACCATCGGTTGTAAGAGATCCATCGGTTACGCTCACGCCTCAGCCTCCTTGAAAGCCTTGTCGATATGAGACTGCTTGGTCCCGTCAGGGCTCAAGCCCTGACGTACAGCAGACTCGTAGTTGTCCAGCTCTCGGTCCCACGCCTTCTGGCGTGTGCCGTAGCCATCGTTCACAGCGGGGGAAAGCTGGAGGCCTTTAGACCTCACGCACTCTCCCCAGCTAGCGTGATCCTTCGTCGGGCAGGAAGAGGAGCACTTACTTACACGTGCAGCCTTCGAACGTGTGCCCGCACGTCGGGCAGCGGGGCTCATCGCTCACCGACCAGGCCGATCGCCGACCCGTCGATAGGGACGAGCACAACTTCAGTGCCAGGTGAAACATGTACATCCCACTTCAGCTTGAGGAACTTGTCGTCGAACCCCAGGATCTCCAGATTCTGGAGGGTTCGTCCGCCCCGATCGAGGTTGATCAGAGCACCGACCTTGAGGAAGCTTTCAGCTTCGACCTTCTTCGGGGCAGCAGCCATCAGGAAACCAGTCCGTTCGTAACTCGGTAGACGTCAGGCCGGAACGCGTTGTGTCCTAGCGTTGCGGCTTGTTCTTTGATAACGCTCGACGCGAGGGCCGAGCTGGTGGGGTAGCTGTTAGCTTGAGGCTTGGCTACCCCCATGTCGCTGACGTGCTTGTCAGTCAGCGTACTTGGACTCTGTATCACTGTAGATCCCCTGAGCGTAGCGGTCGTGATCCGAGCCGAGCGGGGAAGACTGGTACTCTCGCATCGCCTCGAACAGGCCATCCTCAAGGATGCCCTTCTCGTTCTGGTTGATGTGGATCGTGGTGCCAGCAGGGCCGACCGGGTTCATCCGGGTGCCGCCCCAGTCTTCGTGGTCGTCGCCACGCTTCACCAGTTCCCGAGCCTGGGGCTCGGTCTCAGGGTTCTTGTAGAGGTCGCTCACTTACCCTTCCGTCCCTTCGCAGCCATCTTCGCCATCTTGGCATTACCGTACTTCTTTCGGCCAGCCGCAGCCGCGATGGCTGCGCCCTTCTTGCCGCCACCAGCCTCCTTGGCTACTGCGGCGAACCTGCCACCCTGACCGAGCGGCGCCTTCTTGTTGGGCTTCGCAGCCATGGTTCTCCTTAGATCAGGTCGAGGATGACCCAGTTGTAGACGGACGTGTCACCGGCAGTGGACTTGATCTGGAAGGAAGTTCCTGCCGTCACAGCAGACATGAACGGGCCGCTCGTGGCGGCCGTACCAGCCTGCGTCTTGAGGCCGAACACGACCACACTGTTGGCCGTGATGGCGGTGGTGCTTACGGTTACCGCGGTGGTGCCGTTGGCGGTTACCGTCCCCGCCTTAGCGTTCGTGCCGGACTTCACCTTGAAGGTCTTGCCAGCAAGGTTGGCCACGATGTCCGAGTCGTTCGACCCATACTGGGCTGTCCCGATACGCTCCATCGACGTGTCGCGTCCAGCAGAGCCGGGCCCGATGGCGATCTTGCCGTCACCGGTCAGCCGGAACCTGTCGTTAGCGTCGTTACCCTGCACGTTCAGCGAGAGGCAGTTGTTGCCAGCAGCGAACGGCATGATGCTGACACGACCGGGGCCGGTCGAGTAGTTGAAGTCGGTGTTCGTCAGGAAACCCCAGTTGCCACCAGCGATGGTGTGCGCAGCAGCAGGCAGGTTGGTGAACCAGTTAGCCTGAGCTGCACCGGTACCCTGGAAGTCTGCGTTCCAGAACCTGACGTTCTGGGAAGCGGCAACGTTGATCGACTTCTGGACACCGGCAGTACCGGTCGACACGATCGGACTGGCGAACCGACAGTTAGTCACGAACCCGGTTGTGGTGCCAGACCAGTTCAGGTCGTAGTTGGTGCCGGTTGCCCCGGCACCGTTACCAGAGAAGAATACGCTGTCGAAGTAGATCGCAGGTCCGGTGCTTGAGACCGTAGCGCCGTGAGTCTGGTTGTTGATGAACCGGACAGAGCCCACCCGAACCTGAGTGGCAGCGTCCTGGATGTTCAAGCCAACCGTGCCCTGCTGGATGACGCCACCGGTGATCTGAACGTTCTGAGGTGAGCCGTTGGCGTTGCCCTCGATGGAGACGTTGGCCGATCCGGTCTGTGGTCCGAGTGCGTCGAGGTTGATCACGAACGTAGCAGCACAGTTACCGACCACCCGGAAAGCCACGCCGGTTCCGCCGGTCGTGGCGTTCATCCAGCTGATCACGTTCTCCGCCAGAACATCCCAGGCGTCCTCGATCCGGACGCCGTCCAGGTTGGCGGATCCTCCAGAATTCAGGCCGAGGAAGCGGGTGAAGATGTTGGAGAGCTGCACGTTGGCAGCTACGTTGCCAGAGGCGTTGTCGCCCTTGACGTAGATACCACCAGCGCAGGACTGGATCTTGATGTTGTCGAACTGGCCACCGTGGATGGTGTTGGTAGAACTGGCGAACAGCTTCACAGCGTAGCCGTTGATGAACTGCATCTCGACGTTCAGCATCTTGAACGCCTTCACGCCGGTAGCGGTGATGCCGTCCATCGCAGGGTTCGACGTGACCGTGCTGGAGTTGCCCCGGATCTGTATGTCCTGGAACACCACGTCATCCGAGCTGACGGTGAACAGCGTGCCGACCACCATCGAGGCTCCGATACGGATAGAGCTGGCCCCAGGGCCAGCACCTTGGATGGTGACCGGGTTGGCGATCGAAAGTGACGGGTTCGAGTTGACGAGATAGTTGCCAGGCGGGAAGTAGAGGACACCACCAGCCGAGCCGAGGACGGTCAGTGCGGCCGAGATGCTTGAGGCGTCGTCGGTCACTCCATCGCCAGTGGCTCCGTGATCCTTGACGTTCACGACCAGCCTGTCCTTCGGGACGGCGGCGTTCGCGGTTGTGGTGACCGTGGCGATGTTCGTCGCGTTGGTGGCGATGTTGCTGTTGGCCGCGGTCATCTGTGTCTGAAGCGTGGAGATCTGACCGTCTTGCGTGGTGTCCTGGTTCTCCCCGCTGGTCAGTCGGTTGTCGATGTCCGTCAGGTTAGCGTTGAGCGGGACATCCCAGTTCTCTGTATCCTTCGGGATCGTGTAGTCAGCCACCGAATCCACCCTCTCCGTATCCGCCATCACCGAATCCGACGCCGGAGCACGGTGTGAAATTGGCTGCTGTTGCCGCACCAGAAGCTATGATGTCGGCTCGTATCTGATCGTCGACTTGCCACTCGTATCCGCCACGGAAGTAGTGGAGGCCCGCCGACGGGGCGGGCCAGAAGTCTGTGTCCTGCTCGTTCGGGTTGACCGGTAGGTTGGTCGCACCGATCTCGTTGGTGTACGCGTCGTAACGCGTCTGCTTGTACACCCCAGGACTGACCTCGACGATCGAGACAGCCCTAGGGATTCGGAATCGCTCCATCAGCGGATTCCAGGCGAAGGGCGCCTCATCCACCGTTGGCGTCGTGAGAGTCCAGCAGGTCATGATGAGGCGCCCTCCTTATATCACTGTGAGCTTACGGTGAACCACTGCGTACCGTCGGAGACGATGGTGGCACGGCCGGTGGAACCACCGACGGTACCGGCGACCATAGCGAACGTGGTCGCACCGTTGATCGTCTCAGATGCGTTACCGTCGAGAGTACACACACCGGTGTTGGTGCAGATAAACTCGTACTTCCGACCAGGTTGCGTGGTAGCAACCGGGGGAAGCGTGACAGTCTTGGTCGCGCTGTTCGTTAGCACGATCACATAGTCGTTGGCCGTAGCCGTGTAGGTCGTACCCGCAACCGTGGTCACGGTGAACGACGTGTTGTCGAACCCAGACATCTACTCTCCTTACTGGGGGAGGGGCAGGGCCGAAGCCCTGCCCCCTAGGGGATCAGGCCGCCGGGCGAGCCGAGGACGTGGTCTGAGCCACGATCAGGGACTCGGGGCGGTACAGGGTCCAGCCAGCCACACCGTACCAGCCGAGCGGCTGGAAGCGGGTCAGCTTGTCAACGACCGGACCACGGACCGTGTGGAACTCCTCCGCAACAGCCTCGGCCAGGGCCTGCTGTCCGGTGTAGTAGGTGTTGTACACACGGGTCTGAGTGCCGCCAGAACCAGAGCCGGACTGGGTGTTCTGGTTACGCGGGGTCTCGATGTAGCAAGCACCTTCGTACTCGCCGATCTCGCCCGCCCAAATGTTGCCAGCAGCGGAGTAGTTGTGCGGGTCACGCCAAGCCGCAGCACCGGTCTCACGACGCAGGTCGTAAGAGACCTGCGGGTGGATGTACGCGGTGTAGTACGAGTCACGGTTCGGGTGAACCTTGTTCGTGCGGAGCTGCGTAGTAGCGAACCGGGCCATGTCCGACGTGAAGACGTCGGTGCCGGTGATCGCCGTGGTGGCGATCGGGTTGGTCGGCGTAGAGCCGAAGCCGTAGCCGACGGTGCCACCGCCACGCCGCAGGGTCTGAGTGCCCGCAGCGAGAACGTTCTGGACCAGAAGGTCGACAGAGTCGACCAGGTTCCACGCCACCTGGTTGACGAGACCGGCGGTCACGTCGGTGAACGAGAACAGGTCCAGCTTGTTGCTGACGAGGATCGCGTTACCGTACTCGTTGAGCGTAACCGAAACCGTGGTCGGGTTACCGGCCGCGACGGCGTCCGGGTCAACCAGTTCGTTCAGCGGAGTGATCTGCTGAGCGAGGTCCTGGTACAGCTCGAAGACGACCGAGCTACCAGGCATGGCCTGCTGGACCGGGCGCTTGTCAGCGATGGTGCGGTACATCGGCTGGGCACGGAGGGCGAACTCAAGAGCGCGGTCGTACGCGGTCTGGACGAGGTTCGCCATCGCCGTAGTGCCGGTAAAGGCGTTAGCCATTACATCTCCTTAGGGATCAGTGCAGGTTCCTAAAGCTGTTGATCAGCGCCTGCACATCGTTAGCGTCGTTGACTGCTGCCTGTGCAGCCTCAACGTTGCCCAAAGCTGCCCCGTCGTTCCCCGCCTGGCTCATCCGTTCGAACTGAGCCTGCATGGATTCGGGAAGCTTGGGCTGCGCGGACTGTTCGGCAGCCGCTGGGGCTGCCCCACCGAAGACGCTACGCATGGACTCAACCCACGCCTTAGCCTTCTCCGGATCAGCGGGACCATCGTAGGCGGAAGCCGCCTGCGGGACCCCAAGGGACTCGAAAACCTTGGCCATCTGCTCACGCTGCTGACCCTCAAGGAAGCTCGTCAGCTTCTGGTTCAGCTCGTCGTTCTGCTTCTTCATAGCCTCGTATGCATCGCGAAGCGCCTTCGGGCCGTTTGCTTCGTTGCTGTTGCCCAGGTTCGCGCTGTTGTCGTCGTTCTCAAAACCCCAGTTGTTGGTCATCAGACCCTCCCTTTAGGTTGCACCCATCCCTGTTCGCGGGGACGAACAGAGCGCTGTGCTTGTTGATTGCCGGTCTTGGTTACGAGTGACAGGGCCGGTCGTTCCGTCACTGGCGGGTGCCCCGGACTCGCACCGGGGCGTATGCTGTTCACCCTGAACTAGGAGCCTTGCTCTGGTTGAGGCCACCAGCGGCCCCACCGGTGGCGCCCGAGAAGGCGCCTTGCTCCCGGCCCACAAGCTGGGCCTTCTTGTTGATCGCTTCAGCCGAAGTGCCGAACACCGACTGCTCCTCTTCGGCCTGCCCGAACTGCTGTCCGTACATAGCCCCGAGGTTCTTCATGGTGCCCAGCTCCTGAGCCACCTGCTGGTAGCCCTGCTGTGCCTGAGTAGCCGTCACGCCGATCGTGGCAAGCTGTTCAGCGTAAGCCTGGTTGAACGCCACACCCTGACTCAGTGCAGCGCCGCCGATAGCGGCGGTCGCAGCAGCCTTCTGAAGTAGAGGCAGCGACTTGTCCGGGTCGAGGAAGTACGCAGCCATGTGGCCGTCGTCGATCCCCATCTGGTTCAGCGCGTTCTTGAAGTACGGGTTCGCCAGGGCCGTAGCCTGAGTGGCCAGGTCGGTTCGGGACTGAACCTCGGTCGGACTCACGTCCTTGCTGAGCCAGTTCGTAAAGTCATCGTTGCTGTCGTAGAAGCCGCTTGGCAGTCCAGACTGTCGCAAGATCTGACGGTAGGCGTTCTCGGTGTTGATGTAGTCAGCGGGGGAAAGGACAGGAAGACCGGCCTTGAGCCGGGCGTCGTTCGCCTTGAACCTCTGCTTGTACTCCGGCGTGTCCTGAAGCAGGATCGAGATCGTGTCAGCAGAGTAGCCGTTCTTGACGTAGCTGTAGATCTTCCCCGCCAGAGACTCAAGTCCGTAGGACTTGAACAGAGTCTCCAGCGCCATGAACGCGTCCCGGTTGGTGCCGGTGAGCAGCTTGTCGTACTGCCCTGTCACCTCGTAGTACTTGTTCTGGGTGCTGTTCAGCTTGCCGGTGATGTCGTTCAGCTGGCTCTGGGTGTGGTTGATCGAGGCTTGCAGCCTTGAGGCTGCCGCCTTCGAAGCCTTGTCGGTCTTGCCCTTCAGCTTGGCAAGCTGAGCCTGCTGCTGCTTGAGCAGTCCCTGCTCGGACTTCTGCCGAGCCTGGTACATCTTGACCTGGGCCTGAAGGATGACCGAGTTGTTACCCTTCACGTACCAGGGCTGGCCCTTGTCGGCCCGTGCCTTGGCTACCGCATCCGCCCACGAGGGCGGGATCTGGGCTGGTGTAGTCACGGTCCTCCTATCAGTACTTGAAGCCGAAGTCAGACAGCACCTGGTGGCCGATCTGCATCATCGAGTCCTGGGCGTTCTTCGTCTGCTTCCAGCGAGGGTCTGCGCGCAGGTCGTTCTCGAACTGCCAGAGCGGCTTGGTCTCTGTCTGTAGCGTCCCAGGATTCTTGTACTGGAGCGCCTTCTTGATGGTCGGGTCGAACAGGTTGACGCTGCCCGAAGGCAGCTCCAGGATCTGCGCCATGCTCTGAAGGTAGGGGCTGGCGATGTCCGATACCGTCTGACCCGCGTCGAGCTGCTTGGAGAACTGTGGGAACATAGCCTTGGCCTGTCGCAGCATGTCGTTCTTGTAGTCGGACGTGGTGGCCAGGCCGCGCAACACCTTGCGGGTGTTGTCGGCGTACCACTTGTCAGACATGTGGACACCCATCGAGTAGGCGTACGACCTCAGCTCGTTCTGAGTATCAGCGCCCTGACCCTCGAAGTCGCCACCGTCAAAATACACATACTGACCAAGATAGTTCCGAAGCTGTCCATCGGACCATCCCTTAGCCACGACGTTGTAGGCGGCTTCCTGGATGCGTGCTTTAGTGAACTTGGTGTCCTTGATGCCGAGCTGTTCGGCAAGCTGGTGAACGGAGATGTAGGCTGCGTTGAAGTTCTGTTTTGCTGTCGCGGGATCCGTGTAGGTCTGGGTGAGGTACTGGCGCTCCTTGTCGGAGTGCGTCTTCCACCACTTGGTGTTCCTGAGCTTAGCTTGGAACATGTCCTTGCTGTAGCCTTTGGACACCATGTCGCCGAACAGGTTCTTCAGCTCGGGGTTGGCATTCAGGAACGAAGAGGTGAAGCCGTACTGCTCGGCCAGCTCTGACATGCTCAACTTGGGTGCCGCCCCTGAGTAGCTATAGCTGCTGCTGACAGCCCCTGCACCACCAGCATGGCCGATAACAGAGTCGACGTACTGCTTGATGCTCGGACCGCCAGGCTGAGACCTGGTGGACATGTCGAGGTTGTGGTTGCCTGGGCCTGCGTACCACGCGGCAGCCGCTCCGCGCGGCCCCCACTTGTTGTAGTAGCCGTGCAGGATCCCGGAGACGATCTTCTCCTGGAGCTGCGGGGAGTGGAGGAACTGGGAGGGCGTTATAGAGTACCCGAGCACCTGCCTCGACCAGCCAGCCACGTTGCTCGGCATGACCTGGTACTTACCGAGAGCGCCGGAACCTGAGTTCACGGCGCTGTAGCTACCACCAGACTCTTGGATCGAGATGCCTCGCATGAACTGTTCGAACGTGATAGCCATGCGTCACCTCAGCCCCATACTCTTGAGTACGTTCAGTCCGACGTTCATCACGTCGTTCTGTGCGTTGGACGTCTGCGTCCAGCGGGGATCGCTCCTGACTCGCTGCATGAAAGTCGTCTGGTCCATCCCTGTGGGCTTGCCGTCTGTGTTTACCCCGTTCAGCGCTGACCGGATCAGAGGATCCGTCAGCTTGATAGTCGACGGGGGAAGTTCCAGCTGCTGAGCCATGATCTGGACGTAAGGGTTGGCGATGTCCTGCATCGTCTGCCCCGCTTCGATCTGCTGCTTGTAGCCAGGGTAGGCGCTGATCGCCTGCTGGGCGATCTGGTTCTTGAAGTCGTCCTCGGTGGCCAGCTTCCTAGCGATGAGGGCGGCCTGGTTCTTGACGGACTGGTCATCCAGGGTCACACCCTGAGCCGAAGCGTAGGACTTGATGCTGTTCTCGTAGGCGCCAGCCTCACCCTTCAGGGTTCCGCCCACGAACTTGACGTAGCCACCCAGCACGTTGGCCAGTGCGCCTTCGTCCATGTTGGTGGCGTACGCCTTCTCGGCGATCGACTTCAGCTTCTTCGGAGGGATGGAGGCGCCGATCTTGGCGGCCTCCTGCTGGACCATGACCGTGGTCGCCTGGAGGTTTGCCTCGTATGTGGCAGGGTCGGTGGCCTTCAGGGCCTGCGCCTGCCTCATCGTGTCCGAGTTCTCCTGCCACCACTTGGTGTTGCGAAGCTCGGCCTGGAACGCTTCCTTGCTCAGGTTGTTCTTCACGTAGTCGTCGAACACCTTAGCCACACCAGGCTGAGACTTGAGGAACGAGTAGGCGAAGCCATACTCGGAGGCCAGCTCCTCGGGTGACAGGCGAGCCGGAAGCTCGCTGTCGGTCATGTCCTGATCGCTGTTCGGTCCGCCACCCTCGATGCCGGAGATCCTGCGGCCGCCCATGAACAGATCCTGGTAGTAGCCAGACTTGAGGTCATCGATCTCGATGCCCTTGCCGGGCTTCGGGGCATGGATGAACTTGCCGTTACCGATGTAGATGCCGACATGGTCTGGTCCGGCTGAGCCCTTGTCGGTATCGAAGAAGATCATGTCGCCAGGGGCGAGATCCTTCATGCCGACGGCCTTGCCCTGACCGATCTGGTCGTAGGTGGTGCGGGCAACGGACAGGCCAAAGTGCTGGTACGCTTGCTGCACCATGCCCGAGCAGTCGACACCCGAAGTGAGACTGTTGCCGCCCCACTGGTACGGCGTGCCGATGAACTGCTTCAGGTAGTTTACGATGTCCTGTCCGCTCACCGCCATGTCATCCTCCGCCGATCATCTCTATGAGCCAGTTCATGCCGTTGGTGGCAGCCTGGTAGGCCCCATACTCAGGATTCTTCTTAGCCTCTTCCTGAGCTATGTAGGACTGCGCAGCGGCGCTTACGCCGCCGCTACTGGTGCTGGACTGGTTCTGTAGATCCTGCCCCACATACGTGGACGTGGTCGTCGTAGTCGAGGGATTGGCCTGCTCGTACTTGTTCAGGATCGACTTGAACCGGGACTGCTCAGCCTTGGTCGGATCCCTGCCCAGGAGGGTTTGAGCGGCGCCCTGAAAGAGGGCCGCCGCATCCTCTGCGGTAGAGATGTTGTACGACTGCTGAGTAGCCGTCACGGTCCGAGGCTGTGAAGCCTCCTTGGATCGCTGAGCGATGTCCTTGCCGAGCACGTCCCAGGGTGTGACGTTCTTCCCCGCCACCTGGTACTGAGCCGACACGCCGACGTAGCCAGCCCAAAGCTTAGCCACATCGGCATCACGCATCTGCGTTGTGTCGTAGCCAGCCAGGTTGAGCTGAGACATGAACTTGTTGCGGGTCTTCTGATCCCACATGTAGTACATGTTGACAGCGTCCGAGTAGTCCATGAACGCGATGGGCGACTGAACACCCATGTACAGGTTCGGGTTCTTCGGGTTGCTGGCCTTCTGCGGCACAACCGGGAACGACCCCATGGACCCACCAGAGTAAGTGGTAGGCCCTGCGGTGCCTCCGCCCTTGAGGGCGGAGGCCACCCTGTTGCGCGCAGCATCGATACCGTCCTGCTGCTTCTGCTGACTCGGAGGCATACCGCCCATGCCGCCAGCGTCAGATCCGACAGGTGTAGACATGATCAACCTCCAAACGTGTTCGTGTTATCGAACGAAGGGGTGGAGAGTCCACCCACGCTCTGGCCACCAGCGGTACCCTCGTTCGCCATCACATCGAAGATGGACTGGTTCGCAGTCTGGTCCTGGACGTTGCCGGTGAACTGACCGAGAGTTCCAGCGGTCTGCTCTTGCTGCACGGTGTTCTGATCGAAGCCCATGTCTCGCGACAGGTAGCGGGTGAAGAGGTCCCCGAACGTCGTAGACTGTTGGATCATCGCCACCACCATCGAGTTCCACTGACCCTTGATGTCAGCGTTCTCCTGGGCGTTGATGTCGCTACTTCCCCCATCCGCCTTTCGGAGGAGCAGAGCTCGCTTGGCGTCGTCCCTGTAGGCCAGGTAGCTCTTGAGCCAGTAGATGTCGGAGCGCATGCCGACCGACCCATCAGGGTTGACGGCCTTGCTCCAGATCTCCGGGTCGTTCACTATCTGCTTGAGGGCTACAGCCTGGCGATCGAAGTAGTTCACATCGAGCTGGTTGTAAGCCTTGGACCAATCCGCGTTGTAGTACGGGTTGCTCACCAGGTCGCCGTTCTCGTTCACGATCTGCGGTTCCGAGAGAACCGCGACTGCGGCCTGCTTCTGCAGCTTCAGGTCTTCAGCGCCCGGGTCGTCGAACGACTGGAAGCCCTGCTGGTACAGCTCGGCGTAGATCGTGTTCATCTGCGACTTGTACTGCATCCAGCCCTTGGCGAGGTTCGCCTGAGCCATAGCATCACGAGCCGACATCTTCTCACGCATCGGCTTGCCGGAGGCGGGGTCGGTAGCGTGGGTCAGCTCGTAGTGGTACGCACCGTTAGAGTACTTACCCTCCTGGTCTGCACCCACGATCAGCCCAGCGTACTCAGGCCCGACCTTGGTGATCAGATCCTGGTAGTACTTGGACATGTGTACGGCCTCGGCCGTGGGCCGAAGGCCGCTGTTGTTCTTGCTCAGCGACTGAGAGAACACGAAGGCGGCGTCACCGAACTTGTCGTAGAACCTCTGGTCCGCCGTGTCCGGATCCACCTTCTGCATCGCCCGGTACTGCTGACGGAAGAAGTCGTACGGGTCGCGAGCCTGAAGCGAGATGGGCAGCGTCATAGCGAACAGGGTCTTCATCAGACTCTGCTTCTTTGCCCTGCTGTCGATCTCGGTCCAGGTAGGCTTCGTCTTACGAAGCCCTTCCATGTACTTGTAGTTCTCCGCCTGCATGATGTAGAACAGGTTCTGCTGGTAGCTGTCCGACATCGGGTCACCCTGCTCGGACTTCCTGTACCAGTTGGGCAGGAACGTCTCAAGTTCAGAGTCGTTGACACCGAACGGCAGGATGCCCAGCTGCTGGAACATGTCCGCAACCTTGGGGCTGTTCTTCGCGATGTGGTCAGCAGCGATCTGGACGTAAGGTCCAGCGCTGACCGGGATCGGTCCGTCACCGTGGTTCAGGATGATGTTCGCGGTGGACATCGGGATGTTGAACGTAGCGTTCTTGTCGAGCCCGAAGAACTTCTTGAACGCCTTGCCGCCAAGGTGGTCCGGAACCTGGATGACCATGTTCCGCTCGTTGTACGGAACCAGCCGCTTCGATCCGTCCGGCATGGTGACCGTCCCGTCAGGGGCGATCTTGTAGCCGTTCTGGTCGGTGGTGATGCCAGCACGAGTCGGTGCACCCATCACCTGAGCAACCCTGGGCAGGATGTCCGGCTTGTCCGAGATGATCCGAGCCCAGCGGTTCCACGACTCTTGCTGCGCCCCGAAGAACGCACCGAAGTTGCGGAGCATGTAGCTCATCTTGGTCTCGTAGTCCATCGTGAAGGTGGTCTTCTTCACGTCGTCCAGCGCGCGCTTACGCGCAGCGCTCTCCATCTGGAGCCTGAGATCCTCGGTCATGTGGGTAGCTCCGGACTTGCCGGAGGTCTCCACCAGGTCCCGAAGGTGTACCCCGTAGCGCTGAGCGAACAGCGGGTTGCGAAGCAGGTACTTCGCAGGCATGTTGCCCATGATGTTGTAGAACCCGGACATGAACCGGTCCATCGCCTTCATCGCGGCGTGACCGCCACGAGCATACGACAGAGCCTGGCCGTTCACCAGGGGACGGTTGGGCTCGGGGATCTGCTTGAGCATGTCCTCGGTGACTTCGCCGCGGGCGGCAGCCTGACGGATGGCGTCCCCAGCGGGAAACGCAGGGTTGAGCCACTCGTCGACCTGGGATGTAACCCGATCCACCAGCTGATCATGCGGAAGGTGCTGCGCGATCTGATGGTCTCGCTTGTAGGCAACACCCTCTGGCGTGTTGAGCCAGCGCTCAAGCTGGTCCGGAGTCTTGCCCTTGAGGTATCCAACAGCGAGCTCGTCGTGAGCAACCTGCTGGTTGACCACCTTGAGCCACGCTTCCATGTGGACGTCAGCCCCGTGCTTGGCGGGAGAGAGCTGCTCCCAGTTCATGCGACGGAGCTGGTTCAGATACATGTCGGCACTGCTGCCCATCATGTTCTGGAAGTTCTTCTCCCCGCTGGCCAGGTCTCGGAAGAGACCACCCTGAGCACCCGCATAGGCGGGCGCGAAGAGCTGGCCACCAACCTCCTGGTGCTTCATGGCCTGTCCACCCTTGACGAGTGAGTCCATATCAGCGTAGGTGTTGCGAACATCGGCCAGCATGTCCATGTTGACGTTGAGCTCGTCTTGGTGGGCGACCACGTCATGGTTGCGCCCCTCGTTCCGAGCCAAGGTCATGTCCTGCTGGATCCGCTGCTGCTGCTTCTCCAGGTCGGAGATCTGGATCTCCAGGTTGGAGCGAGTGACGTGCGCAGCCTCGAAGTAGTTGTCCGGCATGGCTGCTCTGCGCAGCCCTTCCCAGGAATACTTGCCACCCTTGATCGCTCGGTCCATCATAGCCATCGGGCCGAACCTGGCGATCTGGCCGAGCGCGTCATCCGACAGCGCTCGTGGACCGTAGCCCAGGCGGAACAGCTGAGAGAACTTCCAGATCGTACCGACATACTCAGGAAGCGCCACGATCTTAGTCCAAGCGTTGCCGGACTGGTTCAGCGCCTTCTGCCAAGTCGAGGCGTTGGCGTTGATAGCCTTCTCGAACAGCTTGAAGTCCATCATCGAGTGACCGTTGGCCATCTGGCTACGGAGCAGTGGAGTGACCACCGTCTTTCCGCCATCTGGCGTGATCTCGTCTACCCGCAGAGTGAGGCCCGGGTTGTTCGGGTCTGCCACGCTGGTGGTACCGAACTGCTCGTTCCTCATGGAGCCCTGGGCGGCGCCGCGCTTGGCGGCGATCTCCTGGTACAGACCGTCGGCCACCTCGTGAGAGATGTCCTCACCGGTCCGCAGGTTGTACCTGTCGACGATGTTTCGAGCGATCTTCTGCTCGATCGTCTGGAGGACCATCGGACGCTCAGCCGCTGAAGCGTTCAGGTACTGAGAGACGTACATGTCGCGAGCCTGGGGCGTGAGCGACTTGACATCCGTCAGGCTGGCGTTGAGCTGCTTGTAGCCCTGGTCGTCGTTGACGTCGATGTAGTGCGTAGGCTTGATGTCGTTGTAGGTGTGAGCCAACTTCACAACCCCGCCGAGGCTGAGGCTGTAGATGTTGTTGACGCGGCTTCCGATGAAGCCGCCGTCCTTCATAGGCTGCCACTGTCGCGACTGCTCCCAGGCGTTCCTGATCTTCAGGCCCGCAGGGGTGGTGACCCGGTTGAAGTTCATGTTGCCGAGAGTGCCGAACGCGTCGATCTTGTCGGAGACGATCCGGCTCTGTGCGTCCAGGGTTGCGATGTCCCGAGTCTGGGCGTCCATCAGGGACTTGGCGCGCAGACCCATCGGACTGATCTTCTCAGCGTCCGACAGTCCGTTGTAGTACGTCGAGGTGTTGGACAGCCGGGACTGGACCTGGTCGATCTGGTAGGCCAGCTCACCGTTCTGAACCTTCAGAGCCTCGTTGGCTACGTTGTCACCCATGGTGACGCGCAGCACGTTGGCAACCTCGGTCTGATCCTTGGCCTGCGAGAGCAGCGAAGCGACCGCAGGGCCGTTGGCAGACTTCCGAAGCGTAGGTTCACGAAGCATCACCGCTGCCGCTGTATCGGAGTTTGCAGACTTGATCTTCATGAAGTGATCGGTCAGCTTCTGGAAGGGCTGCTTCGAGGTGAAGTTGTCCCAAGCCATGCTGTTGGCGATCTCCGGCGTAAGAGCCGGAGCGCCCCTGGTGACCTGTGCGGTCTCCTTGGCGATCTGTCCAGCGACAGGCCGGGTGATCAGGCCGAGCTTGGCTGCACCGGCAGCCTTGCCGCCGAGAACCAGCGGGTCAGCCTCCCAGGAGATGCCGAGGTCGGCCGCTCCCGAAACGTACTTGGCAGGTCCGTCGCTGAAGTACTTGTCAAGGTTGGTCATCGTGCCGAACGGGTCGGCAGCAGAGACGGTTCCCCTGAAGGTGCCCTTAGCTACCTCGCGCTCCTGCTTGAGGATATCCTGGGGCAGGACGCCCGCCTTCTGGCGTTCGCCCGGAGTCTGGGTGAGCAGGGTCCACGACTGGCCGGGACTGATGTGGTGAGCGAGCTCCCACGCGTCAGAGAACCCCATGCCCTGGTCGTGCATGTAGTCCTTGCCCTGATACCCGGTCGGGTTCATGTCGTTCAGGAACGTGCTCATCTCGATCCCCGCGAAGGAGACGGCGGGGGAGACTGTGGCGCTGTACGCCTGGTAAAGCTTGGAGCCGATCCACTCGATCGGCTTGAAGATCTTGGAGTCGAAGATGCCGCCGTCGTTGGCCTCGCGCTGCTGCTTCAGGGCAGCGAGCTGGGCCTGGGTGATCTGCGAGTTCGGGTTGGACATGTCGATACCCCGGCCACCCATGTACTGGTAGACCTTGTCCCGGACGTTACCAGGCAGGTTCTCCGGGGTGATCATCCCATCGATCAAACCATCTTGGAGAGTCTGAAGATCCTTGGGGGAAACATCGCCAGCCATGTCACGCCTCCTGTCCGACAACCCCCGGTTCGTCGTAGTACGGAGGTATGTTACTGCCCATGAGATTCTTCGCCATGGAGTTGATCATGTCTCGGCCAACGGGAGCGTTGGCCAGCTCTACACCCATCGTGGGTGAGTCGCTGAAGGTCAGGGCCAGTGCGCCCATATCGTCGAACCACTGGCCACCGTACTGGTACTCAAGGCCGCCCTGTATCACTGCTTCCCCTTCACCTGTCGGATCACGTTCCGCATAGCCCAAGAGGCGCCAGGCTGGTTCGCCATGAACTCAAGCACCGGCATCCAGTTCTGCAGCTTCTGAAGATCCTCGGACTGCTGGTCAGGGAGGTTCAGCGCCTCCGTGCCCGCACCCGGACCGCTTGCGGCGCCCGCTGTGACGGGAGTGTCAGGCTGAGTAGTAGGGTCACCAAAAGGTACCACGCGGGAACTAGCGTCCCCAAAGAGATCTCCAAAGTTCACCCCTCCACCATCAGGGGCCTGCGCCATCTTGGCGCCGGACTCCTGAGTCTGATACTCTTGCTGCTCGCCGTAGCCAGCGTTGGGTAGGCTACGGTTCGCCTGAGCGACAGCCTTGTCGGTGCGCTTACTGAACTGGCCGGGGCCAGCAACGTCTGCCATAGCCTACCCTCCGCTCACTTCGGCATGTGCTTGTCGGTACCCCGAGTCAGGGCGTCCGGGTCGAACTGGCCAGACTCGACAGGCCCGGTAGCCTCCCACTTGTGGGGAGCAACTTCCTGGTTGAGTCGGTCCGGACCGATGTTGCCATCCTGGTCGTAGAACGACAGTTCGGGCGCCTCAAGCGCCCGCCCCTTCAGGGAGCCGAACTCGCCCTCAGGGCTGTGGTCACCGGCGAACCAGCCGCCGGAGATGTTGCCTTCGTGGCCGGAGCCACTGTGAACCTGGTTCAGGCCCATGGATTCTCCTTATCAGATAGGCGACTGGCGCCGCGTCTGAGCAGACATCTGAGCCTGCCCCTTACTGTTCAGCCCCGCGAGGAGACCCATAAGGTCTCGCCCCTGGGGCTCACCCTGTTGCGGTGTCACGCCCGCCATATTCGGCCCTGGTTGGCCGCCTCCAGCCCCTCCAGCGCCGGGGGGTCCTCCAGGTCCACCAGCGCCCTGAGCGCCGCTTAGAGCGGCAGCCAGGGGGTCCTGTGCCTGCGCTGAGGCCGGTTGCTCCTTGGGCTTGAAAACCTCAAGGACGGCATCAGCTACTGACTTGCCCTTCTCCCTCAGCTCGATGAGCTTGGCCACCTTCTGAAGCTCGGGGACGGGATCGAACATGCCTTGCGACTGCAAAGCCATGGTCGGGATCGCTTGCATGTATCCCATGATCCCCTGCTTGATAGCGTCGGTGAACTGCTCGTTGTCGATCTGGGTCTGCATCGCCATAACGTCGATGTTCATCGGGAGCTGTCGTTGGAAGAAGTCTCTGGAGATGAGCTGGTCACCGCGAAGCTGAAGGAGACCCACGATCGCCCGAGCGGGATCCTGACCAGCAGCGAAACCGTACGTGACATCAACGGTATAGTCGCCGTCGATGTCCTTAGTTGGAACGTAGGTCTCTTCGAATGGGGATCCCTGAACAGTTCCACGGATCGTCCTCTTCTCGCTCGGCCAGAGAGCCTGGTCCATCTCGAACGCCAGGTTGATAGCGACACGGAGAGCCTCGCCGATCACCTGCTGTCCTGTGGTGATGACCGTGTTGAAGCCACCCATCAGGGCCTGCACACCACGACCGGTGATGATCGAGGCATCCATGTTACCCGAGCGAGCTTCAGGGGTGCGGGTTCCGGTCCGGAGCTCGGACTCCAGAACCTGCATCTCCTGCATCGCCGCCTGGGGGACGTCGATGCCTACGCGCTTGATCTTGTCCGGGTTGTCCGTACGGATGATCGCATCATCGCCGAAGGTCATCTTCTGGACGTCGCGGGGGACAGCCAGCGGAGCGCGCACCGTCTTCTCTGTGGCCTCAAGGCCGAGAAGAGCCATGCGAGACTTAGCGAGCTGAACCCAGATAGCGTCGTCGAACGCACCACGGATCTCGTGGTCGTACCCGGGACGCTTGCCCACAGACACGTAGAGCTTTTCGAGGACGTTCGGCATCTCGTCGATGACCTGGTTACCGAACTGCGGCAGGTACATCACGATGCGCTCGTTGTCCATGTACTTGATCAGTTCGATCTCACGCTCAGCCCATCCACCGGTATCGCCCTGGTTGCCCTGGATGACCCGCAGGAGCTGAGGATACTTGGCTACCAGGTGGATAGCTTCTTCCCGCCACACCTTGGTGTACGAGCGGAGACGCCCAAAGGCGTCCAGCTCGGGATAGGTGCCCATCGGGTTCTCGACCCGGATATGGGGACGCTTGTTCTTGAAGTCCGGCTCGACGACGTAGATCGCCATGCCGTAAGTCAGGTAGTGATCTGATGCCACGATCTGCTGGCCTGCGTACAGGCCAGACTCGATGAGGTACCAGGCTGCGATCTTCGTCTTCTTGGTGGCGAAGTTCCTAGCCTTCTGGGTGCTCATCGTAGAAGTGGCACAGTTGACGCTGGGCATGACACCCATCGTCTCAGCCATGTCGCGAGCGCTGGTGTCCACCAGGTTGGCGACGATAGGCTTGGGCCATGCGTCAGGCATGGACCCAGGGATCACGGTGTCGATGTCGCCGGAGCGGACATCATGTACATCGCGGTGTCGCTGGTCACGGTCAGCGGCAGCACGGCGCAGGCTCTCGACCTTACCGAAGATTCTTTCGAGGCTAAGCGCCATGTGTCACCTCCTTATCGGGGCTGGGCTACCTTGAGTAGCTTCCAGGTCAGTGGACCGAAGTGACCGTCTGCGTCACCGGCAAGTTCTGCATGCTGCTTCTGGAACCACTGCACGCCCCGCCGGTCAGCGGGGCCGAAGGTGGGGCCAGGGCCAACCTTGTAGCCCTTGTAGCCAGCTCGAACCAGAGCCTTGCCGACCTCGGTTACAAGCTTGCTTGTGCGCCCGTAGAAGAAGTACTTGTCCCCAGGAAACGGGGCGTAGACAGGTGCGGGCTTGGGCTTGGCTGGATTGGCGCCGAACAGGTCGGGCATAGGACCGGGATCGACGTGATCGTTACCGGGTACCTGGTTGTGTCCGTAGTGTCCGCCCTTACCAGTCCATGTCGCCAGAGAGACGGTGTCCCGAGCGAAGCTCGTGGGAACTCCACCAGGCCAACCATCCACGATGCCAAGACTGCGGATCCAGGCAAGAAGACCAGGCCACGGCTTGAGCGGCGTGTCCTTGAGGGAGTAGTACCGCTTTCCATCGACGACCTCACCCTCCGTGAAAACCCACTCGATCTGGATGTTGTACTTGCCGGTCCGGTTGGTCCGGACATCGCCAGCGTTCTTGAGGCTCAGCGAGCGGTAGTCAGCGGGGAAGAACTGGGCGACCTCGCCTGTGAACGGATCGGCCAGGATGGTGGGCGCCACCGAGGAGCCGCCTCCGGTGAACCAGCCGAGTTCGTTCTTGAAGGTCCAGTCGCGGTTGTTCGAAGTGATGTGGTGGGTGACCCTTGCCGGGCCACCATCCATGGTGCCCTCGCCGGAGCGAAGGTCATGGCGCTGAGCGCCGGGATACCAAAGGTCAGTCACGGGGTACTCCTAGATGGTCTGCGATCTTCTTCGTAAGTTCAAGGGCCTCGGCGTCGAGGGAGTAGTCATCCTCCAGGGTCGCCCGATCCCGGGCGGCCTGACGGTTGTTACTCATCAGAAGGAGCGGGGTGGCAAAAGCAGCTTCCGCAGACATGGCAAGGTTCAGTAGGATGAACGGGTACGGGTCCCACGATAGCGACCAGGCCATAGCATTCAGCGCAAACCACAGGACCATGATTACAGCTTGAGCGATCACAAACCGCCAGGATCCCATGAAGGTCGCTACCGCATCGGCTGCACGTTCCCCTCTGTTCAGCTCCATCCACCGAACCCCCCTCCGAACTCGGTCGTCTGCGACAGGTAGTCCAGGTCGACTGTCACCTGCTTCTTGCGGTCACGCTCTGACTGGTAGTCGTTGCTGATGTGGAACACGGTCTCGATGTCGTTGACCAGCTCGCGGGCCCGGGTCTCTGCGAACCAGAGCGCCATGACGGTGTCCTGCTTGGCCTTGGACTGCGGGAACCAGGTGACGAGCTGCTCGACCAGCGCCTTGACACCCTCCTGCTGAGAGCGGCTAGGCAGTCTGATCAGGCCCTGCCCCTCCTTCGCCCCGTCGAAGAGCATCGACATCGAAGCGACGCCGAAGTCGGCGTCGTTCTTGTTGGCTCCGGTGAAGTGCTCCTTCAGGATCGTACCCCTGCTGCCGAGGAAGTTCCTGAGGTCGCGGTTCTGGGTGACCATCAGGTTCATCGCGTTCTTCTCGATGACCCACTCGTGCATGTGGTACTTGACGGTCCAGTCCTTCAGCTTGTTGAAGAGGTCGTCTGGCTTCTGGTTGGGGGCCGTCCATACATCCAGGACGTAGCGCATACCTGACATACGATCAACGCCCAGGACGACGGCTGCCGCGTGGCCTGTGATTGCCGGGTCAAAGCCTCCGACGACATAGAGTCCGTCCATGCCGTGCGGCCTGTGGCCGGGTGCTCCCGGGGACATGAGCCCTGCTGCCCGCATCCCGTCGATAGAAGCTGCCACTTTGTCGGCGGGGAAGATCGCATCCTCAACCACCTGCTCCTGTTGGTAGACCATCTTCCAGTTCTGAGCCGACGACGTTGCGCGTCGTCGGGCTAGCGCCTTGCCTGAGTGCCAGGGGAAGAGTCCGTGCTCGTTCGCCTCCACCAGGCGTCTTGCTCCGAGCGAGACCGGGGGTCGGTTGGTCCAGGGTGCGAGAACAACCCAGTCGTCAGGACTGTCAGCGAACTCCAGAACTGCGGGCTGCGTGAGGTAAGTCCAGGGGCTCTCTTCATCCTGCCCGTACCACTCTGGCTTCTGGATCTCAGAATAGAGTTCCACCGGAGCCAGGCGCGTACCGACGAGGAGGAGTACCCCTCCGGGATACGAAAGTCGGTTGATGACCTCTCGCTGGATCCAGTCGATCTGCTTCTCGAACTCATGAGCGTTCTTACCTGTCACTGTGTCGTCGAGGATGATCAGGTCGGCACGGTTGCCGTAGATCTGACCGTTCATGCCCAGAGCCTGCACGGTAGGCGTAGCCTCACCGGAGTCTCGGGCTTCAGCGTTCACGTAGATCGAGTCAGCGGTCCACGACGCGCTGTTCGCGTCGAAGCCACCCTCTGGAGCGAAGTCGTGCTGGAGCTTCTTGTAGGCCGGGTTCGCACCACTGAGGCGGTCCTTCACCGCCCGCAGGAACCGCTTGGCCATCTCCTGCGTCTGAGACACGATGATGATACGGATGTTCGGATCCTGGCAGATCCGCCAGGTTGTGTAGTTCACCGTGATCGTTGTGGACTTAGCGTGCTCCGGAGGGGTGTTCACGATGATCATGCCAGGATCGCCTGGCTTGTAGATCTGGTTCTCGTGCAGGTCGCGTGGGGCGCGACCCTCAAGGACGTCGTACCACTGGAGCTGGTGGTTGAACAGCTTGGTGTCCAGGTACTCTTCACAGAAGTCTGGGAAGTCAGGTACTTCAATTTTGTCTACGAGGGCACTAGCCGTCTCCATGTTGGACAGCCTGGCGTACTCAGCACGGAAGTCCTTGTCAGACTCCTTGTAGTACTGAACAGCTTGCTTGGTGATACCCAGGTCGAGGATAGCCTTAGACATAGGGATACCCTTCCTCATGTAGGTGAGGATGGTATCCTTCTTCTCCCGGGTAGTCCTGTTGACAGGTCTAGCCACCTGTACCTCCCTTGTCAGTCTGTCTTGACCCTTACCAGGTCACCGCCCTGGAGGCGGTGCCCCTGAAGCGGGGGAGGTTCCGCGAAGCGGTAGTGAGTACTATAGCTACTAGTAGGCAGCCCCTGAAGGGCTGCCGTACTTGTGTTGACTATGGTTGGGCCAGCCTTGAGGGCTGGCCACCTGTGGTGGCCTCTGATGAACGGCTCCGCATGTTCTATAGTTACATATATAGTACGGGGTGCATCTTGGGCACCTGGACCACTGAGGGACCTAAATGTTACCAAACCTTTACCAAAGTTCTACGAGGAGTGACTGATGCATAGCCGAACGGTCACTCTCTGTAGACCATCCTTGTCATGGCCACGGTCAAGTTTTATGGTAGATTTCTGAGGGGTCTCACTCCCTCCCCCCCAGCGGCCAGTTAACAACCCGGGGTCGAACCAGGGCAAACCGGGACACAACGTGACGAACCGAGCACGTCGAGTTGCCCCAGGATGCACCAGATCCAGCCATGATGTCCGAATCGTGCCGATCGTCCCGAACGTGGTGATATCTCAACATATGAGACGATGTGTCCATCATATGAGACGATGCGCCCTGTTTGCCTACGATTGAGAGGGGGGACTGTCAGTCTGGACTGATTAGGCTGCCTAACGAGAACTATGTCATGACATGCTGACATAGGCCCTGCGTACGCGCGCGTGCACACAACGCGCGATACCAACGAGCCACGAGGTGCAGGCACGCGCAGGTACCTGCGTACGCGTAGGGGCCGAGGATTCGGACATACCAGGACAACCTGGAAGACTTATGCCTCAACGGTGTACAGAACGGACAGGGCTGCGTTTGCGATAGCGTTTGCTCCAGCACAGACCAGCCTCGCCAGCGCCCTGCTTCCCCCGCTCCGAGCGCCCGACGGGGCGCTGACCAGGGGCAACCGTCGTTTTGTACACATCTTCCAAACCAATCCGAGATTCTTTTGAACTCCATCCTTGCAGGTCAGGGGCCTGCGACCCTCGGGAGGGTGTCCGTTTTGCCCCGACTCGAAGACGGTTGCTCTCACCGTTCGCAACCGCTATCCGTAGTGTTTTCCATGTCAGCACAACGGCCCGCCGGAACGGGGGCCGGGACAGGGCCTTCGAGCCCGCGCCGACTCGGGTGAGCCCGCAAGGGCGATCCCGCCAACTCAACAGCGTGACGACCCGCCCGCAGTGCCACCCTGGCGTCCTCTGGGACGTTGAACGGGAGTGAATCGGGCTCAGGCGAAAGGGCGCGTACCCACAGCATCACCGGGGCGCGGACGCTATCAGCTATTGCGTGAGGTAACGGCTCACGTAGGCGACGACGGCTAGCCAGGCGAAGGAACCTGCCGAGTGGAGGCTTGCACAGCTCCGCGCTTGACACGCCCTCTGGGGGCGTGCGACAGTCGTCACGTTGAGCACGAGAACACGGCGAGTGGTGGCCTAGCTTAGAGCGAAGCACTCAGCCACTCACAGTGTTCGGGTGGGACCTTCCTGAAGGGCTGTAACAGCCTGGAGGGCCTCTGGTGAACGTTACTGCCGGTCATAACGGTGGGACGGGACAGCATCCGGAGGAGTCGGAGAACACCAGGGCTGATGTTTGAGAACTGAACAGTGAAGCAGCGTGCTAGCTTGACGCGAGACAGGCCCGTAGGGCCGTCCCGACCAGGCAGTACCCATGTAGCGATGGACCTCCCGCTAAGTAACACCTAAGCAAGAACCTTGGGAGCGAGCCATGCGGCTACCTGGTGGTTAGCACGCAGTCCAATTCCCTGTAAGAGCCATCGGGCACACCTACTGAGGCGTATGCGGTAGGTAGGTGTGCCCTCTTGGTTCCGCAGGGACACGGCGCAAGCCGTGTCTCGGAGCTCGACCACGTCGGGCTAGAGATAGGAGATAGTCATGGCTGAGTACAGCGATGGCAGCACGACGTATGTCTACACACACCAGGCGGAGACCGCCAAGGATGTGCTGGACATGCTCCACCCGCACCTCGGCAAGCAGGTCACGGCCTACCTTGACAACGGTTACGGGTACATCAAGGCCACCAGGATCACCTTGGCGGCTGTAGGCGGCACCGACGTCGCCTTCTGGTTCAACAACCAGCGTTACGTCAGGAACGGGCTTGAGTTCACTCACAAGCCCGTGCATGTGCACCAAGGGTGAGAGGTCAAAGCCTCCCGCCGCACTGCAAGGGTGCGGCACTCACTGGCTTCACAGAGAAAGGATACTGACCATGTGGACCATCCATACCGAGACATGGGGCGTGATCCAAGCCGAGTCCGTCTATCCGAGTGCCACCTTTCCGGGTGCCATCACAGCGGTAGGCGTTCGCAAGCTTGATGGGTACACGTGGGAGAAGATCTACCTCTTCCCTCGTGACATCAAGGTGATCATCCCCTCGAAGGAGCTTTAGCCATGGCGCTGAAGTTGGTCGGCATCGTTGACTTCAACGACAACGTGCACTGCCTTGAGCACGCCCCCACGGTGGCGAGCTACCGAGAGGAGATCTACTCGATAGATCCTGCTCGGGAGTGCTGGTGCGGCAAGAGCGTGGGCACTCATGTCGAGTCGGCCACGCCTGAGCACACCGAACATGACACGTGCTACTGCGAGACGTGCACCGATCGCTACGTCTACCGCTATGGGTGAGCGTGTGACGCTCATCGTGACACGCAACGTCGTGCTTGCGGTGAGCTGGATGATCGTGCTCAACCACGCTTACAGCTTCACCACAACCTAGGAAGTGATCCAGTCTAACGGCCATCGAGAGGTGGCCTTCGGCCTGCGGCTACGCCGCTAGGCTAGGGCGACTAGCAGAGTGGGAGCGTGCAACTCCTCCCCGCCCGCTGAGCACGCCATGGGGGCGTGCTTGAGGGAAGGACATACCATGATCGAGATCAACATCGATCAGGCGATCGCTGGCGTTAAGGCTATCGTGGCCGAGTATGGTCATGACTACGTCTACACCAAGCGGCCCTTCGGTCCTGGCGCCTCGCGCTGTGTCTACGTTTACGAGGGGCAGCCGGACTGCCTGGTGGGCAAGTTCCTCGCCGCCCAGGGCGTCAGCATCGAGCACCTCGCCGAGGGTGACACCGCCCGTTTCGGGTCGGCGGCAGAGAACCTGCTCGACTACCTCGCCCAAGATCGCATCCTGGGTACCGACACCGAGACCGTCGTGTTCCTCGCGAACCTTCAGTACGAGCAGGACCAAGGATCGGAGTGGGGCGTAGCCCTGCGCCGCGCCACGGAGATCGTGTCGCAAGACGACTGAGTATCACAGCCCGACAGGCAGGCATCTACGTTCGAGCCGTAGACGGGCGCTGGAGCGCTACAGGGGCGCTCCTCGCAAGGAGGACGTTATGAGCATCAAGCTCCGTACGTACTACATGGACCGAGCTGTCTTCAACCTCGCTGAGGTGATCGAGACGGCCAAGGACCGACTGAAGGATGTTGACTTTGACACCATCGTTGGTACTGGCTTCTCGGGCGGCATCGTCATCCCCTCCCTCGCTCTCGCCCTGGGCAAGAACTTCGTCCTCATCCGAAAGGAGACGGACGACTCGCACCACGGTCGTGGTCGGCTCCTCGGCGAGATGGGTGACCGGTGGATCTTCGTGGACGACTTCGTGTCGTCCGGTCGCACTCGTCAGCGGGTGATCGAAAAGATCCACCAGGCTGGCCACGAGTTCGACCACTTCCCCACCCTGGTGGGGCAGTACATGTACTGCGACGGCTCCGACGATGGGCCGCGGTTCGAGGAAGAGCGTTTCTGCAAGACAGGCTACATGTGGGCGTGAGCAGAGGCTCACGGTATAGGGTGAGACGCCAAAGCGTCGATCCCGTCGAGGGCGTAGCCCTCTCAGGGTGAGCAGCACACTCCCAGGTGCGAGTCCTGGGCACCCACTGGCTTCAGGCGTAAGCCTGAGCGCCTCTATCCCCCGCTCAAGCGGGGGCGGCCTACAGGAGGACCGATGGAAGCTACCACGTACCCTGTATCCCGTGCTGCGTATCTTGATGCGCTGGCGCTGGCGCAGGATGAGTCGGAGCGAATCAAGTCAGCGACCACCCCTGCCCAGGAGCTGCTCAGCGAGGACGCTGAATACTACCTCTCTGGCGACTGCAAGTCCGGCTACGGCGTCACCCGTCAGGGTGAGCTGATCGGCGTCTTCTCACTCGTCAAGGGTAGGGGAGAGAAGCTGGTCAGCGAGGCTATCCTCCTGGATGGCGCCAGCAAGCTGAGCTGTTTTGACGGATTCCTGCCTGGCTTCTACAAGCAGTTCGGGTTCGTCGAATGGATGCGTGAGCCCAACTGGACCGAAGGTGGTCCGGATGTGGTCTACATGCGTTTGGAGGTCCCGGGCCTCCTGGAAGACGAGGTGTGACAGGGCTTGACACTACGCGTCAAGACAGGGTGAACGGCATACATCAAGGTTCGAGTCCTTGACACCCACGGGATCGACAAGTGTTCGATCCTGGGAATGAGGACATCATGCGTAAGAGCGAGGATGCGTTGGGGCTCTCCGTGATCATCGGAGGGTTTCTGGTCATCCTGTTCATCCTGGTGGGCGTAGTGGCCTGCGACAAGAGTGGTGGTGGGGACTCCTACTACTACCCGCAGACCACCCATTACGGCTACTATGACACGCATCACCGCTACCACTACTTCCCCAAGTACGACCGGCATTCCAAGGTCTACGTGGCGCCCCGCAAGGGTGCACCTGGGGTGAAGGTGAAGCCTGCCCCCAGGTCGGGCGGAGGCTTTTCGTTCCGCAAGAGCGGTGGGAGTGGGTTCAAGTCGAGCGGCGGTTCTCGCCGCCGCTGACGCTCTCAGGGTGACCGGCAGTCACCGGGGTTCGAGACCCCGGCACCCGCTGGATCAGAAAGTCTGATCCTACTCGGCTCTCAGGAGTTATTCATGATCGGTAACCGTGGCTACGCTACGTTCATCCGTGACTGGGTCCGCCAACAGCAGAACTTGTTCGGGAAGTTTGGCACCCCCCGAATCGCCCCGGAAGGCTGGACGCGCCTCGGTGAAGGCTGCTACCGTATCGCCTACTTGTCTCCGGACGGGGTGGTGTACAAGGTGCAGCTCTCTGGGGGCTACTCTTACCAGACCAACGAGGGGGAGTACCGAAAGTACAACAACCTCCGCATCGCGTACCGTATGCCCAAGGGTGCCCGCTTCCCGCTGATGTGCAATTTCCGCATCGAGGGGGAGGACACGGTCAACGCGATGGACATGGTCGGACCAACCCTCAATAAGTATGAGGGTGATGACCGTCACGAGCTCATCGCCACCTGGTCCTCGCTTGCGTGGACCATGCAGCTAGGGGACGCGCACCACGCCAACGTGGCCGTAGACGAGGCACGAAAGCTGGTCGTCCCGATCGACCTGGGTGATTGACGCCCAAGGGTGAACGGCATACACTCTGGTTCGAGTCCAGAGCACCCGCGCAGTACTTACAGGATCGGACAACAAAAGGACAGCGATCATGCGTGAACTGCTGCAACTCCTCATCAAGGAAGCTGAGTCGGAGGAGCGCAACCTGTGGTACAGACACGGGTACGAGGTTGAGGACAGGACTCTTCAGGTCCTCCTCAAGATCCTCGAACGCGCTCTGCGCAACCTCGACGACGCTGAGGGGAAGTAACAACATGCACAACATCGGCAACGAGCACGACGCCCAGACGATCCTGTATTGGGTGCGCTCTCACCCAGACATGTACGGCCGCCCCTCTTGCGTCACCCGTGGTGATGCACCGGAGGGTTGGGAGTACATCGCTGCAGGATCGTTCCGCAGCGTGTGGCGCTCCCCCGAGGGGGTCGCCTACAAGGTGGGGCACCGCGAGGATGACTACCAGTCGTGTGAGGAAATCAACAACCTGAAGACAGCTTGGGAGCGGGGAGTGCCAGAAGGGTGCCGCCTACCCAAGTTCACCCCGTACTACCCCGACGATGATATCGTCGTCGCGGTGGAGCTGATCAACGGTGAGACCCTGTACGACTCCGGCAAGAGTGACGGCCCCTTCGGGGACTACTATGAGCTGCTGAGCGAGATCGAGATCAAGTTCAACCTCGGCGATCTGCACGACGAGAACGCCATGGTGGACGAGGACGGGTACCTTGTGCCCGTCGACTTCGGCTGCTGAGGGCGTAGCCCTCTCGGGGTGAACGGCATACCCTCAGGTTCGAGTCCTGAGCACCCACAGAGCCACCCATCAGGGGTGGCTCGCTGTAAGGAGCAAGAGATGGCTTTCAAGGATTGGGACGACCGAGGACGCTGGAGTGATGACTCCGAATGCATCGTCTGCAAGGCGTGCATGGGGAAGTCTGAGGCGCTCATCTGCTCAGCCACCTGCGAGGACATCTGGCTTCTCAAGAGCCAGCGTGCGCTTGGCGGGCTCCTGGACGAACAGGAATCCGTTCGCTGGGAGGGTTGGGAGAGGGAGAACGACTGCTATGCGTAGCCAGACCATCAAGTTCGCGAAGAACCGCCTTGCCAAGTTCGATGCTGTTCGTGTATACTCGTATGAGTATGCATCCCACCGCACCGTCAAGCGTGCCGGAGTCGTCCGCGTTTGCTACAAAGAGAACTGATCCAGTGTGACCACGGAGTGCGGCCACCTTCGGGTGGCCGTAGTCCCGGCATCGCAGTGGTGTCGGCTAGGAGGAATTGTGACTGACAACTCTGCCGAGCGTGAGGCCGAGAGGATCCTTGAGGAGGCTGCCAAGGCTATCCAGGCTGAGCAGTGCCCTCAGGGTGAGGAGTGCGCCGTCCACCACCGCGTGGACGAGGAGTACGTCCGAGAGGACGACAAGTACGTCCGGTTCATCACCTACTTGGACGACTACGTTGTGATCACCGATGACAACCCTGTCTTCGAGACTCCGGCGTTCCTCCTCAAGCTGGTGCTGGGCATGATAAAGAAGGACGACATCCCCCCGCGATGGGAGACCTCGATCTTCTACGTTGGACCCGACGGCACCATCGGCGACGTCGGCAACAAGCCGAGAGAGGAGCAGGCTGCTGCAATCCGGTACGCCAAGACTCATGACGACTGGGACCTGCTGAAGAGCGAGCACGAGACTACGGTCTCGGCTCTCAAGGATGGTCTGATCGACGTGTCCAAGCCCCTCAAGGAGGACTGATGCCACTTCAGACCGAAGCGAACAAGAGGGCCGAAGGCGTGGGATACTACACCGCATACAGCTCTGACGCCGCTGACATCCTCGGCTACCTGTCGAGCGATCTTCAGCACGTGGAGGAAGATCGGCCCACCTACTACAGTGGGCAACTCTTCAAGGTCACGGTGACCGTAGAAGAGATCTGATCCCCCGACCCACCTCTTCGGAGGTGGGCGGACAAGTCGACAGGTGGGTCCGGGAAAAATAAGTACCGGCCTAGCGTTTGAGGGTCTTGTCAACCCGAGCTAGTTGTTCACCCACCTGTTGGCCTGCCCGCAGCACAGCGGGGATCGAAGGGAGGACTATGGCGGTACCCACCAAGGCTGCACAGGTCTCTGCGGTGGCGGCACTCCTCGATCTTGAGGAGAACGATGGCCGATCACTTGAAGAGATCGCTAAGCAAGTCGTGGAGGGCTACCATGCTCTCCTGACGCGGGGACTGAAGTCCCCTGCTTCCCCCGCCAGGCTAGGCATGCTCTTCAAGACGCCGCTAGACGGCAAGGTGAGGCGCTATGTCTGGGAGGGTGAGGGAAAGGCATGGATCGTTGGCGAAACCGACTCCTACGGCTGGCTAGGGCCCTTGACGGGGCCCTTGCTGGAGTACTGCGAGGAGTATCGACCGAAGCGGAGACGCGACGGAAAGATGGTGGAGCTAACGGATGCGGAGATAGCAGAGGAGTGGAGCAATCCGGACTGGAACGCGGGGGACGTGATGTCTCAGCACCAGCGCCAGCACTCCTTCGAGGTCATCGCTACAGCACCACAGTCCGTGCTTTTGCGCGGAACCGACGGCCGTCTAACGGTCGACAGCAACGGTAGCCTCAAGCAGTACTACAAGCGTGAGGTGAAGGGACTGGAGGGCGGATGGTAACCATCCTCCTGTGCGTAACCCTGGTGGGCGTGTACCTCTGGGGTCAGTACTGGAAGGACCTGGCGTGTCGGATCACCGACATCGTCAACGAGATACTATCGGAAGAGGAAGACGATGCGCCACATTCTTGAGTCCCTGCGGTCCGAGTTCATCACGATCAACGATGACGACTCCGGGAAGCGGTACGTCATCCGATTCTGGCACGTCCAGCTCGCCACGTTCGTGATCGGCTGGCTGGTCGGATGAAGACTCTGGAGACGTTCATCGCGTGGGTGTTCATCGTCGCACTCGTGATCTTCATGATGAGGTCTGACTGACATGCAAGAAAGCCCGGCCGAAAGGCCGGGCTCCCAAGGGCCGGTAGCTCAGTGGCTGAGCGCGTATTGAACGTAGGTAGGCGGGTTCGATTCCCGTCCGGTCCACCTATCAGCCTTCGTGGCGTGACGCGAGAGCGTCACCCTTCATAGTCGCGCTCCGTCTGAACGCGACCGGAGGCGTTGCCACGAGCCTCTGTGCGCCCGCTGTAGCCACGGCGGTAGTCCGACAGGTCCCTCTTCCCGAGGAACTGCTGGATGGCGCTCACAGCGGCCCTGTGGCGGTCCGCAGCGGCCTGCTTGGTGATGCCTGCATCCATCCCTATCTGGGTGAAGGTGTAGTGGTACTTG